>Ga0335085_10002732_pt1 | contig 32230 bp, 25 predicted proteins | sample Lox_Sample_45_FD_206712 | JGI IMG/M metagenome (GOLD analysis project Ga0335085, IMG submission 206712) | Soil microbial communities from Loxahatchee National Wildlife Refuge, Florida, United States - Lox_Sample_4.5 | ecosystem: Environmental > Terrestrial > Soil > Wetlands | place: USA... | reverse complement strand
GAACCGACGCGGCTGACCGAGAGACCGACTGACACGGCGGGGCGAACACCTTGATAGAACAAATCGGTTTCCAGATAAATCTGCCCGTCCGTGATCGAAATCACGTTCGTCGGGATGTAGGCGGAAACGTCGCCCGCCTGCGTCTCAATGATCGGCAACGCCGTGAGCGAACCATTGCCGTATTTTTCCGAGACGCGCGCGCTGCGTTCGAGCAGGCGGCTGTGGAGGTAGAATACGTCACCCGGATACGCTTCGCGGCCCGAGGGGCGCTTCAACACCAGCGAGACCTGGCGATACGCCACGGCTTGCTTGGAGAGATCATCATAAATGATCAGCGCGTCCATGCCGTTATCCATGAACCATTCGCCCATCGCCGCGCCGGCGAACGGCGCGAGATATTGATTGGCGGCGGAGTCGGAAGCCGCAGCCGCCACCACGATGGTATCTTCCAACGCCCCAGCTTTTTCGAGTTCGGCGATGACGCGCGCGATGTTGGACTGCTTCTGGCCGATGGCCACGTAAATGTTGTAAACCGGGCGGAAATCCTTGTCGCTGGAAGCGCGGCCGACTTTGTTGATGCGCGCCTGGTTAATCATCGTGTCCACGCCGATCGTCGTCTTGCCCGTCGAGCGGTCGCCGATGATCAATTCGCGCTGGCCGCGGCCGATCGGGATCATGGCGTCAATGGCCATGATGCCGGTCTGCACCGGCTGGCTGACGGATTTGCGTTTCACGATGCCGGGCGCGATTTTTTCGACCGGATAAAAAGCGGTTTCCTTGATGGGGCCTTTGCCGTCGATGGGGCGGCCGAGCGAATCCACCACGCGGCCGAGGAGGCCTTTGCCGACGGGCACGGAGAGCAACTTGCCCGTGGTCTTGACCTCGGAGCCTTCATGGATCTGGAGATAATCGCCCAGGATGATGGCGCCGACTTCGGTTTCTTCGAGGTTCAGCGCGAGGCCCACGACTCCGTTGCCGAAGTCGAGCATCTCGTTCAGCATCGCGTCGGTCAGGCCTTCAATCTTGGCCACGCCGTCGGAAATTTCGCGGACCACGCCCACGTTTTGCTTGGTGGTCGCCGTTTTGACTCCCGCGATTTGCGCTTCAATGTCTTGCAATAAGTTGCTCATAAATTTTTCTTTTCAGCGGCGCTCTTTGGGCCGCTGCTACTCATCAAAAACTTTCCACCAAATTCTCCAGCCGCGCCTGGACGCTGCCGTCGTAAACATCGCTGCCGACTTTGATCCGCAGGCCGCCGAGCAGCGCCGGGTTTTGGGCGAACGAAATATCCAGCCCCTGCCCGTAAATGCCGCTGAGTTTGTTCTTCACTTCCGCCTGCATTTCCGGCGACAACGCGACCGGGCTTTCCACTTTCGCGGTGCGGCGCTCGATTTCCAATTTCACCAACCGCTGAAAGTGCGAGAGGATCTCAAAATACCCGCGCGGTTTCAGTTCAGCCACCTTGCTCACCACCTGGCGAACGCGGTTCTCATTGAGCACGCCGTTGACGACGCAATCCCTGAAGAGTTGCTTCGCTTCCCGCCTGGCTTGTTTGGAAATTTTCATTTCGATTCAAAATCCAAAAGTAAAACTACGAAATCTGCCTCGTCGTTTCTTCCGCCAGGCGCTTCTGGTCTTCGGGCGTCAGAATCTTGCCGGTGACGGTCGCCGTCGTCTGCACGACCAGGCGGCCCACTTCCTTCTTCAGGTCAGTCAGCATGCGCGCGTGGTCCGCGGCGGAGGCTTCGCGGGCTTTGGAAATGATCTGTTCCGCGGCGGCGATGGCTTTCTGCGTTTCTTCTTCGCGGACGCGATTTGCCGCGGTGCGCGCTTCCTCAATCATTTTGTTCGCCTGCGCGTTGGCCTTGTCCAGAACTTCCTGGCGGGCGGCCTCGGTGCGCTGGAGTTCGGACTTGATCTTTTCCGCGTTGGCGAGGCCATCGGCGATGCGCTGCCGGCGTTCTTCGAGAATCGTCAGCACGCGTTTATAGGCAAAAAAGTAAAGCAGGACGGCAACGATGATGAAGCTGATGCATTGCGCAATGAAATGGGGCCAATCGACACCGAACGTGTGTGCAGTGGTCTTGCCCATGTCCGCCAGGTCACTGCCGATGCTGCCAAATAAAACCAGATGATTCATAAAATTCGAGAAGTGCCGGGCGCGAAGACTGGCTTCGCGCCCGGACACAATTAACGGTTATCTCTTCACGAGGAAGATGGCGTAGAACACAATGGCTTCCGCAAACGCGATCGCCAAAATGGCCTGCACGAGGATCTTCGTGGCCGCGCCGGGATTGCGTCCCACCGCTTCCGAAGCCTTCATGCCGATCAAACCCACGCCCAGTGAAGCGCCGAGAGCAGCCAGACCAACGGTCAGATCGCCACCGACGGCTTTTGTCGCCATTTCGCCCGCTTGTGCCAACATGGGCATCAACATAACTGTCCTTTCTTTTTTCTCAGCAGCCCCCGCGATTGAACACGGTCGGGCCGCCGAAATTTTCAAATTGATTAATGATGCGCCGAGCCGTGCGGCTCGTCGTCGTGCTGGGCAATCAACATCGTGAACACTGCCGTCAGCAGCATGAACACCAGCGCCTGGACGAAACCGACCAGTAACTCCATGAAATAAAACGGAATGGGAAGCAGCCAGCCAAATCCCGGAACCAGCCGGCTCATCGCTTCAAGCATGTTTTCGCCGGCGAAAATATTTCCATAGAGACGGAAGCTGAGCGACACGGGACGGAACAGGATGGAAAGAATCTCCAGCCAGCCGACCGCGAAGAAAACAATCACCATCAGCACTTTCAGAAACCCGGTCGTATCGCCCTTCGGAGCAAACAAATGTTTTAAAAACCCGATGGGCCCATTCAGCTGCAACGCCCACACGATCCAGCAGGCGAAAAAAACGGTGGACATCGCCAGGGTCATGTTCAGGTCCGCGTTGCCGCCGCGGAACCAGGGATCGGTCAATATGAAGCCTTGCGGTGTTTGGTGTCCCCAACCCATCGTCCCGAGGCCCGGGATCAACCCCACCCAATTGCAGAACAAAATGAAAATAAAGATCGTGGCAAAAAACCAAAAGGTCTTTTTCACCAAATCGGCGCCCACGATGCCTTCCAGGAAGTTGTAGAGGCTTTCGACCATCCACTCCCAGAAGTTTTGGGCGCCGGATGGAATCTCCTTCATGTTTCGTGTGGCCAGTTGCGCAAAAACGATCAGGCCCAGCGCGACGATCCAGGTGACAATCATCGAATTCGTGATCGGAAACTTGCCAATATGGAAAATCGGGAGCGCGCCCTGCGTCAACCCTTCTGCCTTGGCGGGTTCAACCGCCGTCTGGACACTCGAAGAAGCGGCAGCCGGCTGCTGGCTGAAACCCACCAGCGGCAAACACGCTAAAAGGAGGCAAAATAAAATCGTTTTAATTCGTTGCATGACGCCAAAGCCCGGGGGCAAGGGACACGAATCCCTCTGACACTACACCGATTTTGCCCGGAGCGCGTGAAAACTTGCCGCATCGTGAAAAATTTCACAAGCAGTTTTTTTGGAAATTTTGCATCGGCTCCAACATTCCGGCTAATAACCTAAACAACTTCATTTAAACGTAAATTCCACCTTCCGGGCATGATTCGGCGGCCTGCTTGTTCTCTCCTTTTCGCAGCTATTCCCGCCTTTGGATTCTTTCGTTAAAAAATTTTAAAGTGCGAGGACGAGAGGGATAGCGGCAATGAAAAAATTCCCGCGGAATTTTTCAAAACAAACACGTTCGCAAACAGGAAAAACTTCCAGCCAACAAACATTCTAAAACGTTTGTTCAATTGTTGGCCGGGCCAATCTGTAGCAGGCTAGGATGTCGTGAACACTCCCGTCCGACCGACGAATCCGCAGTGCCGGCTTCTTCAGTTTCGATGTTCGGAGCAGCTCATCGAATAAAAACCTGTGCCACAAAACGCACAGTTTCTCAGATACCTGAGAGAAGCAACATTAAGAAGTGATCGAATCAAAACTAAACTGATATGAGAAGTACCCCTACGCGTACCTTGCACATCAAATCCAACAAGAACGCATTCACATTGATTGAACTGCTGGTGGTCATCGCCATCATTGCGATTCTTGCAGCCATGCTGCTTCCAGCTCTCGCGCGGGCCAAACTCAAAGCGACGCAGGCGAACTGCCTGAGCAACGAGCGCCAGCTGGCGACTGCGTTCAACATGTATGTGACGGACAACAGCGATCGACTGCTGCAACTCTCGCCTCCGAGCGGTTTCAAAAACGCCGGCGGATACTGGGCTGTGGAAAATGGCGCATCGGGCGACTGGAACCAAAGCCAGACACTCGCGTTGCAGGATGTGCAGGGTTGCATGAAAACAAACAGCCTGCTTGGACCGTATATCGGAAATTCAGACTGTAATCATTGCCCGGGTGATGTCCGGTTCAAAAATCCGGTTGGCAGCGGAAACACGACGAGCTGGGCGTGGGACAGCTATGCTGTGACTTCAAATGTCACCACGAACAAGCAAAATTCCTTCTACTTTAAATTGAGCGCGATCAAAAGAGTCTCCGACTGTTTTATTTTCGCGGAACAGGAAGATTCACGCGGCTATAATAACGGAGCTTTCGACGTCAGCGGCACCGTGACTCCCACCGGGAACTTCCCGTGGGAGGATCTATTCGCCACCTACCACGGAGACGTGGGGACGTTCGCGTTCGCGGATGGACACGCGGAAAGCTACAAGTGGCTGGATAGCAACATCCGCGCCGTCGGCAAGCTGGCGAACATGCCTAATACAATGGCCTACGCCTACGGTGGTGATAATGTCCTGAATTTGAGCCCGCTTCCGAACTCGCCCGATCAGGGTTACGTTCGGACTCACTGGGTGAACCCGTCGAACCCGTAATAGAATTAGATCATAGTTGTACCTGAAGCGGCGCGACCCTCAAAGTCGCGCCGTTTTTTGTCTCTTATCGCTATTTAAGAACTTGTCAAAAACGTTGTTAAAGGTCAGATTACGACCGTGGCTGCCTCCAATCCACGGAGTAGATGGCTTACAACGGCTTTGAACCGGAGCCGCAGTTCAATCCCCGTCCCTGTCACCCAAACAGGCTTCGTGCAACCTTGCGATTTCCTGATAAAAATGAGTCCATAAATAACATCTCAACCCAAAACAACCCTTACACATCTCAAATCCCCTCGGCTATGAAAAGCACCCCTGCACACACAGCCTCTGCGCGCTCGTGGGCGTTCACGCTAATCGAACTCCTCGTCGTCATTGCCATCATTGCGATATTGGCGGCCATGTTATTGCCCGCCCTCGCCCGCACAAAACTAAAGGCAACCCAGGCAAATTGCCTGAGCAACGAACGCCAGTTGGCGATCTCCTTCAACATGTATGTGACCGACAACAGCGACCGTTTGTTGCAGGTTTCGCCGCCGAACGGTTTCAAAAATGCGGGTGGTTATTGGAGCCTCGACAATGCAGCGCCCGGAAGTTGGGGAAGCAGCACGATCGCAGCGCAGGCAGATGTGCAGGGTTGCATGAAGACCAACAGCCTGCTCGCTCCGTATATTGGCAACTCAGACTGCAATCACTGCCCGGGAGACGTTCGTTATAAAAACCCCATCGGCAGTGCAAACGTATCCTGGGCATGGGATAGCTATGCCGTTACGGACAATGTTTGCTCCAACAACAATGGAAGTTTCTATGTAAAGTTGACTCAGATAAAGAGGGTTGCTGATTGCATGATTTTCGTGGAACAGGCCGATTCACGCGGCTACAACGCGGGCGCGTTCGATGCCGACAGCCCGGGCGTTTCCCCGACTCAGTATCCCTATGAAGACATTTTTGCCACGTACCACGGGGATGTGGGCACGTTCGCCTTCGCCGATGGCCATGCCGAATCCCACAAATGGCTCGACAAGGATGTCATTGCCATCGGCAAACTGGCCAACATGCCCAATACGCTCTGCTATGCATATCGGCCCGGGGATAATGCACTGGGAAGGACGCCGGTTTTCTACGGTACCGCGGATGCAGGATGGCTCATCAAACACTGGCCATGTCCAAATAACCCTTAACTATCTCGATCCTCCAATACCGGAATGGCGATTTCGTCATTCCGGTTTTTTTCTCGTCAATTCCTCCAGTTTGCCGTGATCGATCGCGTCATCGGTTTTGGGAGTTGATGGGGTGACGGCGGGTGTTGTTGGCGACGCGGGCATGGAAATCTCTGGCGATGAAACCGGTTGCGCATTGATTTCCTCGCGCAGGACATTCAAAACGCGCTCCACCATTTCATGCGGCAGGACCGCCGGGAGAAAACGAATCGCGCCATTGCTCGAAAGCAATTCCGCGAGCGTCCCGGCGGCCTGAACTCTGCCTTCGTGCAAGACGACCATTCGCTGGCACAGGTCTTTCACACCCATCAACGAGCCGCTGCTGAGAATGACCGTCTTGCCGCGTGCCACCATTTCCCGCACGAGCGATTTTGCCTCGGATATTTCGGCGGGGCTCAGGTCATCGAAGGAATCATCGAGAACCAACAGCTCGCGGTTTCCCAAAATCGCCTGTGTCAGCCGCGCCACGCCGCGCGCCGGCGACGAGGACTTTTCTTTCACGGCAAAAAAACGCGCGAAGAATCCGGGAGGATGATTCGAATCCATTTTCCCGGGCGAATAACCAATGCGAGACCTGGCCGAACCGCTCCTTGGCGAACGGCCAAAGACCTTTGCGGTTCCTTCCGCCACCGCCAGACGTCCCGCGAGAACTTTCAGCAGCGTCGATTTGCCGGCGGCTTTGGCACCGAGCACACCGGTCACTTCGCCGCGCCGGAAATCGACGTTCACGTGGGACAGCGAGCGGGTGCGGTAACCATCATAGGTCACCGTGACATCCCGCAGCGATGCAATGATTCCGCCCGAGTTAAGTTTGGGGTTCACGGTCGCCATTGGTTTTCAAGTGTAACCCGTCAGGGCCTGCGCCAATTTGTCGACGAGATAGTCCACCATTTGGATGTAGCCGCCTTCCGTCCCTTTGATGCCGCCGGGGAATTGCGTCACTTCCACGATCCACGAGTTCACGTCGCGCGCCACCGTCTCCGTGGTTTTTCGGTCGAAGTACGGGTCCACGATGATCACGTTCATATGCTCTTCTCTCATTTTGAGAACGACATCCGCAAGGTGCGCGGGGGTGGGCGGAATGCCGGGCTTGGGTTCGAGGAACAAATCAATTTTCAGGCCGAATTCCCTCGCGAAATACGGCCAGGAATCGTGATAGGCCACGATGCTTCGGCCCCTGAAGGGATCCAGCTTTTTGTGCCACCCCACCAGCTTCGCATCGATCGCGTCGTCAAACTTTTTCAGGTTCGCGCGATAGAAGTCCGCGGACTTCGGATCATTCGCGCAAAAGCCCTCGGTAATGTTTTTGGCAACAATTTTGCCATTGGATGGCGCGATGACGTAATGCGGGTTGCCGGCGGCGTGAATTTCGCCGCTGGAGCGGTCCGGTGTCGCCGGCACATCGAGCAACGGCACACCCACCGCGCATGAAATGTGGCCGGGCGCGCCCGCGACGATTTTGCTGTTCCGCGCCTGCCCCAGCAGCGCCGGCAGCCAGCCGATTTCCAATTGCACGCCGCCTTCCACCAGAACGTCCGCGTGATTCAAATTAGCGATGAAGCTTGGCTTCGCCTCCAGGAGGTGCGGGTCCTCCGTGGGGCTGGCAAGGACCGTCAGTTCAATGTGGTCGCCGCCAATTTCCCTGGCGATGGAGCCAAGGTCCGCCGTGGTCGCCACGACATTCAGCTTTGCCTCCGCCGCGGATGCTGCCAGTGCAAGTGCAATGATGGAGAGCAAAATGCTTTTCATAATTAATTCGTGAAAGTCGTGAGTCTTAGAATATCCGCCACACGTTCTCCCGGCAAAAATTTTATGCGCACCGGGTTGAACGGGGTGCATCCGGTTCCGTGGGAGACGCACGGTTGAATGGAATTATTTTTTTTCATCGTAAAATGCTCAAAAAACCCGCAAAAACCGCCAAAATCAACTGCTTATGACTTTTAAACGCTGAATGCGAATTATTCGTGCCGAGCTGGTGCTTCGGGGTAATAGAGTCAATAGGTGCCGATTTTTCATACGCTCAATAATGTCATGCTGAAGCGGCCTGAAGGCCGCGCTCGTTCAAATTAGAACATTGCCGGAATTGTGACGGGTTTACTTTTATCATTCCCTTCTCCCTTCTGCCTTTCATTCATCTCCTCACCAGCATCTAAGCACAGTTGGGAAATCGTTCAAGAGATTTGTGCGGTTTTACGATTCCGCGGGCATATCAAATTCCGGGAAGGCTTCAGCAAAAACCGCTGAAGCGGTTGAAACATTAGAGCGGTTAAAATGATACTGTAGCCATTCGGCGAAGGGAATTGAGAGGGCGGTCTTTTTGATTTTTGGCTTCGTTGGCTCAGTTACAGGGTTTTTTAAACCTGAGGCACCAAAATGGAAGCACTCATTGTTTGCCTTGTAATTTTTGCACCTGCGCCGCGAGCGCATTGTAATTGGAAACAACGTTGTTCCGGTCTTTGACCTCGTCGTTGTATTTCTGAACGAGGTCATTTCGTTCCGCGACAAGCTCCTTTACGGCCGCATTTTGCTTTTCAATTCCGGCATACGCTTCGGCCAATTTATTGGTCAATGTCCCGACGGCATCCTGGTATTGCGCGACTGTGTTCGTAAGCCCTTCGTTCATGGTTTTTAAACGGATTATCTCGATTTTTTGATTGCTGAGAATTTCAGCATTGGACTTCGCCGCATTTTTCAGTTCAGTCAGGCTGGCGTCCATTTCCGAGATTTGATGATTGAGTGTCGCGATGGAATTGGTGTCATCGCGGAGAGCGACGGACTTCTGGTAAACGAGATCGTTCAGCTTCTGAACTTCCGTGCGCTGGAGGGTCTGCGCATACCATTGGTAGGCGCACAATCCGCACAGGCAGACCGCGAGAACAATGAGCAGGTTTTGTTGGAAATTTTTCATGGGGCAGCTTTGACGGAAATGGCCACGCGCTGAATGTGTGCGGCTTTGACGAGGTCGAGAACGTAAATGATGGATCCGTGCGTGGCATCCTTTGCGCCGGTGATGTAAACGGGCACATTCGTATTTGCCTCGAAACGTTTGGCCAGTATCGCGGACAACTCGGAGAACGAAACCGGTTTATCGTCCGCCGAGACCTGGCCGAATCTGTCCACCTTGAGGTTGACGATGTCTGGTTTCGTTGTTGAGGTGGCCATCGTCGCAGTGGGCAGGCTGGACTTGAGGGCGCGGACTTTTTGCATTTGCAAGCTGACCATCATGAAGGAGGCGAGCAGAAAAAACATGATATCGATCAGCGGAATGATCTCCAGCCGGGTCTGGCGTTGAGGAAGTGGCGAGCGGATTTTCATTGGTTCGTCCGTGAGAGGCTGCTTCCGACGGCGAAAGAGACTTTTTGAATGCCCGCGTCACGCACCGCTTCATACACGCCGACCATTTGTCCGTGCAACGCATCCCGATCGCCGCTGATGAAAACGGGGAGATTGGTGTCCGCCTTAAATCGATTGCTCAATACCAGGCTGAGCTCCGGCAGAGTGATTTGGGTTTTCTCCAGAAAAACCGCGCCGGATTTGTCCACCGCGATATTGAACATGTCCGGCTTGAAATCGTGCCGGGCTTCGGTTGCGTTGGGCAGGTTCACCCGGATGTTTTGGGTTTTGTCCATTTGCAGGCTGACCATCATGAATGACGCCAGCAGGAAAAACATGATGTCGATCAACGGAATAATCACGATCCGTGAATGGCGGCGCGGAATGGGCGAAGTCAATTTCATGAATACAACTCAGTGACCGCTCCCAGCACCCGGAACCGCTGAGGGCGTGGCGATATCCGCCGGCTTTCCGCCGCCAACCATGACTTCGACGTTTGTCGCGGCCGTCTCCAACTCGAACTGCAATTGCGCGACTTTCGATGAGAAAAAGTTGTAAGGCACCAACGAAAAGATCGCGATGCCCAAACCGCAAGCGGTGGCAATCAACGCTTCACCGATGCCGCCCGTCACGGCCGAGACGGCCAACTCGGCGCTGCCGACACTGAGAAATGCCCGCATCAAGCCGGTGACGGTGCCGAGCAAACCCAGGAGTGGCGCGAGTGTGACCAGCGTGTCCATGACGACCAGGAATCGCCCGGCGCGTTTGAGTTCAACGCCCGCGGCCAATTGCAATGCGCCGAGCAACGAACTGTGGAGGTGGCCGATATGTCCCAAGCCGCGCCCGATCATGCGGACAATTGGGTCTTCTGAATTTTCCGTGAGTTGGGATGCGGCAGCGGCGTCGCCGTTTTCCAGCGCCGCCAGAACTTTCTCGAGCTTTTGCGGATCGCGACGGCCTTTTTCCCGCAGCCACCAAAACGTGCGCTCGCCCACGACGGCGGCGGCCACCACGGCGCAGATAAGAATCGGCCACATGACCGGGCCGCCTTTGAGGAAAAATTGAATGATGATATTGGCTAACATAAATGTGCTTCTTGTATTTCAGTCGGGTTGCAGTTTATAGGTGATCCGGGTTTCAAAAATTTGGTTGGTCGATGCGCCCGACGGGAGCATCCAATGACGTCTGATAAAATCCTCGGTGGCGCGATCGAGAATGGGAAAGCCCGATGAACTTTTAATTTGGACGGAGGCGACATTGCCCGCTGAATCTGCCGTCAGTTGCAATACCAATGTCCCCTGCTCTCCCTGTTCCAATGCGAGTCTGGGATAAGGCGGTTGCGGGCGTGAGCCGGAAGAGCCGGTATTGGCAATTTGCGAAAGTTGACTGACGGGAGCGACCGGTTGCAGCGGATTGAGTGGCGGCGCTTTTGCGAACGCGTTTGGCGCCAGAAGATTGCCGATTGTCGGCACGGAGAAATTGATGTCGGGCGAGTTGGGGACGACGACAACCACATTTGGAACTGCAGGCGTGGGCTGCGGGTTGGGATTTTCATTTTCGTTCACGGCGACTTGCTGCGGAGGCGGAAGCGTTTCGAGAACGACGGGCGCGATTTCTTCAATCGGCGGAACGGGTCTTATGGAAACCCGGGCGGATCTCGCCCCCGCAATTCCGATCAGCAAAAAGAGGATGCAAATCGAATTCATCCACGCGAGTTTGCGGTTCGGGTCGCGGCTCGCCGCCGGCAGGCAAAGCCGCGCCAGTTCGCTTTTCAGCGCGTAAGACGAAGTTCGATTTGCATCCGTGTTGTTCATGAAGCAGGAACCTCAAAAAACGTAACTCAGCGTACCGAAGAAGCCCAGCCGTTCGCCAAACGAAGCGGCGTTTACGCCCACCCCGGAGCCGTCGCGTAATTCGTAACTGTTATCGGTAATGTTCACGATATCAATTCTCGCCTTGAGCCATTGTTTGTGGGACAGCTTAAACGATTCTTCCGCTCCCAGATTGACTGAATAATACGCCGGCACGGTGGTGCCGTTCGGAATTGGATTCATGGTGCCCGGTTCCAGACCGCCGCCATCCGCCCGCAGTCCACTCCCATAAAGCGCGTCCACATAGAGCTGCGTGCCGCCCCAGGAGTGCTTCCACGTGTAGGACGCGCCAAAGGAACCGCTCACCTCCTGATCGTGATCGAGGTAAATCCAATGATTACGGACGTAGGCCAGATCCGTGCCGAGACCATCCTGCCCAAACAGGAATTGCGCTGAATTCCAATTTTTTCCTTTCGCAACCGAATAAGCGACGTTGGCGTAGGCGGAAAAACCGCCCTGGTTGTAAGAACCAGTGAATTCCACTCCATAAATCTCCCCTTCCGCATAGTTGAATGCCGAGGGAATCAGTGACTGCCCGAACAAACCATCGTCGAGCTGATTGACGGCGTTCTTGTAATAGCCGTCCACGCCCAATTGCAGATGCTTTGTGACCTTCTGGGAAACTCCCGCATCGAAATAATTTGCGCGCTCTGCCTTGACCGGGTCGTCCTTGTCGTTGCCGGTTGAATTCGACGTGCCGTCAAACTGCGTGACGCTGCTGCCGGGAACGTTTTCCAGCGGTGGCGGCGTGAAGTAACGCGAGTAACCGGCATGCAACGTCGTGGAGTCGGTCGGTGTATAGATGATATTCAGGCGCGGGCTCGGTTGGTTTTCCTTGTCGAACGATGAGTAAAACACATCGAAGCGCGCGCCGTAATTGATCGTAACTTTGGGGAAGATTTTCCACTCATCCTGAACATACATGCCCGCAAAGATGCCGTGAGTTACGTTACGGTCCGTGATGTCAAACGGGGCGCCGCTCGGGTTTCCATCGTCGTCCACTGGAAATACCGTGTTGCTTGAGTGCGCGGAAACCGATTCATCCATTAATAAAATGCCGCCGCGAAATGTGTGCTTGTCGTTCAATTCGTAGCTGGCGTCCGCCTGCAATCCGCCCGAATAAAGCACCCGCTTCACGTCGCTGGCCACGCCGTTGAAAAACAAATCGCCAACAGGGTCAGGCATAAAATGCACGCTGCTGCCGCGTCCAAAAACAGAAGCTTGCAAGTTGAAATCGCCCGCCGATTTCTGGTAGGCCACCACGCCGTAGTAATTCTGTTCGTTTTGCCGCTCGTTTAAGTCAGCCGAATTAAATGTCCCGGGCAGTCCGCTGTCCGCGCGCATATTCCAGGTATTGCCGCCTGGCGAAGTGAAATTCGCCGGATCCTTTTGAAGGTCCGGCGTATTGGGCACCTGAAAATCACTGTACGACGCGCTGCCCATCACGGTGATTCGGCTCGTATCGTCAATGAGGTAGGAGCCGTACAGAAACGTCTTGAATTGATCGGTGGTGTCATGGATTGCGTCGTGGCTTGGCGTTGGATTTTCGATTCCGAGATCGTTGTGATCATAACTGCCATCGACGAAGAAATTCCATTTCCCTGTTGAGCCGCCATATTCGATGCTGGGCCGGATGGTGTCATAACTGCCGCCGTAGATTTCGGCTGTACCGCCGGGGTCAAGCGCACCGTTCTTGGTGTGAATGTCCACCACGCCGGCGGTGCGGAACCCATAAGAAGCCGGCAGCGAACCGGTGATCAATTGCATGGATTCCACAAAGCGCGGGTCCAGTTCCAGTCCGAACCCGGTGATGCCTTCCGGCAATAGCACGTCATTGATGCGATACTGCAAATTCGCGTGCTCGCCGCGCACGTGCAGAGCCCCGCTGGCCGCGTTGTCCTGCGCCACACCTGGCGCGCGCAGGATAATCTGGTTGAACGGCGCATTGTCGCCCTGGGCTATGGTGTTGATTTGGCCCTTGCTAAAGCTGTACGCCGTCGCGCCCAGGTCGGGAATAATCTGGTCCCGCGCCTGGTCGAGCTTGCCGACTACCGTCACGTTTTCCAATTGGGTCACGTTGGTGGAACCAATGGAATTTGATGCCGGAGGGGAATTGGTGGTTTGTCCTTTCGCCGCCTGCCCGGCCATTCCAACAGCCATGATCGAGGTGACGAGCTGCAAAATGAATTTGTTCTGCTGCCTATCCACTAAAAAATTTTTCATTATGTTTCTTGTTAAAGGTGAAAGTTTCCAAACGGTCTGCGTGGCCATTGAAAAATGGCCCCAAAACAGAACGACCTGTTCGAAGGAAAAAAGAAATCCGACGATGGCCGGGTGATTCCCGAACAGGCGCCTGATTACGAAGGAGGGAAACTACACCCGCGGCGGCGCGCGGCTGACAGAGAAACGATAGTCAAATGAAGAAAACACCGCCGATTGAAACAGCGGCAGGAGGAAAAGAACCGCGGCAACAAATTCAACCGTCGGCAATACGGTCGCCGGAGCATCCACCTGCCCATGCGTGAACAATGTGATGGCGCATTGATGGTCCGGGGAACCGGCGTCCGGATGGATGAGTTTGTGGAGCGACTCCGAGGAGGCGAACAGTTGCAGCGTGAGAAAGAGAAGCAGGGCAAAGACCGCCCCGACGCGACGCGTGCCCGGCTCGCGCAATGACAACATGCTCATCGCTTTTCTCATGGCAATGGCCCATTCATCGCACTTCGACTAATGCGCCGCAAGAGATTTCTTGGCCCTCCACCACTTTTTAAGAGAGATGGCAAGCTGGTGCCGCAGAAAAGTTTAGAGCCTCCTTACGCCGGCTGCTACGGGCGAAAGTCAGGAACGGCGCGCACGGACTGACGCGCCCCACCACGCCGGTCTCATTACTTCCCGCAGCAGACTTTGTATTTCTTGCCGCTGCCGCAGGGGCATGGGTCGTTGCGGCCGACTTTCGGACCGGCGCGTTTCGGCTTCGGTTTTTCCCTGGAAAGTTCGTCGGCGGCTTCGCTGACCAAGTCGCTGCCTTTGCCGTCCCTTTTGTCCTCGCCGGTGGTGCTGCCGCCGAAGGCGCTTTGCGGCTGGTGCGACGTTTGTTTCGGCATGTTGCGCAGGAAATTCTCGAAGGCCATCAGGCTCGATGCGCTGCGGAAAATGTTGTGACAGATTTCCGTTTTGATGTTGACCATCAATTCGTCGAACATCTTGTAGCCTTCCGCCTTGTATTCGACGAGCGGATCGCGCTGACCGATGCCGCGCAGGCCGATGCTGTAGCGCAGGCTGTCCATCTCGTAGAGATGCTCCTGCCACAGGTGATCGATGGCGCTCAGGATGGTGTAACGCTCCACTTCCTTCAACGCATCAGGGTTTTCAAAACTGATCTTCAGATCGTAAGCCTTGCGCACGGCGTCGGAAATAAATGTGCAAACGGCAAATTGCGCGGGGCTCAAGCCGTCGAACAATGAGCCGGCCACGGGCGCTTCCGTGCCGGATTGCGCGGCCTTCACGATTTCAGCTTCGGGAACGCCGAGCGGAAAATTCAGGTTCACCCAATCCGCCAGCCCGCGCACGTTCCATTCCTCCGCGTTGAAGTCGCCGCCCTTGGTGTTTTCCTCGACCTTCGTGATCACCACTTCTTCCATGATGTCCATGAGGCGGTCCCGCACGTCCGTGGAACGGATGATCTCATTGCGGAAGCCATAAATGACTTCGCGCTGCTTGTTCATCACGTCGTCATATTCGAGCGTGCGTTTGCGCTGCTGGAAATTGTGCTCCTCGACTTTTTTCTGCGCGCTTTGGACGGAGTGATTCAGCAACGGATGCTCAAGCTCCTGGTTTTCCTCCAGGCCCATCTTCTCCATCATTTTGACGATGCGATCAGCGCCGAACAGGCGCATCAAATCGTCTTCAAGCGAAATGAAAAAGTGCGAGGAACCGGGGTCGCCCTGGCGCGCGCAACGGCCGCGCAGCTGCCGGTCAATGCGCCGCGATTCATGCCGCTCGGTCGCGAGCACGTGCAAGCCGCCCAATTCCTGGACGCCTTCGCCCAGTTTGATGTCCGTGCCGCGGCCCGCCATGTTCGTGGCGATGGTCACCGCGCCGCGCTGGCCCGCGCGCGCGACAATTTCGGCTTCCTGCTGATGATATTTCGCATTCAGCACGGAGTGGATGATTCCCTCGCGCTTCAACATGCGCGAAAGCAACTCGCTGACCTCGACGGAAATCGTACCGACGAGCATCGGCCGGCCTTTGGCGTGGGTTTCTTTGATCTCGCGGATGACGGCGTTGTATTTCTCGCGCCTGGTTTTGTAAACCGAGTCGTTCGCATCCTTGCGCTGGACGGGACGGTTCGTGGGAATCACCAGCACGCCGAGTTTGTAGATGTCGAAAAATTCCTGCGCTTCCGTTTCCGCCGTGCCGGTCATGCCGGCGAGTTTGTGATAAAGGCGGAAATAATTTTGGATGGTGATGGTCGCGAGCGTCTGCGTCTCGCGTTCGATGGCCACGCCTTCCTTGGCCTCAACAGCCTGGTGCAAGCCATCACTCCAGCGTCGGCCGGTCATGAGGCGACCCGTGTTTTCATCGACGATGATGACTTTGTTTTCCTGAACGACGTACTGCACGTCTTTCTGGTAAAGCGTGTAGGCCTTGAGCAATTGCGAAATGGCGTGGATGCGCTGGGCCTTGGTTTCGAATTCGCCCTGCAGCTTGGTTTTGGCCTCCATTCTCTGGCGGGCATCCAAGTCGGGCCTGGTATCGATTTCGTGCAGCATGGTCGTCAAGTCCGGGAGCATGAAGGCGTCCGGATCTTTCGGGCTCAAAAAGTTGCGGCCTTTTTCGGTCAGGTCCGCTTCGTTGCTCTTTTCATCGATGGCGAACAGGAGCTGTTCCTTCTCGGCGTAAAGCTCGGTTTTCTTTTGGTCGGAATGAAGATGAAGTTCGGCCTGGTTCATCATCCGGAGATTGTCCGGATTTTCCAGGAATTTCATGAGGCCTTCGGCTTTCGGCGTGCCGGATTTAACGCGGAACAGCAACAGGCCAGCCTCTCTCTCGATCTGATCGGCATCCTTCACGTTCGATCCGTCTTCCGGATGCAGCTTCTTCAACAAGTCCTGCGCTTCGGACAGGAACCGACTGCAGAGCCGTTCCTGCGCGTGAAAAACTGATTCCACCTGCGCTTTGTAGTTTCCGTACTGCTCATCGTAAGTGACCACCGCGGGGCCGCTGATGATGAGCGGCGTGCGTGCTTCATCGATGAGGATCGAGTCCACTTCGTCGACGATGGCGAAGTAATGCCCGCGCTGGACCTGCTCTTCCTTGCGCGTGGCCATGCCGTTGTCGCGCAGGTAATCGAAGCCGAACTCGGCGTTCGTGCCGTAAGTGATGTCGCAGGCGTATTGCTCGCGGCGCACTCTGGGCGGCTGGTCGTGCAGAATGCAGCCGACCGTCAGGCCGAGAAATTTGTAAACCGCGCCCATCCATTCACTGTCGCGCGCGGCGAGGTAATCATTGACGGTCACGACATGCACACCGCGACCGGTAAGGGCGTTGAGATAAACCGGGAGCGTGCCCACGAGCGTTTTGCCTTCGCCGGTGGCCATTTCCGCGATTTTGCCGAAATGCAATCCCATGCCGCCGATGAGCTGGACGTCGAAATGGACCATTTCCCATTTCAAGGGGTGGCCGCGGACGATGATTTCCTGGCCGCACAAGCGGCGCGCGGCATTTTTCACCACCGCGAAAGCTTCGGGGAGAATTTCCTCCAATCGCGCGGCGAGCTGCTCGTTGTCCTGGATAGCGGAAAGTTCCGCCTTCCAGGCGGCTGTTTTCTCGCGCAACGCGTCATCGGGGAGTTTTTGAAGGCCGAGCTCCATCTCGTTGATGGTGGCAACGAGCGGGCGCAATTTTTTTACTTCGCGCTCGTTTTTCGAGCCGATGATTTTTTTTACGATAAAACCGATCATGGTTCCTAAAAAATGGTGTCAAACGCTACGTGAACCATCGCAAGGCGTCAAAGACTTTAGGAGTGTAATCCTTGCAAGGGAAAACTCAAGTAACTGCGACCACGGGCTGAACAAACCGAGGTGCGAAATCCGAAATCCGAGGCCCGAAATCCGAAAGAAGCCCGAATTGTTGAAATCCGAAATCCCGGGTTCCATTGGGCGTAAGTTTATGGGCTTTCACAGCCGCTAAGTCGGGCAAATTTCAACGCACCGCCCGCCACTTTCGGCTTTCGGGCCTCGGCCTTCGGATTTCCTGATCATGCCGCCGCAGGCGCCCCGGCGCGTGGGCCGCCGGATTCGGGAGCAGAGGACTCCGGCAGGCCGCGAAAGCTCTTCCAGAACCTTAACGGCATGCAGCCAAGGGCAATCAGGGCAACCTGGCTGAGCACAAAAGCAATCAACCACCAGAATGCCTTATCCATAAAACCGTAACTGTGCAGGCCGATGCCCAGCATGTTCACGCCGAACCAAGACCAGCTGGTGACGATGTTGCCGAAAATGGCGCAATTGATGAGGCCGCGTTCGCGAATCATGCCACCCCAACGCAGGTGAAGAATCAGCGCATTCCACAGCACGATGATGAGCGCCCCGTTTTCCTTCGGGTCCCAGCCCCAGAACCGGCCCCACGATTGGTCGGCCCAAATGCCGCCGAGAACCGTTCCAACGAAACTGAATAACGTGGCGAAGCACACGATGCCGTAGACCATGCGCGTGAGAGATTTGCCGAGCGTATCGCCGAGCTGCGCGGATTTGGCCATGACCACCGCCCCCGCCGCGCCGCCGAGGGAAGCACCGATCGCAGCTGCCTTTCCAGGTGTGAATCGTTGCGAGAGCCGCGTCGTGAAGACACCGAGGAAAATGTAAACGATGGCCAGGAATCCGGCCACGAACGTCGAGGCGTAGCCGAGGGTCACCACGACGACATGCGTCGCGAGCCAGAAATTGGTGTCGAGCACGGCGCGCATCATTTCCATCGTATCGCCCGTCAGCGCCAGATGATGCGCGATGATCAACGTGAGAAATCCCACAGTCGAGGAAACCACGAGGCCGATGGCGTTTTTCCAAAACGCTTCCAGAATGAGTCCCAAAACACACGCGCCCCAGCCGATGAAAATTGCGGAGGAATAAAGATTCGTCACCGGCGGGCGGCCTTCGAGCGCCATGCGGAAAACGAGGCCGGTCGTGTGAATGAGCAAAGCGAGCAGCACAAGACCGACGGCCGTGCGGCGAAACGTGTTGGAAAAATTAAACCAGAAAACGCACGCAAGCAGGCCGGCCAGAACGTAAATAATCATCGCATTGTAAAACGGCTGCATCCGGTTGAAGAACGCTTCCCAACCGGCCTTGCTCAGTTCATGCGAAAACTGCGGGGACAATGATTCGCGATACAACACGACCTGGCGATTGAACTCCGCCACGTCTTTTGCCTGAAAGGCGGCAGCCATGGCGGCGTAGGCGCGGACCGCGGGATTCACTTCGCCATCGCGCATGCCGTCGATCAAGGCATCGCCGGTGCGTTTCCAAGCGTCGCGGGAAGCGCCTTCGGCCGGCGGAATGATGAGGGGCGGTTCAAATTGCGCCATGGAGCTGAATTCCTGCACGTACCCGGCGAATTGCTTGAGCGCGGCCTCGTCGTATTTTTTTCCGGCCTGTTCCGCCTGGGCGGCGGCCACGCCCGCGGGAATGAGCTTTTCATAGTCGGCAACTTCCTGGGCCCAATTTTCCGCGCCCATTGATTGCACGGCGGTTTTCAACTGCGCATAAAGCCCGAGGCGTTCGCGCATTTTGACCACGGCCCTCTCGTACGCACTGCGTTGCGATTCCGGAATTTTTTCGTTTGCGATCCGGTCCGTCTCGGCGTCCAGCGCTTTGAACGAAGGCTCCATTTGCGCCCAAGAATAATGCTTTCCATCCTGCTTTTGCGCGAGGTCCCTGCCGGGCAATTTCAAAAGCGCGATCAATTCGGGATTGTCCACGCGAATCACCGGCCATTGATCAGCGGTGGCGGGGTCGAGCATGAGTGTGGCGAGCCATTCCGTGGCGGAAATCATGCGCGGCTTGTCGAACGCGCCCTTCCACGGTTCGAGGTTTGCCTCCTGCTTCTCGCGGATTTGCAGCAATGAATTGCGCGCGAGCGAATCCATGGGCTGCACGCGGCCATTGGACAAAATCGGCAGCTTGCCAAACTGAGAAAACGCGTAGGTCTTGTCCGGCGCCGGCTTCAATGTGCTGATGAACCAGCCGGCGATCACAAGAGTGATAATGATTGGAAGCCACTTTTTCATTTGCGAACGATCTCCTGTGCCTGGACTTGCGCCGCGGGCCGCGTTGCCTTGAGCGGTTGCGGGGATGGCGCGCTTGCTTTGGTTGCGGGCACTTTTCTGGCAATGAATTTCACCAGGTGGGACATGAATTGAAACACGAGGCCGAGAGCCACGAGCGCGCAGCCGATGTACGGCGTCAACCAGCCCGGGTTATGCACCACCTGGAGCACGGAAACGCGCGGATCGAATTTGTCAAAACTCGCCTGGTAAAACGTCTCGCCTTCGTAACGAAGCGGCTCGTTCATGAAAATTTCCACTTCGCGATGCTCGCCGGTTTTCGCGTTGTCGATGCGCACGCGGCTGCGAAAATCCTTCGGCACACCCTCCGGGTTGTCCGCTGTGACGGTGCCGGGATAAACCGCGTGAGTAAATTTCAATAACGTCAGCGAGGCCGCGCGGTAGGTGCGTTCGGGCCGCACCACGAACGTGTATTTCTTCCCGCCAACCTGAACGGATTGCGGCTGGACCAGGCGCTTCGCGATTGTGTCGGCGATTTCCTTGCTCATGCTGGCGTAAGTGCCGCGCACCTCGGAAATGAGTCCTTCCTCCCCCGCCCAATCGGATGCCACCCAATCGCCCAGCGAGCCATTCGGCCCGACGATCTCAATCAAGGCGGTGGGGATGTTCCGGTCATCCATGGATTTCACCTCCGCCGCGGAATGGAAATCGAAGTATTGAGCGATGCCGTTGGTCGTGAGAGGCGGGCCGTTTTGGGCCATGGGCGCGCGGAACGTCGGCATGTCGGAATTCACGAAGTATTGTTTCACCCGAATCGTGAAAGGAAGCTGCGGGCTGGTGATGTCTCCGCCTTTGGCGAGCAATCTTGCAGGGACGGAAATCACCTGGTCCTTGCCGCCGCCGGCATCCGAGAGAAACGCCAGTTCATAACTGTTGGGGGATTCGGAGTAGTTTTTCGATTCGCCTTCGGAGAAACGCAGCATGGACTCATGCGAAAACATATCCGTGGCGAGCTGGCCGACGAGCAAAAGAATGATTCCCGCATGCGCCACGTGAATGCCGAGCTTTTTCCAGGTGAACCTGAATCGCGAGACGTGGGCCGCGATCAAATTGACCAGCAGCAGGACGCCGAGGAGATAACCGCCAGGCCAGATGAAAGGAATGCGGTAGTTAAAGAGAGTTGCACCGACGACGATCCATTGTTTGAAGTAGTGCGCCTGCGTGTGGTAAAGCCCCTCATCGGCCTGCGCCACGGTGCCGACCCAGATGAGCACGATCGAAAGCGCCAGCAACACGACCGTGAGCCGGAGAGAGGAGAAGAATTTTGCGACGCGATCGATCATATCATGCGTTAATTCCCAAACTTCGCTGTCTGGACAAACTTCGTGAACGCGTCTTTCTGTTGCTCCACGATTTGTTCATCACCCATCAGCTTGTAAAACCATGTATCGCCGGCCTGCGGCGCGATGATGCCGATCAGCCGGGCTTTTTGGCCCGTTTTCGCGTCCGTGCCGCTCATGTCCACAACCGTTCCCTGATGGCCGCCGATGTCAATGGTGCGCGCCTGTTTCGACCAATCCTCTTCTGAGAGCGACGAAAGTCCGAGCTGTCCGCGCCAGCGGTTGATGTTCATCATCATGCCGCCGCCCTGCCCGGCCAGTTCGCTCACGTTCACTTCGGCCTTCGCATCGCCGCTGCCATCGATATCGTATTTCGCGAGCAAAAACCCGGCGGGCGCGGGAACTTGCTTCCATCCCGCGGGCAATGCGACACCCGCATCCGCCAACGGCTGATTTGGATCTGCTGCAACGGATGGCATGGCGTTTGGATTGGCCATGGCCGTCGCGGGTGCGGCTTCGAAGGAAACGGATTTCAGGAATTCAAGGAAGGCAGGCTTCTGGCCGCCGACAGTTGCGTTATCGCCGCGCATCTTGAAATAAAAACTCGTTCCGCCTTGATCGAGGACCGCGACCATGATTCGGCCGGGCGTTTTGCTGTCGCCGATATCAAATAATTTTCCCTGGCTCGCGCCAATCGTGACGGGTTCGCTTTCAGCTTTGTCCACCTTCGGAAGCTGGAGCTCTCCGCGCCACATGTTGAGGTTGGCCAATTCCATTTCGGGGCCGGCGCTGGGAAGCGGAATGATGGAAACGTCCGCGCTCTGGCCATCCTTGCCCGGCGCGCTGAAACTGCCGACGCGCATTTGCGAAAGCGGTTTTTCCTGCCAGCCATCCGGCAGCGTCCATTTCAATTGCGGCTGCGCACCGCTCATGGCCATATCCATTCCCGCGTGAGGGTTCATGGGCACGCCGGGCGCGCCCGCGGAATCCGCGGCCGCAACGCCGGGCGTGGAATCGGAGTCCTTCGGCACCTGTTCCACTTTGATTTGCTGACGATTGCAGCCAGCAAACGCGAGGGCGGCGATGACCAACCCGCAACGTGCCAGGCTCGACGGTTTGATTCGTGGAATGAAACTCATGTAAATTCTCTTTTAAGGTATACAGAAGGCCAATTCTTGCACGTCATTCTTTGCGGTTTAAACAACATATTTTGTTCCCGAATGAGCAAAATTTGAAGCGCTTAAAAGGAAAAACGATGCGTCTCATAAGGCGAAATAAATAAAAAAGCGGGGAAAACAAGAGTGAATTCCTGTCGCCCCGCTTTGCTTGTCAATTCGAACGCTTCCCCGCCGGAAACCGGACGGCTTAGCTGACGCCCATGCTCAGGAGGAACTCGATGTTGCTCCGCGTCTTTTTGAGCTTGTTCAGCATCAATTCCATCGATTCGACTGGCGGCACGCCGGTGAGCGCGCGGCGCAGCACAACCACCTTGTTGTACTCGTCCGGATGGTAGAGCAATTCTTCCTTGCGCGTGCCGGAACGCTCGATGTTGATGGAGGGGAAAATGCGGCGGTCCACCAGTGCCCGGTCCAGGTGCACTTCCATGTTACCGGTGCCTTTGAATTCTTCGAAGATGACTTCATCCATGCGCGAACCGGTGTCCACGAGGGCCGTGGCGATGATAGTGAGCGAGCCGCCTTCCTCGATGTTGCGTGCCGCGCCGAAAAAGCGTTTCGGCTTGTGCAATGCATTGGCGTCCACGCCGCCGGAGAGAATTTTTCCCGAGTGCGGCTGCACGGTGTTGTAGGCGCGGGCGAGGCGGGTGATGGAATCGAGCAGGATGACCACGTCGCGCTTGTGCTCGACCATGCGCTTGGCTTTTTCGCTGACCATTTCGGCCACCTGCACATGCCGTTCCGGCGGTTCATCGAACGTGGAGCTGATCACTTCCGCGCCGCGGCAGGTGCGTTCCATGTCCGTGACTTCTTCCGGGCGTTCGTCGATGAGCAGGATGAAAAGATACGCCTCGGGATTGTTCTTCAAAATCGCGTTGGCGAGCTTCTGCATCAGCACGGTTTTGCCCGTGCGCGGCGGCGCGACGATGAGGCCGCGCGAGCCTTTGCCGATGGGGCAAACCAAATCCAGCACGCGAGTGGAGAGTTCTTCCGTGTTCGTTTCGAGGAGGAAACGTTTGTCCGGAAAGAGCGGCGTGAGATTGTCGAAATGGGTTTTGTCCTTCGCCTTGTCCGGTTCCTCCTGATCCACCGCTTCGACTTTGAGCAGCGCGAAGAAACGCTCCTTGTCCTTCGGCGGACGAATCTGGCCGGCGATCAAATTGCCGGTCTGCAAATCAAAACGGCGGATTTGCGAGGGCGAAACGTAAATATCCTCCGGGCACGGCAAATAATTGAAGCTCTGCGAGCGCAGGAACCCGAAACCTTCCGGAAGAATTTCCAGCACGCCCTCGGAGAACAACACGCCGGCGCGTTCGGCATTTTTCTGGAGAATGTGGAAGATGACTTCATGCTTGCGCATGGTGCCGAAGTTCTCGACGCCCAGATCGCGCGCCATGCCGTTCAATTCCGTCATGGACATCGCCTGCAGCTTCGCGATGTTCAGCGAAGTGGCGATGTGATCCTTGTCATTTGGACCGACGCGTTTCTCGACTTTTGCGGGATGCTCCTGCTTCTCGGCTTCCTGCGTTTCGATCGGCGTGGTCGGCGGCTGCAAATCGGCGCTTTCAACCGGCGCAGGCGGTTCTTCGACCGCGACGGCGGTCTGTGATTCGACGGGTGCTCCGTCCTGCATCATCGGCTCTTCCGCCGCCTGGCCTTTTTTGGCCCTCGGCTTCTTAGTACTGGCTCTTGGCATAGGTCAAATCGGTTCGGTTCAAATGTTCAATTTCAAAATAACTCAGTGGAGAATGTGTCACGTCTACTCCCGCTCCACGTCGATTGGACGAACAACCCTTTGAAATAGTTCAAATTGGAGTGACCAACTGCGGGAGCGCTGCAAGGGTCTCTATTATTTTTCGTTACGGCAAGGGGAATCTTGCAGACTGTTCCCCGTTACGTTGGCGCAACTTACCTCAAGTGTCAAAAAGTTTTTTCTTGTGCGGTTTTCAATCGCGGCGGGTGCTATAAATCAAACATTAAAATATTAAAATGTCTATGAAGCCGGACAACGAATTGCTGCAACAATACGCCCGGTCCCACTCTGAAGACGCCTTCGCCGAACTGGTCCGAAGGCACGTGAATCTGGTCTATTCCGCCGCGCTCCGGCAGGTCGGCGGTGATGCGCATCTCGCGCGCGACGCCGCCCAAACCGTCTTCGCCGATCTCGCGCGCAAGGCGGCCTCGCTTTCCAGCCGCGCAAGCCTGACGGGGTGGCTTTACACCAGCGCCCATTTCGCCGCGAACAAAATTGTGCGCACCGAAAACCGCCGACGCCAACGCGAGGAGCAATTTATGCGCGAACCCGCCCGCCACGCCGCGTCCGAAGCCGATTGGGAACAACTCCGCCCCGCGCTCGACGCCGTCATGCACGAACTCAACGATACGGACCGCGAAGCGGTGTTGCTGCGTTATTTTGAAAACCGTGCGTATGCAGAAGTCGGCGCGAAACTGAATCTGAACGAAAACACGGCGCGCATGCGCGTGGATCGCGCGCTGGAAAAACTCCGCACGCTGCTCGCCAAGCGTGGCGTCACTACCGGCGCGGCGCTCGCGGCGGTCATTTCCGCCAACGCGGTGCAAACCGCGCCCGGCACACTGGTGACGACGCTGGCAAGCTCATCGCTTGCCGGCGCCAGTGCCGGCGGTTTCACCCTTCTCCCGACATTGAACGCATTGAAATTTAAAATTGGCGCGGGCGCGCTGGCTGTGGCGGGAGTTGCAATTGTTTTGACTCTAAACCGAAACCTGCATGCGACTCCGCGGGTTCAAAATACATCGCCGAAGCAACAAGTCGCGCAAGCGCAAGCCGCGAACGAAGGTGTTCCGGATTCTCCATCAGCAGATTCCACAACGAACGCGGGCAATCACGTCACGCAGCCGCTCATCCCGGGCCTCGCCGTCAGTCCTGCCGACGCAGCAAAAACTTCGATGGCATCGGCGTCACAAACCACCAATGCCCCGCCGAACACCAACAAGGTGGTTATCCATCTCAAAATCAAAACCGTGTCCTTATCTCGGGATGGACTGCAGGCGCTGAGACCTGCGTGGCCTGGTGGCGATTCCGGAATATTAACCGCCGACCAACTCAAATTTGTTAATCGGGCACTGAAAAGCGCAGGAAATTTTTCCATGACCGATTCGCAGATCACTGCCTTTAGCGGCCAGAAAGCCATGCTGTCCGCCGAAAGCCCCGTTCTCGTGGATGGCACTAACGCTTCCATTGCGACGATTTTCGGCGTAACGCCTTATTTCTTACCTGAAGCTTCGGTTTTTAAATTGAGCCTTCTCGTAGCGCTGCGCGCCCCGAACGATGACTCTCCAACACTAACCGACCAATCGCTCGTGAAAACGAATGAAGTGAGCGTTTCCCCAGGCCAGACCGCGGGGTTACAAAAAGAAATCCCCTCCGGATTATTTTCCCCGGGCAATCCTCAAGAGGAAAAAGAGCTTTTGGTTTTTGTGACGCCGGAGATTGGTGAGCTGAGCGAAGCGCCTCAACCAGCACCCAACCAACCGGGCATCGACGATCCAAAACTTGCCAAAATGGACGAAGCAAAAAACGCGGTGCTCGCCCTGATCTTATACGCGGATAAAAACCAGGGACAAATTCCCCCGACACTAGCCCAAGCAGCAAATTATCTAAATAATGGCACGGCGGAACGTATTGAAACGGACTATGATGTTATCTATTCCGGGCCCCTTACCGCCATCACGAATCCGTCTCAGACAATTCTACTCAGAGAAAAACAGGCATGGCAGGGGCCAAACGGCAAATGGCTGAAATGCTACGGTTTCGCCGACGGTCACGCGCAAACTGTCGCCGAACCGAACAATGATTTCGAGGCATACGAAAAAGAGCACATCGTCCAGCCGGAGAATTGACAGATCGAAAGGGGATCGTTGGCGACGATGTCTCCAATCGAATATGGGGCGGCACAGCTGATCTGCGCCGCCCCACCTTTTTTAAGACTTAATACGGCAACGGAAATTTCGCCGTCAAATCGCGCACGCGCTGGCGGACTTTCGAAATCGTGTCGACGTTTTTGATGTCCATCAGCACCTCGGAAATCATGTCTGCGATGGCGGCCATTTCGGCTTCCTTCATGCCACGGGTTGTCACCGCCGGTGTGCCGAGGCGAACGCCGCTGCCCTGGAACGGCGAGCGCGTCTCGAACGGAATCGTGTTCTTGTTCACGGTAATGCCCGCTTCATCGAGCGCGATCTGGCAATCTTTTCCGGTCAAATCACGCGCACCAACATCAACGAGCATAAGATGGTTGTCTGTGCCACCGCTGACGAGCCGATAGCCGTTTCGCTTCATGCCTTCGGCGAGCGCCCTCGCGTTGCGCACGATCTGTTCCTGATATTGCTTGAACGCGGGCTGCAGGGCCTCCTGAAAGCAAACTGCTTTGGCCGCAATCACGTGCTCAAGCGGGCCGCCCTGGATGCCGGGGAACATTTGTGAATCGATTTCCTTCGCGAATTTTTCGCTGCACATGATCAAGCCGCCGCGCGGGCCGCGCAGGGTCTTGTGGGTCGTGGTCGTAACAAAATCCGCATGGCCGATGGGGCTCGGGTGCAAGCCAGCCGCGACCAATCCGGCGATGTGCGCAATGTCCGCGAGCAGATACGCGCCGACTTCGCGCGCGATTTCACCCATCCTCTTGAAATCAATAATACGCGGGTACGCGCTCGCGCCGACGGTGATCATCTTCGGCTTGTGTTCGCGCGCCATCCTGGCGAGTTGATCGTAATCAATCCGCTCGTCGGTTTTGCTGACGCCATAATGGACGATCTCAAAAAACCGGCCGGAGAAATTGGCCTTGTTGCCGTGCGTCAAATGGCCGCCGTGGCTCAAATCCATCGTCAGCATTTTGTCTCCCGGTTTCAGGACGGCAAAATAACAGGCCATGTTCGCCTGGCTGCCCGAGTGCGGCTGGACATTCGCGTGCGGCGCGTTGAAAATTTTCTTCGCGCGGTCGATCGCCAGTTGTTCGATGACGTCCACATTTTCGCAGCCGCCGTACCAGCGTTTTTTGGGATAGCCCTCGGCGTATTTATTTGTGAGCACGGAACCTTGGGCTTCCATCACGGCGGGGCTGACAAAGTTTTCACTGGCGATGAGCTCAATATTCTCCATCTGCCGCACGCGCTCGTGCTCGATGGCGTCGGCAATCTCCGGGTCGACTGATTTCAGCTTGAGATCTTTTCTGACAAATTGTGTTTCCATTTTAATAACGCGCCGCTCATGGCGGCCACCTTCAAAATGCGCGTTCAGGAACGCTTCGACAATCTTTTTGGCGGCGTCGGGCGGCGTATGGTCCGCTCCGAGGCAAAGAACATTGGCGTCATTGTGCTGGCGCGCGAGCGATGCAGATTGTTCGTCCGCAACCAGCGCCGCGCGGACGCCGTTAATTTTGTTGGCGGCGATGCTCATGCCGATGCCGCTCGTACAAATCAAAATGCCCAATTCGGCCTTATGGTTCGCCACGCTTTGGCCGACCAGCTGCGCGTAATCCGGGTAATCGTCGGACGGTTGTTTCGAATGCGCGCCCAGGTCCGCCACGCTCACGCCGCGTTGCGTGAGAAATTGCTTCACAACCTCCTTCAGTTCGAAGCCGCCGTGGTCCGCGCCCAGCGCCATGGTGACGGCTTTGCCGGAAAGCGCCCCCGCGCTTTCGCCTTCCACGAACCGCAACAGGGACACGATCCCCTGCTCGATCTGGTCGCGGCAATTGACATAAACATCATAAGAGCCGCCGATGGGATCGCTGATGTCCTTCTCAAAAGGATCGAGCGTGTCATCGAATTCGCGGAGCAGGAAGGTTTTCTCGGCCGCGTGCGGATAGAGCAGCATGACGGTGTCGACATGGCTGTGGGTCATTCCAAAAATGTAATCGGCCTGCGCGACGAGTGACGGCGTCAGCATGCGGCTGCGCTGGCTGGAAATATCAATGCCCAATTCCTTCACGGCGTCGACGGCGTGCGCGCTCGGCGGCTGGCCCTCCATCGCGCCCAACCCCGCCGATGCGACGCGATAGTTTCCGCGGCCATGAACGACCTGGCGAAAGATGCCCTCGGCCATCGGGCTGCGGCATACGTTGCCTGTGCAAATGAAAAGAATGGTCTTCATCAAAGGTATGACAGAAATTGGGTCCGGTTGGTCGAATCGTCAATCTGAATAAGCTCGCCCGGAAATTACGAGTTGCCCAGTCGCACGACGGCGAGTCCTTTCAACAAATCAATCGCGCGCGCCAGCGCTGGATCACTTACGACCGGAACTTTCGGTTCCGGAGCGCGTTTCACGGTTTCTTCATCGGGGTTTTCACCCGCATTGTGCTGGCGCACGAGTTCGGCTTCGTTAAAAAGCACGCGCGGCTGGTTGCTGCCGTTTGCCTGGTTGGTCGCGCCCGCCACCTGGTTCGTATCCGGCACCACCAAAAATGCATCGGCGTAAAAAGCGCGTTCGGCATCCAAACTGATCGAGACATCAATGTCCGGCTTGATTCCCTGAGCCGGCAGAACCGAACCATCGCCCAGTGTGACCGGCGCCGAAGCGATCCGAAGATGTTCGCCGTTCTTGAGCGGAAAATCCTGCATCACCATCGCTGCGCCGGCGGTCGGGCTGCCCAGAATCAGGCCCGAACCTGTTTCGCGCACCATGGCAGCGAGCGCTTCCGCCGCACCGGCGGTCGCGTGATTGACCAGAACCGCCACGGGCACGATGAATGCGTCACTTTTTTCATGCGAGGAAACCACGCCCTTGCCCCAATTCAAGAGCGGCTCGCTCTTGCTCACGAACAAATCCGCCGTGGCCACCGCCGCAGCGTAATCCGAACCATCGGCATAACGCAGGTCCAGGACAATGCCGTTGACTTTGTTTGTGGATTTCAATTTGTCGTAACCCGCCTTCACCGCTTTGGCCAGCCCATCTTCCACGCGCGTGACACGCAGGTAGGCGATGCCGCCATCGAATACTTTTATTTGCGTCAGCGGCTCTGCCTCGGCGGCTGCGTTCGTGGAGGACTTGTCCGTGACGAGCGACACTTTGGGAGCGAGCGCTTCGACCAGGCCCCGGACGGCGGCGCGGTTTAGTTCGCTTTGACTGATGCCGGGCGCATGCTGGTGAATCAGATCGTATACTTCCTGAAAATCAGGACCGGCGCTGTTGGTTTGTGCCGGCAGGGAAAACTGGAGGGCGAACGCGAACGATGAAATGAAAAGTAGTTTGATCCAGGGACGTGTCATGTCGGCTCAAAATGCGTGAAGTACTGGGGAAAGTAAAGTGGGGGAAAGGATCGGCCGTGTCCCGGCTTGAACGAGCGCGGCCTTTAGGCCGCTTCAGCACGACATTATCGAGCGTATCAAAAAGTCAGAATCTTTTGACTCTATTACCTTGAAGCAACCTGAAGGTCGCGCTCCTGGGCAGTCAAATCAGGATTCTACAAAAATGCTGCCCTTTGGGGAGCAGTTCAAGAGGAACCAAAGCGAACGGCCAAACAGCTGCCGCTTACCGAGAAACCGCGGAAAGCTGTTCGTCCACCGCGCGGGAAAAAGGAATTTTTTGCGTGGAAACCTTGTCTTCCCACTTTTTGGCTTCCTTGGGATTCCGTTCGACGCCGATGCCTTCGCGATACATTTCGGCGAGGCGGATTTGCGACGACATGTGGCCCTGCTCGGCGGCCTTGCGGCACCATTTGAAAGCTTCCTCGTCATTCCTCTGAACACCGCGGCCCTGGCGGCAATATTCCGAGACTTTGGCCTGCGCCTCCGCCATGCCGTGAAACGCCGCGCGCAACAGCCACTTGTGGGCTTCGTAATCGGATTGGACGCCGTGCTCACCGCTTTCGCAAATCAATCCGTAACGGTATTCGGCGAGGGCGTCGCCTTTTTCAGCGCGAAAGCGGATGTAATGGAAGCGGGCTTCCTTGAATTCGGTGCTGAACCAGACGCGGGCGTGCGCAGAATGGTTTTTGACTACGATGCTGAACCATGTCCACATCGTGTTAAATGACTCGGCTTTCGGCAGATTCATATCAGAACGCGCCGGAATGGAGTGCCTTTTCCCCATTTCTCCAGTGCGTAATGAACTAGCCCAGCAGTCTCCTTGCCACTTAAAGGCTGCTTTTGATGCCCGGTAGACGCCGGTCCAATGGATGTTGGGAATCGACCGGATAACGATACTGGAAACCGCCGCAGGTGTGCGCAGGCAAGCCATAGTACTTCCTTTCTGGCTGAATGCCTTTTACCAACCGGAACTGGTCCTGGCGCTGGCTAATTGCCCGATTTTACGGTCCCGCTCGCAGAGATTGGCGAACCGCTCGCAGCGGGCGGCCACTTTGGAGCTGATACGGCCGTTGAGGGCCTGGCTGGGAGCATTCCACAGGGCGTAGAACTCAAAATCGGTTGGCTGACGGCCAAAGTGCTCCTGGAAAGCGTGAATTCGCTTGTCCATCAGCTTAATCATAACCTTTCTGGCTGTCTCGGAATCGCAATAATTGGACGAATTTGTGACACTGCGCCATTCGGCCTTTTTGACCTGGAAGCGGCTGATTTCGCCCGCAGAGCCCACCGCCCGATCGTCATTGCCGGTTTCGAGCATCGAAAGGGCCGACAATCGGTCCATGCCGAACCCGCACAAGGGCAGCAACAACAAAATTAATGACACAAACTTCGCTTTCATACGCCCACTATCTACCATATTCCCGAGACGGTTGTCTCATAGGCGCTAGCTGAAAAAGGACACAGTACAGACCCGGTTTTTTCCCGGGGAATCCCCTGGGGGTATGGCGCTGAAAGCGCACAGGACGACGCAGTCGGAGGTGTGAACAAACGGCCATCCTTCGTCTCTCTTTGTACAAATCCCATGCCGGCGGATACACTAGCGGATAACCCTTTTTTGGGCAAGCAAAGACAACCGGCCGAACGTTGAAAGTTATTCACACGAAACAGCTGTAAAAACCCATCAAAAAAACCGTCAAAATTTCCCGGAATCGGCCTATTTCGACTCCATCTCGATGCTGGTGTCCGATTTGGTGGCGATGGGCCTGGGGCCGGATGCATTTGCCTCTGCGTGAATGTTCCACGCGGCCTGGATGGGGGCGATTTTGGATAGATCGGCGGAATTGGTGCCCGTCAGGGTGGACGTGATTTGCATGACCTGATTCGAGGAGGCGGTGTTAAGAACCAAGCTGGTGTTGAAATGATCGCCGTCAAGGGAAACCAATTGATAGGATTCCGTCTGCTGGCCGGACAGTCCCTGAGTTTTGAGGGGCCTTTGAATTTCCCATTTCGCGCCGGGTCCCACGGCTTCTTCCGGCAGAGGCGAATCCATGTTTGAGAAACCTTCCTTCATTTGTTCAACCATTTGTTGCAATTGGGGAGTGGAACCGGGCGGGGCTTTCACATCGGTTTTCTTGCTGATGCCGCGGTCGGACATGAGTCCGGTGATCGTCACACCTTTGGCGGCGCTCATGGCGGTCTTCACAGCCTGAAGCGTCTGCGGCGGAAGATTGGTATCGTCTGCGACGGTAATATCGCCAATCACAATCTCGTAATTGATGTCGCCATTCGGGGAGATGCCCTTCGTCGTGATGTCCATGGGAAGCGTCATGGCAGGCGCCGTGATAGGAGCGGATCCGGTTCCGGTGTCCACAACGCTCTTGATGACCATGAGTGTGGATTGTTTATCGCCGGGCTGGCTGTGGAAGCGGAGGACTTTGCGCGGCTCGGAGCCGGGATCCATCAATTTCACGGGGGATTTGGGAGCAGCCGGGGCGGGCTGGGCTTCGGCATTGGTCTCGGCAGCGGGCCGCTCCGGCGGCGCCGTGAGGGCATTGATTCTCCCACTCACTTCATCAATTCGATATTGAACCGTCTTCGGGTCGAACAACGGATTCCACGCCTTGAACCGGACGAGATTGGTTTGCGCATCACGGTATTTCTCAAGAGCCGGGGCAGTCTTGCCCGAGGCGAGGAGAGCGTCGGCTTTGTCGATGGTGGTCATGATATGGATGTATTGCTCATCCGGGTTCGGCTGGTCAGCCAGCGCTGCCGAGACGCCAAACAACACCATTATCATCAGACTGAAAAATAACCTGGAGCGAACCAGG
>Ga0335085_10002731_pt1 | contig 32250 bp, 29 predicted proteins | sample Lox_Sample_45_FD_206712 | JGI IMG/M metagenome (GOLD analysis project Ga0335085, IMG submission 206712) | Soil microbial communities from Loxahatchee National Wildlife Refuge, Florida, United States - Lox_Sample_4.5 | ecosystem: Environmental > Terrestrial > Soil > Wetlands | place: USA... | reverse complement strand
GGTATTTTCACCGACCTCCACCGGTTTCATATAGAACTGCCAAAACCGTTGGTACTCCTGTTTGGACATTCCTTCCAAGTTAAAGTCCCTTTCCACCCGGGACATAGCCACGGCTTCCCAGCGTTGGTAAAGGAAATACCTGACCCCCTCTTCATGAAGCTTCCGGGACAGCTGTTCGGCGGTCTGGCATTCAGAGGCCCACTGCAGGAAAATCGGTCTTTTCCATTTAAAGTCCACAAAGGTTATCCGGTCCAAAGGATAGGTTTGGAAAACAGAAAAAGCGATCACCTTGTCCCAGGGGTCTGAGTGACGCTCAATGAACCGGTAGGCGGTGTAAGTATCTGTATCGTAGGTGTAATTCCGTTTGAGCCTTAACAACGGATCTTCTAGTCCCAGGGCCGAGGCATATGGCGCCGTCGTTGTTAATTGGGCCGATAAACAAAGCCACAGGGACAAAAAGGTGCCGGCCGCAAATACCGCAAGCCCCCGGTTTTTCTTTTCTTGAAAAGCTCCCTCCCAGGCCATGGCAGCCAACAGAACTAAGGCCAATGTCCCTCCGGAAGCATGCCTCAAGCTCGTGCAAAAGACAAACCACTGCAAAAAGAAAACAACGGTGAAAAAAAACAAAAAAACACCCAATTTGCTTTTAAGGGGTTTCCAGCTCCACGGAAGGCTCATGAAAACCAGCGGTGTCCAACAAGCCGCAACCGCATTTTGAGGGGTGAAAAAAACTTTGAAAAAAAGCATCAGCCGACCCAGCAGATCCAAGCCCTGCGGCAAACCCGTGTCCTGCCAGAGTTCGCTTTCCATTCCAGGGCCATAGCCATAGGGAGTTCCAAAAAGGGTGGTTGCCAAAGGATAGAAAGGATTGCCGTAAGCCAAACTGTTTTTAAGGACCCAAGGGAAAAGAGGAGGCAGGAAAAGAAGCAGACCCTTCCATCTCGTTTGGAGATTCTGTTTTTGGACCAATTTCCAGTAAATCAAAAGAACGAAAATAGCGGCAATCGCCAGCAATGCCGTGTATTTAATGACAAAGGCAAAGCCCAAGAAAAAAGCCGCCAAGGGAAACCAAACTCCATCCCGTGGATTCGAGAAAGCTTTCCATAGGCAATAAAGTGCCGCGATTTCATAAACCGCCAAAAAACCTTCCACATAGCCCCAGGAAAACAGGGCAAGAAAAAAAGGACAGGTCCAAAAGACCCACTCTACGATCACAGGCTTCCCCTTCCATTCGAGGGAAAAAACGCGCAGCAGCCAGACGATCCCAACCGCCGCCAAAGCGCCTGATATTTTTGAAAGGCTCTCCCCCCCAAGGTTCCAAAAACCCGCCAGAACCAGTTCGGCAGCCTTGGGCATATCGCCCGTGTGATTCGTCCAATGAAAAGGGATTTGATGGAGCCGGCTCACTTCCCTGGCATACCGGAAGTGGTCCAAAACAGCGTCCCAAATGATTGGCGGCGATAGGTATTCGGCGGCCCACAAAAGGAGGGGAAAAATCAAAAGATACCGGCCTTTTTCCTCCCAGAATCTATTTTTCGAATAATTTCCGGCTTCCCATTCCCGCCACCCCTTCCAAATAGCGGGAACGAAAAAAAGGGCCGTCAAAAACCCATACAGGATGCCGTTAATGGCCAGCCCAAAAACATATAGCGAGAAAAACGAGACGCCCAGCAAATAGCCCAGCAGTGAGGCTGCCGGCCTCTCCATCTTCGGAAAGAAAACTTCCCTTAAAAAGGCCGACCACCCCACTAATCCAAGGCTTACGGGAACCAGGAGCAGAAGCGCCAGGGTTTTTTCGGCCCCTTGCGCCCAAAAAAAAGAAAAATCCCAGGAAGTTTCCTGCAAAAGCCTCAAGGATGGAAAAAGGGCATGGGGAGCATGGCCGTAAAAACCGACCCCGAAAACAAAAAGGGCGAAGATCAGGCCCGAAGCCAGTGTTTTGATCAAGCATTCCACCTTGTGTCGAATCGGCTGATCCTGCTTTTAGGCTAACCTCTAAACTATTGATTATCAGGGGTCGCCCGTTATAATACGCTTCCTCGCTTTTGCAGAAAACCAGCATTTGAGCGAAGCCCGGGTGGTGAAATGGCAGACACGTACGCTTGAGGTGCGTATGGGGAAACCCGTGCGGGTTCGAGTCCCGCCTCGGGCACCATTCTTAAAAAATGTTCAAGGTATTCCAAGCACAGATAACCTTTTCTCCCAAATTTCGGGCCGCTCTTGCTTGGATCTCCAATCTCGCAGGACTTGCTTGTTGGACGGCTTATTTTCTTTCTTCGCCCGCTTATGAAAAAACCGCTGTTGAATGGGGACTGCGTTTCCCCTCTTTCCTTTCGGACTGGGGTTGGTTTTACGGCGGGGTTTGTTGGGTTGCATTTTGGAAGTTCCTTCCCGTTTCCCAGTCGAATTCGGATCTCAGCCCCAAAAGCGCCCGTATCAGTTTTTGGATCCTGTTCCTCCTCGGAATCCTAACCCGCTTTTGGAACCTCAACCGGTTTCAGGGTCAATACGGCCTCGATCAAGTAATGGTTTTTAAGCATGTCGAAAACATTCTATCGGGACACTATCGGCTTCTTGAGGATTTCGGCAGCCGGCCGCCCTTAAGCCGTTTTGCCGTCGCCTTCCTTTGTAAATGCCTTCCAAGCCTTGAAATCACCACGGCCCTTCGCGCAACCAGTGCGTTTTTCGACAGTATCGCGCTGGCGGTTTTTTATTGGTTTGGAAAGGCTTGGGGCAACCGTCGAACCGGACTTATATTAATGGGCCTGGGCCTGATAAGCCGCCCCATGATTTATAAAGCCTATTGGGGCATCGATTATAACCTTTTGAGCATTCTAATCCCACTTGCCTTAGGCGCTTCGCGCTGGGCCTTGGAAAAACCAACTTTCCTCCGTTTTCTTTTCTGGGGGAGCGCCGTTTCCTTTGGAATTTATGCCGTCACGGCCTACCGTCCATGGATTCCAATCCTGGTATCCGGAACGGGATGGGCGCTTTGGGGGCGCATGAAGGCGAAAAAAGAGACTGGCAGTATCGGTTTTTTTTATGTCTTCGCGCTGACAGCCCTATGGTTTTTTGTTTTCTGCCTTTCCCACAATTTTATCTTTCACCGTTCCGTTCTTTCTCCGGCCGGAAGCAAAACAATGTTCATTCTCGTCATCGTAGGTCTTTCACTCTGGACCCTCGCCTGGTTCAAAAAACGAATTCCCCAGACGAGTTTGGGGGCCTGGGGAACCGGTTCGTTACTGGCGTTGGGACTTTACGGCATCATCGCCGCCGATCCAATCTTCTCACCCCATGTGGAGATCCTCGCTTTTTGGAAAACCAAGGTTTTCCAAGCAGACCCCTGGGGTATTTCCGCCATCCGCTTCAACTATCTGTGGGATTTCCTTGCTTTAAAAGGGGGGGATTACATCAACATTTCGGATCCTGGCCAACCTTTTTTTGATCTGGCCACCGGCTTGACCGTCTTACTTGGGCTGACAAGGATCCTGGGAAAACCCACTTGGGGCGGTCTTGCGCTTGGCTTTTTCGGATTTTTGGGGCTGAGTGTTTTCCTGACCTCCTTCTCTCCCCATTCAGGAAGGCTTTATGGCTGTCTTTTTCCCTTCTACGCCCTTGCCGCTTTTGCTTTGGAAGATATATGGAATAGGCTTCGGCAGGGCCTGCCGGACAGGTGGATGCAACATGGGGTGTTATTAATCGTCCTCGTCGTAAGCGCGAGTGCATTGGTTGCCAATTTTTCCGACGTTTGGAACTGGATGGACAGGGAAAATGTGGAATCCATCATGGCAAGGGCGGCCCGTGAGGCACCGTCCACAAGCCAGATTTATCTCGTTGCTTCCACCTCCCTACAGCAGGAAGCGGTGGATCAGCTCAAAGGGAAAAGAAGTACGGCGTGGTGGAACCCGCCTTACGAAAAACCAAAAGCGTTGGGATCATCCCAGCCGGAAATGCGTTTTCTCGTGCCCGTCGAGAATAAGGAAGCTTTAAGCGCTTTAAAAAGACTTTATCCATCGGCCATTTGGATGGGTCGGGCGAGTCAAAAAGGCGATCCCGAAATAAAGGTGTGGGAAGTAACGATTGCCGAGCCTCTTCCCTGGAAGGATCACCCCGTGAAGGCTTAGAGCCCGCAATAACACCTTGTCACTTTAGCTTCTCTTTCAAAGCCAATGCATCCGGGTTATCCGCTTGGAAAGACAAGGCGGTCTTCAGGTAATAGTTGGCGTCCTTCTTATTCCCCATATCCAAAAGGGTGGAAGCCACTGCCGCGTAATAGCTGGCCTTCATGGAATTGATGTCCTTGGCTGGTGTCTTTTCTTTCTGGAGTTCCCCGAAGAAAACCTTGGCCTTTTGGCCCAGCACCACGATCTGGCCCTTTTTGAGCAGGTCCGGCACCAGTTCGTCGTCCAATTTGGAGGAGGCCGCCGCAGCATCCAGGGGTTCATCCCACCAGCCATTTTTGGAAGGATGGGAGGGCTTGGGGTTCTTGGGAACGGATGCCACCGTGGCAGGGGCCGCTTCAACCTTGGGTTGGGCGATGGAATCACCGCTCCAGCCCGCTAATCCACCCGTCGCGGCTTTAGGTTCACCGAAGCTATCCTTTTCGCCGTCCCAGACCAAAACGTGTTCCGCCTCCCCCTCGTCCTTGGGGAATGCCTTGGAGGAGCACAGGATTTCCATTCCGACAAACCTGGCGAATACTTGGGGGGCCGTAGCATCCAACACTTGCTTCATTTTTCCGCCCTCATAGACGAAACCCTTCAGGACCTGGCTTCCCTTCAAGTCGTCCCTTTGGAAAATCAGGATGGGGGCGCTCTTTTCGGGGATCTTAAATAGCTTGATCCATTGAACGGTACCGCCTTCGTCCTGGAAGCTCTTCTCGTACTTTTTCTGTTCCGGGTTGTAAAAGCAAATATTGAAAGTTTGGTTGTGGGGCTTGTCCAACTCATTGACCGGAGCCGATTGGCGGTAGATGAGCAACAAGTCCTTTTGCCCGATGCCCCGCATATCCTCGAAGTCGAAGAGACCCTTGCTGTCGATCTTGCCGTCCTCGTCCATCCAGGGAAGGTTTTCCAAAAGATGGTCCGGTGGCAGGATGGAATCCATCCATTGGTTTTGGGCGAAAGCCGCGCAAGTCATGGCCGCATAGAGCGCCAAGACGGATAAGCCCATCCGGATAGTTTTAATTTTCATTTGTTTTCCCCCAAAATAACCACGATTCCCCTTATGGTTTCAGCCAACCAGCCGACCTGTAAAACTCGGCCGCTTTATGGATTCCAGCCCGAATATCGACCCGGGGCCTGAACCTCAGTTCTCGGCGGATTTTACCGTTACTACAAACCCAGCCGGGTGCCGCGCCTTCCTTGAGCTTGTCGCCACTGACGATGGGCGGCAGGAAGGATTTCCCCGTCATCCCCGCGAATAAATCGCCCAAAGAAGCCACTATTCTAACGATTCCGAGGGGAACATTGAATGTTTTATATGATTTTTTGAGCTCCCAGCCGATCTGGGCCGACAGCTCGTTCCAATCCAAGCTTTTCCCGTCGGAAACAAAGTAAATTTGGCCCCGCGCCCTGGCGGAATGGCCCGCCAAGAGTATGGCGTCCACCAAATCCTCCACATAGATGAAGCTGACCCTTTGGCTGCCGTCCCCGCCGTTGACGACCAGCCCCTGACGGACCATTTTGAAATACTCGAAGATGTCCGTCTCCCGCGGCCCGTAGACCGCGCTTGGCCTTAAAATCGTCACTGCGAATTTTTTATTATAGGACAGGGCGATTTCCTCCCCCATCCGCTTGGTTTGGCCGTAAAAGCTGACCGGATGGCAGGGCATGGTTTCGTTGATCTCGCCGCCCAGGGGCGAGGGGCCCGCCGCCGAGAGCGAGCTGACGTAAACCAATCGCCGGCATCCCTTTTCCCCTTCCACCGCGCGGCAGACATTCCGGGTGCCCTCTGCATTGACCCTTTTATAAGCGGAGAAATCGGCTCCCCTTAAAAGACCCGCAAGGTGGTAGACGACCTTAACTCCCTTCACGGCTTTTCGGAGGGATTCCAAATCCGTCACATCGCCCTGGCACAATTCCATCGAAGCAGTCGGCTTTATGGGGAGCCTACTGGTTGATCTGACCAACAGGTTGACCCTCACCTTTTTACGGGACAGAGCTTCCGCCAAATGACTTCCCACAAAACCGCTGGCCCCCGTCACTAAAGCCGGTGATAAAAATTTCATCGGATATCCTTGGTGAAAACGCCTTGGGAAAGCCTTTGTCCCGCGTCCAGACGGCAAAATGTTTGATCATGGCGGGGTCCTGTGCTTATAATGCCCCCCCATTGCCTGTGTTTTCAGGCTTGGCCCGCAGACATTATGCATGTCGGCCCCCGGTTCAACAAACGGATTGCAAGGGCGGCCAGGAGCTCGGTTCAAGCGTTTCATCGCCCGAAAGAACCGGCCCATTTTCACAATCCCGTGGGACAATAAACCGCTGTGAATTTTTGAAAGACTGAGGCCTCATGGACATTTTCGAAAAAGCTAATAATTGGACCGCCGCGGACGAGGTGCGGAAAGCGGGGGTTTACCCGTATTTTCGGCCCAACACGTCCCAAATGGGTACGGAGGTCACGATTGGCGGCAAGAAAATGATCATGGTGGGGTCCAACAACTACCTGGGGCTCGTCACCCACCCCGAGGTTCTGGAAGCCATGATCCAGGCCATCCGAAAGTATGGTTCGGCCTGCACCGGTTCCCCCTTCCTCAACGGCACCTTGGACATCCGGGTCGAGCTGGAGGAGAAGCTGGCGGATTTTGTCCATATGGAGTCGGCCCTCGTTTATTCCACCGGCTTTTTGGCCAACCTGGGCGCCCTTTCGACCATCGCCACCCGGGGAGACTACATCATTTCCGACCGCGAAAACCACGCCTCTATCGTGGACGGCCAAAAGCTTTCCTACGCCAAAACGGTCAAGTACGAGCACAGCAACATGGAGGACCTGGAAAGGGTCCTCGCCAACCACAAGGACAATCCCAAGCTCATCGTCACCGACGGCGTTTTTTCCATGGGCGGCGATGTTGCCGAACTGCCTAAAATCGTTGAGCTGAAGAGGAAATATGATGCCCGGTTGATGGTGGACGAGGCCCATTCCCTGGGCGTCCTGGGCCTCAACGGTGAAGGGACCGGGTCCCATTTCGGCGTTCAAAAAGACGTGGACATGGTCATGGGGACTTTTTCCAAATCCCTGGTTTCCATCGGCGGGTTCATCGCCTCCACCTACAAGGTCATCGACTATCTTCGCCACAACAGCCGTCCACTCATTTTCACCGCCAGCCTTTCCCCGGCCGATACGGCGGCGGCCTTGAAGAGCCTCGAGATCATCAAGCGGGAGCCGGACCGCCGGGAGCGGCTTTGGGCCATCATCAAGCGCATGCGCGCCGAGTTTAGGGCCATGGGCTGGAACACCCTCAATACCAATTCGGCCATCATCCCCCTGATGGTGGGCGACAACATGAAGACCTTTGCCATGACCAAGGAATTGGGGGAAATGGGTGTTTTCGCCACTCCCGTGGTCTCCCCCGCCGTGCCGCCCGATCACACCCTGATCCGTACCAGCTACACCGCCACCCACACCGATGCCCAACTCGACCACGTTTTGGAATCCTTCCAGAAGGTCGGGCGCAAATACGGCATCATACCGGCGGGTGTAGCGGTTTGAGGTCCAGGCCCGGCATCCAAGGGCTATTTTTTACTTCCCGGCAACAATCCATCCGCTAAAATCATGCGAAGTTTTATCCTAACCCGCTTTGGGATCTTCGCTTTTGCCGTTTCCGTTGATTCCGGGCATCCGCGACAATCGAGAAACCATTTCTCTTGAAGGAGAAAGCCATGACCGTCAACGTCAAGTCCATCGACCTGAACGACAAAAAGGGGATCGAAACTTTCCTGCATCTCCCCTGGAAGATTTACGTCTCAAACGGCAAGCGTGACCCCAATTGGGTTCCTCCCTTCCTCGACGACCAGCGAAGTCTTTTGAGCCCCCAAAAGAACCCCTATCATCAACATAGCCGCACCAAGCTTTTCCTAGCCTTGGACGAAAAGGGTGAGCCGGTGGGCCGTCTTTCCGCCAGCGTGGACGACAACTTCATCAAGTTCTGGAACGAAAAGATCGGCTTCTTTGGCTGGTTCGAGTGTATTAATGACGCCGCCGTGGCCCAGGCCCTTTTCCAAGAGGCCGAGAAGTTCATGAAAGAACAAGGGATGACCGGCGTCAGGGGCCCGGCCAGCTTTACCTCCAACGATGACTACTTCGGTTTTCTCCTCGAAGGCTACGATTCTCCCGCCCGTATCGCCATGACCTACAATCCGCCCTATTACCTTCAATTGGCCGAGAAATGCGGGTTTTCCAAGGCCAAGGACCTTTACGCCTGGTATTTAAGCGCCCAAATCGACCTACCCGAGCGCATCGTGAAGATCGCCGAACGCACCATGAAAAGGGAAAGAATCACCATCCGTCCCCTTAACATGAAAAAGCTCTACGAGGACGCCAACATCCTCAAGGAACTTTACAATAAAATTTGGGAAAAAAACTGGGGCTTCGTGCCGATGACCGATGAAGAATTCAATTACCAGGTCAAAAAGCTCAAGGATATTGTCTGGCCCGATTTCGTGGTTTTCGCCGAAGTGGATGGCAAGGCTATCGGCTTCAATCTGGTCGTTCCCGACGTGAACCAAGCGCTCATTAAGATGGATGGTGAGCTTTTTTCATGGCACGATCCTTTCGCGGTGGTGAAATTCCTCACTTGCAAGTTTGACGACACCCGCGAAATGGCCATGGGCGTCCTCCCCGAATATCGCAAGAAAGGGCTGGAGGCTATTCTTTACCTGGAAGCCTTGAAAACGGGCAAAAAGCGGAAAATCAAGGGCGGCGAGTTATCCTGGACCTTGGAAGACAACGAAGGCATCAACAACGGCATCGCGGCTATGGGCGGGAAAATCATCAAGAAATACCGAATCTACGGCAAAAACCTGTAAAGACCGGCTGGGCGTCAGCCCCCGATTCCGAAAATCATCCCGATTTCAAAGGGCATGATAATGAGCGGACTGTCGGTGGAACCGAACCCCGCGAAATGGGGTGACATGAAATCGTAGGTCAATTTGCCCTGCAGGAAGGCGGTCATTCCCTTCGCCATCCGAACATCCAGTCCCAATCCACCTTCCGCTAAAAAATCAAACTCATAGGCATTGACCGGGATATAGCCGTAACCGGTTGCCGGGTCGATCACGGCCCCCTGGTTGCTTCGGTATTCGTTATAGGCGATTCCCGGTCCGCCGAAGATATAGGGGCTGACGTCCGAATCCAACAAGCGGCACCTGGCCCCCAAAACCCCCTCAATAAAAGTAAAATCGCTGTTCTTGGTCAAGGCGTCGTTTTGGGAGTTATAAAGGCCCAAGTCGAAATTCGCCCAAAGTGAAAATTGCTCCGTTACTTTGAATCCCGTCCCCAAGCCGGCGTGAAAACCGGTAGAGTAGGCCGACTTCAAATTCCCGCTTAAAGGAATGCCTGCCCCCAAGCCGATGGAGGAAAGCCAAGGCGAAGGTCTTTTTGGCTTCATGTCCTCCGGAACGACACCCGCCGACATCGGGGCCCAGGTGGGGGCCACAAGAGGGGTGGAGGTGGGCCAGGGGGTGAAGGCGGGGGTAGCAGTTGGAGTCGGGGTGGTCGCGCCCCAAACCGCCATAGGCGCAGCCAGCAGGCCCAACACCCAAAAGGATTTAAATCTCATGGCCCTTAGTGTATCCGAGCCACGGGACATTCACAATGAAAGCTGGATTTTTACGACCATCCGGTGAGAATGGGACATCGACACCCAAAGGAAAGCCATGAACATCCAGCCTTATGAAGTTGTTATCCGGGAATCCCACCTGGACAGCTTCGGCCACGTGAACAACGCGGCTTACCTCACTCTTTTTGAGGAAGCCCGATGGGAATTCATCACCCGAAACGGTTATGGTTTAAAACAAGTGCAGGAATTCCAGAAAGGCCCCGTGGTCCTCGAACTCACCATAAAATTCAAGAAGGAACTCACCCTCCGGGAGAAGGTCAAAATCACAATGGAACTGGTGGATTCCAGGGGCAAAATCAGCCATTTCCACCAGGAAATGATCAAGGAAGACGGCACGATCGCCACCGAGCTGGAACTCACCTTCGGCCTTTTCGACCTCAAGGCCCGCCGCCTCATCGACCCCACACCCGAGTGGAAAAAGGCAGCCGGCCTCCCCTAGGCTCTTTCTTTTTGCTTAAGAGCCCGTTGAAAGGCCTCCAGAGCCCGGCGCAATTCTTTTTGTTTTGGTGGGTCGCCCACCACTTCGCCGACGGAAAGCTCCCTTCCCAAAAGCGGCACCCGGGCAAAAGCCTCCACTACCACCCTGGCGGACATGGTTTTCAGGATTTCCACCAAGGAATCCTGGGCGTAATGTGAACGCGTGGATGCGTCAAGGAGAGCAACCGGTTTCCCTACCACCTCGCTGCCCCCCACCAGCCAATCCAAGGCGTTCTTGAGTGAACCGGGGACACCGTGGGCGTATTCAGGGCTGGAAATCAGCAGTCCGTCCGATTCCCTAATGCGTTTCTTTAAACCCATGACTTCAGAAGGAAGTTCCATTTCCAAATCGGGATTAAAGTGTGGAAGAAGCCCGATGCCGTCATAAAGCGTGATGGTCATTCCCTCGGGCGCCAACTTGATGGCCGCCTCAAGGAGCGTTCTATTCATCGATTTTTGGCGGAGGCTTCCCGGAACGGCGAGGATTTTCATGAAGGCTCCTGGAACTTTCTGGTTCCAGAAGCTAGGGTTGATCGTCCTCTCATTCAATAGAGCCAAACCGGCTTAAGTCACGGAAGAAAGGTATGGAAAGAAGTGAAAAGGCGCCCGGTATTGGAAGCCCGGGCGCCTTTCTTTGAGAAGACTCGTTATTGGGCGGTGATGTTGTTAACCCCGACGCTAAAAGTTCCGACGGATTGAGGTTGGATGTTGAACGTCTTGACGACGCTGAAATCCTTCGGGGCGCCCTTCACCGCGTCCGGCGGGGTGTAATAGGGATCCAATTGGAAGGAATCCAGCGGCACAGATACCGTTTCCCAGGATCCACCTTTGGTGGCGGGCGTCTTGGCCACATATTGGTTGTTATTCTTGTCCTTGAGGGCCAGGCCCAACACCACCGAATTTTTGCAGAAAATCGAAACACGGATGGTTTTGGCCGCCGAAAGGTCGGCGCCGTTCCAATCCTTCCCGCCCGCGCGGCACCAAAGCCCGCAATACCCGCCTTGGACCAGTGTGTAATTGATGGCCAAATAGGCCTTCGCGCCCTTTCCCTTCATTTCCACGGCAATCTTGGACCCAGTGGAATCCTGGAAAGTGCCGAGATTCTTGCCGTCCTTTGGGTCGATATCGGAGAAATTTTGGATCACGACAGGACCTGCCGCGGCCATCGCCTTTACTCCGGCCCAACCAAATGGGAGGACAAGGCATAAGGCCATCGTACTGATGAACTTTTTCATTTTTACCTCACTTATCGGAAAATGGACCATCCTGTTCCAAGGGGCCCGGCCAACAAGATCCCCGCTGGAAACCTTGATTAGACGTCTCGTTTCTAAAAAGTGTCAGGAGGCGGATGTCATCTTTCAATAACAATTTCCTTGGCCTGGAAGTCGTGCCGGCCCTCCGTTTCGGGGGCAATATTGATCGTTTCCACGTTGGACAAGTCCTGGGGCAGCCCCTTCTTGGCCCCGGGGGGCTGGTAATAGGGGTTTAACTTGAATTGGCTGAAAGGAATCGACAGTTTCTCCCATCCGTTTCCCCGCGTTGCAGCAATCTCCGCTACGTAAGCGTTCTGGTTGGTGTCGTTGAAGCCGATCTGGAACTTCAGGGGTTCCGAAGCGGAAACTTTCAGGGTAAAGGCCTTGGCCCCATTCCAATCCTGTCCGCCCCAGACGTCCCCTGCCCGCATCCAATAACCGGCCCAGCCTTTGGCTTTGAGGTCGTATTGGAAATGGGCAAGTTGGGCGCCCTCTTCCTGGGGGTCCTTTTCAAGGGTGAGTTGGATCGTTGTGCTGGTTTTTCCATCGGTGTAGGGACCATAGGCTGTTTTGTCGAGAAAAGCAAAATCCTGCACCAATAATGTGTTTTTTTCTTCCGGTACTCCAGTCTCGGCCTTGACCTTCCCCTTTTGGAGGGAGACGGGGCCCACCAGCAGGGTGGAATCCCCCCGGATTTGAGGTTGAAACTGGAGTGTCCTGATTTGCGGCCAGTCCAAGGTTTGGTCCAAGGGGGCCTCGGTCATTTGATAAGCGCCCTTGCGGAAAAGCGAAAGGGGAAGAACGAACTCCTTCCAGTTGTCGGCCCGGACCCGGATTTCGACAGTGTATTTCACCTTATTGCGGTCCATCAATCCAACCTCAAGAATCTGCGGCCGGGAGGATTTGGCCATAAACCGCAACGCACCTTTTCCTGAAAGGTCCATGTCCAAGGCGGACCACAACCCCGCCCAATTGACGATGTGGGCCTTGATCGACAGGGCCTTTTCACCCGGGACGGGCCCCGGAGCCGTGCTCAAGTCAAGCGTGGAACCGTCCTTATCGGCAAAAGCACCGGCAAAACCCGGCCCGATGGACGTCCAATCCTGAAGCACCTTCGCCCCGCACCACGCGGCCGTGAGCCACAACCCCAATGCCAAAATCAGCCGGTTCTTCAAATTGAATTGGATCATACAGTTCCCCCTTTAGTTGACCGCTGATTGGACGCCGGTCCTTCCCCGAGTGTCGCCTCAGGCCTCATCTTCCCGACGGTGCGATGGCCAGGGCGGTCGGGTCCGCGCTGCTGGTCCAGAGGAACCGGTCCATACGGCCGTGGATCTGGTCGTGTATCCCCATGAAAAGGTCCATCTGGGCGGGGGTGAGGATTCCGGCGATGCGATCCTCCCCCTCCCGGTCCAGGGCCTCAACCTGGACTCGCCACTGCCGCCTCAAACCCTCCATCCGGTCTTTCTGGTCAGCCAGGATATCCGCCACTTTTTCATTTTGGTCCGCTGTGAGGTGGAGGTCGCCGGAGAGCTTGATCACAAAACGATCAGCCGGGCTCCAGGACCTCAGGGTGTGGTCGAAATAAAGCCGCATGCCCCAAGCCCCGGCAGCCAGCCCCAAAACGGCTCCCACCAACGAGAAAACAATGGTTTTATTCATAAAACTTCTCCTTTTCGGCCTGGACCATGCCTGTCGTCCGCCCATGGTCGAACCGGGCGAAATACTTGTCTTCCTCCAGCCATTTACGCTCCGGATGCCAGAACGCCGCCATCACTAAGAGGACCGCCACCAGTCCCGCCGTCAGGGGTACGAAAACCCATCCCCGCTTGGACGCCGGAACATCTAAAGGCCGGCTTAGCCGGGCCATCACCCGGCCGGTCAAACCGGGCTGGGGCAGGCCCTCCGGCCATTTTTTCACCAGCTCCCGGCAGGCCGGGCAGGACTCCAAGTGGTCCCGGTAAGTCTTTGTCTGCGGCCCCGAAAGCCTTCCTTGCCGGTAATCTTCCGCCTTGGCGAGTGTTTCCGCGTGTGTCATGTCCTTCCCCCTTCATCGTCTTGGGAGGCGGGTCCCTTGAGGAACCGCCTCAGTTTGATGCGGGCCCTTTTCAACCGGCCCTTGACCCCGTCCAGGGATAAACCCAGCCGTTGTCCCATTTCCTCATAGCTCATGTCGTACTTTTCCCCCACTAGGTGGATGATGTCCCGCTCCCCTTCCGTCAGGGTGTTGAGCATGGCCTCCGTGACCCGCGGCAGCCCATGCTTCTCTTCCCCCTCGCCAGCCTGGCTTTCTGGCAGCGGCCTTCCCTCCTCCACCATGGTCTCCAGGGAGAGGAAATGCCGCCTCTTCCTTTGCCGCAGCAGGTCCTTGCAGTGGTTAAGGCCGATCCGGGTGATCCATGTGCGGAAAGAGGCGTTACCCTTGAAGTTCACCAGGGATTGGTAGGCCTTAATCAACACCACCTGGGCGGCTTCCTCGGCTTGGTGGGAATCTCCCAGGAGGGCCAGGCATAGCTGGAAAAGGTAGGTCCCGTGGCGTTCCACCAGTTCGGCGTAACGGTCCTTGTCGCCCGAAAGGATTAGACGGATGAGGTCCGCTTCTTCGATGGCCGCCCTCCTTCGGAAAATAAAGCGCAGCAGGCTGCTGAAAAACTAAAATAGGGCGACCAAGCAGCTTGCCGACCCCTAAAATTCCGCAGGAATTTGGGGGTTACAGTGAATGTTTTTGAAAAAGTTCCGCTGTAAGCGGACTTTTTCAGCATCCTGCTAGACTGCCCAGTATATCGCCAGACCTCAACCTGTAATCCTCCCGTGATTAGACGGGGGGATGAGAAAAAGTGTCGGCAAATAGTCCTTTTTCCCTGATGACACTTTGTCCCGTTTAGGCGTCCAATGGGGGCGGTTTCGGCTTAAGGCGATTCACTCCCGCAAGGAGGAACAAGTGACACAATCATCCAACGCATGGGCTTTCTTTCGGTTCCTTGTTGTGTCCTGGGCCCTTCCGATTTGCCTCCAAGCCGCCACGTATTATGTCGCGCCATCGGGAAATGACGCCGGTCCTGGCAACCTCTCCCAGCCTTTTGCCACCTTGCCAGCCGCCGTTGGTCATTTGGGGCCGGGCGACACCCTGCTTCTGAGACAAGGCGCCTATTATGGGCCCGTTCATCTCGCGCAATCCGGAACTGTTTCTTCACCCATCACCCTGGCGGCCTATCCCGGGGAAACCCCGCTTTTGGATGGCGCGGATCCCGTTACGGGCGTTTGGAGCCATTACCAAGGTGCGATTTATCGCGCCCCATGGCCTTCCCAACCCATTCAGGTTTTCTGTGACGGCCACCTGCTCAATGAAGCCCGCTGGCCCGCCGCCGAGGTGGAGGGCTTGAGCCATCAACCCGTAGCCCATGCCGATTCCGGTTCCCCCAACCAAATCACCTGCCTCGATCTTCCCAAGGTGGATTTAACAGGGGCCCTGATCCAGCTCATGCCCGGCCAATCCTGGTGTTCCAACACCCGTAGCATTGCCTCGCACGACCGCCACTCCGGAACCCTGGTTTTCGATCTCCCGGTGAGTGAAATGGCCCAACTCGTCCCCCGCCGGGGAACCCGTTTCTACGTCTTCGGAAAGCTCAATTTATTGACCGCGCCTGGGGAATGGTATTGGGACCCGCAAAAAAGGGAGCTCTATGTCTGGGCGGCCGACGGCGCTTCGCCTCAAGGCCGGGTGGAGGCCGGGGACGCCGTACCGGTCCTTTCCCTGGACGGGCAGTCCTATATAACAGTCAAGGGCCTCCAAGCCCGGGGCGGTTGGTTTTCCCTCTCGAACAGCTCCCACTGCGTTATCCAGGATTGCCGCCTGACCGCTCCCAACTGGACGCGGACGGCGAACGGTTACGGCACCCGTCCCGAAACCCTGGGAGGCATCGACATTTCGGGTACCGACAACCAATGCCTGGGCGGATCCGTGGTCTTCGCGGGGCGCAGTGGCGTCAATGTTTCCGGCGGAAGCGGCCACTTGGTCAAGGGCGTTACGGTTGAGGATTGCGGTTGGAACTGGTGCAACGACGGGGGAATCCATGTGAGCCGGGCCGATCACTGTGTCATTCAGTCCTGCACCGTACGGCGGGTGGCCCGGGCGGGCATCTTCGATTATTACGCCACCACCTGCCGCTTTCTCAACAACCTGGTGGAGGACGTCTCCCTTTACAGCGAGGATATGGGCAATTTCGACACCTGGGGCACCGACGGCAAGGGCACGGAGATCGCCTATAACCTCATGCGCCACAACCACGCCATGTGGGGGGCAGGAATCTACCTTGATGACAATGCCAAGGGTTTCAATGTCCACGACAACGTGGTGGAGGATTCCACCTGGTACGGCCTGATCTTCAAGGACCTGGATATCCTGCAAAACAACACCGTCCTGCAGGCGGGCCACACAGCCCTTTACTGCTTCCCACCCGTGGGCAAGGACTTGAACGGCTCCAAGGTGGCCCATAACCGGTTCCATGAGACATTTCCGGTACGGGTCTCCCTCAACCAGGCCTCGGTCACTGATTACGGTTACTACGAGGGCTATGCCTACCTGGACAACCCCGGCCGCGTCGAAGTGGATTGGGACCAGTTGGCCCAACCCTGGTGGTCGGCACAGGTTCCACTGGATTTGACCCAGATTAACTCCATCGCCTTTGCTATCGAATGTCTGGCCGATTCTTTTACTTTCACAGTCTCCAACCTGCGGCTCCTTCCCAAGGGCCAAATGGGTGACGATGGTGCCGTAACCCTCACAGGCTCTTGGTATTCCAATGCCGGGCAAGGTTCCACCTGCTCCCTGAGCCAGTCGGGGCCCATCACCTGGGGGGCCACGGGCAAAAGCATTTTGGGTGGCTGGAATACCACCGGCACTTCCTTAGCGGGTTCTGGTAGGGATTTGTCCCCCTATCGGGGGCTGGCCTTCGAAATCGGTGGAACCGCCGTCCGCAAATACGACCTGAATGGCTGCATTGACGAGGACAACGGCCCCGAACCCAAGCCGGGCCGGGGCGCCAACCTGCCCATCACGGTGGGGGCCGAGGGCTTGGTCTATCCGCAAGTTCTCCCCAAAGATTGATTCCAAGGCCGAAAAAGGAGAGCATCCTATGCGCCGATTTTTTCTGGGATTACTGTTATTTGCTTTTGCCGGACGGGCTTCCGAAGCCGCCCTTTTAGTGGACGATTGCGATGGTAAGGGTTTGGGCGGGCATTGGGTTTCTTATGTGGACGCTCATTCCTCCGTCTCCCCCTTCCCCTTCCATTTTTCAGGGGAGGGCCGCCAATCCAGCCCCTGCGCCCACCTCGAATACGAGTTAAAGGCGGGGCTTCAGTACCCTTACGCGGGAATGGTCGACAGCTTCCAGGCCCAGGACCTTTCCAATTATGAGGGGGTGCGGTTCTGGGCCAAGGGCCTGGGGATTTGGAGTTGTATGCTGCCTATCCCCGCCACCGCCGCGGAGTTCAACCACTACTCGGCGCCCTTCAACCTCACTTCGGATTGGAAGCTGTATGAGATCCCCTTCTCCAAATTTTCCCAAGCTTGGGGCACGAAGAAACCCTGGGACCCGAAGGCGGTCACAGGCGTCCAATTCAGCGCCGGAGGCGGCGTCGGTGACAAGGGCTGGGTCTCGGTGGATGATATTGAGTTCTATAAAAAGGGTGAAGAAAAGACCGATTCCTCCCCAAACAATCCCATCCTTCCCGGGTCCAAGGTGAACCAGGAAGGCTATTTACCCTCCGGCGATAAGTATTTCGTCTTAACCGACGGTCCCAAGGTTAGGAAAGGCGGATCTTTTCAAATCCTGGATTCCACCGGCAAGGTGGCCTACTCCGGTTCGATTCCAGCCAATGCCTTTGACGATTCCCTTTCCACCGGCGAAAAGGTCTTCCGGGTGGATTTTTCGGGCCTCACCCTGCCCGGCCGTTATACCGTCTCCGTCAACGGCCTGAAGTCCACCGCCTTTTCGATTGCCCCGGATGTCTATCAATCCGTCTTCAAGGATTCCTTGCGTTGCTTTTACCTCATCCGTTGCGGAACTGCCATCGACGACCCCCGGACCGGGATCAAGCACGGCGCCTGCCACATGGCGGACGCCGCCTTCAAGGAGAACCCGGATCAAAAGGGCGACTTCACCGGCGGCTGGCACAATGCCGGCGATTACGGAAAATGGACCCATATGGAGGCCATCAGTTGCGCCTGGATGATGTGGCTTTACGAGTTCAAACCCGAGGAAATGGCCGGGCTTACCAACGACATTCCCGAATCGGGCAACGGGATGTCCGACCTCCTGAACGAGGCCAAATGGGGCCTCACTTGGCTCCTGAAGATGCAGGCGCCCGACGGCGGGGTCTACCACAAGGTGGATTCGGAAGACCATTTCTGTTTCGGTAAGTTGCCCGACCAGGACAACTATGATTCCCTCCGCCGCCTCCAGGGCAAGGGGGCCATTGACGCGGGTGTTTTTACGGGGGTCATGTGCCAGGCGGCGAGGGTCTTTGCCCCCCTCGACCCCACATTCGCCGCCAGGTGCAAAAGGGCGGCGGAAAAGGCCTGGGGCTGGCTTCAAAAGAACCCCAATGCCCGTTTCCATGACCCGGACTATGTGGATGACGACCCCTCCCAGGAAGAACTCTGGGCGCTGGGGGAGATGGCCCGGATGAGCCGGGACCCGAAATTGGAGGCCCGGTTTGAGGCGGAGTCCCTCCGCGCCCCGCTCCAACCCTTGTCTTGGATGACACCCCAGTTTTTCGGCTATATGGCGCTTCTTTTTGGGCCGGAAACCCCGGACGCCGAGAAGCAAGCCATCACCCAATCCCTCACCCAAACCTGCGAAGTGTTGATCGGTACGGCTGATAAAAGCGGCTATTGGGTTTGTGAAAATCCTAACGATTATTACTGGGAATCCAACGAGTCCATTTTGGACAAGGCGGGCACCCTCCTTTTCGCCTATCACGCGACAAAAGAGCGGAAGTACCAGACCTATGCCCTTCGGCAGTTGAACTACATCCTGGGCCTAAATAGTTTGGAGACTTCCTTCGTGACGGGCCACGGGGAGAGGGCCGAATCCCATCCCCACCACTGGGACTACGCCTCCCTTCACATCGTCATGCCCGGCTGGGTGGGCGGAGGGGCCAACCAATACCCCAGCGGCGCCGACCCCGCCTTGATCCAATTGATCAATGGTGGCACCCCGCCCGCCAAGTGCTTCTTTGATGGGCCGGGGGCCACTTCCTGGGCTTCCAACGAGGGCGAAACGGTGGAAAACGCGGCCTTGGTCTTCGACGCCGGTTTCCTAGCGAAGGAATAAACCTCCCGTCCGGTGCGCCTTCCCTAAACGACGTACTTCCCTTGCTTGTAATTCAGGTTGAACTTGTCCCAGGCGCTGCTGGGCTGGGGGGCGTTCCCGTTCGGATAGGGCACGCTGTAATAAAGCCCCGAGACCGTGCTTCCGTCCACTTCCAGCCTTAAGAAACCGTAGTTGGTGTCGTCGTAGGAATCCAGGGTCAGGCTGTTGCTGATGGTTTCCGGCGCCACGGGCTTGTTGCCGTTGGGGTCCTTGGCCATGGGATGCAGGTTGTGGTACCCACCGTTGCCCATGACGATACAGGGCACCTGCTGTCCGTTCAGGGTCCAAGTGAACCTTTGGTAATTGTGGACATGGCCCGAAATCATCAAATCCGGCACCCGGTTGGCCTTGGAGAAACTGTCCTGGAGCAGGGACAACATGACCGGACTGCCGGCGTGAAACTCGTCGAGCGAGTAGATGGGATGGTGAAAGCTCAGGATGAGGGCTTTGCCCTTCGGGGCCGTCTTCAACTCGTTGAGTAGCCAAGCCGCCTGGTCCGAATCCACCTTGCCGTGTTCTGGAACGTTGGTATAAAGCCCCACCAGGGTGGCAAAGGGCGTATCCAGCGTCCAATAGCAATAGGGCTGGGTCATAGCCATACGCTTGGCTTCGCCCGCTTCCGGAAGCACCGTGGGAGTGGAGGCGCAAAAGTTCTCCATGAACGCCTGAAGGGTGGGAACTTGGGTGGCCGGGTCGAATTCCCCGTCATGGTTCCCCGGGATGGCAAAAATGGGGGCCGGGTAATGCTCGTAGGGCAGGTAAAACTGCGGGAAATATTCGGTGGATTGCCCGGTGAAGTAAACCACATCCCCCACCAGGTACATGAAGGCCGGGGTGGAGTCTTTCGCCGAATTCGTGATATCCCCTTCCATTTCATCCGCCACCGCCTGCTGGGGCTTGGGGTCCTGGATGCCGCCCACGTCCCCGTTAACGTGGAAGGCCATCTTGCTGTTGCTTTGGATCTGTTTCATCTGGGCGGGAGTCAGCACTGTTCCCAGGTCCATGTGGAAGTTTGAATTGGCCGGAGGGGTCGGAAGGGGCTGGTAGCGCGTGTCGCGCACTTCCCCCACGGGACGGGTCGGTACCCAGTTTTTACCGTTATGGCCTACGGGGCGCTTCTCGCTGAAAGTACGGGGAACATGGCTGGTCGAAGCGGAAGTAGAGCCTGAGCTTTTACGCCTGGGTGACATGGTTTTCTCCTTGAGCCTTTGATAGGTACCAGAGGTACGTTAGCCGGGGCTCCAAGGAGCAACAAGAAAACTATAGGTTAAATGGAAATTGAGGATTTTTTTGGAAAGCCAGAAGGTTAAACCGGACAACATTAAGGCAGAATGGTTAACGACTTAACTCGATGAGCGCGTCCACTACTTTCCAGGTTCGCGCCGTTCCGTAAACGCCGAGGAGTTTCTCGAAATTGAGGTTTCGTCTTTTGCCGGCCGATGCCTTGGAATAAGTGTAATAAAAAACCTTGTCCCCGAAGGCGAATTGATATTCCGGTTTTGCTATCGCCATTAAGGCCTTTTGGCGGGCGGCATCGGGCTTCTCCGAAAGGAACATCAATTGGACTTGCTGGTCCTGATCGCTTTTCCCGGGTTTAAAAGGGTTTTGGTCGGCGGCTTTTTGAAGCTGGTCGGAGGTGAAAGCAAACACTTTAAGTTCCTTCTTCCACGCCTCCTTGATTCCCTTTTCCAGGTGGGCTGTCAGCTTCCCTTGGTTCTTTTCCTTGGATTGAAAGACCACGTTTCCGCTTTGGATATAGGTTGAAACTCCATCCAAACCGAAGGATTCGAACATCTTTTTCAAGTCGGTCATCTTGATAACCGAAGTGCCTCCAACGTTGAGGGCCCGAATCAAGGCCACGTATTTAATCATTGCTCCGCCTCAAAACCTGGCCGGGATACCGGCCCGAAAAATTATTTTTGAGGTCATAAACCAGCTGGCCGTTCACAAAGACCATCTTTACACCAGTGGGGGGCACCCAGGGGTTGACTGCGGTGGCATGGTCGCCCATGGCCTTGAGGTCGAATAGCACGACGTCACCCCAATACCCCTCTTTGAGCAATCCCCGGTCCTTCAGCCCCAATAGCTTGGCGGGCACTTCGGTTAAGCGGTTGACGGCCTCCGAAAGCCGGATAACCCTCTTATCCCGCACATAGGTACCCAAAAGCTTTGGAAAAGCCCCCACATCGCGGGGATGGGGGATGGTTCCGGAAGAATCCGATCCAAATAAAATGAAAGGCGCTTGGATTTTCTTGATCAATCCCTCTTCCGAGAGACCGTGGTAGCAAATCTTCGCGTATTCCCCGTTCTCCACCAAAAGGGCTAGGACGGCTTGCTCCTCTGAAATCTTCCGTTGCTTGGCCATATCGGCGATGGTGTCGCCCAAGAAGCTCTTGAAGGCCCTGGACCTGACCCGGGTGATTTCGATCTTGTCGCCCCCGCCGTATTCCAGCAGGCGCTTATGGATTTGGGCCAGGATGTCAGCCGTCTTGCCGTTGCTGCGGTAATAACCCAGATTGGCGTCTTCCGGCTTCAAGTAGAGAAACTGGTAGAGGGGTATCTGCACCTCGTTTCCCCAGAAATCATAAGGATAAACCGTGGCATAGACCGATTGGCCTTTGGCCTGGGCTTCTTCCAGTAGCAGCAGGCCGCTTTCCGTTTGGTCCCAGTTGCTGGGAAGTTTGAAAAGAAGGTGCTGGATAACCACCGGCACCTTGTCATCCTGGCCCAATTGGATGGCTTCCTTAATGGCGTCCAGGACATTCGAGCGGTAGTTGCGGATGTGGGTGTAATAGGCCGCATGGGGATAGCGGGAAAGGACCGAAGCCAAGTCTTGCAACTCCTCAGGCTGGCACCATTCGCCCGGCTCGTAGCCCAAGCCGCTGGAAAGGCCGAAGGCGCCCGCCTGCAGGGCGCCCTGCAGGAACAGTTTCATGACCGCCATTTCCTGGGGCGTCGCGGGTTTTTGCCGGTTGGTCTTCACGAACCAGTCGCGCAGGGTGCCCTGGCCGATAAGGGTACCGACATTCAAGAGACCGGGGTACTTCTGAAGCTTGGCTAAATTCTTATCCACGTCCAGCACCGAAAACCCGCAGTTGCCCGTCAAGCCCGTGGTGATGCCTTCCCGAATGGCCCTCTCCTGGGCCTCCAGGGTCCAGAGAAGGTCGTTATGCCGCAGGAGGTCGATAAAACCGGGGGCCACCACTTGGCCGGTAGCATCCACCACATAATCAGCTTGGGAGGCCTCTAAATGGCCGATTTTAGCGATTTTGCCCCCTTGGAGGGCCACATCCGCCTGGAAGGGAGGAAGGCCTGTGCCGTCCACGACGAGGCCGTTTTTGAGGAGGATGTCGTAGTGAGGCTCATCGGCCAGGACAAAGGTGGGGCCCAAAAGCAGGCCGAGGATGAAAAACCAAATTGCTCTCAAAACGACTCCCCAAGAATGGATGAAGGTGTGGAAAGTATAAAAGAGCCTCCGGAGGACTTCAATCAAGGCTTCGCCGTCAAAGGGGTTGAAGGATGGACAGGAATCCACCGTCATGATCCTTGGTCGGGAGAAAGATCGCCCCCCATTCATCTTGTGTGATTTCATCATGGCCCTGGGGCACGGAAACCGGCACAACTTTGAATCCGGGATGGGCTTTCAAGAAGTTTTGAACCACTTCCTGGTTCTCTTCTTTTTCCAAAGAACAAGTGCTGTAAACCAAGTAACCCTTGGGATAAAGATGGCCTTGGGCTTCTTCGAGCAGGTCGCTCTGTTGGGGCACATGGTCTTCGATTTCTTTGGGAATCAGTTTCCACCGCAAGTCCGCCCGGCGGGAGAGGACCCCCGTGCCGCTGCAAGGCGCATCCACCCAAACCAAGTCGAATTTCTGGGACGGATTTAATTTTTTGATGTCGCCGTCGTAAACCATCACTTGCTTCAACCCGGTCCGTTTGAGATTTTCCGCCAATTTCTTCCGCCTTTCAGGGGAGGCGTCCGTCGCCATCACTTGACCCTTTTCACCCAATTTCCAGGCCAAGGCAACGGTCTTCCCACCTGGCGCGGCGCAGAGATCCCAGGCCCTCTGGCCTTCCGAAAGAGGCAAAAATTCCAGCATGGCCTGGGGAGTCCAATCCTGGACGATCCAATCGCCCTTTTGGAAACTCTCGCCGGAAAAAAGACCGCCCTCATGGCTTTTCAGGCTGAAAGTACGGGCCGGCCAATCGGCGGGTTGAAGATGGATATTTTGCTTTTCCAAATCCGATTTCACCAATTCCTCGGATCCGGGCTTCACGTGGAGAAAAACCGGATGGGGCTGGTTGTCGGCTTTCAAAACTCCTTCCAACCGTTCGGAGCCGAATTGCTTTTCCCACCTTTTGGCGAGCCAGGTGGGATGGGAATAGCGGAGGGCCAGGGTGTCGATTTCACTGTCGCCCTGGACCGCAAGGGATTCCTTCTTGGTCTCGGCATTCCTTAAAACGGCGTTCACGAAGCCGCTCAAGGCTTCCTGCCCCCCTTTTTTGGCGAGATTGACGGATTCATGGACGGCCGCGTGGGCCGGAACCCGGTCCAGGAAAAGGAGTTGGTAAAGCCCCAATCGAAGGCTGATTTTCACTTCCACCGGAAGTTTCACGAAGGAAGTCTGGCAAAGCGAGTCCAGGTGATGATCCAAGAGCCGCTTTTGGCGGGTGCAGCCATAGACCAGTTCCCTTAAAAGGGCTTCGTCTTCGGGCCTAAGCCCCTTGGGGTTTGCCAACACATCGGCAATCTTCGCTCCCTTTTCGATGGAATAAAGGGCTCGGGCCGCTTCTAAGCGAGACGGCGATATTTGATCCGGACTTCTGGGTGTTCGGTCCGCCGAAGGTCTGTGGGCAGGACGGCCGGGCGTGCCTCCTCCCGTCCCACCTTTCTTAAAGGGAGGACGACCAGATTTATTGGGAGGGCGGTTCGAGTGCGATAGTTGATCCGGGCTTCGGGGAGGGCGGTCGGCCGAGAATCTATAGTCAGGACGGCCGGGCGCCCCTCCACCAGTCCCGCCTTTCTTAAAGGGCGGACGACTGGATTTATTGGGAGGGTGGTTCGAATGCGATAGTTGATCCGGGCTTCGAGAAGGACGGTCGGCCGCGAACCTATGGTCAGGACGGCCGGGTGCACCTCCACCCGTCCCGCCTTTCTTAAAAGGGGGACGACCGGATTTATTGGGAGGGCGCCCATGGGCCGGCTTGTACCGTCCCTTGGCGCGGCCGTTATTTCGCTGTGGTCCGGGGCTCATGAAAGCACCTCGCCCGGCTTGAAGTCGGAATGTCCTAAACTGAAGTCGAAGGAGCTCATTTTTCTCTTTCCCGGCGGCTGGATTTCGAGCAACCGCACCGATTCAACACCCGCACCGACCACTACGCCTTCCTTGGAAACCTCGAGGACCTCCCCCGGCTTCCCTTTTCGGTTATCCAACCCGGCTTTGTGAACCTTGAGTTCCAAACCCTTCCAACTCGTTTCCGCCCCAGGCCAGGGGCTCAATCCCCGGATGCGGTTAAAAACCTGGATGGCTGGGGCGCCCCAGTTCAACCGGCAAAAATCCCGCTTGATGGAGGGGGCATAACTGGCCTGCGAATGGTCTTGGGGCGTGCGGGGGGCTTTGCCCTCCTGTAATAGCTTCAGGGCTTCCACGATGCCTCCGGCGCCCAACTGGGCCAACCGGTCATGGACTTCCCCGGTCGTCTCCTCGGGACCGATCGGCGTCTTTTTCACCAGCAACATGTCTCCCTCGTCCATCTTTTCATTCATGAACATGATCGTAACCCCCGTTTCCTTTTCCCCGGCGATCACCGCGTAATGGATGGGAGCCGCGCCCCGGTATTTGGGGAGGATCGAACCATGGATGTTCAGGCAGGCGACTTTGGGAATTTGAAGGACCGAGGACGGAAGGATCTGCCCATAAGCGGCCACGACCGTCACATCCGGCTGGGCTTTCCCAAGGGCTTCCACGGCTTCAGGAGATTTGACCTTTTCAGGTTGAAAAACCGGGAGCCCTAATTCCACGGCCTTTACTTTAACCGGTGAGGGCTTTAACTCCAAACCCCGGCCCGCGGGCCGGTCCGGCTGGGTGACGACCAATTGGATGGAATAACCGGCGGAATGGAGCGCCTGAAGCGCGGGCACTGCAAAATCCGACGTTCCCATAAAAAGAATGCGGTAGGGCTTATCCAAGATGAACCTTTTCTCGAACTAGATTGGGCGGGCTTATTTTAGGTGAAAAGAGGCGATTATCGAGTCATTTCCATTGCCTGGGTTCTCCGGTCACTCGTCGTGGGCTCGGTGAGGGCCGCGCCGGGGGTAATCACCCCTGACACGGTCGTGAGGAGCAAACCGGGAGCGAGGGGAAGCTGGTCGGAGGCGCATATCCAAAGGCGGATCGTGACCTGCCGGGCTTGCGGGTTTCCTCCTGACGGATTCACTTCGATCTGCCGCAGGTAAACCCAGTGCCCGTTGGCCATGCGGTTGCCGCTGATGGGGTCGCCGGGGTTGGATATCGTCTTGTCCGCGCTCAAGGACAGGTTGTAGGCCGCGCCGTCGCTGTAGGAATCCAGCGCTTGCCCCCCGGCCCCCGGGTTCGCGTTAGCCGCCGCGCCCAATTCGTTGTACATCTGCAATGCTTTCAGGCTGGCATAGCTATGTTGTTCCAGGGACAGGGTCCTCCGGGCCATGACGAGGCGGGCCATGACGGCGGATTGCGCAAAAAAGGCGAGGATCAACATGCCGAAGACAAATTCCACCATCCCAAGGCCTTCGGAACCAAGTCGCTTCATAACAGCTCCGGATGATGGGTGCGGCTCGGGGACGTCGCGAGGAAATTAAAGGCGGGCCGCTTCCTTGTAGTTCTTCTTCAACTCATCGAGTTGGCGTTTCAGGAACAGGCGTTTGACGGCGGGCACTTTTTGGATGAAAAGCTGGCCGTTCATGTGGTCGATCTCGTGAAGGATGCAGCGGGCTAGGAGCCCCTCGAACTCGGAAACATGTTCCTTGCCTTCCAGGTCCTGGTATTTGACCTTGACCTTGAAGGACCGCTCCACCTCTTCCCGGACGTCGGGGATGGAAAGGCAGCCTTCCTCGGTGGTTTCCGAGCCCTCTTCCTGAAGCACTTCTGGGTTGAACATCGCCAGGGACTCGCCCTTGTCCTCCTGGTCGTAATGCTCGTCCATGACCATCATGCGGATGGCTTCGCCGATTTGGATGGCAGCCAAACCCACGCCGCTGGCATTGCGCATGGTTTCGGTCATATCGGCGACCAATTCCTTGAGTTCGGGGCCGAATTGGGTGACGGGCTGGCTCTTGAGTTTGAGTCGGGGGTCGGGGTAAAGAACGATGGGGCGAAGCATCAAAACCTCTGGAATTTAAAATTCATGTAAATTATAGGCTTTCAAAGGGCAAAAACAAGGTTTGGCCTGAAAAAGCCCCCCCTTTGGGCCCGGTACTAAAGGGGGTATTTCCAGAGCGTTTCTTTGAATTCCGCCGCCACTTTTTGGACGTTGAGGGTCTTCACGATCCCGGTGACCACCGCCACCCGGCGGGCCCCCGCGGCCAGGACCTCTTCCAGGTTATGCAGTTTGATGCCGCCGATGGCGAAAAAGGGGACCTGGAGACCCGAGGAGGCCACCTGCTTCACGTAATCCAGTGTTACCGCCGGCACCACGTTCTTTTTGGTCTGGGTGGGATAAACGGGGCCCACGCCAATGTAATCCGCGCCATCCGCAACGGCCTTTCGGGCTTGGTCCATGCCATGGGTGGAAACCCCGATGAGCTTCCCATCACCCAGGATCTTCCGCGCCTCCGCCACAGGCAGGTCTTCCTGCCCCAAATGCACACCATCGGCATCGCTCAGCTCGGCGATATCGGGCCGGTTGTTCACGATGAAAAGGGCCTTGTGGGCCAAGGTCAATTCCCTCACCCGACGAGCCATGGCTAGGAGTTCTGAATCAGCTAAGGAATATTCACGGAGCTGGACGATGTCCACTCCGCCTTTGAGGGCCTCTTCCACCGTCTTGACCGTGTCACGGTTTTCGGAAAGTTCCTGGTCGGTCACCAAGTACAACCGGGCATTTGACAATCGAACCTTGGGACTATCCATTGCTCCACTCCAAAATTAACGGCTTCTCAAATAATGGATGCTGAATTCTCAGTTTTTTAAATCTATGGAAATTTTCGATGTGGTTCCCATCGAAAATTCACCTCAATTCAAAATTTAAAACTCAAAATTGATGTTCTAGAAGTCTTTTTGGGGGGTTGAGGCCTGGGCGTAAAGCTTTTTGGGGATACGCCCCGCCAGGTAGGAGAGACGGCCCGCTTCGGTGGCATGCCGCATGGCATGGGCCATCTTCAGGGGATCCTTGGCATGGGCGATGGCCGTGTTCAAAAGCACCGCCACGACCCCAAGCTCCATGGCGACCGCCACGTCGGAGGCCGAACCCACCCCGGCATCGATCAGGACCGGGCATTTCAGCTTCTCCAAGATAATGCGGATGTTGTTGGGGTTTAGGACTCCCTGTCCGGACCCAATGGGAGACCCCGCGGGCATCACGGCATGGGCACCCGCTTGCTCTAGTTTCTGGGCCATGACAGGATCGTCGGAAGTGTAAGTCATTACCGTAAAGCCTTCTTTAACCAAGACTTGGGTGGCTTCGAGGGTCGCCAAGGGGTCCGGCAAGAGGGTCTTTTCGTCATAAAGCACTTCCAACTTCACGAAATCCGAAATGCCCGTGGCCCGGGCCAAGTGCGCCACCCGGATGGCCTCCTCGGCGCTGTAACAACCGGCCGTATTGGGAAGGAGGGTATATTTCTTGGGGTCGATGAAGTCCAGCAGCGTTTTTTCACCCTTGTTGTCCAGGTTGACCCGCCGCAGGGCCACCGTTACGATCTGGGTGCCCGAGGCCTCCAGGCATTGGGCCATCATTTCGTTGGTGGGGTATTTCCCCGTACCCACCAGCAGGCGGGACGTAAAAGTCTTACCGTTTATTTGGTAACTATCCTGTGTCTGTTGTATCTCGAGTGTGGACGTCATTTGATCTCCAGTTTAATTTTGAATTTTTAATGTTGAATTATGAATTAAGGTGGACTTTTGATGGAAAATCATCAAAAGTCGCTTCAATTCAAAACTCAGAATTCAAAATTCATAATTCGGCGCTTTAGCGCCGTTACCCGCCTCCAACGAATTGAATGAGTTCCACCTGGTCGCCTTCCGCCAGTTTCCATCCAGGCCTTTGGTCGTTCTGGATGATCTGCCGGTTCACTTCCGCAACCACCGTTTCCTTGCGAACACCCAGTTGGCGGATAAGTTCCTCCAACGAAATACCGTCGGAAAATTCCTTGTTTTCGCCGTTAACGAGTAATTTCACCGGAAAAGCCTTTGAAGGGAATGGGGTTCATCATGTTGCAACAATTTTCAGGGGGATTTCAACCGCGATTCTTAAATTGCCGGAGTATTTCGTTGATCTTGGTCTCCAGCTCGTTTTCTTCAGCGGTATTTTCCAGGTTCAAAAAGCGGTTGAGGGCGATACGGGTGACCACGCTTCCCCTCAGGCGCTTGTCCTCGGCGAGGAGCTGTTCCAGGATCCGGATTTGGAGGAAACGGAGTTTCGAGCTCTTCTGCTTGCCGTCGATCTTGGCGCGTTTGGCCCCGGCGGGCTTTTGGGCCTTGTCCCGAAGGGCCATCAATTTATCGGCCGTTCTTTCGGCTTGGGTCTTGGGTGGGAAATAGGCTTTCTCGGCCGATGCCTGGGTGGCCTCTTCCCTCCCCTGGCGCAGGGCTTCCAGGCGGCGGATTTGTTTTTCCGCTTCAGTTAAAGGCTTCTCTGGGTCGCTCACGCGCGAATCCCTCTTCATCGAAGATGAAAGGCCACTTCTTTTCCAGCCAGGGAGCGACGAAATAACAGCACAACCCTACCCCCAAACCGGCGACCACATCAACGAAATAATGATAGCGGCCGTAGATGGTGCCCGCAAACAACAGGAGGGTTAAAAGAAGGACGCAATAACGCCATTTCCCATAATAAGGATAGGCCATCAGGCAGATGACCGAGGCGGCGATATGGGAACTGGGGAAGGAACCGCCCGGGAATGCGTTATTTTCCACCGCCGACTGCAGCCAATCGGAGACCCAGTAGCCTTGCAGGGATTCCCTCAAGCCCGGGATATAAAAACGGGGGCTTTCGGCCGGGAGAAAGATGAAAAGGATGTAGTGCAGGAAATAAGTGAAGGCCAGGGAAAACATGAAGGTTCGGAACCGGGAAAGGGGCGCGCGGAAATAAAGCACCAGGGCGGCCAAGGGCATGAGGAAAAAGTAAAAGCTGTAACCGATGCTGAAGAACTCGTTCATGAGGGGGCTGGGAGGATAAAATTGTTGTTGGTTCCAAATGCGCATGCCGATCTTCCCCATCTCGTTATCCACGGAAAAAAGCCACTCGTCCAAAGTCCAGTCGAAATACTGGTGCACCAAAAGCCCGATCTCGCGGTAAAAGAAGAGCATGATGGCGAGGAAGTAAAATTCCCGGGCGAAATTCACGACAGGGTTGGAGAAATTCCGGAGATTCCAGAGGACGACCACCAGGGCCAGGCAGGCCAGGGCATGCAGCCCCACCAAGTGCAGTTTTTCATCGAAGGAAAGGTTGCCGGCCAGGATGAGTCCTGAGAGGACAACCTGGTAAAGCAGGACCAGGGAATCCAGGGGTTTGATCCAGGGTTCCGCGGCTTTTTGAATCTTAACCGTACTTCGAGTGGAGTGGGTCGCGGCCGGCATGGGTTATTGACGCCTCAATAATTTTTTTGTTTCCAATATTAGCCTGAAAATCACCAGGGTTTTATCACGGATGACTGGGGTTCCTGGCCCGCCAAAGCCATCTTCAACGTATAAACCAGGGCTTCTCCCGCCGAGCGGTCGGCTTTGATCCTCAAGCGAGAAATGGAATAAGAAGGTATTTCAAAGTCATAACGCTGGTCAAGTCCGGCCTCCACGGTTAGCTCGGCGTCCTGGCCGTTCAAAACCATCTTGGGCCGCCAATAACGGTCTCCCTTGTTGATGATCATCAAGGTCACGTCTTTCGACTTCAAGTCCTGGGTCGCGTAAACCGACATTTCCGGGTTTTCGATTTGGGCCGTCAAGACTTTACCATGGATCATCTGGCCCCACAGTTTTAGCGCCCAATAATCCGGCAAAGGCCGGAAGCTGACCCCTGCCGAAGGGCTCCCCCAGGAGTAACTGGAAAGGTCCATGGGCAGATGCCGGTTTAAAAAAGCGCCTTTCTTGTCCGCCTCCCAAAGGGCCGCCCACAGCCCCAAGGTCACGGCTTCTTGCTGGGTTTTAGCCGTCACCGGCGCGGCTGAGGCGGCCTCTCCCGTCACCACCAGCGGCAGGTCAAAATCCGTATTCTGGGAGATCTTGTCTTTCAAAGCCTGAACCATGGCGGCTTCTTGGTGCAGGTCGGCCCGGATGGAAACGGGCAGGTTGGAAGGTTGGAAAGTGGCATACCGGTGGATCGAGACCCCGTCCACGATGTCGCCGTCGTACCGCAGGAAGGGCGTAATCCAATCATCCTCGTCCTTGGTGTATTTACGGGCGGTTTCGGGCCCCAAGATAACCACAGACGGGTCTTCCCGTTTCACGGCGTTGTAAATAATCCTGAAGTCGTTGATGTAATCATAGGCGCTGTAGCCATCCACGCCCTTCACGCCCAAATCCGGTTCGCTTCCCACGGTCCAAAAGCGGATTTTGTAGTCCTTCTCAGTATTGGCGTAACGCACCCAGAGGGCCGCACCCTCTAAATTGTCCCGGTCAATGGGGAGGCAAACCATGGGTTCAGCCCCGGCTTGGCGGGCGAAGGTAACAAACTTGTCCAAGAGGGCTTCGCCCTCCTGGAGGGCCGTTCCCGTGGCTAGGTTCAGGCAAACCACGCCCGGGTTCAAGGCCTTCATCCAGGGAGATACGGAATCCAATTGCCCCGGCGATGCCAGTGAAAGGGACTGGCCGAAAAAATAGACCCCCGATCGACCCGGGGAAAGATTGAATTCGGCCGGCAAAGGTGAAAGCCGCAGGGTGATCGCCTGTCCACGGGCCCCCAAAGTGGCCAAAGAGACCGCATAACCGTTGAGGCGTCCGTAAAGAACCGTCTTGTTGTAAACCTTGATCTTGGGAAATTGAAATGTCCCCTTGGAATCGGTGAGGACTTGCTGGGACCTGGGCCAAGTGGTGACCCGTACGCCCGGAAGGGGCTTCCCCGCCGCATCCAAGACCACACCCTTGAGGGTCCGCACCCCCGCGTAGGTGGCGCCCCGGGTGCCGTCCTGCACAAGGTTCGCGTAAAGATCCGTGAATTGCTCAAAGGGTACGGTTTGTTCGACGGAGCCGGCCCATTGGGCTTGCGGCCAGGTGGAGGGGTCTTCGGGGTCGAATCCCTTCCCCCCAAAATCCAGCTGGACAACCCGGTACCCGCTCAGTTTGCCGCCTTCATCCAAGGCCGCATCCAACCGAAGGGATTTGCCCGGACCCAGGTCCAAGCCTTGGAAATAAGACAGCGGGATGCAGGCTTCCATCAAATAGCCCTTTACCGTTATCCGCGCCACCAGCCGCGACCCAGGGATGGTCTCATCCCGGTTGAAACAATAGAGTTGTGGGTTTTTGCAATCGGTCCCGGGAGAAAGGCCCAGGTGGTAGTCTCCTCTCGCCAAATGGGACGGGCCCTTCAGGTTGGAACGGACGGACAGGAACAATTCCAGGCAATCCCCGTTCCAGAGCGATATCGGGTCGTTGGAATTGACTACGTTTCCATTCGATTGAAGGGTGCTGGGATCGGTGGAAAGGGTCATGTTCTGGGTCTTTTGGATGATGGCCGATACGTAGAGATACTGCTGGTCATAGGTAATGAAAACCCGGCCGCTAAAGTCGTCTTCCCCATGCCAGAAGTTCTTGCCCATCGTGATCTGGTCTTCCCGACCCAGGTAGATCATCCGGGCCTCCGGCCAGTCGTTCAGGTGCCCATCCACGCGGATAGGGACATTCGTTTGATTAATGGTAAGAGGCGTGGGGGTGGTCGTTTGGGCAAACAATGGAAAAGCCAAAACCAATTCCACCGCCAAGACACCAAGACGCCAAGTTTTAAGAGTCATTTAAACCAACTTTTTGCTGAACTCATTTAGCCACTTTAAAATGATGTTTATTTGATGGTGCAATATCCGCTTTTTCCAAAAAGCCATCGCAAAAAACTTTATTTTCGTTTCCAAATTCTCCTATTTTATTCACTGCCTCAATAAGGCCGTGCTCATCGAAAACAATTTCGCATT
>Ga0335085_10002730_pt1 | contig 32252 bp, 56 predicted proteins | sample Lox_Sample_45_FD_206712 | JGI IMG/M metagenome (GOLD analysis project Ga0335085, IMG submission 206712) | Soil microbial communities from Loxahatchee National Wildlife Refuge, Florida, United States - Lox_Sample_4.5 | ecosystem: Environmental > Terrestrial > Soil > Wetlands | place: USA... | reverse complement strand
TATTTCTTTTTCTATTTCCCAATCTACCTTCTTATCGCAGTCTACATTCTTAATAGCTTCAATTTCGCTCTTTAATTGCTTGTATGGTTTCCAGATATTTTTTCCACTTTGATCCTTATGAACATACGAAATTTTATATTTTCTTGCTTCTCGACAAAGCATTGTATAGAGTTCTCTATCTACTCTCTTTTCTCTAGCCATCCCACTTGTCCTCCCCAAGTTCAAGTAATTTTACCATATGAACTGTAGTATTGTCAAGCAATTCTTTTTCTTTCCATCCACTACCTATTTTTTCTATATGTTCTATGCTCCCCACTTGACAATAACAATTAAAATACTCGTTCCCCCGATGATCGCTTGTTATCCATATTTCATTCAACTGGTTCATATTCTTCCTCATAACCATGTTCAATTTCATCCTGGTGGCATACACAATTACAATCGGGGTCGGCATCAAACAATTCATCACAATCACAGGTATAGCACATCTTACACCCCTTTCAGCGCATCTTGCGCCACTTTGCTGTAGGCGATTCCGTTAAACCCGCATGGTTGTTGTTTTGCCAAGTTAATAAATTCCTCTTTGGTGATTTTTCTCAAATCAGTGGCGTAACAGCTACCACTTTCATGTTCAAAACCCCAAACTTCACAGCATGGGGCAAACGTATGCACGTCTGAGACAATAATCCCAGGAAATGCGCCCGTGAATACGAAATCACCTTTTTTCAATCCTTTACTTTTCCCTGTTACTGTAGCCATTTTATCCTCCATGTTTGAGAAACATTAATAGCAGAACCGCCTGTCTGACATTCATATGTCATCGTTTTTCACTCTCCCTTTTATCAATAGCTAGTGCTTCAATCATCGCGCCTACATAACTATCATATTCGTCCATTGTAACTCGTTGACCTAACAGCTTCGTTACAATAACGTATGGTGGTCGTTTATTGTTATGTAAACTCCTAACCTTGTAGCGTAGCATTTTATCCCCTTTCTAGGCGATTATCTGAATATCTTGTTTTGTTATCTTGATTACTTTGTTAAGTTTCGGTTTGTAATAAATAGTCATGTCTTTAGTATCTTCCTGTATTTTTTTGTATTTCAAATAATAGTTTAATTGCATTCCTGCAGCGGTGTCCGGTTCATCACTATCATAGATTGCATTATTGTTATAGGCTACAGCATGGCAAGAAGGGAAAAACCCCATAACACGGTGCCAAAACACGAAAATTATTATTCCACGACCTGACAGATCGGGGATAGTGTCCATAGCTATAAAACGTCGATGCCCATATTTTACAACATGGTTTGCTACTAGCGAAACTTCATTAAATTTTGGGTTAATTATAGATAGCACATCGTTAATATTTTCAACATTTGGATAATAATATGGAGCTAATTGGTCATAGTGTGCCTGAACTAATCCATGCGCCATACAAGCGGCAGCTAGTAAGCAATTAGGCTTGCTTCCCTGGCTTATCCATTTAATAGCCATATATGCTCCCACCTAGCTTTAGCTAAAAGTAACTTTCTGGTTTTCTGTCAAGTTCTTTTTGCCATGATAAACCAACCCAATTTTAATCACCCCGAATTGCGCGGTAGTATCGTCTTTACTGCCGTCTTCATATCCCGCTGCTATCCTGGCAGCATCATCGGCGAATATGCGACTGTGAGACTTGCTAGTATCAATTAAATGGTCTAGTTTGCCACCTACACTCTGGACTATTTGGAAATTATCTGGTTTAGCAGAGTAGTCTAAGTGTAGGCTTTTCGTATATGCATAAAACTGTTTATCAGGGAATTGCTTCATAGCAGCTATCCACGCATTCAAATACGCTTGGTTGAAAAAATCCCCGCTGTCATGCATTCTAATACTAGACTGTTTTATTAGTTTTAGGTCATGTATTAACATATCTTGAAATCCTGGGTTATGCTGTGCGATGTCGAAATTGTACGCCCTGCTAGCTTGCACGTTAGGATAAACATATGCGCCTTGCGTGGCATAGCAAACACTAGCGCAAACTCTTGCCATAGGGCAAGCTTTAATAGCTGGTAGATTAAAGCTAACAGTACGAGTTTTTTTAGCTTCTCGTTACCGTCAGACCATTTCAAGAGTAGATGTTTATTCATTGTCAAACCCCCTGTTTTCTATCTGCTACCACTTTACACTATGGCCTGTTCCTTGTCAAGCCATAGGTTAACGTGTTAGAGTTTATTATATTCTATTTCCAATTCTCCCGCCCAGTATGCAATGGATTTCACCCATTCTTTAGCTAGCTGTGTGTTATCCATCTGCCAAGCTTTTCGGTATTCTCTTATAGCTCTGTTTAGATTTTTTTCTAATCTAGCGAGTGTCATTGTATTTTCCTGTTAGGTTAGTTGCTATTCTCTTTGTACCATACCTGTATTATATTGTCAAGCTTTTTTCTTGACTATTTTTTTCTGTCACCATGCCCCTAATATATGCAACCGCTATGCCAGAGAGAAACAACCGCTACTTTGCGTTATTCTATCCCTATCTTGGCAAGGTGTCAAGTTTACCTGACAGTTTTATGTTGCAAAAGTGGAACATCGTAGTGTAAATGTAGTCATTTCAATAGGTTAAATGGGATAGGGCAGAGTAAAGTAGTGTAAACTTTGCTTTACAGTGGGGAATACCCTACTTTGTCCTATTTTGCCCCATTTACTTTACTTTACTTTACATTACAGCGACATAGGAGTAAACTGTACTGTATAGTACACTGTAAACTTTACTTTACACTGTGTCAATTATCACACAGTATGTAATACATTACATAGTGGAGCAGAGTAGAGTAGAGTACAAGATATGGGGGTAGGGTGGCATGATCCCCCAGGCCGGGTAGGGGTGTGTTCGACCACCAGGAGGTAGGTGAAGTAAGTGAATAGTAAAAATAGAAAAAAATAATATTTGTGTATAGATAGAAAAATATACAAAAGCTATGCATATAAAAAATATATAAAAATATTAAAAAAAGACTTGACAAATGGTAATGTTCTGTGCTATAATATAAGTATAGAGTGAGAGAGCGTCTTTTCTTGTCTTGTTTACCTAAGCTTTAAAAACCCGTAGGTAGTATATCTTAAGTGTAATAGTTCTTATATTATAATAAATACTACACTTACAATATACTTTATTTATCTTCCGCATATAGTATTATATATATAATATATAATAATAAAGCTATAGTACTTAATACATACCTACATACTATACTCTACTATAGCCGCCATATATAAAAATAATAATAATAATAATAAAAAGAATATATATATATAAACAATATAACATTGGCCAGGTTTTAGAAGTTATTCTTTTAGGGGGTAATGAATGTCAGCAGTTCTCTTAGGAGCTTATAAAAAGTTTGTCTCTGGAAAGATCAATCAAAACCTGGTAGGTATCTACCAGGATATTATTGATTTTAATACCAACGGAGATAATACGATTGCTACGCCTCCCGATTCAGGAAGAAAGCTTCGTTTACACTTGATTATGTTTTTGGTTGGCGGCGTGACGAATATTCGCTTTAAGTCTGGTGCAACCTCAAAAACAGGACTTATGCCCTTTGCAGCTAATCAGGGAATCATTCTCTCTGGCGATGAGATACAGTTGGAAATGGTTGCCGGTGATAGCTTTATTATCAATTCTTCCAATGCAGTTCAAATTGGTGGGCTTATTAATTTTTCTTACGAGTAACCAATGATCTCCCAATTTATTTCACCAACCCAAACAGTAGTCCCAATTGTTGTGGAACGATATATCGAAACACCTGTAACAAGGATTTCTTGGTATCGTAAACTTTGGTCTTTTTTTGTTAGGAGCAAATAAGAGATGGCATCATACACTAAGTTTAATTCATTCGTAGAAGCAATCGCAGAGAAAGTACATAATCTTGGAAGCGATGCTTTGACAGTTGCATTAACTAATTCTGCTCCATCGGCAAGTAATACTCGGCTATCGGACATTACAGAAATTAGCTATACCCATTGTTCAACTAGAGCCTTGACTATTTCTGCTTCATCGCAATCAGGAGGATTATATAAACTAGTTATTAACGATCTAACCTTGACAGCATCAGGTGGATCATTCGGGCCATTTAGATACGTTGTGATTTATAACGATACTGCAACCAATAAAGAATTGATCGCATTTTTTGATTATGGTCCATCTATTACCGTAAACGATACAGAAACCTTCTTGTTAGATTTTGATGGCACGAATGGTCTTCTTCAATTGCAGTAAGGGATAAATATGGCATTAACTCCTAAATCTCTTTCGCGCAATCAGTTAACAGCATCAGCCGTTACCCAGTATACAGTACCAGGTTCCACAACGACAAGGGTAACAGAATTACTTATTACCAATACCGATACCATTCAGCATACTATTACTGTGCATTTTGTTCCATCGGGAGGTTCAGCCGATGCCACAAATCAAGTTCTACCAGCTACACCCGTTGAAGCAAGTGAAGCACTAATCGTACCGTTAAATACAATTCTTGCTGCTGGGGATTTTATTGCAGCTTTGGCGAGTGTTGCCAGTCAAGTGAATCTTCTTATTTCTGGTTGGGAAATGACCTAATGCTAGCAAGTCCATTACGCATAGGCTATCACAATAAAGCATTTGTCCCAAATTTGAATATGGCAGGAGCCTGGGAATTTTTAGGACAAGTGCAATGGGCGTCTGGTGCATCATTGCCTGTGTTAATTACCTCCGGCAAACGTCATGTGATGGTTCGTATTTTTATTCGAGCAATTGCATCGAACGGGATTCCTCGTTTACAACTTGGTTCTGGTGGGGTTGATACTGGGACTCATTTTGCAACGACATTGTTGGAAAATGGCTCACTAGATCAAACCTCTGTTTCAACGAATGGTTGCCCGTTATATAAAACAGCACAGACATCTTCTGTCTTTTCTATGATTCATATATATAATTTTTCGGCATATGCTAAGCGAATTGTTGGTACAACTTGTTTTGGATCAATCACATCTGGTACGGCTCCCGATCTTTGTAGTTTTTCGAGTATTTGGAATAGCGTAGCACAAGCTGGTTCCTTTTCAGTTTCAAATTATGACGACCTTACGACAACTAGTGTTTCTTCCAACGCCTTTACGACAGCAGCAGAGTTGACGGTATGGGGTCGGGATAATGACTAATGGCGACAACATGGCAGCAAACACATTATCGGTTTAGAAACAATGATGGAAGCGAATCTACAGCTACATGGAAAGCTGCTGCCGATACTGCAATCACACTTGATTGCGCTGCTGGACGACAGGTTCTTCGTCTTCGTATTAACGCTACAGAAACAGGAACTACAGCCGGAGCCTTAACAGCTAGATTATACGGAACTCTCAATGGCGGGGCTTACGGACGTATTTCAGCCACCTCAGCTTATGTGCAAGCGTATCCCTCGGTAAAAGTTACTGATGATGGTGCCACTACACAACAGATCAGTAGCGGAACATTTGTCGCAGGGAAAATGGATGATGTAGATTGTAGTTGTTCTGCAACTGCATCGCTATCTCAAAATAATGTTACTGAACACGAATATGTACTGGTAATATTAAGCGAACAATTAGCACATGGGGATGTTTTAACTTTTCGAGAACGAAATAGTACAACAGCATTTGCAACATATAGTGTCACGGCTCAAATTACTATTTCTAAAACCCTCCGTTCCCTAACAACTCCTGCGGGTTATGCGGAAGCAGGTTTTGGAGATTCGCTGACAGGGTGGGGATACGCGCAGAGCAAAACAGCGTATGCGGATATGGGGTTGTCCTTTGAAATTCCGGTCAATCCTGTTTATGAAATGGTTGCAGCTTATGGGGCTTATTCGCTGGTGGGCGAGAGCATTCATTTTCTTCTTGCTCGGACATTAGGTTTAGGTTATGGCACATATACATTAACCGGCGAAGATGTTACTCTCACCTATACTCCAAGTGGGCCAACATATACGCTTTCTTTGGCACAAGGTAGCTATGTCTTAACTGGTGAGACAGTACAGTTAGTTATTTCTCGAAAATTGGTTTTGGTTCCAGGTAGTTATATTTTAACAGGAGAAGCAGTTGGATTGATTTATTCTGGTGGCGTGACAATTGTTCCGATTGTATTATCCAGTCAACAAGGACACTTTTTCTAAGGTGGAATATGAATGTTAAAATTATTGTGCCAAAATATCCGCTTAATCATATTCTTAAATATATTCAGTCTGGAAATGTTGTATTTAGGTTTAGGAATTTACGCCCTAATTTACTAGGGGAAAGCATTCCTCTACACGATCACGAAACTAAACACGAAGCAGATATAGTTAATCTTTCGGTTCATATTCGAGTTGAAGAGTTACCGGCTGTTATTATTCACGAATGTTTACACTTGATTCTACCAGAACCACACGCGGAGCAGTTGGTATTACAGCTTGAGCGTAGAATTCTTCGTACAATGACTCAGAAACAAATAAATAAACTTCTCCATATAGTTTTAGCGCACAGTTGTTGGATTTGGGAAGCAAGAGTTAAAAGGAATGTCGGGAGCCAATATGACTAATCAGTTAGAATTATTTCAGGAAGTAGAACAAACGAAACTGGTTGGTTTTCAAAATCCGATAACGAAACAAAAAGCATTGGAACGAAGCGTGGCGACCCGCAAGGCTAAAGCCGCCGGAGAACCAGTTGTCTCACACGCTGAGGAAGAAGCGGCATTGGCATGGGCAGAGGGAGAATTCAAACCGACAAAGAATATGTTGGTGATTCTGAGAACTGCTCTCGATCCCGACGTTGGTACAACGATTAAGGCATGGTTTACGGAATCTGGATTGGATCGTGCTTCATGGTATCAGTGGAATAGAATCCCTGGGTTTAAAAGTTGGTGGAAGAAAGCTTTTGAAGAAAACTTGAAGAGTATGCAAGCCGAAGTGGTTGCGCTTGGGTACAAACGGATGTTCCAAGATAATGAACAGGGATTCTTGTATTGGAAAAATATGATGGAGAAATGTTTTGGATATGTCCAGAAGCTTTCAATCAAAGAAGAAAAATCAGAGAATGAAGAAGCTTTAACTGAAGAATTGCTTAAATTGATGCGACGAGTAAATAATCCAATGCAGGTAATTGATACTAGACCTATTCAGGATGCCACAGATGTTACTCCTGAATTAACAGAATCCGATATAAAGGAACTCAATGCCCCACAAAACATTTAAGAAATCCGGTAAAGTTATGCAGGATCACGAATTCTGCGGGTGTCAAATCTTTTGGGATGGAAAGAATGATTCTGTTGTGAGATTACTGGCAGATAATGAGCCAATTGTAACACTCGAAGTTGGAAAAAATAAACCCTCGAATGGTGTTCATCTGAAAACAAAACTTCATTTGGATGAGATTGTATTGAAGATAGATAAGGGTGAACCAGAAGTTACGATTTACTACCAGTAATGTTGCGATTTAAGATTCCAGCGATTTGCGCGAAATGTCAAAAGGAAATCCCTGGTAGATTTCTTGTGGATGCTAAAAGTGCAAAGTATTATTTAAGTCGGGGATACCAAAAACGGGGAAACGAAAGCGAACCAACCTATTGCCATGAATGTCTCTGAAGAACAGATTAAATCATTAACACTTGCGACTAAGAAGAAACTCATTCGTGAGTTTTATGCAAATAATCTTATTCGCTATTTTGAGGATTTAGTTTACACATTGGATGAGTACGATAGTACTGGGCATCCGATTAAGAAATATCCCATCAAAGATTGGCCGTATTTGAAAGATTTGATTAAAGATATTCATACGGAGAAGTGGTTATATCTTTGGAAATCGCGTCAGGTTATGGCAACGTGGACATTGGTTGCATATGGATTATGGCTAGTACTCTTTCATCAGGGTAGAAAAGTTGCAGTACAAGGCGAGAAGTCAGATAAAGCCAATGCGCTCTTGCAAAGAATGAAAATTATCTATGACCACTTACCAGCATGGAAACCTATGGCAGAATTTACTGAATGCCACATTGCAGTACCAGAGATGTTATCTGATGTTTATGGTATTGCATCTGGTGGCGATCAGCTTCGATCATTCTCGTTTTCTTGGATCATGTCTGATGAGTTTGGATTTCAAACAAAGTTAGAAGAAAGTTTTGGGGCGGCAAAACCCATCGTTGATGCGGGAGGTCGTTTCGTGGCGTGTACGACCCCGCCCCGCGAGAAAAATTACGCCTATAACCTATTTCGCAATAATCTTTTTAAGGTTGTTTCATTACACTATTCTCTCGTTCCTGGGCGAGATCAGGAGTGGGCGAAGGTAAGTAGGGCTGGCTGGTCTGAGGACGACTGGGCTAGAGAGCAAGAATTGACACTGGTGGCACCTGGCGTCAAGCGTCTATTTCCTGCTTTTAGTGTAGCTTCTCATGTGAACCAGCACCTATGCTACAATTCACAACTTCCTATTTATCGAAGTTGGGATTTTGGCTTCCATCGACCCGCTACCTCTTTTTATCAGATTGATAATCAAGATCGGGTGAATAAACTTGCGGAAATCTTGGGACACGATGAACTTATTGATACTTACGCTGATAGGGTACTTGCTTTTGGAAATATTCATTTTCCTAATGCTAGCTATGTGGATTTCTGCGATATTGCCGGGACACAGGTTAATGATAAAACTGAAAAAACTTCTATTCAAATTCTTAACTCCAAAGGAATTTACCCACGATATAGAAAAGTAAATGATGAAGATGGTTTTTCCACTATTCGACGAAAGATGACTACGTTTATTGGAGATCGTCCTGCATATCAAGTTCATTCTAATTGTGTAGTCACTATTGATGGTTTTATTTTTGGAGCGATATACAAAGATGATGGAATAACTCCTAAAGGCGATGGGTTGGACGAACAGGGATTGAAAGAGAAAGATTATTATTTACATTTGGTGGATACAGACAAGTATTTCTTTGTGAATATTTATGGGATTACTGGTAAACGGCAAGATGAAAATTTAAAACTTTCTGCATTAAAAAATCCTGTAATCCCCAATACATATGCCAAAGTGACAGAAAAAATAAATCCTCACGCCTGGATGACGGGCTATCAGAAAGCGGGAGTTTAATGCTACAAGTTAGAGCATTTACAGGAGCGCAAAGCGCATTGCTTCATGGGTATCGTGTAGGCGCGATTTGTATTAGCGCAGACGGAACAAATGCCTGTGTGGTTGTTATTAAAGAACATAGTACTGGTCAAGTATGGGTGAGTGCCAATCTCGCTGCCTCTGGCGCTGGTTCAGCCTGGCATCAGTTTTTTGGCGAAGATGGAGTTGGTGTCCCGAATGAAGGGATTGATATTACAACTACAGCCGGTTCTCCCATCGTCACCTTCTTTGTGAAATAACGTGCCTGAATATATTATTGATAATAAGAATTACGCCTCCGATGCGGTTCTTGCGGATCGAGCGTTAAACTGGCTTAAAAAGGTGTCGTTCGAGGTTCGGACTCGACGACAAGTTTTGGATATGCGTTATATGCAATTTTATAATGCATACAGATGTAATTTTGATGTTCGTTTTTACGAGGGTACTTCACAAGTTTATATCCCTCAGTTACGCAAACAAATTGATATGCTTGTAGCAAAGATGAAACAAACTCTCTTTCCTACAGAAGATTTGTTGGATGCAGAACCGACTATTCCTGAAATGTTGAATGAATCAGAAGTTATTACTTCTTTCATGCAATGGCAGATTGATAAAAAGGTAAAACTCAAAGGAAAGATTCCTCGTTTTCTTCGTCAATTTTTAATGTATGGCTGGTGTCCTGTAAAGTGTATATGGGAACAGGAAAGTCGTAAGGTTGTTGGTTTAGAAAAAGAAGAACAGCCAGTAATGAAACGTGTAACCGATCCCATTACTGGTGAAAAACTTCTGGAACCAACTGGTAAAACTCGAACTAAAGTCTATCAAGCTGAGAAAGAGCTAGTATTAAAAAATAACCCTACGTTTGAACCCATTGATGTATTTGCCTGGTATATGTATCCTGTGACCTGTAATTCAATTGAAGAAGCTTATGGATGCTTTGAAGTTAGTAAACAGCCGATTGCTTCACTTCAAGAAAAAGGTCGAAAGGGAGATTACGAAAATACCGGGCTTCTTAAAAGAGATCATGCCGAAGATTCTTATTTATGGCAATGGGCACAGGAACAGCGGCTTATTACTGATGGATTAACGAATGTTGATATGCAGGATCAGATTCCTGCCTGTACGGTAATTGAGTACTGGGGTAAATTTAATTGGGGTACGGAGGACGAACCGGATGAACAACCTACGGTCATTACTACTGCTGGTAACAACTCTATTTGTCTTCAAATCAGAAAGAACCCGTTCTACGATCAGCAGATTCCGTACCTTCAAGCTAGATTTTGCGAATTACAGAATGAGAGTTACCCATCTGGTTTAATTGAACCGCTTATTACGCTTCAGTATTTCTTGAACGATACGTTGAATCAGACATTTGATGCGCTATTGTATGAGATTAACCCAATTATTAAGTATGATCCTGGCCGAGTTGTTAATGCCAATACTATCGCGTTTGCTCCTGGGGCAATGTGGGCTTTGACTGATCCAACGGCTGCGGTATTTGAACGTCCTCCCGATGTCTCGCAGATTGGGTTTAACGCTGCTGCACAAATGAAACAGGTTATGGAGGAATTCGCTGGCCCTGCCAATATTCCTTTAGCTGGTCGAAAAGCTGCAACACATATCCAAGCCATTCAGCAAGAATATAGCATTCCGGTAATCGAAATGTGCCAGAATATTGAATTGGATGTGTTTAATCCGTGGTTGAAAATGGCCTATGTTCGGAATCAACAGTTTGTAGAAGATGAAGAAGTGTTCATGGTTACTGGTAAGCGTGGAGTCAAATACTTTGAAAGACTTCGCCCTGAGATGTTGGTTGGAGATTATAACTTCTACTGGAAAGGTTCCAGTCAATCAACTAATATCCATGTTAAGACGCAACAGAAGTTTCAGTTCTTACAGTCTGCGGCTCCACTTCAACCCCTCTTAGCTCAGGAAGGTGTTAAACTTGGTGTTTCTAAAATTCTTCGTAGCATTTGGACTGAAGGTCTTGGATTCGATGGTGGCGACTTGGTTATTGAAGAAGCTGCACAAGACAGGGGCATTGATCCGCAGATTGAAAACGTACTTCTTAACTTAGGTAAGTATGTTCCAATTTCGACTCTTGACGATCATAAAATGCATATTCAAGTACATAGTCAAGCACTACAGCAGCTTGATCCCTACGCTGTTCCTTTGGCTCAGAGACATATTCAAGAACATAACTTTGCCCTCCAACAGGCTGCAATGATGGGTGGACAAAATGCTGGGCAAGGTGAACCTCCTACAGGGAATACGTTGGATAATCAGCAAACAGGCGATATGATGAAGAATGAATATATGGGGTTAAAATCACAACGAGAAATGCAATTGATTGGAGAACAAAATGCCTAATGGAGTTTCGGGTGCGGCTACGCCGCTTGCTGGTTTGCAGGGAAAGAAGAAGCAGTTAAAAGTGAAGAAATCTAAATCATTTGGAAAGGGTAAACGAGCAGATAAACGTCCAGTTCGCAACGCCCTTCTCTCAGGAGCGAAATTCTAATGCCAAAAAAATCATTGGGCGGTAAGCCCGTTACGGAAACTGAACCCATGTCACCAGGTTTACTTGCGTGGTATGCTAGTGGTGGTGGGTTTCCCGCTGGGCAATCACTTACTGCTCAGAAACATCAGACATCTTACGAAGCCGATGGTACTGAAAAACGGATGCCGGAAGGGGGTGAGGGTCACGGACGCCAAGTTTCACAACAGATTTCTAGCAAGGGTGGGACAGGACGGCCTAATCCAAAAGACCTTCACTCTAAGTTTGAGAAAGACAGTAAACCGACATCCCCTGGTAAACAGAAGGTTGGGCAATCGTCTTCTCGGAAAGCTACTACTAATCGTACTCGTAAATCCTCCGTTAAAAATCCCTATCAGCAAAAGAAACAAGGAGGAGTGACAAATGTTTAAACAATCTGTAAAACCAAAAGGAAAAAAACGGGCAGGTAAAGCTAAACGTATTGTGAAAAAGATTAAGAAAATGAACGATCCTGAAACACTCCATAAAGCGCAATCTTCGTCTAAAGGCGGGATGTCTGAATTGGAGACAAGGCTTGGAGGGATGAGTTTCTAATGCCTAAGTTTCTTGAAAAGAAGTTGAAAAAAGAGTATGGAGCTAAATCTGATATTCCCTATAGGATTATGAATAAAATAGGCGCTATGAGAGGAAGCAAGACTACGGCAAAGGGTCGAGCGATGGAAGCTAAACATAAGAAAGATACGGCAGAGAAGCGGCTGGAAGGAAAGTCTTTCTAATGAAGAAAGACATCTTCAAGCTAAAAAAGAAAGATCGTTTGACTACTTTCGTTCATTTGGCTGATGGTGTTGTTAATAATGCGAAACACGCCAACTCGCATATTAAATCTGTAGGGAAAGCTAAAAAGAATAAAGTAAGTAAGAAGTTTAATCAGGAACACGCTGAAAAGCATTCTAAAGAAACGCTGGATCACGCAAAGAAACTGGTTGAACATATTAAAAAATATCCTTCACTAGATGCTCTGGAAAAAGAGCTTGAAGGTAAATCATTCTAAAGGAGAATAGTTTATGAGTTTACTGAGTTCGCTTGTTCCGAATTATCCGTTGGGTTTGTCTTTGGTAGATACTAATGATGCCGCGCATGATGCAAACTGGGCTGCGCTTGCGAATTATCTATTTACTAAGGGTCACATGGTTGTACGAGCGGTTGCGGCTGATGTTACATATACTACCAGTACTACATTGACCACGATCTTGTCCTTTCCAGTTCTTCCCGCAGGTTCCTTATGGGCGTTTGAAGGAATACTGATTTTGACTTGTGGTGGGACTGGTGGATTGAAAGTAGCTGTTACAGCCGATGCAACTTTAAGTGCAACTGCTTTTGCTATTTCAATTCAGGTTCCTACTAGTGCAACGGCTGTGTCTAGTGCAACAGCTACTTCACTGGGAACGGCTGCTGGCGCATCTTCTGGTGGAGCAATTACTGGATTGCCAGTATTTTTTAGTGGTATTCTGTCAGTGAATGTGGCAGGTGCGCCATTGATTCAAACGGCTCAGAATTCCAGCAACTCTACGTCAACAGTTAAGGTTGGTAGTTTTGTGAGTTTCACTCAGGTTGTTCAGTAAACAAACAAAGGAGAGTAACAATGTCATTACTTGGCTATGTTCATTTGGTATTGAGCGTGGTATTGGTTGGCGGGGGGTTTGCGTTAGGGTACTGGTTTAAGAAACAGGCTGAGGCTAAAGTTCTTAAAGCTGTGGCTCCTGTTGTCGCTGCGGCTAAAGCTGTTGAAGCTGATGTGAAGAAAGTATAAGGAGTTCTCTCATGGAATGGTACGATATTCCCGATACAGAACGTGATCGTATCTCCAAGATGTCGCAAGAAGATTTGCTGAATATTACAAAGCATGGTATTCAGACTGAGTGGTGGAAGTTCATTAAGACCAGGTTATCGCAGACGTTGAAAGTAACGGATGCAGAAATGAAGAAAGTAAAGGGAGTTACGCTGGACGAGTGTATTAAGTTTGCTTCTCTCAAGGCTCTCTATCAAACAACCTGGGAGTTATTTAACTTAGATGAAAATATGTTAAAAATGGTAGAAGTAAATAAAAATCTGATTCCAGAGAAAAAAGAAGAGATCAATACAATTTTAATTGATCCAATGCGGTAAACTCGCCTGTATCTCAAGAGGCGTAAAACAAAACGGAGATAAACATGGAAGTAGAAGAGAAGGAAGAGTCGTCTGAGGAAGTTCAAGACGTTAAAGATGAACAGGAAGAGTCTTCTGATGATGAAGAGACAGAAGAAGGCGAAGAAGTTGTTGTTGATGAAGAAGGCAACGAAGAAGAAGTAGAGGAAGAGGAAGAAGAGCAAAGTGTTCCGTATGCTCGGTTTAAAGAAGTTACAGAACAAAATGCGATTCTGAAAAAGCTTTCCGATACTCTTGCTACTCGTCAGCCAAGCACTCCTGCCCAGCAAAGGCAGGCTGTGGATAATCTAGCCAAGATTCAAGACCCCGAAGTACGGGAAGCTATTGCTGCTGAATTGCGGCAGAAAGAAGAAGGCTTCACTGGAATTCTTGGACAATTGGCGGATAAGTTAGACGAAGCAAACGCTCGTATTGCGATTCCTAATTATGGAAAAGTTAAAAACCATATTGAAGAACTCAAGAATGAGTGGGCCAATCGAGGGCAGTATCTCAAACGAGAAGATGCCTATGCTATCTTGAAATCACAGGGTATCATTAAAGATACTCCTAAATCTGCAACTTCTAAACCTAAGACTGTGATTCAGAAACAGAAGGTTCGCGTTGTAACTGAAAAGAGTGGTGTTGATAATCGTCAACCTACTAAGAAGGCATTTAAAGAGTTGTCTCTTCCTGAAAAGGAAAAAGCGCTTGAAAATGTCAAATTCTAAACAAAGAAAAGGATGAAAGTAAATGTTCGATGCAATTAAGAATTGGCTTCTACAGCCGGTGCGTAATCAGGTCGGTGCGACTGATTTCTCTGCATTGGCTAGCGATGCGGTCACTTATATTGCAGAGAAAACGCTTTCCATTGCGTATAAAATTGTTCGGTTTTATGAAGCTGCGGATAAGGCGAAATTGCCTAGCCAATCTTCAAAGACCTTCCAATATACGCGATATGAGCGTTTGTCGTTGCCCCAGTCTACTCTCACTGATGGCGTGACTCCTAGTGATACTTCTATGTCTATCACGACTGTTACGGCTGTTGCTGAGCAATGGGGTGCCGTGGTTACTATCACGGATGTTGCTGAATTAACGATTCGGCACAAACCTCTGCAGAAGGCGATTCAGTTGCTTGGTATTCAGGCTGCTGAAACGATTGATCGCGTGATCTTCAATGTTCTTATGGGTGGAACGACTGTGTTCTATCCTGGGGCGACTGCTGGTCGTCTTAATATTGGTGCTACGGATTATGTGACGGCCTCTGTGCTGGCGCGTATCGTGGCCCAGTTGAGGGCATTGGGCGCAATGGGGATCGAGAAACCGAAGGCTGGTAGTGCGGAAGACCCTGAACTTGGGGACGACTATCTGGCTATCGTCGATCCTTTTGTGGAACAGGATGTTGCTGCTGATTCGGATTTCAAATCTGCTCATCAGTATGCAAGTGCGAAAACGCTGTGGAATGGTGAAGCGGGGAGTTACAAGGGTTTCCGGTTCGTTCGCTCGAACTTGATTCCTATGTTGACTTCTGCGGCTGCGGCTTCTACTGCGGATAATAGCGCAGACAACGGGACTCTTGCGGCCAATAAAGGCTTGAGAGTCATGGTTACGGGTGTGGATAATCTGCGTGGGTATGAGAGAGTCATTTACCAGTCGTCTGAACAGGCTACTGCGAATGACGGTAATCAGGCCCATACGGTGACGGTGACTATTCCGGCTACCGCTGGGTACACCTATAATATCTACGCCTCTGATGGGACTGCTGCTGCTGGTGCGACGACTACGGCGACTGCGATGACGCTACAGGGTTCGGGGTATGCTCCGAGTGCTTCTATTAAACTCGGTTCCTCGGCTGGTACTGCGTCTTCGACTCGCTTGCAGTTGACGACCACGGGTGCTGCTGCTCCTGCTCAGTTGGCTGCGAGTACACGGCAGATTCACTTGTCGTTCTTCATCGGAAAGGAAGCGTATACTTGCGTAGACCTTATGGCCTTGCAGTCCACGCTTACTGCTCCTGTGGCGACTGACAGTGATCCGTTGATCCAACGGCGTAAAGCTGGTTGGAAAACCATGTTCAAGGCTGTAATTAACAACAACAATTTTTTCGCTCGGTGTGAAAGCTCTTCTGCGTTCGATGCGGGAGCGGCTGCTTTTAGCATAACGTAAGCGAGAAAGGTTTAGTATATTTAGTATATGATGCTCACGTGTACTAAATGTAAAGAGACGAAACCAGCTAGTGCCTTCCATCAAGATCGGAGCAGGTCTTCTGGAAGGCGCTACTGGTGTAAGTCTTGTAGTAGTCATTACCGCAGTCATTGGGTAGAAACCAATCCTGAAAAAATTAGAGCTAAAAGTTTAAGGAGACATCATAAATTAACGCTAGAAGAATATACGGCGATGTGGGATTGGCAGCAAGGGCTTTGTTATATTTGTGGCAATCCGCCAACAGGTAAAAGTAAGTGGCTCTGTGTAGATCACGACCATGCAACAAATGTAAAAAGAAAACTATTATGCCAATCGTGTAATAAGGGCTTGGGAAATTTTAAAGATAATATAGAACTTTTACGATTAGCGATTAGTTATCTCGAAGAACACCAAACAACAAAAACCTTACAGTAAATGTAAGTATTCTGCGGAGTAAACCAAATGGGCAGACCAAAAGGTTCAAAGAATAAAAGTAAACTTGCTCTGAAACAGACTGTCCAACCCTCTGTTCCGGTTATGCCTTTTATTAATACCCCTACCAGCATTGTTCAGGAAACGATTGGTAGGGCTGTGGCCTGGCTTCAATACAATCAGTATGAGAACTGTTATAAAGAACTTGAAGTGGCTTTACAGCTTCTTAAAGATATTATCGATCCTATTATTGAAGTGGAAGTTCCTCATAGAGAAGGCACAATTATTAACGGAAAATTGTATGTTGGTAGAGTTCGGGTAAGACAATCGCTTGCTAATGAGATCATCCGTAATTGTCAGCAATACCAAAAACATCTTGACGGTATTTCGTTAGATACCAGACATCCCGATATTAACCTGGGACACGTTCAATAAGGAGAAAGAATATGCTGTGGTTTAAAAAGAAAGAACCTAAAGCGGTTGTGAATATTCATCGACAAACAGGTGTGGAAGAAACTGCAACCGTAGTTGTTAATTCGTATGAACTGTCTAGTGATGCTATATACGAAGCTCTTACTGCTGCTGCTGATGCCCTCCAACGTCGAGTTATTGAGAATAACAGGGCTGCACTTGCAGCGGAGTACCAGAGGGCTGTTGATCCTTCAAAACCCCTTCCAAAAGAGTTTGTCGAAGCTGAGAAAAAGCGTCAAGCAAAAGAAACTAAGCTATTAAGGGACGTGGGGTAAAATGCCAACGCCTCAAGGCAATAGTCCGTTACAAATTGCTGATATTATTCTTGCGGCTGAACAGAATGTCAGTCGAGGTACAGAATTAGATAGCATTGCTTATCAAAAACTAAACCTTCTGTTAAGCCAATTATATCTTGATTATACTTGGCCGTTTCTTTCCAAACAACCTCCTGCTACAGTTACATTAACATCAGGAAGTACAACGTGGACGGCTCCCTCAGATTATCTTAAATTTAATACTATGGTATGTATCCGAACAGATATTAACCCCACCAATCCTCCCCATATCGTTCTTCATAAGATAGACATGGAGCAGTACTTTATGCTGAGGACTCCTGGTACTACCGGCCCCCCACAAGCTGTTGCCATTAACAGCGTGTTTACTCTTTCCGGTTCTCCAAATGTGACTGGGTATATTTATCCTACTCCCGATAAAGACTATACTTGCCAGTTGCTCTACTATTTTAATCCTGCCTATGATATTGGTGATACGGGCGTTCCAGATTTTCCAGATCAGAATACATTAGTTATCTTACTTACAAACGAATTGTACGGGTATGTCAAAGACCCTCGTTATAATGAAGGTTTGTTGGAAGCTGTTGTTGCACGATACCGTAGGAACATGGTTGATACTGGACAGTATCCACAAGTAGCTAGACTAGATGCACGACGCCACAGACCGAGACAGGCTAGATTCAATATCTGGCCTCAAGATACAGGCAATCCAGGGCCGGGGCCGTAATATGGAAACATGGGTTCAATTTGTGCTAGGTACATTAGCTACTATTAATCTTAGTATCGCTGGGTTTCTTGCTTATAGTTTATCTAGTCTTCGGGCAGAATTAATGACACTCAGAAGTAATGATCTTGAACATATTTATGATCTTATTAAAGAAGTTCATCGCTCTGTAAAGGTAAAATAAATGGTCGATAAGATTTTAAATAAAACCATAGATTTTATGGGTGGTCTTAATACGCTTCAGCACCCAACTATGATCCAAGATAATGAGATGCAGAATCTCAATAACTTGATTACACTTCCCGAAACAGTATGGTCAGGGGGAGTAGCGCAGAGTAATTTGGCATTAACGTGTAGACCAGGGTACAAAAGACTCCATAGCGATGATCTAGGCTTCGTTCCTAAGTCTTTAGTTACATTTAGAGTTAGTAGACCAACAACAGCTAATTATTATCAGGCTGTGGACGATACAGTAGGTGTACCTAATGATGGTGTTGATTATATTTTTAACAGCAGTATTAATGGAAGTTATGCTTTATTTGGGTTTCCTGTTTTTAGCGTTAGCGGATCAATTACAAACGTCCAAATGGTAGTACGCGCAAAAATAGACGTTGTGGATTCCACAAAATTATATTTAGCATTTACAGAAGGAGAAACGATATGGAACATTGTAGTTACGGCACACCAAATTTCTGTTTCTCCTTCAACTGGGTGGGCGACATATACAGTAACGTGGACGACTAATCCAGCAACAGGTTCGGCTTGGACAGTAAATGATGTTAATGGAATTGGAACACACCCTCTTAAATATTTTGGATTTTATATTAATAGTACAGGAGCAAGCGTACAAATTAGTCAACTCTATATCCATTGTACTGCTTCTGGTGGAAACCAAGATCGCCTTCCTACTTCCGATGTGACTATTCAGAGTCCAACGAGTCTCCAAATAGGGGGATCGTCGATTACTAATGTAAATCAAGGAAGTCTTTGTTTAGTTACTGGCGGGTATAATCAATCAACAGGAGATTTTGAAACGAGATACTTAGTTGATGAAACTTCCACAACGAGTAGTATTTCTGCTCAAGCTAGTTCAGATACCAGATTAGTTCAATTTTTTAGGTCGATTTCTCCTGGGGGATACTCTGCGATTTATTATACAGATGGAAGCGTTGCGTGGCGAAAGTGGGATGGCGTAGCCGATCAATCAACAACAATGACTACAACAACCCAAATTGGTACTGTGCATAAAAATACTGCTTTTTACGGCTATGATGTAACTAATAATCTCCCGCATCGTTTGTATTATAGCAATGTTGGGCAACCGGAAACTTTTGGAGTAGCAACCGATCCTGCTTCTGGAACGCAATACTTCGATATTGGTGACCCTGGGGAAGCTATTATTGCCTTAACAGAACAAATTGATCGGTTAATTATTCAAAAAGAAGCAAGTACGTGGTTTCTCTATTTTAATGCAGGCGATCCCGTTAATTCCATGCTGGTACAGGCCGATCCCAATAAAGGTTCTGTTAGCCCACAAGGATCAATTATTTCTTCTAATGGGCAACTGGTAACATTTACTAATGGTTTTGGGTGGCAAGCACTTCCGCCTTCCTCTTATATGCGTTCGTTTTATCAACCTATTGCACTTCCTATCTTTAATATGCTCAGAGGGAGTACATGGGATACTCAAGCTAATATGGGATATAATTACGATCAGGTGTGGCTAGCTAGTTTTATCCAAGAAAATATAGATGGAACAACTCCAAGAGTATTTGTATTCGACCATTTGACAGAAAAATGCTATAAGCTTACCTTTACCAATCCGATTTATTTAAGCACGTTTTGTCGGGATCATCTTTGTATTTTAACATTTGATTGGGGGCCAAAAGTAGGGGTTGCTCTCACGACTACCACTGGCGCATTGGTCGAGTTCGACCACTTTAGCGAAAGTGACGAAACTACTATTGCTTGCTACGCACAGACTAAAGACTTTACTTTTGATCTTCCAGACCATCGTAAAGCAATTAATTATACTGTTTTGGAGTTTGTGGCTGCAGATGCGAGTACTTCAATTACTATGAAGACCTATGCCGATGGTGTACTAAAAGAAACAAAATCCTTTACACCAACGGCTGCAGGTTGGACTCGTTGGTATCAACCTTTACTCCCCAGTACCACTACGGGTAATCGTATTTCTTTTGATTTCTCTTATAATCAACCACAGAGCAACACTAGATTTGCTTTATTGAAACTGTGTATTAACTACACGATTGAGCCAAGAGCAGAATAATGGCAGATTTAACACAGCTATTCCCTGGTATCCAACAACCAGAACCTATTATTCCACATACTACCCAACGCTCTGATCTTAGCCCAACTCCAATCCCAGGCTATGCTCCTGTTCCACAACCGGCCTTTACTTGGATAACTGTGGCAAAGACTGTAACTGAAAGTAGAACCAGCAATACTACACCAGCTAATGATGCTGAATTATTCTTTCCTGTGAAAGCGAATAGTCGTTATACAATTCGAGCATTCTTGTTTTTTGGTGGTAATGATAGTGGAGGTAGCGCAACAGCAGGTGGGTATAAATATACCTTTTCTGTTCCATCTGTTACATACATAAGAAACAACTGGTATAACGCTCATGGAAATTCGGTTTGGAGATACCAATGCGATGACGGATCGGATAGTACGCACGTTCCCGCCGATAACAACAATAGTGCTAACACTCGTGAAGCAATCTATATTCATTGGCTTTATACAGTAGGTTCTACAGCAGGAATAGTGTATTTGCAATGGTCACAAAACAATAGTAGTGCAACGCCTATGAAATTGTGGGCTGGTGCTTACATTGACTATATGGAAATCACCTAATAGAGGATATTATGATTATTCGCACACCATCGACATACGATCTTGCAAGGGCGGCTAAGTTTTTAACCACAGATGAGAAAACATGGGAAACTCTCGTAATTGCATGGATGGATCAAAGGACTAATAACCCTAACTTTAAATCAGCGGTTGCTCTACATGAGAAACAAATAGTAGGTATCGTAACAGGTACTCTTCTAGGGCCATTGTTTACTATTGGGTTATATCAAGCCACTACACCGCAGATTATGGAGTCTCTATTCCGTTATCTTCAAAACCATTTCCGTATTGAAGAGGCCGTGTTTGATACTGTCGATAGAGAAATGGCTGAAAAGATGGGATTCCGTGTTCTTACCTATCGGATGTTATGGCAAGCTGCTAAACCTCTAGAAGATGAGGTGCTGTATGATTCTACTAAGAGCCAAGAGCCTACACCTGCTTAATCGAGTTGGCGAGTGGATGCAAAATGTCGCTCAGAAAGAATTTGCTCCCACTCATCCAGAAGTGAAAGCGTACAAATTAAATGAATTTATTGATTTTTGGAATAATCCAGAACACTTTTTAGTAGTTGCTCAAACCACTGTAGAACAGCCTGTGACACGATTTGTTGGTGTAATAGGCGCTATCCTTCGACCAGCAAAGTATAATAAAGAACAACTCCAAGCGGTAGAGATCGAGTGGTACGTTATTCCAGAATACAGAAGTAATAAAGTAGGAGACAAACTCTTTCAGACCTATCGGCAATGGGCCAAGCTGAATCAAGCGCAATGCGTAGTTACAACAATGGCTGAGATGCCTGAGATAAACGCTTATTATAAATCCCAGGGATTTATTCTTAACAGTTCAACTTATATGGAAGTGATGAAGTAAAATGGGTACAGTACATAATATGTTAGGTGGACGCCAGGCTCATGCTCAGGGTATGTCGCAAAATCTGATGAACCAAGCCCTACAATTGTATATGGGGAATCTTTCTAAACTAAATCCCCAAATGCAAACAGCTATCCAGCAAATGCTTCAACAGTCACAGGCCGGAATTCGTGGAGCGCAGGCTGATCGTGGGATGTTTACCAGTGGCGCAGGAATGGCTCAAGAAGCTACTATGATGCCTCAAATTTATCAACAGATATTAGGCGGTCTTGGTGGACAGGTAGCAGGATTAGCTAAAGGATACGCTGGACTAGCTGGCGGGTCTTCTCCACTTAGCGGATTGCTTGGTAGTCAAGGAATTGGTGGGTTAGCGGGGTCTTTAGGTTCAGGATTAGAAGCACTCGGCCCAATGGTTTCTAGTGGACTTAGCGGGTTAGCTGGCTTGTTTGGTGGGGGTGCCGCTGCGGGTGGTGCAGACGCTCTCGGTGCCCTTAGTGCGCTTGGATTTGCAGCGTTGTAAAGGAGAGGATTAACCAATGCCGGACACTACATCTCAGTTTGATCCAAATACTGCTATCCAGGCAATCTTAGGTAATCAGCAACAGCAGCCACAAGCCGGTGGTGTGCCTGGTGCTATCGGGAATTTTATTAGCGGGCTTGGTAAAGTAATGTATGCCATGTCTCCCGAAGGCCAACAGTTGAAAAAAGACAAGGCTCTAGCTGAACAAGCTTTACAGTCACATTTGCAAGAGTATATGATACAGAATGCCATGCAATTACAAAATGAAAAGACAATGGAAGACTATCGTTTTCAGACTGAACAAAAAACGATTCAAGCACAGCATGGTAGGGAAATCATGGAGGCAAGTACAGCAGGTCAGCAATTATTGGAAGCAGCTAAAAATATGCCCGATGGCCCTGCTAAACAACGAGCAATAACGGCAGGTAATTTAATGAAACAAGGAGTTCCTGCTAAATCTTTTGAGCAGTTTCTTCCTGCACCTACAGCAGAAGAAATGAAAGAACAAAGTAGACAAAAAATTGTTCAAGATGTTCAAAAAGATTGGAATAAAGAATTTCCTCCAAATAAACCGTTTGATTATACTAATGCTGAACATAGAAAAGCAGCAGTACGAATTTTGATGGCTCACGATCCAACTGATCCTCAAATTAACGCTACTATTAATTCGTTATCTTTGTGGGATGAACGAGATGCAAAGAGTAAGCAATATTATGATAAATTGCCCACTCAAATTCAAAAAGCATTCGATCAGTATAATGACTTAGAAAGACAATATAACGCTGAGAATATGAAAGCATATATAGGTGGACATGGAAAAACAATCCAACCTGATGTTGAAACAAATCTAAGAAGTCAGCAAAACGATCTGGCGAAACTTATCAACCCGTATTTGCCGAACAATGCACAACTTACGACATACCATCTAATTGAAGGTAAACCAGGGTTCTTAGGTACTAGTTTAGGGGCAGTTGCACCAAAATGGGAACGAGATGCGGCAGGGACATCTCCGACTTCAACATCTACAACTACCCCTCCCAAAACAATAACAGATTTATCTCAACTTGATCCAGCACAATATAAAGGATTTACTGCGACATTTCCCGATGGAACTAAAAAAATCTCAAATGGTAAGGAATGGGTTTCGGTGAAATAATGCCTATTACTCTCGAACCACCTACGACTACTCAACCTAGTATTACTTTAACCCCTCCTGCTACAAGTGGGATTGTTTTGCAACCTCCCGTACCACCTCCTTCTACAGAACATCAACCTCTTAAAGATGTTGTAGATACAGCCAAAAATCCTGATACCCCGAATAATCCGTTTCCTGCTGTTGATTCGCAGGATAAGTTCCTAAGTCAAAATTTAGCACAGAATACTCTTCAACAACGACCAAAAGAAGAAGGTTGGGAGCAAGCTCTTTATCGGACCACGGAAGTAGCTGCTAATGTGGCAGCGGGAGTTGCCTTTCAGCCACTCCTACATCCCTTAGATACCGCATATAATAATGTAGTGGGAGTCGCAGAATCAGCTAAACGAATATTGACTGGACAAACTGTTAGTGATTTTTTTACAGGGGTTAGCTCTCTTGATCCTTATGATACTTCGGGTATTCATTTAGATGCTGCAAAAAAGATATTTGATAGTAGTATGGATATTGTGAATGCTGGTATTATTTGGGGAGGGGTATCTAGGTTCTATTCAAAGATGGCTGGACGGTATGTCAGTAATTGGGTAGAAAAAGAAGTTCCTCAAGCTATTATCAATCAAACAGAAAAAGAAATTAAAACTACTACACCAGTTCCTCCCGAACCATTTGAACCGTTTGGGCCAACAGCATCAACCCAACCTAGCCCGTCTGTTGCACAGTTAGGGATGGAAGCTGTAACTGGAAAACCAGTTGAAACGAAACCATTACGTCCAAAAACTGAAACTAAATCTATTACAGAATTAGCTCAACAGACACTTTATCCTAAAGAAGAAGGATTTAAAAGAACAGCAGAAGATTTGGCACAAGAAAAAGTATTTATTCAACAGGGATTATCTCATCAGGATATTACAGAACTTCAAAAAAGTGCCGAAAGAGAAGAAGCAAAGTTCAATAAAATATACGATCCCGCACCAGCTATTACAAAACAGTTTAAAACTACTCAAGCTTTAGAAGCGCATATCGAGAACAATTCAGATAATTGGATGACTCAGAGCCAACACGAATTAGTCCAGACATTCATGGAACAAAATCCTAAAGAATGGATGAGAATGCAACTGGGCCTTTCTGATGAAGTTGCTAAATCGAGGGCTTCTCTTCCTCCAAATAGCCCTGCTGAACAAGTGGCGAATAATGCCCTTCATAATCTTTCTTTGCATGATGGGGGAGAAGACGCAAAGATGATTCAACGTGGGTTATGGGGGCAGGTGTGGGATAAAGCGATTAGCGCATCTACAACTGTATTGAGAAATGCTGGTAAGATTGGGGATACCCTTGCAACAAAGCTTATGAACTATATTGATATTCCAGAACTTCGTCTTTCTCAAATCCAAAGAGAGTATATTCCTGTACTAAAAACACTTTCTCAAACAGAAACTAAAAATCTTATCAATAAAGCTGAAGCCGTTTATTATGGCCTTCCACATATTGAATCTATTTCTCCTAGAGTCCAAGCTGCATTCGATAAACTTGACGAATTAAATACTCGTATTACTCAAGAGATTTATGGCAAGACTGGGCAGACTGGAACACCACGAATGTTCCATCCAAGACATTTGCTCGCGCAACCATTAGACGAATTAAAATTAAAACAATATCTTGTCAAGCATAAGCTTGCTGCGAACGATGCTGAAGCCACGAATCTGATCCAAAAAGAATATGAACGGATAGCTGAATCAAGGGCTGGGATGAAAGCCCCAGCAGAACAAAAAAGAAAACTTATACTACCTACCTACGATGCTCTTAAAGAATTCGGCTATAATGTGAATCCGATTGATGCATGGAACAAACACTATTTAGCTACCTTTAGGCGTATCGAACAGATTAATCAATTTGGGAAAGATGGCGAGGTTTACAATCAATTACTCGGACAATTGGGGCAGGATAAGCGATATACTAATGCAGCAGATATTGGGCAAAGACTCTATACCCGACTTACAAATGGAGAGGTTATTGATCCTACGTTATCCAAACTTCAACGTGCTGGTAATAACTTTTCTTATATGCTCTGGCAAGCTGGGGTGGCGTTTGTTCACTTAGCGTCTGGTGGCAGTAATCTTATTACTCGTTATGGGTTAAAAACAGTACCAGGATTAATCAAAGCAACCTATGGGTTACTCACTGGGGCTGATCGAAACTTCATGGCTAATGCTGGCGTTCTACGAGGGATTATGTCAGACTATAATGAGTGGGGTGGATTTAATAGTCGGATGTCAAAAGTCCTGTCTAAAGTAAATGGTATTGATCCAATAATGAACTATATGCGACGGGTAGGCGCAACATTGGGCGATCCGTATATCGAAAAAATGGTACAACGAACCATTAAAAGTAATGGGACAGATACTCTTGCGAATAAAGCATTAAAAGAATTATATATTAACCCACAAGATGTAATTAAAAATAAGGGGATCGCACAACAGGACAAATATCTTGCGATTAAACGAATTGCAGATGCTACTATTGGAAGAGTTCGCCCTGTTGATTTGCCTCTTTGGGCAACTACTCCTGAGTGGGAATTCCTAACAATGTTCAAAAAAGCAGCTACCAGACAAGCACAGTTTATGTTAGATATGCTGAAACAGCGACCGCTTACAAATACTGCTAGATTCCTTGTTGGGGGATTGCCATTTGCGGCAACAATTGGATTGGTTAAAAGTAAAATGATGGGGGAAACTGATCCAGAAAAACTAACCGATGCAGCCGTTCATATGGGAATGAAAGTAACTTTTGGTATCGTAGGAGAAGCCATTAATGCTGCAAATGCGAAAACAAAAGAACAGGCTGTAGAGTTTGGAGCAGGGCCAACAATTAGTACTACCGCTGCCCAGGCGCATACGTTTGTTTCAGGGTTGACTAAATGGCTTTCGGGAGAAATTACTGGGAAGGAATTTAGGGATACGGTTGGAAAAGGTGTTGTAGGAAGTATGATTAGAATGATCCCTCCACAATTAGGTGGAGGACTTCTATATAAGGAGCTATTCCCCTAATGAAAAAATTTCTTTGGTTCTTGGCCGGATTACTTCTAGGAGTCCTCTGTATCTCGCTCTGGTACTGGCATATCTATACTCCTATTGAAGTATGGATTAGCGGCAACCCTGATGGCCCCTGTCTCTTATTTGGAAGTTAATCCCCATCATAAAAGGCATAAATAATCAAGAATAATGTCAAGCCGAGTATTATAGCATAGCCAATCCAACTTAAATTTTCCTGCATCATTGAATAACCTTCTGTGCCTGATTTCGCACTCCTAGAATCGTTTGCAACTGATACCCTACCAGTACCGTCCCATCCCCTAAAGCAGGAGCAATCTGAAACTGTCTCATTGCTCCAATCCCCTGAAACTCATCAGAAGCAATAACCTCATCCCGTTCATTTAGGTATTGAATTCGTACTTTCATTTATGCTCCATTTTTTGTTAATTCGGTTTGTTTATTAATGTGCCTTGACACCATCCACCCAGGAAACGAAGACGCCATAATACTGTTGATAGGTTCAGGTGGAGCGATCTGTTTATAATTAAGATAGGCGCAAGAAGCAGTAAGAAGAAAACTGCCAATGGGCCTAAACATTGGGATAATAACATCCCGCATAGCGTACATAAACTTAACCAATGCATCAACAAAAGGACTGGTTTTAGTTTGGACTAGCTGTTGTGAAAACTGTACCTGTAATTGAGCAAGTTGGAATGCAAACTCAGCAGCCTTTTCTTTGTTGTCGATATAGGTTTGGCCAAGACCAACAATACTCTTAAACAAATCCTCTGCGCCTGTAATAGGATCAAACGCCATCTGCTTCTCCTTCCGCTAACGGCTTCCCAAATATAGTTCTAAACTTTTCTTGATAATTCAAAACCACAGTATGCAATTGGAAGTTTTCATTAACCAAGCGTTTATTGTCGCTAAGTATAGCATGATAAACCATCTTTAATTTTTCTGTTGCTTCCTCAAAATCTTTTCTACAAGCCTGGTAGCCATCCTCATAACCTTCTTTATAATTTCTAGAATCTGTAATAGCATTCCCTATCGTAAGCTGTGTCATTTCTGTCATGTATGGCTCCATTTATCGGGGTCTATATCTGTCATAGCATCTAGTTTAGCTTTCACATACTCTGCTGCCGAGATATTAAAGAATACAGCAGCAGCATGATCCTCGTCCATATCTCCCATAAACCACTGAATAAAATGCCTGAATGCAGACCCTTTAAATCGTAGGTATTCGACTAAACTACAAGCCTTCTCCCAATTTCTCTCTCCGTATTTAACTGCCCCTCTTGCCATCAGTTCTGCCCATCGAACAAGCATGGGCATATAGATTAAATCAAAACGTGCTTTACCCTCCGTGGTATCTCGCACCATACCAGACGTATACTGTTCTCTCTTACCGCTATCTTTAGTTTCAAATGACATATCTACCACCAGTCACGCTCGGAACCTCATGTTCAGATTCTAAAGGATAAAATGGTACAAGATTCTGTCTGTTCTTGTTTCTGTGTTGGAATTGTGACCAATAACCTTCTCTTATCACGCCAATTAACTCTGTAGTTGTATAGCAGACAGCAGTAGCAAAATTGAGCATCACATCAAATCGTTCTGGTTCTCCATCTAATAGGATATACCCCGGCTTACCTTGACCAAGTATGTAGCCAAGTTCCAAATGTGCTGACTTTCCAGCAGGATAAGCAAGGATAGCACCATCACAACGATCAAGATGCTTTCGATCAAATTGAAATATGTGTTGAGCCGCATACCCAGCCAAAGCTTGTTTATAATTACTGCCTTTAGCTTTCTCATAGTCTCTCCAACAATCATCTGCAATTGGCCCTGCCGCATACCAAGAGTCAAAAATCTCTAGTCCTGCCTGTCTCAATTCATTCCCTATTGTTCCCAGGTTTTCGTTACGAAGAGAACCAATCAGATAGTATTCCATTAAAATGCCTTTCCATGTTTATAAGGACGACTTTCGTTATAGGCAATTTTAGCTAACATAGCTTCCCCAATATGTAAATTATATTGGAAAGCAAAATCTATAATTCTAATTATTGTGTCGGCTAGTTCTACCTCTAATCCCGAAAAATCGGGGATATGTTTATCTGGTGGATTCCCGTGTCTAATAGCTTCTAATGCTTCTGAAAGTTCGCTGTGCATAAGTGCAATTTTTTCTGCCTTAGTACTTGGATTATCTGTTCCCCAAAAACCATGCTCAGTCGCACACACGTTTGTACGCAAAGCAATAGCTTCTAATGTATTTAACCAATTTGTATAGCGCACCAAATCGTTCATTACGCATTACCTTTTTTCATATCGGGTGGGAGATTCCAGAGCTTGTTTAATTGGTCAATCTCATCCGTTCCCAACTTCTCCTTAATCTCATCAATAGTGCTGGACTTCTGCTGCTGAATTAACAAATGCAAGGCCAGTAACACATTCTCTCCGTAGAGTTCTCGAATCCGAAGATTCACATTCAACGAGATAGACTGGCTGACAGCAAACAGTTCCATATCATTGACTAATTCGTCTTTCTTATACGCATCTTCAATAAAGTCCAGAACCTTTTTAGTCAGCTTATATACTCTGACTTTGGCGTCTAAACCCAGTCCCAAACCAAGTTCTCGTTCCTTTTTATCTTTCTTTTCTTCATCAGCCATTAGAGTCTCCTGAGCAGTATGCTATTGTGATCCAACTCCCAATCAATTTCCCATTTATCAGAGAGTCGTTTAGTCAATTCATTCACTAGATTATTCTGTTGATTGGCTGTCATACTCTGAGTCTTTATCAAATATCCCCCACTGACCATGTAAATAGATGGGACACGATCAAAGAGTTCTTGATACACGTCATGCAAAACACCAATCTCTCGATAAATAGGAATATTATTAATATAACAAACAACATCAGCGTCCATGTTTCTCCTTCACCAACCTCTTAATCTCTAAAATTACTCCAATAGTGATGGGCAAAAATACCCAGCAAACCACAAAAGTAACAAACAATAAGAATAATCCCCGTAACCATACCATCAGAATCTCCTACCAAATACCATTGTTGCCATAGCCAATCTCTTCAATAAGTTCTCTCGTTCTTTATACCGTTCAGCTAAATCCAACAAGAGAACGAAGAATCTATCATCAAAATCCCCCTTACCTCGATTACATTTCTTACAAATTAGTTGAAAATTATTTTGTTCATTTCCTCCACCATGTTTAACCGATACCTTATGATCTGCGGAACAATTCTCTAAATTAAGCTCTACATGACAGTATTTACATGGTATCCCAATACATTCTGTAATCCGTTCTCTCAACCACTCAGGCTCTAGCCCTGGGAATCGTTCTTTAAAGTGATTGGCTTTTCTAACAAGTTTCCCTCTAGCTGTACTGGCGTAGCGGCGATCCCGTTCCCGTCGGGCCATTGCAATTCCTCCAAGTTCAGATCAATACTATCTTGTGTATGTTCTGTATCTGGAAAGCAATACAATGACCGAAATGAACAACTCTTACAGAAGTCCTTGTATTCCTGATCCTCTTCTTTATATGGGGCTGGAAGCTGCTTGTTTGTATAACACCAATTAACAGCTTCCCACCAATCGTGAACTTCTTTAATTAACCCTGTGTCAAGAGGGACACTAAATGCTCTTAGGGCTGCATCGTCTTTACTAATATATGCAATCTTAACCCTATCAATTTGATAGCCCTTTGCCAGCATAAAATAGGCTATAGCTTGCATCACATTATGCTTGAATGGTTCTTTACCCTTCTTGGCAATCTTATTCCAAAACCGATTGCTATTAATACTCTTCAATTCGTACAGGACATTTTTCCCATCGGTGTCTCTAAGTATGAAATCAAACGAGCCAACAAGATAGCCGCCTCGATCTCCGACAAACTTTTCAGCCGCGATAAGTCTTCCCGAAGACTGAAGCATTCGTTCAACAGCTTCGTGGATGGTACTACCAATCCAGAATATCCTAAGCTGGCGTTCAGTTGCAGGAATTTCTTTTGCAGAGAGTCGATTGAGGATCGTAGCTCTAGGACAGTATCCTGAATTTGACGCACTAAAATACTTTCGTCCTTTTCTGGTTGCTTTATGTAGCTCATTTGTTTTCCTTATCTCTTCATCCAGCAAATCCTCTAATAGATCAAACCCCATAGCCCCACCCTTCGAGTTTTCTAACATTGAGGGACACATTCACTTGTTCAAAACGTCTCTTTTTCGTATAGTACTCGACTAGGTCTACAGTCGAATCAAAACTCTCTGTATCAGAGAAACGATTACCGCTCGTCATACCAATTAGTTTAAACCGCCTACACTCTACTTGAGCAATAATATAAACACCACTTGGCCCCCTCAAACACCTACCAACATATGCGTGTGGTGATCCCGTTCTATATTTTGGAGCAAATCTTCCCTTACTATCTCTTTTCATTTTTGCGTTCCTCCCGCAATATCTGATATTCCAAATGCAATTTTTGATATAGCATTTTCATATCTTGAAAGGCGCTAAACATTCCATTCAATTCCTTTTGGAGTTTCTTCAACAACTCTCTCGCTTCCTCTCCAAACTGACCAGCTAGAATTGCTTTACGCAGTTCTTTTCTTTGTCGTTTTGCTACCCTATGACTCATCTGCTTCTCCAATTAGGGTATAATTATCTTACCGCATTTGTAGGGGATTTTGGAGAAGCGGCATCGAAAGGGACGGTTACCTCATTACTGTACCCGCTTTCAGTACCAGCAGAATTGTATGCCGTCACAGCGATATACCATGTTCCTGTAGTCATCCCCAAACTTCCCAGCAATACCCCTACTTCTCCCGCCAAGCACCTGCCACCAGGCATAGCAGATAACACTACATCTTTGATAATAGTATATGCTCCACTCGCCTTCCCTGCATAAAGGCGATTCCCCGCCAAGTCTGTCAGTGGAGTGCCGTCCGTATTAGTCGTAGGGTTAGTCCAGCATTCCTCATTATTGGGGCCGTAGGCGGCAAATGCTGGCGTAGCGATACTCAGCAACAATAGAACCAACAACAGTTTACTTCGCACGTTTTGTTTCCTTCTCTTCTTCCTCTGTTCTGATTGTAATAATACTACGGATACGATGAAGTGGAAAAACAATAGATACAACCTCACCAGCAAAACCCACAACACCACTCAGATAAGTAACTTCTGTATCCGCAAACTTCATCGGTGTGTTACTATCAGTAAAGTACACGCTGATCTTATTTTTAGGCATTCATTCCTCCAAAAATGGAATCGGGAGGGGGATTTGCACCCCGCGCCGGTTGCCTCGTCAGTGGGGGGCAATAGCGGCCACTCAGTTATTAGCATTCACCACGTCTGCGTCCAGATTTGGGTCCTCTTCTAGCGTAATAACCTAGCGTCTGTTCTAACAGACCATCCCGACATCGTATTAGTTAACCGCAGTTTCGGCTTCCTCTGCCACATCCTGCAACTTCGCTTCCTCTTCCGCGTCAACTGTCACAACCTTACCCGTCAGTCCATATTGCACGATCATATCTGCATATGCCACAGCCAGTTTAAACTTCTCTGGCAAGGACAGCGACTTCTTGACCAGTGGAGAACTGTAGTGAGCATTCACAAACTCCAATGCGTTGTGGAGCGCAAGACCCCAATCTTTGTTGGTCGGGCTAGAAGTTGCGGTTTGAGCAACCGGAGTAGCTGGCGTAGCAGCAGGAGCAGCCTCACCTGACACAGCCACAATAGACGTGACTTTCGGGTACTGTCCTTCTTCAACTGCATATTCAACCACCGTTCCAGGTTGCAAATTAGCCACCAGTTTATTGTTAAATCCCAACCCAATCTTACGGCCATCAATAGTGACATCGAAAGCCGTCTTAGGCCCAAACTTG
>Ga0335085_10002729_pt1 | contig 32254 bp, 16 predicted proteins | sample Lox_Sample_45_FD_206712 | JGI IMG/M metagenome (GOLD analysis project Ga0335085, IMG submission 206712) | Soil microbial communities from Loxahatchee National Wildlife Refuge, Florida, United States - Lox_Sample_4.5 | ecosystem: Environmental > Terrestrial > Soil > Wetlands | place: USA... | reverse complement strand
CCACTTCATAAGCCTGCACGGACTTGACTGAGACGATCACCGTAAGAGCTTTGATGGGCGCGACTCCGGACTGAAGCCACTTGCACGAAGAATGGATGGTTGGGGTTAACGGCTGCCCAGCCGTTATCGAGACTCCGAGAACTGTCTGAATCTGTGCTGACGTGAGCAGCGTGCAGGCGTCCGTCGACGGTGTCTGAGCTGCATTGGGGTTTGTGCCGCCGGCGAAAAGCAGTACGGCGAGAGGGGCGATGGCATGAAGCGCTGGACGCACGGAAAAACCTCCTACCAGTGGAAAGTCTGATTCCCTGAAAAGAAGATCAAAATGCCGAAATCCGTGCGCGATGGGAAAGCAATCCAATTGCCGCCGACGGGCCAGCAACATGTTAAGGTGCTGCCGATATTCTTAGCAAGGAAACCGTCGATGACACAAGCCAGCCCCGAAAGACCCTTTCGAACCCCGCCAGCTCCGCGAACTCCGCGTCCTTCACGCCTTCCACTTGATGTTGCAACCGATCGAAGGCTTCTGCTCTTTCGCAACAGGCTTGCCCGCCAGCACCTCATCAATCGCCGCACGCAAATCTTTGCCGGTCACAGGTATCCCGTTTTTTGGCCGGCTGTCATCGTACTGCCCGCGATAAACCAGTTTGAAATCCTCATCGAACAAAAATGGATCGGGCGTGCACGCTGCCTTGTACGCGCGCGCCACGTATTGCGTCTCATCATAAAGATAGGGAAAGTCAAAGTCGTTATCGTGCGCCTGCTGCCTCATGCCATCAGGACTGTCGGCAGGATGCGTCGTCACATCGTTCGAACTGATCGCAACCATCCCCAGCGGCTTGTCTTCGTAATCGGCAGCCAGATCGCCGAGCGATTTCTCAATGTGCTTCACGTAAGGGCAGTGTGGACAAATGAACATCACCAGCAGTGCCTTCATGCCGCGAAAATCGTCGCGGCGAATCGTCTTCCCGCTGATCACATCCGTCAGCGCAAAATCCGGCGCAAGCGTGCCCAGCTCAAGCATGGTGGATTCGGTAGTCGCCATATTTCTTCTCCCTGTTTGACGGCCTGCGAAGCAACGGTCGCCTTTCGGTTGGATGTGCTCGGCTCGCCACGCGATGCAAGGACGCCGATTGATTCCTGACTCCGCTGCCCCCGCCAACTTCGCAGCATCCTAGAACAATCCCGCCTGCCGCCCCGGCGCCGCAATGCCGAAATGTTCATACGCCAGGCGCGTAGCCACGCGCCCGCGCGGCGTCCGATCGAGAAATCCAATCTGAATCAGAAACGGCTCATACACTTCCTCAAGCGCGTCTTCTTCTTCCGCCAGCGTCGCCGCCAGCGTCCCCAGGCCCACCGGCCCGCCGTCATATTTCTGCATAATCGTCAGCAGCAGCCGCCGGTCAATCTCGTCGAAGCCGTGCGCATCCACTTCCAGCATGGTCAGCGCCGCATTAGCCGTCGGACGGTCAATCGATCCCGTTCCGCGCACTTGCGCATAATCGCGCACGCGTCTCAACAGCCGATTTGCGATGCGCGGTGTCCCGCGCGAGCGCAGCGCAATCTCCGCGGCTCCGTCGGCATCAATCGGAATCTGCAGCACCTCGGCCGAGCGCTCCACAATCACGCGCAGTTCTTCCTCGGTGTAAAACTCCAGCCGCAGCAGAATTCCAAAGCGCGAGCGTAGCGGCGAGCTCAGCAGGCCCGGCCGTGTCGTGGCGCCGATGAACGTGAACGGACGAATCTCCATCACGTGCGTTCGCGCCGCCGGCCCCTGCCCAATGATGATGTCCAGCTTGTAATCCTCGAGCGCGGTGTAGAGCTTCTCTTCCAGCACCGGTTGCAGCCGATGAATTTCATCCAGAAAAAGCACCTGCCGCTCGCGAAGATTGGTCAACACAGCCGTCAGGTCGCCCTGGATGACCAGCGCCGGCCCCGACGTCTGCTGAAAACCTACGTCGAGTTCATTGGCGATGATCGTGGCCAGCGTGGTCTTTCCCAGGCCCGGAGGCCCAAAAAGCAGCACGTGATCCAGAGCCTCGCCGCGCGATTTTGCGGCTTCCAGCGCAATCGCAAGCTGTTCCTTGGCTTTCGACTGGCCGATGAACTCCCGCAGCCACCGGGGCCGCAGCTTGAGCTCAAAGCTCTGCTCTTCATCGGCGCGCGCCGCGCTCACCAGCCGTTCCGGAGTGTTGTCGCGCGTCAGACTCATTCGAGAGAAGTGTAGCCGCTTCCGCGGCCTGCGGCAAAACCTCACCAAACCGATTCGCGAAAATGCCGCGTATCGCATCTCCTCGCGCAGCCTGCTTCCCGCGGCTTAGAAATCCCTCTTTTCGCTGCCGCATACGTGACCAAAGTGCCGTGCGAAGCTGCCGTCAAAGTCAATGCCCACAGGCTTATTGACTGTCTTGATGCCAAGCCCAAAGTAACACCTTCGTGTGACTGCGGTGCGCTGTTTCCATGCCCTATAGTCGAAGGCATACAGGCCAGCGAGAGTCTGCCATGACGCCCCTCGTTCCAAGTCAAAGCGGTCTGCAGGCTCCGGAGGGTCAACGATGCATGATCGAGTTTTATCGCCGCGGGTGCTTCTCTTCATCGCTTTGGCGTTGCCCATAGCGGGCTGCACCAATCCATTGGCCGTCTCAGTTTCGATTTCGCCTACATCGCAATCGCTCTCCGCCGGCCAAACTGCGCAGTTCACGGCCACCGGAGTCTTCGGCCACGGAAACAATCATCCTTCCAGCTCACAGGACCTCACGGACTCGGTGACGTGGACTTCGAGCTCGCCGGCAGTGGCGACCATCAGTTCCACAGGTGTCGCGACCGCTCTTTCCTCCGGCACAACCACCATCACCGCGAGTATCAACGGATTTACCGGCGTGGTTTCCGCGACGGCCACGCTCTCCGTATCGGGCAGCTCGGGAGGAACAGGAACCCCGTCATCGATCACAATCATCCCCAACACTCAATTGCTGACGGCCGTGGGAGACACAGCCCAATTCCAGGCGATTGAGACCACCGCGACAGGGTCCACGGTCGACGTGACCAACTCGGCCAGCTGGGGCTCAAGCAGCCCGTCGATTGCCACCATCGGCGCCAATACCGGGCTTGCCACTGCAATGAGTCTGGGCACCGTTACGATCACCGCGACGTATCCGAGCGGCGGAAGCACGCTCACGGGCACTGCAACCCTTACAGTGGGAAGCGGATCTTCGGGAGGTGGTGGATCGACCGAAGAATTTACCGCTGTCACCATCGTTCCCGGCACTCAGTCCGTCTCCGCTTCAGGCCAGACAGGACAATTCATTGCGCTCGCCACATTAGGATCCAACGGCCTTGAGGAAGATGTAACCAACTCCCCGCAGCTAACATGGCTTTCGAGCATCCCGTCGGTTGCCACGGTCTCCACCGGGCTTGCCTCCGGCAATGGCCTGGCTACGGGAGTCAGCCTGGGCACCAGCACCATCACCGCGGAGTTGAAAAACCCCGACGGTTCTTTGGTTTCGAACTTCTCAACGGTCGATGTGACGAATGCTCCCGCGCCAGAACCTCTTCTGAGCCTGTCGATCATTCCCAGCACGATCACCGTGGGCAATCTGCTCGATGCGGGTCAGTTCCTCGCCATCGGTACCTATTCAACTTCGCCCACGGTCCGCGACCTCACCAACTCGGTGCAGTGGCTTACCTCCGCGCCCAGCGTTTTCCCGGTGAACACAAACGGAACAGGTGTTCCGAGCGGCGGCGCGAACGCCGGCGTAGTCACGGCCTATGGAAATGGCAGCGCCACGATTATTGCCGAAGCGACGGATCCGCAGACGGGATCGATTCAAACGTCAACGGCAACCTTCAGTTGCCCGCTGGTCCTTCCCACACCGACAACTGCCGGCTCGTGCTTCCCCGGCTCAGAAGCTTCATCGCTTCTGTCGACCCTCACCATTTATAACGAGGGCCTGAACACCACGAACTGGCTGGTCCTGGCTCCCTCTGCTACGGGAACGCCCAACGTGATCCATTGCGGTCCCGGCTCCGTTGGCGATGGCCTGGGCGGCTCGGTCTGCGTCGCAACCTACCCCGTCGGCACCACCGTCACGCTCACGGCGCCGGCAGGGCAAGGAGCATTCGGCGGATGGTCTTACAACTGCGTGCCGCTGGGAAGCGTCACCGCGGCAGGACCTAACCAATGTCAGGTCACGCTCACCTTCGACGATACGGTCGGAGCCATCTTCAACTAATCCATTCGCATCTTCAACGAGAGCCGCCTTTCGGGGCGGCTTTCGTATTTCTGCGCAATCCGCGCCCACGACGACGCCATTGCGATTCGCAATCCGGCCCATCCAGTCGCACCGTTTAGACTGTTATGGTTCCTTTGAACGTAATGGCCCATCGCTTTGGCATGCTTCGCCGCTTTCGCTTCAATCTCCCGCAACGCATCGCGGCGGCGCTCTTGGCGGCATTTCTCCTCCAGGGATTCTGGATCGTAAGCCGCCAGACTCTGACGGCCAGCGACTACCAATACGCGCGTTGCGGCCGCGAAACCTGGGAGAAGCCATCGCCCCTCGCCGGCTACTACACCTCCTGCGGCAATATTCACGACGGCATCCTCGCCTACCGCCTCGCGGGCCTTCCGCTCACCCTCAACCTCCTCGTCGAGCGCGGATTCGATCTTTTTCGCAGTCCCGAGAATCGCGTCGTACAACAAACGGGCGGCGAGCTCAGCACCTGGGAGCTCCGCCATCAGATGACCCACATCCTGCTGCTGCTGCGTCTGCCGTTCCTCTTTGCCGGCTGTGCCCTCGGCGGATGCATCTGGTGGGTCACGCGGCGCCTCTACGGCAATCTGGGCGGCTACACGGCTCTCGCTCTCTATTGCTTCTCCCCGGCTGTTCTCAAGGCCTGCGTCGCGCCCAATCCCGACGTGCTGGCCGCTCTCGGCGTCTTTGGCGGAGTCTACACCTGCATCGGCGTCGCCCACTCCATGCAGGGACCGCGGCGAAAGTGGCGCCCCCGCATCATCCTGCTCACAGTCATCTTCGGCATTGCCGCCGCCGCGCACATCGCGGCCCTTCCCGTTGCCGCGCTGCTGGGCCTAGCCGCAATGATCTGGATCGCCGAAGGCCACAGGAGCCAGGCGCTGCCCGTCGTGCTCCTGGCCTCCGTCGGCGGCCTCGTCCTCGTCTTCGCCTGCTATGGCTTCTCGCCGGACGCCTTCAGCTACGTCTTCCGCTCTTCCGCGGGATTCCTTTGGTTCTCGACCGATCCAGCCAGCCGCTTCTTCTCCACACTTTCAAACGGCGGCGTGTCCCTTGCAGCTTGCGCCTCGATCGTCCTGTATCTCGCGGCGCGCAAGTCGCGCTACTTTGGAAACACGGTTCCTCTTCTCTGCGCGGCCCTCCTTATGCTTCTCGTCATGACCGGCGCTCCGGGAACTCCGTGGCTGTGGTCCCTGCCGTTTCTGCTCACGTTTATCGGCGGCGTCTTCGCCGACACCTACGAGGGCCCGCGCGGCAAGCTGGCTCTCACTGCAGGCGGGGCAATCGTCCTCGCACAGGCTGTCCTCTGCCTCCTCAGCCTCCCGCTCGTCCTGCAATAGCCCATCCGATCACATTGATTCCGTTCCTCTCTTTCCACTCCTCGGCCAACGCATGCCGGCTCGCAAACCGTTGCATCACTGAGCGATTCCCCCGAAAAAATTGGCCTCCACTTGCTTCTCTTCAGCAGCGTCCAAAGCTCTGTTGAAATCGCCCCATAAATTCAAGCAAAATAAGGCTTTATTTCCGCCCGCCATCCTTGCTAAAACCCGCGCCAAACCACTAAAATAAGCAGAGAGACCTGCGGATCCGGCCCTGCTTTTTTCTCGCCCTCCTGCCGCCTCCCCGCGGACCTCGAAAACTCTATGGCAGACGACCAGAACCCACAGCTCCCCCTCGATCCACCGACCCCTCCCGGCGGCACCAATCTCGTCCCCATCAACATTGAAGAGGAGATGCGCCGCTCCTATCTCGACTACTCCATGTCGGTGATCATCGGTCGCGCTCTGCCCGACGCTCGCGACGGTCTCAAGCCCGTGCATCGCCGTGTGCTCTACACCATGAGCGAGATGGGCCTGGAGCACAACAAGAAATACACCAAGTGCGCCAAAGTCGTCGGCCAGGCAATGGGCGTCTACCATCCCCACGGCGACTCCGCCATCTACGACACGCTTGTCCGCATGGCGCAGCCCTTTTCCATGCGCTATCCCCTCGTCGACGGCCAGGGCAACTTCGGCTCCGTCGACGGCGATCCGCCCGCAGCCATGCGCTACACCGAGTGCCGCATGGAGCGCATCACCGGCGAGCTCATGGCCGACATCGACATGGAAACCGTCGACTTCGTGCCCAACTACGACGAGTCCACTGTCGAGCCTTCGGTTCTGCCCACGCGCATCCCCAACCTCATCGTCAATGGGTCGAGCGGCATCGCGGTCGGCATGGCCACCAACATTCCTCCGCACAACCTCACTGAGGTCGTCAACGCCGCCATCGACCTGGTCAAGAATCCCAAGGCCGGCCTCGCCGAAGTCTTCAAGCACGTCAAAGGCCCCGACTTCCCCACCGGCGCCATCCTCTACGGCCGCGCCGGCATCGTTGACGCCTATCGCACCGGCCGCGGTCGCTTCCTCATGCGCGCCCGTGTAGCCATCGAAAACGTCACCAAGGATCTCAAGGCCCTCGTCGTCACCGAGCTCCCGTATCAAGTCAACAAGTCCACGCTCTTCAAGCGCATCGCCGAACTGGTCGAAAACAAAATCATCTCCGACATCGACATCGGCGCCGACCGCACGCGCGACGAGAGCGATCGCGACGGCATGCGCTTCGTCATCGGCCTCAAGCGCGGCGCGCAGCCTGAGATCGTCCTCAACCAGCTCTATAAGCACACCCAACTCCAGGAAAGCTTCTCCATGATCTTCCTGGCCGTTGTCAACAACCAGCCGCGCGAGCTGGGCCTCGCTGAAGCCATCCGCGTATTCATTGACCACCGCATCGACGTGGTGCAACGCCGCACCGTCTACCTGCTGCGCAAAGCCCGCGAGCGCGAGCACATCTTGGAAGGCCTCAAGATCGCGCTCGATAATCTCGACACCGTCATCAAAATCATTCGCGCGTCGGCTTCCCGCGCCGAAGCCCGCGAAAACCTCTTCGCCTGGGGCAAAGGCACTGAAATCATCATTCAGCTCGATCGCGAGCTAGCACGCCACGAAGAACGCGGCCTCACCCTCCGCCAGGTAGACGCCATCCTCGAACTCCAGCTCTATCGCCTCACGCAGCTTTCCGTTGACGAGCTTCTCAGGGAGCTCAAGGAAATCCGCGAAAAAATCGCCGAGTACGAAGAAATCCTTGCCAGCGAGAAAAAACTGCGCGCCGTCATCGTCAAGGAGCTTGAGGACGTGCGCGACAAGTACGGCGACGAGCGCCGCACCGAAATCGTCGACGAGAGCGCCGAAATTCAGCTAGAGGACCTCATCGCCGACGAGCAGGTCGCCGTCACCGTCTCGCACCAAGGTTACCTCAAGCGCACGCCCATCTCCATCTATCGCCAGCAGCGCCGCGGAGGCACCGGTCGCATGGGCATGAAGACCCGCGAAGAAGACTTCGTCTCGCAGCTCATCGTCAACTCCACGCACGCCTACCTGCTCTGCTTCACCAACACCGGCCGCGTCTATTGGCTCAAGGTCTACGAGATTCCCGACGTCGGCGCCGCCGGCAAGGGCAAGTCGATGCAGAGCCTTCTCGATCTCCAGACCGGCGAAAAAGTCTGCGCCATCCTGCCCGTCCGCGATCTTGAAGAGGAAGGCAAATTCATCTTCTTCTCCACGCAAAAGGGCACCGTCAAGAAAACTCCGCTCAAGGATTTCTCCAACGTCATGGCCCGCGGCATCATCGCCATCGGCATCGATTCTGACGACGAGCTCGTGGCCGCGCGCATCACCGACGGTTCGCAGGTCATCTTCATCGCCACGCACCTCGGCATGGGCATCCGCTTTGAAGAAAGCGATGTCCGCTCCATGGGCCGCCCCGCCTACGGCGTCCGCGGCATCACGCTCATCAAGAACGACTACGTCGTCGGCACCGTCGTCACGCCCAAGGAGCACGCTCCCGGCGCGTACCGCATCCTCTCCGTCACTGAGAACGGTTTCGGCAAGCGCACCGATGTTGAGGAGTACCGCCTGCAATCGCGCGGCGGCAAGGGCGTCAAGAACCTCTCCGTTACCGATCGTGTCGGGCGCGTCAACTCCATCCAACTCGTCGACGACACATCGGAGCTCATGGTCATCAGCCAGTTCGGCAAAATCATCCGCTGCGACACCAAGACCATTCGCTCCGCCGGCCGCGCCACGCAGGGCGTCCGCATCCTCAACCTCGAGCCCGACGACAAAGTCGCCGCCACGGTCATCATCCCGCCCGAAGAATTGAACGGCAAGGAAGACGAGCAAGGCACGCTGTTGCAGTAGACAACGAGGAGCGACCGACGCTGCTGAAATGACGTCGCAGTCGCCATCCTTTTTAGGCCCCACTCGTCCTTCGAGAAGTGTCATCCCGAGCGGAGCCGAGGGATCTGCGGTTGCCGTTCGCCGCCTCACATTGCCGCAAGTTGCCTAGCGTCTGCTCCAGCCCCAATTCCGAGAGCATGGATGTCATCCAGCAAGCTCCACGGCCCCAAGCTCCCGGCGGGAACGCAATACGTTAGCCTAGGGTGAAGTCCGCCGCGGCGGACGAAACCCTGGGAACGCGACAAGAAACGATCAAGCCCCGTAGGGGGCGACAGAACTCGGCCCCGTCCCGTCTCAGAGCCGCCGCCATCGATGCAATCATCCGCCGCTCCGGCATTCGCCAAAATCCGCGCCCTATTTCGCCGCAGGCATCAACTGGTTAGCCACGTCGTACACAAAATACTTGAACGAGTCAGCATTCTCAAGCGGAGCCTTTTCGGTCAAATCCACCAGCTTCGGAGATTTGTCGGTCAGTTTTTCCTGCGAGATCAACGACCCCACCTTGCCCAGTCCTGTCGTCGTGAAAGTCACCAGCGCGCCGCAGTCCGTCGCTCCGTATGCGTAGTCCCGCGTATTAGCTCCGCCGGGCAAATGGGATACTTCGTGCACCAAAACCATCGCCTGGGAGTCAGGCCCCGTTTGGGGCTGGTCCCAGAAAGAGCTGCATAAGAAAATCTTGTTCAAATTCCGCTTGTCGGGCGTGTCTGGAGCGTGTACGTAGGCTATGCAGTTCGCTGAAACCTCCGGAGCAAGCACTTCAGCCCCCGTGGGGTAGATCGTGCTGGTCACGGACGTGATTCCGTTTAGCGTCGCCAACACGTTTTTCACGTTCTGCCTCAGCGTGGCCTGTGTTTGCGGCGATGCATTTCCAAAATATTTCGTGGCCAGCGCCAGTGTCCCCGCATCCCACTGCGCTGGACTGATATAGGAGTTTGCGATCCCAACCGTCACCTTGGCGTTAAATACGTCCTGTGTCAAATAAGACACTTGATTCGAGGTGAAAGTCGCAGTCCTGAGCAGAGCGAACAGAGAACTGCAGGTCCCCGCTCGGGCGCTCGATGAAGTTTTCGGCGTCGTGTTGCTCGGCTGCTGTTCCAAAACTGCAGGCGCTGGCCCCGGCGATTTGGTGCACTCGCACCCCGCAGGCCGCGCCAGATTCGGATAATCGCACACGTCGTAATTCTTCGGACCCGCCGGATAACACGGGTCGGGTGTATTCGTGACAAAAGCTTTCAGCTGCTGCGTCTGGCCCGTCCCTCCGAAGTTGACGGGCGGCATCAACGTCACTCCTGCGGGAGGATTGAACGGCCCGGAACCGTCGCAGGTCATGTAGCACGAATCCGATTCCGCCATGGCGCAAGCGAATCCCTGTTTGTATGCCGCGTTCCCCGCGTCCATCGGCACAACAATCCAATTTAAATTTAGATACGGCGAGACGGGGAGCGATTGGCAGTAGTAGCAGGTATTCCCTTTCTGCCCCACGAGGAAGGTGTCTCCTCCACCGATCGGAAAGCACTTGTTCGCCTCCGCTCCCGTCCCCGTCGTCTCCATCGTCTCCGCTTTGCAGAACGCCGGACTGAACCCGCCCACATTGAGGCTGAAACCGCTCTTCGAATCGCAAGCATTCGAAGCCGCGTCCTGGTACACCCCGTTCACGCTCGGAACAGTCGGCGCGCTTTGCGGCGGACTCGCCGGCGGGCTCGCTGGCACGCCACCCGGAGGATTCGGATACGGCATCTGAGTTTGCGCCCGCGCCTGTGCAGCCAAAAGCGCCGCCAGCGCCAGCGCTCCCATCTGCAACCACACGCAGATGCTCTTGCTCGCCACTTGGCTCCGCTCAGTCATCGCAGCAACCACCAAAGTTAGGATTTTCGGGGGGAATCTTACTGCTCAGGATTCTAACGCAATTCGATAGCGCGGCGAACGAATACCGATGGGGCACTTCGAATCGGTTTTGAAAGGGGCGCGACTTGAGTCGCGCCACAAGCACGCAAAATGACTCGGGGCCTTAGCCTCCGAAGGATCCTTTTCCTATGCGGAACTGCCCGGCTTCGATGCGCAACCACCCAAACGGCTATATTGAACTGGTTGGCAAAAATCTCTATGTCCCTCCGTCCATTCCTCGTCCTCTTCGCACTCGCCCTCGCCATCCCGCTCTCCTTCGCCGAAAAAGATCCCTACGCCAAAGCCACCGTCACCAATCCCCGCGCCTCATTCCTTGACGTCTCCGCACGCCGCGCCGAACTGGCCCGCGCCACCACACCTCGCGTTATCGAGGCTCTCCGTTGGAAATCCGGCTGCGTCAACTCCGACCAGCCCCAGCCGCAATCAGGCGTCATGTTCATCCCGCATCACTACCTCAGCGGCAGCAACGGCCCCATCAATCCTGAAGAGCACCGGGCAACGATCCCATACCAGAAACTCCAGGAGGCGGTCAGCGACGGCGCGACCCGCTACGTCGTCACCGGCGACTCCAGCCAAGCCGTTTGCGTCGCCAACCTGCTCGCCAAATGGGCCGCCGCCGGTTCGCTCCTTGACTACACCTTTCAGGAAAGCAGCCAGGCCTGGTACCAGGTTGAGTGGACGCTCAGCTCCATCTCGCTCTCATGGTCCGTCGTTCAAACCGATCCCGCCATTCCGCCCGCGCAGCGCGCCGCCATCCTCGCCTGGATGCACAAAGTCACCGAATACATGTTCGACCAGGATCCTCATCCCGGCGAGCCGGGTCGCGAAAACAATCACGCCTACTGGCGAGCCCTCTGCGCCACGTCAGTCGGCATCCTCACGTCGGATGACAAGCTCTATCGTCGCGGCCTTGCTCAATACTTTCGCGCCATCGGCCAGATGAACCCCGACGGTTCTTTCCCTCTCGAGATGGCTCGTCATGAAAACGCGCTCCACTATCAGAGCTTCGCCCTCGCGCCGCTGGTCATGATCGCCGAGCTGGCCTCGCGTCAGGGCATCGACCTCTACAGCCTCCGCGTCAACGGCCATACCATCGCCCACGCCGTCGACTTTCTTGTACGCGCCTCCGCCAATCCCAGCCTGATCAAAAAGTACGCATCCGAGCCACAAACCTTTTCTCTTTTCTCTGGCGAGAAGCCGCCCGCGTGGACGGAGTTCTGGGCCGCGCGCCATCCCGGCAAGCCCTGGACCGACATCATTACCGCACCTCTGGTCGACTCCACCATCGGCGGCAACACCACAATCTACGCCGCGCCCGCAAAATAACTGCCGAGCCTCCGGCCACTGCGCCGCCGGCGCATCGGCCCTTAGCCCGCGCTATCAGAGGGGTCCCCGACGACGGGTCTTCGTCGTTGGGGTGGTTGAGGGCGGGGTAAGAAAATGTGAAGTACGAACTGCAAACTACGAACTGTGAACTGCCTTCCGCGACCAAACCATGTAAACCGGCACGCCCAGCAGCACCAGGATCATCCCCGGCCACGTGTACTGCGGCTTATAGCGCAACAGCGCCGCGCAAATCCCCGATGCCATCAAGATATAGATCACCGGCAACACCGGATAGCCGATCGCTTTGTACGGCCGTAGCGCATCCGGCTGTTTGAACCGCAACACGAACAGCCCCACGATGGTCAGAATGTAGAACACCAGCGCCGCGAAGATGATGTAGTCCAGCAGTTGCCCATACGATCCCGACACGCAAAGAACCACAGTCCAGATCGCCTGCACCATCAGTCCCGCCGCCGGCGTTTTGAATTGCGGATGCAGCTTGCCCACCGACTTGAAAAACAGCCCGTCCTGCGCCATCGCGTAGTAAACGCGCGCCCCCGCCAGCGTCATTCCGTTCGCGCAGCCGAACGTCGACACCATGATCGCCGCGGCCATCAAATACCCGCCAAAATGCGGAAAGATCTGCTGCAGAACTGCCGCGCCGATCCGGTCCTCCGAGGCGAATTGAATGCCCCGCGCGAACACCGTCGCTCCGTGCGGGTCGCCGTGCAGCGGCAGCACCATCATGTATGCCGTGCTCGCCAGGAAATACGTGATCACAACGAATCCCACTCCCAACCCCAGCGAAAGCGGAACATTCCGCCTCGGGTGCTTGATCTCGCCCGCCGTAAACGTCACGTTGTTCCACGCATCACAGGAGAAGAGCGATCCCACTTGCACTACCGCCAGCACCACGATCGACCCAACCAATGCAATCGGTCCCTGTACGCCCACCTGCACCGGATGCAGCGAGTGCCAGCTTGCATTGCGCCAGAACTCGCTCCAATTGGCGCCGAAGTTCGCCGCGAGCGCTCCGCCATTACGCCCAATGGTGAAGCCCAGCACAATCAGCCCCGCCAGCGCCAGTGCTTTGGCCACCGTAAACACATTCTGCAAGCCTGCGCCAAACCGCACGCCGCGAATATTCACCAGCGCTACAAACGCCACCACGCAAATCCCGGCCAGATTCGCGGTGCTCACGCCGATGTCCATATTACCCAGCACCATCGGTCCCACCGGAATCGCCGGCACATGCGCAATGTGCCACAGCCAATGCGTGCTTGAGACCGTCGGGAAAAACACGCCGAGGAACTTGCCGAAGGCCACGCATACCGCCGCAATCGTTCCAGTCTGGATGACCAGAAAAAGCGTCCATCCGTAAAGAAATCCCCACAGCGGCCCCAGCGACTCGCGCAGATAGACATACTGTCCGCCGGCTTTCGGCATCATCGCCGCAAGCTCGCCGTAGCTGAGCGCGCAAATCAGCGTCATGGTTCCAGTCACAACCCACGCAGCCAAAAAAAGCGCAGGAGAATCGGTCAGCCGCGCAATGTCGCAATCGACGATGAAGATGCCGCTGCCGATCATCGAGCCGACAACGAGCGTCGTCGCGCTGAACAGCCCCAGGCTCTGCACCATCTGCGTGCCTGTGCCGGAAGGCGATGAACCTGTTTGATCTTCTGGTGTCTTCATTCAGTTCTTTGGCCGGGCATGGAACCGTGCGCAAAATGGAACAGTCCGTGAACGCCGATCCCGTGCCCGCAATGATGTCGGGAATCCTTTCACCCTCCATCAAACAGGCTTACCGCAGCTTTCCACAAGCGATTTCGTCAGGCCGCGCCAAATCCGGCACATCTTCGACCAAGGGGCTGAGCCTTGCAGCGCAGTAAATCGATTCTCTTCCTCGCCGGGAAAGCGTATACTCGTCTCGCTTGCCCAATCGCAGGACCGGGATGCGCTTAAACGGCCCAACACAAGAACCCTGGAATTGAACAACAATCCCATGACGGGACGACGAGGGAGTTCCATGAAGATTCAAATTGCAGCATGGACGGCGGCAGCGCTCTGTTTCGCAGGCGCGGCGCATGGTTCGGCTCAACAAGCTCCAACAACGCCCGACAAGATCGTGGCGACTATCGATGCCACCCAGACCGGAGTGCCCGTCTCTCCGTATGAGTACGGCATGTTCATCGAGCACATCGGCCAGACCATGTATTCGAGCCTATGGGCCGAAATGCTCGACGATCGCAAATTCTACTTCCCCATCACCTCGCAGGAGCCCGCGGCGCCAAACCAGCAGCAGCGCAATCCCATGCGCATGCAGCTCCGCAAATGGCGTCCCGTCGGGCCTGATGAAGTCGTCGTCATGGATAAGGACAATCCATTTGTCGGCGAACAAAGCCCTCGCATCGCGCTCAACGCCTCAACTCCGCATGGAATCCGCCAGGCAGGCCTCGCCCTCGTCAACGGGAAAAGGTATACCGGCCGCATCTATCTTCGCGGAACTCCCGGCGCCCGGGTCAAGATCGCACTCGTTTGGGGTAGCGGTCCGAATGACCGCCAGATCATTTCACTTCCCGCGCTGACCAGCGCGTACAAGAAGTATCCTCTTGCCTTCACGTCGAAATCCGACACGACCGACGCCGCGCTCGAGGTCACCGGAACCGGCAAGGGCAATTTTCACATTGGCACGCTCTCGCTCATGCCGGCCGACAATATCCAGGGCTTCCGCGCCGACACCATTCCGCTCATCCGCCAAATCAAGTCGGGCTTCTGGCGTTATGGCGGCAATTACACCTCGAACCTCATCTGGTATCACACCATCGGCGACATTGATAAGCGCCCGCCCGATTGGGACCACGCATGGAACGCCATGCAGACAAACGATCTCGGCATGGATGAGTTCATGACACTCTGCAAACTGATCGGCGTTGCGCCCTACATCAGCGTCAATGCCGGCCTTGGCGACGAGCACTCCGCCGCTCAGCAAGTTGAATACATGAACGGATCGGTCAACACCTACATGGGCGCGCAGCGCGCGAAGAACGGCCACCCGGAGCCCTACCACGTCAAGTTCTGGAACATCGGCAACGAACCGTGGGGCTCATGGCAAATCGGCCGCACCGATCTCAAGTACTTCATGATCAAGCACAACGAATTTGCGAAGGCCATGCGCGCCGTCGATCCTTCCATCACCCTCATCGCCTCCGGCCTGATGCTTGAAGACTGGTACCTAACCGGCGAAAACCGCGCTAAGTATGCCGGCAACCTGGGTCCGCTTTATGGATCGGATGTCGACTGGGATGGCGGGTTTCTGAAGGATTGCTGGGGTAATTTCGACGGAATCTCGCAGCACTGGTACGGCCAGCCCGGTCGCCATCTCGACATTGATAAGGAGCGCAATCTTCCGCTCGATGCGCCGACCGACGACGCTTACGTCAAGGTCGATCAAACGCTGCTCCAGTTCGCGCGTTATCCCGCCGATCTTGTCCATGGTGAAGCCGAGGAATGGGCGGGCTACCAGCAGCGCTTCCCCGCCATGAAGCAAAAGAATATCTTCCTCTCCATCGACGAATATGCCTACTTCGGCGGCGGCTTCGGACGCACCTTCACGATTAAGCAGGCGCTCGCTTATGGCATGATCTTCAACGAAATGCTGCGCCACACCGACATTCTCACCATGGCGGCCCACACCACCGGCGTTTCCACCATCGACTTCAACCGCACTCCGGCCACCATGAATGTTCTGGGCCTCACCTTCAAGCTGTACGCCGATCACTTCGTTGGCGCCATTCCTGTCGCTCTATCCGGCAACTCGCCGCAACCCGCGCCGAGATTTCCTCCCGGCGGCGATCAGCCGAAGACCAGCTCTGGCAGTCCGACCTATCCGCTCGACATGTTCGCTGCGTTGTCTCCGGACAAAAAGTTCCTCATCCTTTCCGTAGTCAACGCGACTGACTCCGAGCAGAACTTCAACCTGAATATGACCGGCACGCGCGTCGCCGGGCCGTCGACACTCTGGCAGTTGACAGGAAGCACGTTGGACGCAGCCGATCGCGTCGGTCAGCCGCCTCAGGTTGAAATCAGGGAGACTTCTATCGCCAGCCCTTCGGACTCGATCTCGGTCGCGCCCATCAGCGTCAACGTCTATCGCTTCTCGGTCGCACCGGCAGAGCAGTAACAGTGCCGATCACTGTTTTGAGAGAGTCGCTTCGCAAGGAGCGGCTCCGCATAGTGCACCCGTTACTCCCTTGGCCTCCGTAACGGTGTAAATCCGGTCCACGGCAGGAAGCTGTATCTTGTCAATTGCTCCGGAGGGCCAATGAATCTCTACCGCATCCACTTTGGTTGCATCTCCCAGGCCAAAGTGGACGCGCATATCGTTCGAGGACAGATAGCTTCCGCCGCTCAGCACGTCTCCGCGCTGGCGGATTCCGCCCGCCGTAAGGTAGACCGTCGCTCCGACCGCATCGCGAGGGCTTTTGGGTCCCCCGATCAGTTTCAACTCGACCCAGTGGTGATGGTCTGGATTCACATTGCGCAACAGGACCGGCACTCCGTCCATGTTGTTAATAACCACGTCGATCTTGCCGTCATTGAAGAGGTCGCCGAATGCCGCGCCGCGGCCAACCGTCACCTTGGCGAGGCCGGTGCCTTCCACCGCCGGGACCAGTTCAAATTTTCCATTCTTTAAGTTGTGGTAGAGCAGCGGTCGTTGCGCATAGCTCTGTCCCCACTCCGGGTGCTGATCCACCTGCGGGTAGACATGGCCATTGACGATGAGCAGATCCTTCCAGCCGTCGTTGTCGAAATCGAGAAATCCGTCGCCGAAACCGACAAACGGTATGGAAGACTCGGCGATCCCGGCTCCAAAACTGACGTCGGTAAACAATCCGGTTCCGTCGTCTTGAAAGAGCACGTTGTAATCGTCGGCAAAATCGGTATTCACCACCGAAAGGTGTCCGTTGTTTTCATAGTCTCCAACCGCAATGCCCATATTCGATACTTCCCTGCCATCGGCATTGAGAGCATAACCGCTCATGTAACTATCGTCCTCGAACGTGCCGTTGCCTTTGTTGATGTAGAGGTAGTTGGGCGTGGAGTCGTTGGCGACGAGCAGATCGGGCTTGCCGTCGTTGTTGACGTCGGCAAACAGTGCGCCAAGGCCGTAGTATCCGTTGGGATCGTCCACTCCGAGTTTCTTGCTCACATCGGTAAAAGTGCCGTCGCCGTTGTTGTGGAACAGATGGTCATGCTCGCCTTCAAGGCCGCGCGGTCCGCACATCACTGGGACACCGCGAAATTGGCAGAAGGTGTAACCGGCAGCTTTGGTGCCTGAAAGCGGCGGATTGGCAAGATCGATCTTGACGTAGCCGGCGACAAAGAGGTCAAGATGCCCGTCGCCGTCATAGTCTCCGAACGTGGCTCCTGTTGACCACGTGCCAACAGTGACGCCTGCCTTGTCGGCAACGTCTGAAAATGTGCCGTCGTGATTGTTGTGGTAGAGCCGGTTCTTGCCGTAGTTGGTCACGTAAAGATCCGGCCAACCGTCATTGTCGTAATCGCCCACTGCGCAGCCGTAGCCCCAGCGATCGTTGGCCACGCCGGCCGATTGCGTGACGTCTGTAAAAGTGCCGTCGTGATTGTTATGAAAAAGTGCCGCGTGCGGCGGCGTGGCTTTACCGTCAAGAGCGTCGTATGTGGAGCCGTTGACGAGATAAATGTCGAGCCAACCGTCGTTGTCGTAGTCCAGCAGGCACACGCCCGGCCCCTTGACTTCGAGAATCACCCGCTTTGCGGGAGTTCCTGCCTGATGATGCCATGCGGTAAGCCCGGCAGCCGCAGCAATATCCTGAAACACGATCGGGCCTGTCTTGACGAAACCGCCGGCGGTAATTGGCCGGTGCTGGCTGTCGAATTCGGCCGCTTCAGGGCCGGCATTCGCCATGCCGCCCGAGGAGCGCTGCATCTGGTTCTGCGGGAGTGCGGCGGCCGATTGAGACGCATTCTCCGTGGCCGGCGGCTCCTGCGCACCTAATCCCGGTGCCGCTGTTAAGAGCAGGAGCAAGAGAAAAACGATCATACAGAATGATACTTGCTATTGAACATATGGCCAGCCATCGGAGGTAAATGCCAGCCGATTGATGCCCAGCGTGGGCGTTCCATTGTTATTGCCATCGTAGTAGTGATAGACGATCGTGGGCAGAGACTTGGAGCCGTCGTTGCCTGTGTCTGTAAAGATACTGGCTCCCCCAGGTCCATATACGTTGCTGTGCGAGCTGAGCAGAATGGTGCCGCCCCCTGAAGTCAGCGCTACGCCGCCGCGGTCCACAAAAGGTCCATTTGGCGACGTGGAGCGGCCGACAATTTCACGATAGGTGCTGGAGGTTCCATCGCAGCATACATTGATGGGCGCGAAGTAATAGTAGTATTGCGTGCCGTTGACGACCCAGGGATAGATATAGGGGCCCTCTTCGCCGGCCGAGCGATAGGCGACCTTGGTCCAGGTGCTGGTATCGCTGGAGACTGGAAAGCCGATGGTCGCGTTGGAAGTTGCGGTTGACGGGGTCTGAAGCTGCAGGACGCGAATGCCGTCTGACCAGGAACCAAAGACGAGCCACCAGTTGCCAGCAGCATCCACAAACGGAGCTGGATCGATGGCGTTCCAGGTTGTGCTGGCGCTGAAGCCCCACGGATTTGGCGAAGGAACGGAACGGGTGGCTGCAGTCCAGGAAGTAACGACGTAGCCCTCATCCGTCCAGGGACCAGTGGGAGTGTTGCTGGTCGCGAGGCCGATCACCGCTTCCGCACCGGTAGAAGGCTCATAGGGAATTGCGTAGTACTGGTAGTAGACGCCGTTCGCGAGGAGCAAGCTGGGCGCCCAGACGTCGATATTCTTCCCGTTATTGTCAGAGGGCGGAGTTTGCAGGCCGGTCCAGGAAGAGAAGTCAGGCCCGATGATGGGGCAATGGTTGTCGTCGGTCAACCAGTAGGTTCCTTCGGTCTGAGTGCAAGCCCCATAGGGCGAAGAAAGTGTCGTATACGTGAAAGTGCTGAGATCGGTCGAATAGGCAATCGTCTGGTGCGTGCCATAGAGCCAATAAATATGCGTCGATGGATCCTGCAGCATGAAGGGGTCGTGCACATAGATCCCGGTTCCCGAGACAGACACGGGCGCGGGGTACGCAGGTGTGCCGGTCGAGGTCAGCTTCCACTCCTGACAAGTGCAACCGGTTCCGGTTGTGGCTCGCATGCCCTGGTCGATGGTTGCCGATGACGACGTGCCCGAGTTGGCGTCTTCAAGGAAGTAGCCACTGTTGACGTTTTTGATCAGATAGTTGCCGTCACCCAGCAGGTAGAACTGCCACAGATGGTCGTTGGTACCATTGTCCGCCCATTGCAATACCTGCGCGCCCGCGGAAGTTGAAGCATTGCTCACGCCCAGTACCTGATGGGTAAGCATGTTCTCTACGTTGTACACGAGGTTATTCATGGGCATGAAGTGCCAGTCGATGTCGGCAGTCGTCGTGCCGGCGGACTCCTGCACAACGTTTGTGCCGGCAGCCTGGTTCTGCCCGGAGATGCCAAGCACCATGCCGCTCGCGTCATTCGTCAGCGTGTAGGTGTTGGTGTCGCCGACGTTAGTCAGCGTGCCCATGTCGGGTGTTGTGTTTCCGCCATCACCGCCGCCGGAACTCGATCCGCCGCCCCCGCAGCCACTGAACGCGACTCCCGCCGCAAGCACAAGTCCCAGCCAAACGCGGCCACGAATTCCCGGTACGCCTTCAACAGCGCGATTTGACCCGCCGAAAAAATACATCACCGGGATTCACCTGTCGTTCCAAGCGCCGCGTGCGGCCATCCGTTCTGCCAGGTAAGCGTTGAGATTTGTAGTGCCGGCTTGCCTGTGACGGCATCGTACGCGTGGAAGACGATCACATCGCCCTCAGGCCGTTGCAGAACCGACTCTCCACCCGGCCCGACCCACCGGCTGTTGGCCGCGAGCAATTGCGTGCCGCCTCCTTCAAGCATGGGCTTTCCGTCGGCGTCCACATAAGGCCCGGTGACCTTGCGCGACCGTCCCACCATGGTTCGGTAGGTGCTTTTAGTGCCGCGGCAGCACAGATCGAAGGACACGAATAGATAGTAGTAGTCCCCATGATGCACGACAAACGGCGCCTCAATGGCCTGCCAATCTGCCGGCAGACCGGGCTTCGGCGGATCGGGCAGCGCCGGCATCGCGCGGGCTGCGAGGGAGTACAGTTTGGGATCGGTGGGCGACGGCTTGCCGGTGACAGGATCGATGCGGCGCATCTTGATGCCGCCCCAGAAGCTGCCAAAGCTCAGCCAGGGCTGGCCGTTTTTGTCGAGAACGATATTGGGATCGATGGCATTGAAGTTGTCAGCGCGCGTCGACTTCAGGACCAGGCCTTCATCGTGCCATTGGTATTTCGGGCTCTCGGGGTCCAGCGTCGTGTTGGTTGCCAAAGCAATACCGGAGGTATTTACGCCGAATGCCGAGTATGCGTAGTAGAGGTGATACTTCCCCTGAAAGTAAGAAATGTCTGGCGCCCACAGCTCCCTTGTCACGGGGCTGACCTCATGGATCCAGGCCGGAATACTCGAGAATACAAAGCCGCACAGCTTCCACTTAAGCAGATCGTGAGAGCAGCGAATGGGGAATTGGCCTTCTGCCGGATTCGAGGTTGTGGCGAAAACGTAATATGTACTTCCCTCGTGAGCGATGGAGGGATCGTGAGTGATGGGATAGTCACCGCTAAGAGATAACGCTTGGGGCCCCTGGCAATCGACTGGCGGCGCGAGGATCACGGTAAGCGCGGCGAATAGCAGGAAAGCAGAACGCACGTGGACTCTCCTCTGTATTGAACGGGACTTGCATCCCGGCTATTGAGTTTGGCGCGACGGACTCAAAAAGGCGCGGCACCCGATTTGAGGCCGGGAGCCGCGCCTTGCTAAATAATCCTTCGGACAATGAAATCGCACCGAAGGAAAGCAGTTAATAAGTGACCCTCAACTGGAACTGCACATTTCTTGGCCCGAGTTGCAAGCCGCCGATCTGGCCGACGTTGGTAGTGCCGGAATTGAGATTCGATACCGGCCTTGTGAAGATATGGCGGTTGAAGGCGTCGAACATGTCGCCGCGGAAATCCACTTTGATTCGCTCGTTGATGGGAAACTGCTTGGAGATGCCGAAGTCTTCATCTTCGTAGCCGGACCATCGGATGTCGGAAGAATTGCGGGGCATGGTGCCGAATCGCCATGGGTTGCCCTCGCCCGAAACGCCGACGCCGTTGGGATCCCGGTTGGTGAACAGGTTGGGATCGTAAAACGCGGCGCAGTTGAAGTAGCCCGTCGCGCATGCCGTAGCGTTGGAGGTGGAGTTGAAGTTCAGCGGATTGGTGTAGTTCTTGTTCTTCACCGACTGGCCCGCAACGCGATCGAAGCGAACGCTGGAATTCTTGCCGGGGATTCCCGTGGCGCCGAAAATGCTGATCGGCTGACCGCCCTGGTAATGCTGAATGCCGCTCACGCTCCAATGCGAAATGACGGCGCTCGCAACGCCATGCACGCCGCCGAGGAAGTGTTTGCCGCTGCCGACAGGAAGCTCATAAATGTAGCTCACGACGAAGTTGTTGGGAATGTCTTCGCTGCTGACAGCCTTTTCAGCGCGCAGGTTCTCAGGGTCCTGCACTGCGCCGCCGTTCTGCAGCGTGCTCCAGTATGGCTGGATCACGTCGGCGTCGGTCAGAGTCTTTGAGAAAGTATACGAGGCCAGAATGTTCAGGCCATTGTGGAAGCGCCGCTCCAACTTGGCTTCCAGCGCCTCGTACGTGGACTGCCCGAGGTTCTGCAGGTAACTGTCCATGTTGATGTATTGAATCTGAGGGAATGGCCGGAGAGCTTGCGATATGGGCTCGTTGATCGGCCACGTGCAGCCAGCGGCGCAACTGAAGTTGGCGTAGGGCTCAATCGAGTTCACGCCAAATCCACCTTCGTCGTTGGGAGGGTAATAGGCCCAGTAATTCAGCCAATCGCCCAGCGCCATGTATTTGTCGGGCATGTCATTTAAGAAGTTGAGCATGGCGTGCAGGTGGGTAGCGTGCATGCCGAGATAGCCCACCGTGAGAAAGAGCTGCGGGTCGATTTGATATTGCGTTTCAAGCGCCCAGTTCTCGACCATTCCAGGGCGTCCGTTGTTTTTGGACACATAATCCGCACTGATGGTGGTTCCATCCAGTTGATTGGGGTTGAGGTCAGGCGAATTAGATAAGGCGGCCAGGCCGTTGTCCAGCGGGACACCGTCTAATGGATCGGCTGTGAACAGGTTTCCCTGAACGGTGAATCCTTGCACGGTTCCCTGGCCGTAGTCGGCGTAGACTAGAGGCCCATAGTTGATTCCGCTGCTGCCGCGAACCACAAACTTACCTGAAAAGATGCCCGGCTCCCACGCGAAGCCGACGCGCGGCTCGAAATCCTTCTTGTAGACCGTGCCCCAGGTTTCATTCCTGCTTCCGTTGCGTCCGGCGCCTTTGCCTGCGAAGACGAGCGCGCCAAGCGCCTGAGGATATACGCCGGCCTGAGTGGCCGCATCTGGTAGGGTTGGATCCCAAATCGCGGTGTCGCCGGCCGCTTCATGGCGCGGTGTGTCGTAGCTCCAGCGCAAGCCGATATTCGCTGTGAGGTTGGGCTTGATCTTCCATGTGTCTCCGCCAAAAATCGCTCCGTAGTGCGTGATCCAGCGCGGGGCATGCAGATCGTTCAGGTTGCTGGCCGCACCGGTCTCGCCGATCAGGAACGCGGCAAACGCATTGCCGTCCTGGCCCCAGAAGTCCTCATCCGAGGCTGTCTGGTTGGGCCAGAATTGCAGGCAGCCGGCGTTGCCTTCGCAGGTGCCGCCGATTCTGCTCACCCATGAATACTGGTGATACTGAGCCTCGCCGCCGAACGTGAAGCTGTGCGCTCCGCGCTGCCAGTGGACACTGTCGTTGAGCGCCACTACGTTGTCGACATCCGTCGAGTCTTCCTGTTGGCCCAGCTGCGGGAACGTGTTGCTGTAAAACTCGAAGACCGGGAAGTCGTCGCTGAAACCGTTGAGGATGCCCAGCTTCTGATCCCAATCCGTTCCCAGTTGCGAGGCTTTTGATTTGTTGATGTTGTTGGAGCGGTTGCCGCCCACGGTGAGTGAATTGATCAACGTCGGCGTGATAATCCAGTCCCAGCCAGCACGGAAGAGCTTCCCTAGCTGATTGACGGTGCCGCAGCAGGTTTGAATGGGCACCGGCATATTGGAGTTGCCGCCCGAGTCAGTGTTCTCGCGCGAATTGAAGAACGCCCAGATTTTGTGATTGGCGCCGAGATTCTGGTCGAGGCGGATACTGTACGCGGTGTTGGCGATAGTGCCGATGCTGCGATAGGCATAGTTGTACGAACTATTTCCCGTTACTTCCTGATTCGCCAGCGGCATGAGATAGGTGGTCACGATGTTCTTGGCCACCGAACTTGCCCGGCTGATCGGAATCTTGTTCGTGGGAGCACCTGAGACCGTATAAGCTCCCGGAGTCCCTGTGACAGTTTGTCCAAACCCGGCGTAACGGCACGGAACTGTCGTGTTGTCGTACTGCGGGTCCATGATTTCGCCGGGGTAGACAGTTTCGCCGCAAGGAGAAGTGCCGAGCGGGGTTGTTCCCAGCAAAGCCGAGAAGTCGAAATACTGCCCGTCGGCTCCCAGTTCGGCCGGAGTCGGCAACTGGCTGGTGATGGTACCGCCATATGTTTGGCGCCACTGCTCCCAGTTGAAGAAGAAGAAGCTTTTGTTCTTTCCGTTATAGAGACCGGGAATGCGAATCGGGCCGCCTAGATTTCCGCCGAAATCGTTCTTCGTGTCTGCTGGCCGCTTGTATTCCTTAATCGCAGCTTTCGTGTTTCCCTCCTGCGCGATGTACCCATTGTTGAACCAGCTATTGGCGTCGAATCCGGCGTTCTTGTAGAACTCGTAGGCTGTGCCGTGATAATCGTTGGTGCCGCTCTTGGTGTTGAAGTTCGCGAGCCCGCCGGTGGTCCTGCCTTCATCGATGGGCAGGCTGGCAATGCTCACCTGAAATTCATTCACGGCGTCCACGGATGGCGACAGAATGTTGAAACTCCCGGAGCCGTTCTCCTGGCGATTGGTGGTAATGCCATCCACCAGGAAATCGGTCCCCATCTCCTGACCGCCGTCAATCTTGATGGGATCGGTGCCGGAGGTGGCAACGCCCACAGACACAATGCCCGGCACAAGAGTTTCCAGCGTTTCCAGCGAACGCCAGCCAGCGACCGTCAAGGGGAGCTGATTCACCTGCTCGGGCTGAATGGAATCGTCAATGGTCGACGTATCCGCTTCAAGGGTTTGGGCCCCCGCAGCAACGCTGACGGTTTCAGTCGCTGTGCCAACGGAAAGCGTGACATCCTGGGCTGTGTTGGCGCCGACTGAGACGACGACTCCGCGCCGAACCACCGTCTTGAAGCCTGGCACCGATACCGACAGGTCGTATCTTCCGGGGTGAACGGAGGGGAAGATGTAATAGCCCGTTGAAGAACTGAGCGTGGAATAGGCGGTTCCGGTATCGATGCCGCTGATGCTCACTTTTGCCGAGGGAACCACTCTGCCGGCCGGATCGAGGATGGTTCCGGCGATGGCGCCCGTGTCGAGTTGGGCCAGCGCAGGTGACGCAAGTCCCAGGAGCATGACAAGGCATGTTGCCCATGCTCCCACGGATGCGAATCCGCGCTTCAGCGTCAGTAGGTGCTTCGCTGTAAAACGCATCGAAGTTGCCGTCATGTCTGCCTCCTAAGCAAACGGTTTTCTGTTTTCCGTAATTCTTTGAAGGTGCCTTCCTTAGTGGCCGCTCATTCACCGCCCGATCGTTGAGCGGCATGAACCCGGCGCGTGCGGCTGCCGCGCCGGTCAAATCTCTCAATTTGTCACGTGCTCATCCGACATCGCAATCTTCTCCGGGTCCGGGACTGGAAGTTCGGTCCGCTTGCGGACAACCTGTGCGTCGTAACGGTCCTGCTCTGCCTTGCTCTGGGCCTTCATGCGCAGAAAGTTGTCCATCGCAGTTTGCGCTTTCGGTGTGTCGTGCAACTTGCGATAGAGCTGCGCCAACTTGTAATAGGCGCTCATGGCGCGGTTGTTGGCAGGATCGGCGTCAATCGACAGTTCGAATTCGTGAATCGCATCCTGGTCTTGACCAAGGCTCATCAGTCCGCTGGCGAGGTAATAGTGCGCGTCGTTCAATGACGGATCGGCGCGCAGCGCGTCGCGTAAAAGCTTGACTCCCTCCGCGGGGTTCTGGTTAAGAACCAGCAGGCTGCCCAGCTTGTACATGGATGAATCGGCGTACGGGTCGATCTGCAGTTCCTCCCGGTAGTTGTCGGCGGCCTTGTCGAGTTGGCCCACGACCCAATACTGATCGGCCAGCTCTTCATGCAATCCCGGCTGGTGAGGCGCCATCTTGACCGCAACGTCGAACTCGAAGATCGCTTCCTGGTTACGGTAGGCCTGCGCATATGCTTCGGCCAGAACCTGGTGCACGCGCACGGAATCGTAATTGAGCTTGAACATGGCGGCATATGAGGCATTGGCCACCAGGAAATAAGCGCGTCCGCGGTGATAGAGGATATCGGCATCGGAAGGATCGAGCGCGTAGGCCTTATCGAGCGGAGCGATCGCCCCTTGTGGATCGCTTAGCGCGAGGTAACAAAGGCCAAGCCACATGAATGCCTTGGCGCTGTGCGGATCAAGCCGGGTTTCACGCAACAAATTGTCAGTGGCTTGTTTGAAGTGGTTCTCACGATAGTTGATAATGCCGAGAAACAGATTGGCGCCGCGCAGGCTGGGCTTGAGACGCAGCGCCTTTTCAAGCGCAGCCCGTGCTTCGTCTAGCTGGCCCTCCTGCTCGAGAGCCAGGCCAAGATTGAAGTACCCCTCGGCGAACTCGGGCATTTCCTTTGTGACCGTCGTGTACGCAGTGACCGCGCCGCTGAAGTTGCTCGCGGTCATCGCCTCGGCGCCCTGCCGCATCGCCGTCTGGACAGATTCCGTTGACGCAGGCGTTTGCGCGGATCCCCGCAATCCAGCGAAAGCCAGAGCCGCAAGCGCGCAAAGGCCGATCCACAGGCAGGCTTCAAAGGCGCTTTGCCCGCAGCGTGGTCGTACCGATTGCCGAATGTGGGCTTCAGGGGAATCCATGGTTTCGTTTAGCATTCCACCGGTAAACGTTTGCTCAACCGAAGCCCGATGCGCCATAGTATTCGAAACAGGCAACCTTGGCAGCCTTCCTGTATCCAACTTTGCGGGGCCCGGCTCAAGAGCGTGCCCATTCCAACACCGGGGTCTTTGAAATGCAATGCTATTAACGGTTTGCTGGGACGTTTGTTGCATATAAGGCATTATTTTAGATGAACTTAGCCTGAGGGACTACGCGGCTCTTTACCCGCTTAGGAAGCGATCAATGTGGTGGTATAGTGATCTACCTAAGGGAAACTGGACGTGTTATGCCGACAACCGATTCCTCCTGCGACCCGGAAGTGCTCAGTCCAGAGCAAGTCGGCTTGGTTCGTCACCATCTCAAGGAAGTCATAGCAAGCCACGCTTTTGCAGGAAGCAAACGGACCCAGGATTTTCTCCATCTGATTGTTGAGCATGCCCTGGAAGGCGAGGTGGATAGCCTTCGGGAGAGGATGATCGGGGCCGAGATGTTCGGGCGCCCGATCGGCTACGACACTGGGAATGACTCCGTCGTTCGCGTAAAGGCCACCGAGCTTCGCAAAAAGCTCGCTGAGTATTACCTCGAGACTGCGCGGAAACCGGTTGTGCGCATCGAGCTCCCGCGCGGATCGTACGTACCAAGATTTATCTTCGAGCCGTCTGAGACGCCGGCTCAGCAACAAACCAAAACCGACACGCCGCGCCCGGTGGGGCATACCGCTGCCGAAAGCGAAGATCTGTCCACTGTGAGCGCACCGTCCCACTCAGGCGCCCCGCCTCAAATAGGGCCGAAACCCCGTCGATTGGCTCGCGTTTTTGCCGCCGTTGGACTCGGATTCGTTCTCATTGCAGCCTTCGCTTACCTGGGTTTCAAACGGTGGTACGGAAATTCAAATCCGCAATCCGAAATCCGCTCCGTGGCCATTCTTCCTCTCAAGAACCTCTCCGCAGATCCTAATCAGGAGTATTTCGCCGACGGGATGACGGAAGAGCTGATTAACGACCTGGGCCAGGTCTCCACGCTGCGCGTCATCTCACTCACCTCGGCAATGAGCTACAAAGGCACAACGAAGAATCTGCCCCAAATTGCACATGAGTTGTCGGTGGACGGCGTGGTCGAAGGCGGAGTCCTGCGTGACGGCAACGAGGTGCGCATCAGCGTGCAGCTCATCGACGCCAGGAATGATCGCCCCATCTGGGCACACACCTATGACCGCGACCTTACCAGCGTGCTCGCGTGGCAAGGAGAAGTGGCGCAGGCGATCGCGGACCAGATCAGCATTAACGTGACGCCGCAGGAACAGGCGCGTCTGGCACGTAGCCGGCCCATTGACCCTGTAGCCCAGGACTTGTACCTGCGCGGCATTCTGCAGCTGGATGCGGACGACTGCAAGAGTGCAGTTGATTATTTCGAGAGGGCGGTCGACAAGAACCCAAACTATGCGCAGGCGCACGCGGCCTTGGCCAATTGTTATGGCCGCATGGGCGAATCGGGCCGCATGGCTTATAAGGATGCATTTACAGAGCAGCGGACCGAAGCAACCCGGGCCATCGAACTGGACGATTCGCTGCCTGAAGGCCATGCCGAACTCGCCAATACTGCGATGACTTTAGACTGGGATTGGGCAACCGCCGAGACGGAATTTCACCGGGCTCTTGAGCTCAATCCAAACTCCGCATCGATCCATGAGAAATACGCGTTTTACCTCGTGCGGACGGGCCGGCTCGCCGAGGCCCTCTCTGAAGTTCAGCGAGGCGTGGACCTCGATCCGGTTTCCTGGCACTCGTTCCACGCCGAGGGGTTCATCTATTACTTCTCCCACCAATATGACCAGGCACTTTCGCTGATCCTCAGAGTCCGCGCACTCGACATCAATCCCCCCGATTGGAGCTTTCTCCTGGGCGATGTCTACGCTGAGAAGGGCAAGTACGCTGAATCGATCAGCGAATTCCTGAAGTCAGGGAACGGCGTGGATTCCCTCGGTCATTTGGGCAACGCTTACGCGCGCGCAGGTCAAGTGGCCGCCGCCCGAAAGACCATCGCGCAATTGCAGCAGCATGTGCAGGAAAATGGAGTAGGAAGGTACGAGATCGCTCTCGTTTATGCAGGATTGGGCAAGAAACAGGAGGCGTTTAAATGGCTTGATGAAGCCTATGACGCGCATGACGTCGGACTTTTATATTTGAAGATCGATCCTTGCCTTGACCCGTTGCGTTCCGATCCCCGCTTCGACAATCTGATGCGGCGGGTTGGCCTCTCCAAATAGCCCACTGATCCGGATAGGTCTTGGGGACCGCGCCTGTCAATATCGACGGCTCGAGAATCGCTTTCGCGAAACGATTAAGTGGTGCCCAGAGGGGGACTTGAACCCCCACGGCCGGTAAAGGCCTGCGGATTTTAAGTCCTAATTTTAGGCTTTTGCAGGACACTGCATAGTGTCGCAATGAAGCAAATAAATCTATTGTAGTGAATAAGGTATATCCAATAATGATCTTGCAGGATGTCGCAGAGAATAGCAAGATATTCCGGTACAAAGTATCACCATAAGTATCACCAGCGTTGGCCTGAAAACAGCAGAGCCCTTCGCGCGCTGCAAGGTTTGAGATCCGTGGTCGATCGGATTTCGCCTTGAAATGCCCCATTGAAAGATTCGTGTTCATTTGACCATTAGTCTGCCACATTCTGCCAACGCGTGGCATCCGTTTCCACGATGAGCCATTTGGAGGCACACCGCTCGTAGAAGCCGGGATTAAAGCAAGATAATCGAGGACACCGGCCTTTGAACGCTCTGCAGAGCCACCGTTGGGCCACTGACCCTGTCCGTCATCGCGAAAGGGAAATAGGCCTTTTTGAACACCTAGAAGTGCTCTTCCCTTAACCACATTGCGCAGCCACGCAGCATCGCAAAGCTCGGAAGCAATCGGCACGGGTTGGCTGATGCCGGATCGGCATGCCAGCCCCGGGAAAGCCAGCTTCATGCTCATCTCTGAGAATGGGTCATTATCCGGGGTCAGGACTCAGCATTTGACTCCAGGCAGCCGACTTGGCGGGTGTTTAGGTCTTAATTAAGAGCTATGGCATCGCGGATCGCCGCATCAATTCGTGATCCTCTTCTTGCAAAAAGAAGTTCAGCAAAAATCTCCTCGACCATTTCGTCGTCCGTCCGGAGCTTGCCGTCGGACTTCACCCAATCCAGAATCGTTTGCAATTCTGCTGTTGAATACTCATCAATGGACTTCCTTGTGGCGATATAAGGCTTTGGATCTCTTTTCGGCGCTGCTCCTGGCTGAACTGCATTCCTCTTTTCTTGTATCGACGACAACTGCCCGAAATCAGTCTATGTGATTTTCGTTTCCGAACCCGCGATTCGATCAGGCCGCCAGATCCGTAGTCTGCTGTCGCAATACCAGATTTTCCAGGAGCAGGTCTCGAAGAGATCGAAACAAGCGGGAGGCTCGAATCGGACACAGCCGAAGGAAGCATAACAAGACAGGAGTCTGACTCCAGCAGATCTTCAATTTTCCCCAGGCCATATCTGCATGAAATAACAGCGGACCCTTATTTTGGCGAGAAACAGGGACAGCCAACCGCCCTATCGAGTAAATGCCGCCAAATCAAAGGCGTTCGCCATGGCCGCGTTCCCGGCGTCGTTGGGATGGATGTGGTCCCCTGAATCGAAGGCTGATTGCACTTTTGATGGATCAACCTTGTCGCGCACTGCGGCATCAAAATCGACGACCGCATCAAATTGCCCGCTGTTCCTGATCCATTGGTTTACCTCTTGCCGCGTAGTCTCTCCGGTTGGTCCCGCTAGCCACACTCCCCGCTCGGGAGTCAGAGTTGCACCCATGATCTTCAGGCCGTCCATGTGGGCGCGCGCAATCAGTTGCATGTATCCCTCGATGAGATCGTCTTTAGTCAGGGCATTGGGGCCTGTGATTTGACCGTGGATGTTGATGTCGTTAATGCCCTCCAGGAGGACGACCCACTTGACGCCGGGTTCGGCCAAGATGTCGCGGTCAAACCTGGCAAGAGCGCTAACCCCGGCACCATCGTGCAGAACCTCGTTTCCTGAGATGCCTTCATTAATGACAGAAATCTGCTGACTGCTCTTTTTCTGATTCAGGCGCTCGGCCAGCAAAGAAGGCCAGTCTTGGTTTGCGTCCACGGTCGTTTTGAAACCATCGGTAATGGAATCGCCGAGACAGGCAATCGCAAATGATTTGGCGGGCGCATCCACATCTACGCTTCGCAGCCAAAGATAGGCCGTGTTTGTTGTGACAACCGTCATCGATTGCGACGCAGCGGCGTCACCATTCGAAATGTAAGCCGTGTGCAGACCGAGCATGTGATTGGATGGAGCACCTTCGCTCTTCACAACGTAGAGAGAAACTGCCAGGTCACTCATCGGCTTCACGTTTAAGCTGACGGGATCGCTTACCATCACAGCCCCAGGTCGAAGAACGGCCGCCATGCTTCCGCTAAAAGTCAGCTGCCGGTCGGTGCTGCTTTCGACCGACGAAGTTGATGTCCGCAATGCAATATGGGCAGCTCCAATCTCTACAGCATTCTTGCCGAATGCATTGGATAACTCGATCCGGATTCTGTCGCCTCCAATTTTCAGATGGACGATCATGCGCACCGTCTGAAGATCCGCAATAGTGGGCAGAGGGCGAGGTTGCCTGTGGCCGTTTGAGAAGTCGGGCATCCTGATGTCTGGAGGAAGAATCGGGCGGTCGGGGACTGTGGGCGCTAAGTCCTGGGAGGTTGCCCATGCAGCGACCCAATGTTGTGAGACCGCGCCCCTATTCTGTGCAACCAGCGGGGCGGCGGACACCATACATAGGCCGAAGAAAAAGCTTTGGCGAAGCCGAATGATCATGTGTACCTCTTAAGGCAGGGCTGCCTCGTGCCTAGGTCCGATAATTTGCCCGATGGCCCGATCGGAAACCAAAAGCGTGTTTCATTGCGCTTCCGTGCAATGAGAGCCCCTATCATTTCTCAGGGTCGCAGTATGCGGCTATTTCTTCTTCGTAACTGGGAGACTTCTCGAGAGCGTTCGGCGATTTCCGCGTAAAGCGGCCAAATCAATCACTGCAGCCATGGCCTTGTATCCTGCGGCGTTGGGGTGAAGATAGTCTCCGGTTTGCAAATCGTCTCGGAATTTATCGGGCTGTTGGGGGTCTCGCACCACCGCGTCGAAATCAAAGACCCCATCAAACAATCCGCTCGTACGAATCCATTGGTTCACGGCCTGGCGCACTGCCTCGCCGTCGTCGGTGAAAGTTGCGGCATTCCCTCCGTAAGGCGTCATCGTCGCCCCGAAGACGCGGATCCCGTGCTCGTGAGCTCGCTCAACGATCTGTTTCATCCCCAGAATCAGATCGGCGGCTGTAACCATCTGATCTCTCCAGGGGTTCTGGCGAGGGGTGCCATCGGGATTCGGCCGCGGCTTCATGTGCGGCCAGCCGATATCATTGATCCCTTCGAGAATGATCAGGTCTGCAACGCCCGGTTGCGACAGCACATCTCGATCGAATCGCGCCAGAGCCGACACTCCCGCGCCGTCATGAAGAATGCGGTTGCCTCCAATACCTTCGTTGTCAACGGCAAGCTGTGGCGCGCCTTTCTCCGCGGAAAGGCGTTCGGCAAGTTGATTCGGCCAATCGCCGTATTGCGCTTTCGCGCCAAATCCATCGGTAATTGAATCGCCCAGGGTAACGATTGCGGCGCTGCTCTTTCTCACCCAAAACTCCACTCCTGAAAGCCAGTACCACGACTTAGTCACCTTGGGGTCGGGGATGGTTGCCGCTCCGCTAAAATCTCCCTTTCCGGAAATATATGTATCGTGCTGCCCAAGCAGGTGAAATGTTGTTGGGATCGACTCCCTGGGCACAAACAGGCTAATGGCGATCTCTTCGAAGGGGTGCACTTTCAAATCCACCGGATCGCTCAACATGGGCGCTCCGGCCGGAATTTCTACGGTGGCGCTCCCAGAGAATATCAAAGGATGGTCAGACCCGGGAAGGATTTCGCCATCCTGTTTTACGATTGCCACATGGGCGTTGCCGATGGAAAGAGGAGTTGTACCCAGCTCATTCGATAGCCGGACCCGGAGCTTCTGCCCTTCAATCGTCGGCCGAACCACCATCCGAATCGTCTGGTTATCGATGGTGAGCGGCGGCGGCATTCCTGGAAACGTCCGCGGCGCCTGAATCGCAGTGCTCCA
>Ga0335085_10002728_pt1 | contig 32270 bp, 18 predicted proteins | sample Lox_Sample_45_FD_206712 | JGI IMG/M metagenome (GOLD analysis project Ga0335085, IMG submission 206712) | Soil microbial communities from Loxahatchee National Wildlife Refuge, Florida, United States - Lox_Sample_4.5 | ecosystem: Environmental > Terrestrial > Soil > Wetlands | place: USA... | reverse complement strand
CGGCCGCCGAGCGCCCGCTGCAGTCTGGTCGCGGTGGCGGGCTGCGCGCCGGCCTTGCGCAGCCGCGCATCGATCGCCTTCAGCAGCTTGGGGTCGCCGTCGACTAGTTCGGCCTCGATCTCGTCCCAGGAGGTGGCGGCGGCTGCATCGGCTGGCTCGGCCGATACGTGGTCGGCCGCGATCTCCGCCAGTGTCAGGCCGGCGTCATCGACCAGCCGCAGCACCCGGCGGCTGGTCTGTACCCACAGCACCGGTGCCAGCGCCGCGCCCCGGGTGCGGGACCGGACCAGGGCCGCGAGTTCTTTCGGTACGGTGCTGCGGGCCCTGCCGCGGGGCGCTGCCGCGCGCTTGCCGGCCGTCCCGGAGGCTGCGCGGGCGGCAGGCTTGCCGCCGGGCGCGGCCAGGGGCAGGCGAATCTCGTCCCGGGTGCCCGCGCCTGTGGGCAGTTCCAGCTGCCAGCCCGCACCGTCGCCGCCGGTGCGCTCCCGCAGCGTGATGCCGACACCGGTCAGCCGCAGATCCGCGGTGTCGTAGTAGACCGCGTCCAGGAGTTGCTCGGCTTGCGGTGAGACAGCGGCAACTCCGGCCGTCCCGGCTATGGTCTTCACCGCCTCCATGGCGGCCGTCCCAGCTCTGGCAGGGTCGTATTTCCGCTCGGTCTCACGCACGACGGTGGCCACGTCCATCGCCCCCTAACGATCGCAACTGCGCGCGCCGCTGCGAAGCGGAGCGCTCGATGAAAACCTGCTGAGCAACACGCCGGGCCTCGCTCGCGGCCGGGTGCCTGCGGAGGTACTCCCCGTCGGGCTGCATGTCCCACGCCGAGCAGTTGTCCTCCTCGTACGTGCGCAGGATGTCGTCAAGCTCGTTCCTGATGACCGGATCGCAGACAGGGGCGACAACCTCCATCCGCCGGGAGAGGTTGCGTGTCATGAGGTCGGCCGAGCCGATGAAGAACTCGGGCGCGCCGCCGTTCTCGAAGCGGTAGATCCGGCTGTGCTCGAGGAATCTGCCGAGGATGCTGAAAACCTGGATCGTCGGTGACAGTCCAGGGACTCCTGCCCGCAGGCAGCACAGGCCGCGGACGTTGAGGACGATGGGGACGCCGGCCAGGCTGGCCTCGTAGAGCTCCTGGATCATCTGCGGGTCTTGGAGCTGGTTCATCTTGGCCCGGATGCCGCTGGGACGCCCAGCGCGAGCATGCCCGGCCTCGCGCCGGATCAGTGCGGTGAACCGCTCGCGCAGGTCGTGCGGCGCCACGAGAAGCTTTCCCGGGGCCGCCGGGATGCCGGCCGTAAGCTCGTTGAAAACCGCCGCCGCGTCGGCGGCCAGTTCCGGATCCGCGCTGAGTAGCCCGAGGTCCTCGTACAGCCGGGCCGTTCCCTCGTGGTAGTTTCCCGTGCCGACGTGGACGTACCGGCGGATGCCGCCCGGCTCCTCACGCACCACTAGCGCCAGCTTGACGTGCGTCTTGACCCGCTCCATGCCGTAGGCGACGTGAGCTCCCGCCTGCTGGAGCTCCCTGCCCCAGCTGATGTTGGGCGCCTCGTCGAAGCGCGCGGTGATCTCGACCAGGACCGCTACCTCTTTGCCGCGGCGAGCCGCCTCCTTGAGCGCCTGGATGATCGCCGAGCGCCGGCCGGTGCGGTAGATCGTGAGCTTGACCGCGAGAACGGCGGGATCGGCGGCGGCACTCTGTATGAACCGCAGAATCGAGGTGTCGAAGCTGTGATACGGAAAGTGCACCAGGATGTCCCCGCGGCGGATCTCCTCGAACACCGCGGCCGGGTCGGCGGGGTCCAGATTCTGAAGCCGCGGATGGGTCACCGGCTCGTGCGGCGGATACCGGTGCTCGGCATGGCCGTCCACTGGCAGCTCCATCAGGTCCCCGAGGCTCAGCAGCCCGGGAGTCGCGATGACGTCGGCGGGGCCGGCGCCGAGCTGAGTCGCGAGCCAGTCCTGGAGGTCCGCGGGCATGCCGGCGCTGGTCTCCAGGCGGACCGCGCCCGCGTACTTCCGGGCGGTCAGCTCGGCTGTGACCATCTCGATGATCGCACCGGGCGAGAGTTCCGCGTCCTCGTCAGCAATCTGGTCGGTCCACGGATCATCCTTCGCCCCCCTGGTGACCCGGAAGAAGTAGCAGGCCAGCTCCGGAGCCTCGGGGAAGAGCGCGCTCAGGTTGTCGGCGATCACCTGCTCAAGGGGTACCCAGCACGCCTGGTCTGGCAGCGGTACCCAGCGCGGCCGGTTGGTCGGCACCTTGATCCGGACGAAACGGAGGTTCCGGCGGCCCGGTTCGGTGACCAGTATCGCCAGGTTGAGGCCGAGATTGCTGATGAACGGGAACGGGTGTGCGGCGTCCGCGGCAAGCGGGATGAGGATCGGTGCCACGGAGTCCGCGAAATACCGGGCGAGGAAGTCCCGCTGGGACCGGTTGAGGTCCGCGACATCCAGGATCGGGGTTCCCAGGTCGCGCAGCGCGGGACGCAGTTGCTTCTCGACAAGCCTGGCCACCGTCTCTTGCTGGGACCGCAGCTCTGCGCGGCAGGCCTTGAGCTCCTCGGCCGGGGTCAGGCCGTCACCTCCGTGTCGGCCCTCCCCCTTCTGAGCCTTACGGAACAGGCCGCCGATCCGCTTCATCGCGAACTCGTCGTAGATCATGCCCATGATCCCGGCAAACTTGACCCGCTCCAGAAGAGGCTGCTCCGGGTCCTCGGCTAGGGCCAGCACCCGGCGGGCGAAGCTGAGCCAGCTCAGCTCCCGATTGATAAGGGCCGCCGGGGACCCTGGCGTGACCTGCACAGGCTGTGACATAGATACGCACCCCCGCATCCAGCTTCAGCCTAGCCAAAATGCCGGTGGTTCAAGACCCCCGCCGAGACCGCACCCGCCGCCCCGCCCTGACAGCTGCATCAGGACCCGAACCAATAGACCCCGAACGCGCCGCTGGCTCATCTGTGGTCGAGCGCTTGGTTCAGACCGACCGCGGCGCTGATCAGGGCCAGGTGGGTGAAGGCCTGGGGAAAGTTGCCCAACGCCTCGCCCGAGCTGCCGATCTCCTCGGCGAACAGCCCCAGGTGGTTGCTATAGGTCAGCATCTTCTCGAACACCCCGCGGGCCTCGTGCGTGCGCCCGGCCCGGGTCAGCGCCTCGACATACCAGAAGGTGCAGAGGCTGAATGTGCCCTCGCTGTCGGCGATGCCGTCGTGGCCGGTAAAGGCGTAGCGGTGGACCAAGCTATCGGCGACCAGCCTCTCACTGATCCGCTCCAGGGTGGACAGGAACCGCGGATCGGTCGGGCCGGCGAACCTGACCAGCGGCATGATCAGCAGGGACGCGTCGAGCAGCTCGCTACCGGGATACATCACGTAGCTGTTCAGGCCGGGGTCCCAGCACTGCTCCTGAACGAAGCGGTGGGCCTGGGCGGACAGGTCGCGCCATCGCTCTACGGGCGCGGGCAGCCCGCGGTCGTCGGCCAGGCGCCGGGCGCGGTCGAAGGCCAGCCAGGTCATCAGGGCGGAGTAAGTGAAGCGCTTGCGCGGGCCGCGGATCTCCCAGATGCCTTCGTCGGCCTCGGTCCAGTGGCGGCTCAGCCAGTCGAGTCGCCTGGACAGGGCGCACCACAGGTCATATGAGATCGGCGCCTCCCGGTTGTAGATATAGACCGAGTCCATGATCTCGCCGTAGACGTCGAGCTGCTGCTGAGCGGCCGCGCCGTTGCCGATCCGCACCGGACGCGTGCCCCGGTAGCCCTCCAGGTGATCGAGGATCTCCTCGGGGATGTGGTCGCTGCCGTCGATCGTGTACATGATCGACACGTCGCCTTCTGCGGTCGCCAGCTCGCAGCGCTGTTGCAGCCAGTCCATGAAGCTGGCGGCCTCCTCCAGGAAGCCCAGCCGCATCAGCGCGTACACGGTGAACGAGGCGTCCCGCAGCCAGGCGTAGCGGTAGTCCCAGTTGCGCGTGCGCCCGAGCTCCTCCGGTAGCGACGTGGTAGGGGCCGCGATGAGGGCCCCGGTCGGGTGGTAGACCAGCAGCTTGAGGGCCAGCGCGGAGCGGTGCACGACCTCTCGCCAGCGGCCCGTGTACCGCGACTGGGCCAGCCAGTTGCGCCAGAAGTCCTGCGTCTGGATGAACAGCTCGCGGGTCTCGCCCGCGAGTACCGGGTGGACGTCGCCGTTCCACTCCAGGTGAAAGTCGGCCGTCTCGCCCTCTTCCAGCATGAACGTCGCGGCGACACCGTTGTCCTCGGCCTTGAGGCCGACGTTGGCCCGAAGCACGGCGCGGCCCAGCGGGGAAGTGAAGACGGCCCCCGTGCCTTGGATAATTTCGGTGTCATGCGGCATGCGGCCGTAGTCGAAAGCGGGGTGGCAGGCGACCTCGAACCTCGCCCGGCCGCGGACCGCGCGGGCCTGGCGGACGAGCAGATCCCGGGCCCGCCCGGCGGTCCCGGTCTCCGGCACCATGAAGTCGATCACCTCGCCCACCGCCTCCTTGCCCTGGAAGCGGGTGAGCAGGATGTTGGTGTCGTGGAGGTAGCGCTGCTTCGGCCGGGCGTAGCTCGTCCGGGCGGTCAGCGAGAAGTAGCCGCCCCGGCGGGAGTCCAGGATGGCGCCGAACAGGCTCGGGGCATCGAACCGGGCCGGGCAGAACCAGTCGATCGTGCCATCGGTGCCGACAAGGGCAACCGTGCGCAGGTCGCCGACGATGCCGTGCTCTTCGATCGGCAGATAGCCGCGCGATGAGCCGACGCGGCCGGTCCTTTCCCCGGCGTAGCTGTGCTCCATGTCATAGATGTTTCCTGAGTGGCGAGAGTTCACCCTACCTACGGGCATGCACCCGCCTCGGGCTGCGAGAACGGGCGGGGAAACAGGTACAAACCGGGCATAACAACCCCATCGGATCCGCGGTGACCTGCTGCCCGGACTGGAGGCGGACTCCGGTCGCCTTGCGGCACTCGAAGAGGATCCGGGTGACCGGGGTTTCGGTCCTGCCCGCGAGGTTGGGTCGACTGAGCGCCGGGCGCAGGTAGGGGGCTGCGCTGGCCCGTGGCCCGGCGTTTGTGCTGGGATACGCCATGCTGGAAATGGTAGATTAATGGCATGAGAACTGCCATTGACGCGGCCGGGCGCATCGTGGTTCCCAAGGTCCTGCGCGAGACCTTGGGGCTCACTGCCGGGCAGCCGCTGGAGATCGTCGAGCGTGATGGGAGGCTTGAGGTCGTGCCTGCCCCCACGCCGATGCGATTGGTGGATGAGGGCGACGGCGTCACCGCGGTCGCGGACGTTGAGATGCCGGTGCTGACGGCCGCGATGGTGCGGGAGACGCTGGAGCGTGTCCGCCGGTGAAGGCCGTCGACTCCAGCGTGGTGATCGCCGCCTTCGCCAGCTGGCACGAGCACCATGCGGTCGCCCGCAAGGCCATGGCCGCCCGGCCCCGCCTGATCGCGCACGCGGCGGTCGAGTCGTACTCGGTGCTGACCCGGCTGCCGCCGCCGCACCGGGCGAGCCCGGATATCGTGCACGCGTTCATTACGGGGCGTTTCACCGAGCCGTTCCTCATCCTGTCCGAGACTGGTTACCAGGAGCTCCTGGCCACGGTTGCGGCCGGCCAGATCCTCGGCGGCCCTGCTTATGACGCGCTGATCGCCTTCACGGCGGCAGAGCACAACGCCACCCTGATGAGCCTTGACCAGCGTGCGGCAGCCACGTACGAGACAGTCGGCGCACAGGTCGAGCAGCTTCTCAGCTAGCGCGGCCGTAATCCGGGCGACGTCAGCGCCGAAGTCTCGGCATCCGAGCAAACACCGAGCAAACAGCAGTCTGCATAGGTCTAGACCAATCTTCAGGGTGCCGGCAAACCAGCCCTGTCCGGTGCTGGCCTGCTGTGAGCGGCTCCGTCTCGTTCTTGCCGCCGCGGACGGGGGACTGGCTGGCCGCCGCCTGCGTGCCTGCCCGAGCTGACCTTATAGTGAGGTTGATGTCAATCGGTCGGATGAGCGGTGCCGTTGCCGACAGTGCGCTCCTTGACCTGCTCGAACCGGGCTGGAGGCGGGAACTCGCCGCAGGCGTGCCCGTCGGCCACCTTGATGTGGAACCAGGCGTCGTGCGGGCGGCGGCCGCGGCCCTGGGCGAGCAGTCACGGAGCCTGCCGCCCGGCGGGGCGGCCGAGCGGTGGCCCGCCTGCGTCATCGTCGCGCTCGCCCGGGTCGCGGCGGCCGCGGGCACTGGGTCCTTCTGGCCGGCCTGGCACCGTGCCGCGGGACTGCGCCGGAGCGGGCGTTCGGCCGGTGAATGGGGCAGTGCCTTCCTCACCGCGCTGGGAACGCTGGGGATGCCCGGCACTGGGTCGACCGCGGATGAGGCCGTGCTCGCGCACGCGGCCGCTCCCGGGCGAGGCGGCGAGGGCGCGAACCCGGACGAGGGTGAGCCTGGTGGGGTGGCCGGGGAAGGAGGCGGAACCGCCGGCCTGCGGTTGGATCCGTTCGGCGGCGGGGTCCTGCGCGTGGACACCGCTTCGGGGCAGGCCCGCCCAGTGCCACCAGAGGATGCTGGGCTGCCCGGGGTTGCTGCCCGCGACGCTGACCGGCTGCTCGTCTTCGACGCCGACGGCGGGCTGGCCGGCCCGGTGCTCCCGGCCGAAGCCGTCTGGGCAGTCTGCCCCGTGACCGCCGAGCTGCGGTCGGACGTACCGCTCAGAACCGTGATGACCAGCACGCTCCCGCTCACCTGGCGTGGCTGGCGGCTCGTCCAGCTGGACCTGCGGGAAGCGTCGTGGCTCGCCCTCCGCGACACCGACACCCGCGCCGAAGGCGGACGCCGCGTCGTGCGCGGGCGGACGAAACCGGTGTTGCGCACGGGCCTGCCGATCCCCGGCGTAACGACAGCGGCCGGCACGCCCGTCTTCGCCCGCCCGCCCGAGGTCCTCCTGCCGCCAGGCCAGGACCAGTGGCGGGTCGAGGTCCGCCGGGCGCGGTCCGGCGCCGTTCTCGCGAGCGTCACCGCGACCGGCGACGCCTGGCGGCCGGACGCCCTCTGGCGGAATGTGCCGCGCCCGTTCCTCGGCGAGCTCACGATCATTGTGACCTCGCGCACCATGACTCCGGGCCTGCGCCGTGGCGTCGTCCTCGCGGAGGGCCTCGGCGTCACCTCGTACCCGGCGCCTCGCCTCACCAGCGCCCGCGGCCTTGAGCGGGCGGAAGCGGTGATCTCCGCGCCGCCCGGCATGACCGTCTCCCCGGCCGCAGTCGAGTATCCGGAAGAGACGATGACGAGACGGATCACCTGCGTCGCGGGCCCGGTCGTCCAGCAGCTCGCCGTCACGCCGCCGCACATCAGGCTGCGCGTCGAACCCGAACCAGGCGGTGGCGGCACCGTCACCCGTTGGCACCATGCCGGCCCGCTGCGGCTGACCAGCGCCGACCTGTGGCGCGGTGGCGCCCTCCGGATCGACTTGCCCGGAGTCGCCGTTCCCCCGCCGGTCACGGTCACCGCCCGGCGCTGTCCGGAAACCGGCACCACGGAACCCGGGAATGAGCCGGTTCAGGTCCTGGCCCCGACCAGGGACGGCCGCTACCCGCTGCGCCGGATCCTGGACACGGTGACCATCCGCGGCCACGCCGAGCTCACCATCACGATCGCAGCTGCCACCGTGACGATCGCGACCGTATCCGGTATCAGTCAGGTCAACGACCCGTGGGCGATGGCGTTATTGCGCGATCCTGCCCTATGTGGACGTTATCGCCACCGCCGAGCACCTGAGCCTGACCTACCGCCGTTACCTGCGTTCGCTGCTGCCCGTCCGGGACCCGGACCTCGCGCGGTCCCTGCGGGACGCGATCGACGGCAGCCCGCTGCTGACCAAGGGGCCGGTGCTGGAGGCGACGCCGCCCTACTCCACGGGAGCGAGCCTGCGCGGCCTGGTCTCCGACGGCGTCCTGCCCGGCGGGTTCGCGCGGCTCGGCGGGCCCGCGCTCCCGCTCGACCGGCCGCTGTACGCGCACCAGGAGCAGGCGATCAGGAAGGCCGCCGCGGGCCGCAACCTTGTCGTCGCCACTGGGACGGGCTCCGGCAAGACCGAGAGTTTTCTGCTCCCGGTCCTGTCGGAGCTCATCAGGGAGCGCGACGCAGGCCAGCTCGGCCCCGGCGTCCGTGCCCTCCTCCTCTACCCGATGAACGCCCTCGCCAACGACCAGGTGCGCCGGCTGAGGCAGGTGCTGGCGAACACGCCGGAGATCACGTTCGGCCGGTACACCGGCGAAACGCCGGAGCGGCCGGCCGAGGGGGCGTCCCTTTTCGACGCGCTCAACCCGGGCGAGACCCGCCTGCCGAACGAACTGCTCTCCCGGGCCGAGATGCGCGACGCCCCGCCGCACCTGCTTCTCACCAACTACGCGATGCTGGAGTACCTGCTGCTCCGTCCCGCGGACATGGACCTATTCGAGGGTGCGCACGGCGGCCACTGGCGCTTCGTGGTGCTCGATGAGGCGCACGTCTATGACGGGGCGAAGGCCGAGGAAGTTGGCATGCTGTTGCGTCGCCTCAAGTACAAGACCAGTCATCCCGAACGGGGGCGGGTTCCTGCCGACCGCCCCATTTCCCTCCAGGTCATCGCGACCAGCGCGACGGTGGGTGACAGTCCCGGGGCGGTCATGGACTTCGCCGCGAAGCTGTTCGACGCGCCGTTCGAGTGGGTGCCGCGGGATGACTCCCGTCAGGACCTGGTCCGGGCCACGCGGGTCGCGGTGCCTGACGGCCTGGTCGCGGACGTACCAGGCATCTCACCGGAAGACGCCGCCGGCCTCGGCCGGGTCCGCGCGCTGCTCGCGGGCGGGCCGCTGCCGTTCACCGAGCTAGCCGCCGCCGCGGGTGTGTCCGGGCAGCGGCTGGCGGAACTGGTGGCGCTCGGTGCCGTGGCCCGGGACGGTTCGGGTACGCCGGCGCTGTCCGCCCGGTACCACCTGTTCGCACGGGCGACAGAAGGTGCGTTCACCTGCCTGACGGCCGGCCAGGCTTCCGAAGCACGGGCCGCCGGGGCACCGGGCGGGCCGCACGTGGCGCTGGCCCGGCGGGAGATGTGCCCGGAGTGCTCGGCAGCGGTGTTCGAGTTCGGCTGCTGCAAGCGGTGCGGGGCGGTGTACCTGGTCGGCGTCGTGGAACGAGACGCCACCGGGGAGTTCTTCAGCTCCCGGGTTGCGCGCGGTGACCGCCGCAGCTGGCTGCTGCTCGGCGACGCCCCGCTCCCGGCCGGCCGTGAGCCGGGAACGACGAGCGCCGGGCCGGGGACCGTGGACGAGGACGACGCCGCGTTCGAGGAGGCGGCCGAGACCGACGCGAAGGACGCCCTGCTCTGCGGCAAGTGCGGGGCGCTGCACGGTGCCACGGGCGCCGGTGTCGGGGCGGGCATCGGCACGGGCGGCGGCACCGGGCCATGCGGATGCCCCGCCGCGCACCTGCGCAGCGTCCGGCGGCTGCCAGGCCGGTCGGGTACGCCGCGCGGCTGCGTATCGTGCGGGGCGGGCGGCACCAATATCATCCGGCTGTTCGAGAGCGGCAACGAATCCTCCGCTGCCGTGCTGGCGACCGCGCTGTACCAGGCGCTGCCCGCGGACGAGGAGTCCGCCGGGCGGCCGGGCGGCGGGCGGAAGCTGCTGGCGTTCAGCGACAGCAGGCAGGCCGCCGCGTTCTTCGCCCCCTACCTGGAGTCCAGCCACGCGCTTGTGCTCCAGCGCCGGCTGATCCTGGACGGGCTGGCCCGGGCCACCGGGCCAGACTCCGCGGGGCCAGACTCCGCAAGTGCCGGCCCGTCGTGCTCAGTGGACGACCTGATCGAGGCGGTGGCCGCGGCGGCGGGAGCGGCCGGGATATTCGGGCGGCGGGAGTCTAGGCAAGCGCGGCGGCGGGAGACCGCGCGCTGGGTGCTGCGCGAGCTGATCGCGCTGGACGAACGGCAGTCGCTCGAAGGCCTCGGCCTGCTCCGGATCGCGCTCGACGTCGACCCGGCCTGGCATCCGCCGGCACCGCTGCTCGCGCTCGGGCTCACCGCGGATGAGTGCTGGCTGCTGCTCGGCGAGCTGGCCCGGACGCTGCGCCTGCAAGGTGCGCTGTCCATGCCCGAGGAGGTCGACCCGGCGGACGAGATGTTCGACCCGCGCCGCGGCCCGGTCTACGTCCGCGTCGACGGAGCCGAGGCGAAGCTCAAGGTGCTGAGCTGGCTCCCCACGCGCGGCGTCAACAAGCGCCTCGACTACCTCGGCCGTGTGCTCGCGGTGATCGGCAGAGATAATCCGGGTCTAGATCGTGCAGGCCCAGGTAACGCGGGCACGGGCATTCCAGGCCCAGGTAATCCAGGTGCAGTGGACGCCGACGCCCGCGCGGTGCTCGCGGGCTGCTGGCGGGCGCTGACCGGGGTCCGTGACGGCTGGCTGGCCGGGTCGGCGCTGCCCCGGATCGGGCAGGCGTACCAGGTCGACCACACGTGGCTGACCCTCGCTCCGGGTGGGGGCGGAGGTAAAAGCACAGGCGGTGCGCTGTACCAGTGCGACGTGTGCCGCCGCCGGGCCGCCGTCTCGCTGCGCGGCGTCTGCCCGACGCTGCGCTGCGCTGGGCGCCTCGTTCCGGTGACCGCGTCGGCCGACGATGACGACGACCACTACCGGGTGCTTTACCAGCGGACCGCACCGGTCGCGCTGACCGCACGCGAGCACACCGCGCAGTGGACCGGGCTCGAGGCGGCCGACATCCAGCAGCGCTTCCTGGCCGGCGAGGTCAACGTGCTGTCCTGCTCGACTACGTTCGAACTCGGCGTGGACGTGGGCGCGCTCAACGCCGTGCTGCTGCGCAACATGCCGCCCACCACGGCGAACTACATCCAGCGGGCCGGCCGGGCCGGGCGCCGCGCCGGGGCGCCGGCGCTCGTGCTCACCTACGCGCAGCGCCGGTCCCACGACCTGTCCCGCTACGCAGCGCCCGAGACCATGCTGTCCGGCCAGGTCCGGGCACCCTATGTGCCGCTCGGCAACCCGCGGATCGACCGGCGGCACGCCCACTCGGTGGCCCTGGGGGCGTTCTTCCGCGCCGCGAAGGACAGCAGCGGTCAGGAGTGGAAGACCGCGGGCGACTTCTTCCTGACCGGGAACCAGGGGACCGGTGACCAGGGAACCGCGGCTCGTTCCGCGCCGCAGCTCTCACCTTCGCAACTGGTTCGCGGGTTCCTCACACCGGTGCCAGAGGACGTCGACGCCGCGCTGCGCGCGGTGCTGCCGAAGTCCGTCCAGCAGCGGATCGGGCTCGATTCCGGCGCGTGGGTGGATCACCTCGACGCGCTGCTGTCGCAGGTGCGGGCCGAGCTTGCCCAGGATGTCGCGATGTTTGAAGAGCGGCGGAAGGACGCGTTCGAGTCCCGGCGCAGCGACGTGGCCGCCCGGTTCGAGCGGTCCATCAACACGATTACCAGGCGGTCGCTGATCGGGTTCCTGGCCAACCGCAACATCCTGCCCAAGTACGGCTTCCCGGTGGACACCGTCGAACTGCGCACGGCGCACTGCGACTCGCAGGTCGGGGCGCGGCTGGAGCTGACCAGGGACCTGTCGGTGGCGATCCACGAGTACGCGCCGGGCGCCGAACTGGTCGCGGGCGGCGTGCTGTGGCGCAGCGCCGGGATCTACCGCCTGCCCGGCCGGGAGCTGATCACCCGGCACTACACGGTCTGCCGCGGCTGCCAGCACTATCGCGAGGGCGGCGGCGACCTCGCACCCGCGTGCACGGCGTGCGGGCGGCCAGCGGACGGGCCGGTGCGGGAATACTGCGTGCCGGAGTTCGGGTTCGTGGCCGACCCGCGTACGTCGAAGCCGGGCACCGCCCCGCCGCAGCGCTTCTGGAACGGTGCCGTGCACGTGGTGTCGCTCGGCGCGGAACTGGCGGAGACGCGCTGGAGTACCGCGGGCGGCGCGGTGGCCTGGTGCCACAGCGGCACCCGCGGCCGACTCGTCTCCCTGTCAGAAGGACCGGGCGGAGCCGGGTTCCTCATCTGCGACTGGTGCGGCTGGGGTGGCCCCAACCACGGCCGCGCCGCCAAGTCCCATCTCAACCCGTTGCGCGGCAAGCCGTGCACCGGCCCGCTGCGCTGGCGGTCACTCGCGCACTCCTACGAGACCGACATCTTGCGGGTCCAGTTCGATGCCCCCGGGCTGCGCGCGGCCGGCGATTCCGGGGTCGGCGAGCGGGCGCGGTGGCACTCGCTGCTCTACGCGTTGCTTGCGGGCAGCGCCGAGGGGCTGGAGATCAGCCGCGGTGACATCGACGGCGTCGTGCACGCGGGCGCCGACGGCCGCAGCGGCCTGGTGCTGTTCGACACGGTCCCCGGCGGCGCCGGCAGCGCGGCGCGGATCGCCTCGTCCCTCGACGTGGCGGTCGACTTCGCGCTGCGGCGGGTCAGCGCGTGCGACTGCGGACCTGAGACGTCCTGTTACGGCTGCCTGCGGACGCCGCGTAACGAGCGTTATCATGAGGACCTCTCCCGCGGCGCGGCCCTGGCAACCCTGGAGTCCCTGTCTGGGCTGCGCACGGGCGACTCGTGACCGGCGCTGACCGCGAATCGGACGCTGGTGCCGGGTAAGCCCCCTCGTTTTGTCAGCATCGGCTGGAAGACTCCCCTCATGACCACCTCAAGCCAGCAGGACGTGCCCGCCGCGCCTGACGGCACGTTCGGCATCGACGCGTTCACCGCCGACGACCGGCTGCGCCTGTTCCGCTTCGCGGCGGCCGAGAACCGGCACGAGTACCTCTGGCTGCTGCGCGCCTTCGACCGGGCGCGCGCCAACTACCAGGTGCTGATGCACGTCTCCGACGCCCAGGCCGCGCTCGACGCCATGGCGGCGCAGCGGCCGGAAGCACAAGCCGCGGACGTCCAGTCACTGCTTGACTCCCTCGCCGAGTGGCAGGTCCTCGACCGCTCCTACGACGGCACCCGCGCCGCCAACCTGGCCGAGTACCGGAACCGGCACTACGTGTACCAGTTCACCCAGGCGGGCTACCGCGCCTACCGCGCGGTCGAGGACGTGCTGAGCGCCAGCCTGGAAGACGCGCAGCTGTCCCGGCTGGTCTTCCCGGACATCCTGGCGGACCTGCGCTCCCTGGCGGAAGCGGCGAGGAGCGGCGACGCGCCCGAGGTGTACCGGAAGCTGTCCCGCCTGGACGGGGTCCTCGCGGACATGGCGCAGCGCGCTGCCCGGTTCTACCTGATGCTCGGCGATCTGGCCCGGACCAACGACACGCGCCCCGAGGTGTTCCTCGCGCACAAGGACGCGCTGCTCACCCACATGCGCGAGTTCCATTCCGAGCTCAGCCGGTACGCGCCGCTGCTGGCCGACGCGGTCGAGCAGGTCAGCGCGGAGGGGCCGGACCTGATCGCGGCCCTCGCCGCCGAGGCCGACGACAACCTGTTCCGCTCTCCCGAGGAACGGCATCGGCAGTGGCGGCACCGCTGGAACGGCCTCGTCCAGTGGTTCGGCGCCAGCCAGAGTGAGGCCGGCCCCGCTCCCGGCACCACAGCGCCGCGGGCCAGCGAGGCCGACCGGCTCCAAGACGCCACCATCACCGGCATCGCCAACGTCACCGCCCTGCTGCGGCGGGTCACGGAGTCGAGACGAGGCGGCGTCAGCCGGGAAAGCCAGCTCCGCCACCTCGCGCAGTGGTTCGCGCGCCTGCCAGACGACGACGCCGCGCACGCGCTGTACCAGGCGGTATTCGGACTCGGCGGTCCGCGTCACGTCGCCGTCGGCTACGAGGACCCCGACCTGATCCCGGGCAGGCAGTCGTGGTGGGAAGCCGAGCCGGTGCAGCTCGCGCGCACCCTGGTGCGGACCGGCCGGGTCACCGGACTGCAGGGCCCGGGCCGGATCCAGCGCGACGACGCGGCGCGGGAGCGGCTGCGCGCCGAGCAGCTCAAGGCCACTGTCGCGCGCCGCGCGGCGGCCGCGCAGCTGGCCAGCGACGGCGTCTACGAACGGGTGCTCGACGAGCCGGAGACGGAGGCGCTGCTTAGCCTCATGAGCATCGCCCTCGTTGCCAGGGTCCCGGTCAGCCGCAGCGTCACCGCGGCCGGCGGGGCGGGACCGGTCGCGACTGGTTCCTCCGACGGCGTGCGCCTCACGCTCCGGCCCGCGCCCGGCGTGTCGACGGTGCGGACCGTCCGCGGCCGGCTCCACCTCGACGGCCTGGCCATCGAGGTGACAAGCGCGGCCAGTGCGACGGCCGGTGCGGCGGGCACCGGCGCGCCCGCCCCCGTGCCCGCTTCAGCCCCCGCCCCGGTGCCCGCTTTCCCCGCCCGCACAGCCGGGGGGTCAGCGTGAAGGTCGCCGAGAACGTCAGCGCCCTCGAGCTCGCCGAGTACCAGCAGGCCGCCCGGCAGGTGCTGCGCCATCCGCTCGTCACCGCCGCCTACCCGGACAAGACCACGCTGCCGCTCGTCCGCAAGTGGGCGCCCCAGCTCCGGGCGGACCTCGCGGAAACCCTCGGGTACACCCTCGTCAGCAACGGCGACACGATCAGGCTGCGCCGGGTGCAGGACACGCTCGACCTCACGAGGCCGGCCTACACGCGGGCCAAGAAGCCCTTCGACCGGCGCCGCTACGCCTACCTCGTGCTCACCATGTCGGCGCTCGGCCGTTCCGGCAGCCAGATCGCCCTGTCCGAGCTCGCCGACGCGGTGGCGGCCGAGGCCGGGCGCATCGAAGGCCTCGGCATGGACACCGGGCGGAAGGCCGACCGCGACGCGTTCGTCGACGCGGTCGCATGGCTGGAGACACGGGGCGCGCTGCGCATGGCCGACGGCAGCGCCGCCGACTGGGTCAATGACCCGGAGCGGGCCGAGGCGCTCTACGACATCGACCGGGACATCGTAGGCGCGGTTTACGCGCCCAGCCGCGTGCTCCAGCACCTGGGCTCGGTGACCGCGCTTCTCGGTGACGCCGCGAGCGCAGGCCCGGCGCAGGGCATCAACGCCGAGCGCCGCCGCGCCGGACGGCAGGCACGTCGACTGGTCCTGGAGAACCCCGTTGTCTACTACGCGGATGTGGACGATCACCTGCGCGGGCTGCTGAAGTCACCCGCACTCGCCGAGGACCTCGAGCGGCTCACCGGCCTGCCGCTGGAACGCCGCGCCGAGGGGGTCGCCCTGATCAACACCGGCGGACGGCTCACCGACGTCACGTTCCCCGGCACCGGCACGGTCGCCCAGGCAGCGCTGCTGCTGTGCGCCCGGATCGCCGGCTACCTGCAGCGTAACCGTCGCCGCGTCGAGCACCTGCCCGCCGCGACGGCGGCCGAGCGGCTCGCCGACGCCGCCGCCCGCATCGACGCGGCCCTCCCGGCCCGCGCGGGCGTCGCCGCGCTCCTCGCGGACACTGTGTTCCTCGCGGACACTGCGCTTCCGGTCGGCCCGGTGCCGCCCGCCGTGCCCGTTACCCTGGGTATGCCGTTCACGGGTGAGGGAGCGGAAGCGGGGGAGGAGGCGTCCGTCGCTGCCGAAGCGGCCTACCCGTTCCTGAGCGAGTCCTGGCTGCGGGCGGAGCTCACCAAACTGGTGGACGAGTTCGGCCGCGGCATGTCCGAACGCCAGGTCGCCGACCCGGCCGGCCTCCTCGATGATGCCCTTGACCTGCTCGCCGGCGTCGGCTTCGTCACCCGCACCGGCGGCGGCGCCCTCGTCCTCCCGCTCCTCGCCCGTTACCGCGGCGTCACCGCCCAGCTGAAGGAAACGATCCAGTGACCAGGTACGAGCCGTCCCGTGCGGGCATCATCAACCTGTGGGACTACCGGGACGAGGAGTTTTCGTTCGCCGGCGGCTGGCTCGTCCTGCGCGGCCCGAACGGATCCGGCAAGACTAAGGCACTCGAAGTGCTGTTCCCGTTCGTGCTCGACGGCCGGATCGACCCCAAGCGGCTGAACCCGTTCGCGGCCGAGGACCGGACGATGAAGTCCAACCTTCTCTACCGCGGCATGGACAACGCGGTCGGCTACGTCTGGCTGGAGTTCCGCCACCGTGACACCGGGGAAGCGGTCACGGTCGGCATCGGCCTGCACGCCCAGCGGCACCGCGATATCCCGGTCCGCTGGCATTTCGTCGCCGAGGGCCGCGTCGGCGAGGACTTTTCCCTGCTCACCGACGACGACCGTCCGATGACGAAGAAGCAGCTCGTGGAAGAGATCGGCGAGGCGAACATCTACGCCTCGCCGACAGAGTACCGGGCGGCGATCGACGCCAGGCTGTTCCGCCTCGGCACCGAGCGCTACGAGCAGCTGCTCACCCTCATCCTGACCCTGCGGCGCCCGCAGCTCGCCAAGAACCTGGACCCGGTTAAGCTGTCGGACACGCTGACCGACGGCCTCCGCCCCGTCGATGACGACCTCGTTAACGAGGCCGCGCGGAGCTTCGACGACATGGAGGCGGTCGCCCGCACGCTAGAGGGGCTGGTCGCCGCCGACGAGGCGGCCAGCTCATTCCTCGCCAGCTATACCACTTACCTGCGCACCCATGCCCGGTCTGCCGCCGACGCGCTGACCCGCCGCCGGGAGGCGACGCAGGCCCAGCGGGAGGCCGTCGGCAGGGACGAGGAGACCGAGCGGTTCGCCGAGGCGGGGCAGCGGGAAGCCGAGGGCCGCCGCGAGCAGGCCGAGACGGCCGTCGCCGGACTGCGCGGCCGGATCGAGCAGCTCAAGGCGAGCAGCGCCTACCAGGCGGTCGAGCAGATGGGCGACCTGGAGCGCCTCGTCCGCACCTGCCTGCAGACCGCGAGCGACGCCAAGGCGGAACTCGGACGCCGCCAGGCCGCGACCGCCCGCGCCCGTTCCGACGCGGAGCGCGCGGGCGCTGCCCTGGCCGAGCTGGCCGCGACCGTCACGCGGACCGCCGCCGAACTCGCGGACCACGCGGCCCAGGCGGGCATCTCCTGGCAGTCGGCCGACGCCGAGGCGTCCGGCCTGGCGCAGCGTGCAGGCGCCCGGGTCGCGGTCCGGCTGGAGAACGTGCGCGCGGTCCGCGCCGCGGACGCCGCGCACCGCCAGGCCGCCCACGCCCGTGACCTCGCCCGGATTGCGCTCGACCGCGTCGGCCAGGCGCTTACAGAGGCCGAGGAGGCCGAAGAGTCGGCGGCCGCCGCCGTCACCCGCGCCCTGGAGGCCGCACGGCAGGCCCTCGCCGACTGGTCCTCCCGGAACGCCGGGCTGCTTCCCGCCACTGAGTGGGCCGACCTCGCCGAGGCCCTGGGCGAGGCGCTTGCCCGCTTTGGCGAGCCGGACGCCCCGTTGCCGGAGAGTACGTATAACAGCAAGATCCAGGTCGCGGAGCAGCGGGTTCGCGACGAGCGGGCGGCCGTGCGGGCCCACCGGTCCTCTCTTGCCGCGCAGCGGGCCCAGGTGAGCGCGGAACGAGACGCCATCGCCGCCGAGCGGGACGACGCCCCGCCGTGCTACCCGGGACGGACGGCGGACCGTTCGGCCAGGGACGGCGGACCGCTCTGGCGCCTGGTCCGTTTCGCCGACGACGTCGCGGATGACCGCGCGGCGGCGCTCGAGGCGGCGCTTGAGGCGACGGGCATGCTCGACAGCTGGGTCCTGCCGTCCCCTCCGGACGAGTCCCGCCTGTCAGAGATAGCCGGGATGGGAACTGCCGGCAGCGGCGACGGGTTCCTGGTCCCGGGTAACCCCGTCCAGGGAATGAGCCTCGCCGACGTCCTGGTGCCCGAGGACGGCACCAGCGTGTCCCGTGACCTGATAACGGCGACACTGAGGTCGGTCGCGCTCGACGGGAAACTCTTCTCGTCCGCCGCCGTGATCGGTGCCGACGGCCGCTACTCCCATGGCATCACCGCGGGCCAGCACCGCAAGGAGCATGCCGAGTACATCGGCGCCACCGCCCGGGCCCGCCGCCGCGCCGCCCGCATCGCCGAATGCGACGCGAGGATCGCCGACCTGATGAGGCAGATCGCCGAGGCCGACCACCAGGCAGCAGAACTCGCGGACACCCTCCAGGCATTCGCCGACGCGCGGCGCGCGCTGCCTTCGACACGCCAGATCGCCGAGGCCCAGCGGGAACACAACCGGGCCGCCGGGCACCTGCGCAGCGCGCGGCACGCGGCAGAGCAGGCGCAGGCGAGCTTTGACGAATCCGTCGCCGCCGTTACCGTGACCGAGCGGGCCCTGCGCCGCGCCGCCGCCGAGCACGCACTCGCGCCGGAGGCCGCCGACCAGGTCGAGGCCGCGACCCGCCGCTTCGAGTCCGCTGCCCGCGATCTCGAGGCCAGGCACCGCGAGCATGTCCGGCAGGCCGGCGCCGTCACCGACTCCCGCGACCGCCTTGAGCATGCCGCGCAGGAGGAACGCGCGGCCGCCGAGACGCACAGGTCCGCCCACCACCGCCACGCCGAGGAAGACGCCAAGCTGCAGGCGCTGCGGGACTCCGTCGGGGCCGAAGCCCAGCAGGTCCTCGCGCGGATCGGAGAGGCTGAATCCGGCCTCTCCGATGCTGGGGCGGCGGAGAGGGCCGCGCGCGAGGCGGAGATCGCCGCGATCAGGGCGGCCGCCGCGGCGGCCGAACGGGTCGTCAAGGGACGCGAGGCACTCGCCGTCGCGCTGGCCGAGGAATTCGGCACCGCCCGCGGGCTCGCCCCGTTCGCGGCACGGGAACTGCTCGACGTGCTGCAGTGCCCGCCCGGCCTGGCCTGGCCCGCTGCCGAGGAGGAGTGGGCGGGCGGGGAGACGCCGCGTTCCGTTCTGGATATCTATGACGCGATCCTGGCGGTGACCCGCGGGCTGACGGCGACGGAAACGTCGCTCAAGCAGTCGACGACCCGGCTGACCCGGGCACTGGAGGAGTTGCAGGCGCAGCTCGCGGCGGCCGGCCAGGATTATCACCCCGAATGGGACAGCGCCGACGGGGTCATCGTCGTGCGGATCGCCGACGAACTGGGGCCGCTGCCGGCGGCGGCGTTCGCCACCCGGATCGCGACCGCGCGTCGGGACCAGCAGCTGCTGCTGTCCGACAGCGAGCAGCGGATCCTGGAGGACGCGTTGCTCACCCGGCTGGCGCAGCAGATCCACGACCGGACCGTCGACGCGCGTGACCTGATCCGCGCGATGAACAAGGAGATGCGCGGCAGGCGCATGTCGTCCGGCAAGCGGGTCGGCGTGAGCTGGCAGCTGGCCGACTCGCTGGACGACGAGCAGCGGGCGGTGGCCAGCCTGCTCGACGCCGACGCGTCCCGCCTGTCGCCGGACGCGCTGGCCCGGATGCGAGCGCACTTCGCGGCGCGGATCAAGACCGAGCGGGCGCGGTACCGGGAGCTGCCGTATCGTGAGCTGCTCGCGTCCGTGCTCGACTACCGGCGGTGGCGGCAGTTCGTGTTCCAGCTGGTCAGCCCCGAAGGCGGCGAGGAGACACTGACTCGCGGCAGGCACAGCCGGCTGTCCGGCGGTGAGCAGTCGGTGTCGCTCCACCTGCCGCTGTTCGCGGCGGCGCACGCTATGCTGAACTCGGCCCGCCCGGACGCGCCACGGCTGCTCGCGCTCGACGAGGCGTTCGCCGGGGTGGACGACACCGGGCGCGGCGAGCTCATGTCCCTGGCGGCGCAGTTCGACCTGGACCTGTTCATGACCGGGTACGACCTGTGGGCGACCTCAGGCGCCGTCCGCGCCGCGGCGCACTACGACCTCGCGCACTCACCTGTACAGCACACGGTGAGCGCCCTGCTGCTGGTCTGGGACGGTGCGGAACTGATCGCGGACGAGGCCGGCTCGCTGGCGAGCCGCCTCGGCTCCCCGGGCACCCGCCGCGCAAGGCTGACGGAAGAGCGGCAGGAAATATCTGCTGTCGGCTTCAGGTCACCCAGCTCGCGGGTCACCTAACTAACTGGTGCGCGAGCAAACGGATCCTCCGAAAGCCAGTCCTGGGCGGCCTGATCAACGAGTATGCGCGCGCCGCCTGATATCCCGAGGAACCGCACGTCACAATGCGGATCCTATTCGAGCGGCAGAAGTTCGAGGAAGCGGGCGTAGTCGTCACCCCGGAGCCGGCGACCAGGCTCAGCGCGAGATCCATCCCGGCCGTCGCCCCGGCCGCGGTGAGCACGTTCCCGTCTGCGACGACGCGCTCGTCCAGGGCGAGCGCACCGTGGCCGGCGATCAGGTGCCGTACCGACCAGTGCGATGTGGCGCAGCGGCCGCGGAGCAGCCCGGCCGCGCCGATGGGGAGCCGCCTGAGCCGCAACCCGGCTGCCTTATGAACTACGGGCCCTGGTCCCTGATGGAGCCCCGGTCCAAGCAGTGATCGAAGCCACCTGATGTCCGTCCTGCGCGAGTACGAGGACTTCTACAACACCCACCCCGGCCGCACCGCACTTTGAACCAGGCATCTCCGCTGCGCCCGCTGCCAGATGGAGTCACCGACCTGGATCACTTCCGTGTCCAGCGCCGTGACTGTGCCGGAGGCGTCTGCGTCTGTGACCTTGTCTTGGGCGAGCAGAGGACTGGCTTGCGTCACAGTGATGCAACTATAATGGTTGCATGTCCGTGAGCCTAACGATCCGGGACCTGCCCGAGGCGACCCGGGACATGCTAAGGCAACGTGCCGAGGCCAGTCGCCAGTCGCTCAATTCCTACATCGTGGACCTGCTCGAGCGTGAAGCAGGGCTGCCCACGATGAGCGAGTGGGCGGACATGGTGGAATCGCGTGCCCGCCTGGCTGGTTCCAGCGACGCCGCGGTCGAGGCCGTGCGCGAGCTGCGGGACGCCGAGTGAGCCTGTCGGTCATCGACGCGTCGGCGATCGTCGCGTTCCTGGCGTTCGATGACCCGCGCGGCGGCCGCGTTGGTGCCCGGCTGCGCACGGCGGACGCGTTCTACGCGCCGACGATCCTTGACTATGAGGTGCTCGGGGCACTACGGGGGCTGGCGCGCAAGGATGACCGCCTCAACGACAGCTACGCCGAGGAGTGCATCCGGGACCTTGAGCTCCTGCCGGTCCGCCGTGAGGACATCGCGCCGCTGCGCCGCAGGATCTGGGGATTGCGGCACAACCTCACCGTCTACGATGCCGCCTACGTCGCGCTGGCCGAGAAGCTCAACGCCACGCTGGTGACCTGCGACGAGAAGTTCGCCCGGAGCGCCGGAGTAGGGTGCCGGATCGAGACGATCAGCTGACGGCCGCAGGCCCAGGGGCGTGGCCGGGACCATCTACGGTGCTGTTGTTGATCGTCTACCGCGAGGTGCTCAAGTCCGAAGGCACTGGAATGCGCAGCGAGTCCTGGACGCGGGCGTTGCCTCCAGTCCGGCGGTGGAACTCCCGGGCATCGCCCGGCTCTACCGGGCCGAACCGTGTGGGGTTCCAAAACGATGCATAAGCGGCTGACCTGCTGGTTTGCCTGCGGTGCTGGCCGTGTGGCTGGCAGCATCGCAGGCTTGTGGCAATACGGATGCTCTACCTGATGTTCGTCCGCCTGACTGGTGTTACCGCTCTCGCTATTTGAACATCCAGCGGCTGAATTATCTGTGGACGATTCGGCACAGCTCTGCGAGGACCGCGGCCAACCTGATCACATAGCGTGCCTGCCGATGTGGCTTGGGGCGCTCGCGTACCCGCCTACGGCGCTCATCATCTGGCCTTCATGATGCCCCTCGCGGAGTCTTCGAGATCGGACATTATGCGCGGGTGCTGCGCTGCGTACTGTTGCGCGACGCCCTTCGGAGCCTCAGTCTTGAGCCCTCGGCAGGAGGTCGTGCGGTAAATCATCTGGGCCCCACGGGATCGGGTCCGCTGCAAGGATGACGGCCGTACGCCGCTACCGCATCTCAGGACCCGCTCACTAGGCAGGTCAGGGGGAACATTTGCGCCCAAAACGTTGAATCCGCGGCGATGGGACTGAATGATCTGTGCCAAACGGATGCGTGCAATCCGTAAAGCCAGGGATGCGTCGGCCGGGTGGGGCTGGTGGGGCGGTTGACCGAGGGTTTCGCGGTGCCAGGCGGCCTCGCGCCAGGGGCGCGGGTGTCCGGGTACCGGGTGGAGGAACCGCAGTCGTCGACGAGCCCGATCCGTTTCCAGTCGTCATCATGATCCTTATGGATCACGATTTCCGGTGCGGAGTGGTGTTCTGTCATGCTGCTCTCCTCCAGTTCGCCCCCGGAGGTAACAGGTAACGGTCTCCACCTTATTTGAGGGTCAGCGGCCAGCCCCGGTTTCCGGTTCTTCCAGCAGGGTGGTGAAGCTCGGCGTCGTAAATGGGCTGATCGCTGGCGTTGCGCGCCATCGCGGTGATTGAGGACTAGAGGGGCTCGCCGCGCAGCGCGCGTTCCACTGCCGCGATGCCTTTTACCGCGGCGGCGAGCCTGCGGCCCTCGTCGCGGTAGGCCGTCAGGGCCGCGTCGACCGCATGCGGCGGGACCGCCTCGCCGAGCTCCGACCGGGCAGGTCCGGTACCCCTGCCGCGCGCCCTCGAGCGTCCCGGTCACCGTGTGGCGGGCGATCACGGCCAGGATCACAGGGTGCCTTCTTATGCGTATGCGAAGGGGCTGAGCTTACCTCTCACCTGGTTGTTTGCGTTATGGACAGTGTCTTTGACGCCTTGCCGGAGGTGCTGCCTGTGACGATTGCCTGCGCCGCGATGACAATCAGGTAGCTCCCTTCTGGTCTCTTGCGGTTTCCGGCCGCGCGTTCGATCATGTGGCACGTGGCTGCCAGCGAGACTGGGCTAGGCGGTCTGCCGGGTGCCGCCCGTCGGGTCCAGCCATCCGGGCCGGGGACGTGTGCAGCCCGGCGGGTTCCGGCAAGCGTGCTGTCACGGCAGGTCCTTGCTGTTCGCTGTGGTTCGGCGTGGTCCCCCGGCGGGCCGGGAGCCCGGAAATGAGGCCACCGGGTCTCACCGGGGGAGGGATTACGCGCCGGTGCCGGCCGGCTAGCGCAGTGACCGGAGCCCGGCGCGCAGCTCGGCGCTGAACAGCGCCGGCTCCTGCCAGGCGGCGAAGTGGCAGCCCCGGTCGAGCGCGTTGAAGTAGATGAGGTTGGGGTAGGCCCGCTCGGCCCAGCTGCGCGGGACCTTGTAGATCTCGTTCGCGAAGGTGCTCACGGCGGCCGGGACGGTCACGCCCTTGACGTCGAAGAAGCCGACCGTGTTCTCCCAGTACAGCCTGGCGGAGGAAACCCCCGTGTTCGTCAGCCAGGTGAACGTGACGTTGTCCAGGACCTCGTCGCGGGTCAGGTTGCCGACGGGGTGCCCGGCGAAGGCGTCCGCGATGTCTTTGTAGCTGCCCGCGTCGTGGTTGATCATCCAGGACGCCAGGGCGGCCGGCGAGTCCGCCAGGCCGTACATCGTCTGCGGCCGCGAACCCATCTGCACCCCGTACCCGACGCCCGTCAAGAAGAAGGAGTTCAGCTGCTCGTAGGTGCGGCGTTCCTCCTCCGACAGGCCGGACGGCGGCGGGTCGCCGGCCCCCAGCACGTTGCGCGCCAGCGCCGCAAACAAATCGGGCGGGACGACGCCGGCCATGTTGGTGTGGATGCCGAGCAGCCCCGCAGGCGCCTGCACGCCCATCAGGTCGGTGATGATCGCGCCCCAGTCGCCGCCTTGCGCCACGTACCGCGTGTAGCCGAGGCGGTGCATCAGCACGTCCCAGGCACGTGCTATCCGGGCCGGGCCCCAGCCGAGGTCCCGCGGTGTGCCGGAGTACCCGTAGCCCGGCATCGACGGGATCACCACGTCGAAGGCGTCCGCTGCGCTCCCGCCGTGCGCGGTGGGGTTGGTGAGCGGGCCGATGACGCCCAGCAGCTCGATGACCGAGCCGGGCCATCCGTGGGTGATGATGACCGGCAGCGCGTTCTCGTGCGGCGAGCGGACGTGGATGAAGTGAATGTCCAGCCCGTCGATCTCGGTGATGAAGTTCGGCAGGTCGCTCAGCCTTCTCTCGCACCGGTGCAAGTCGTACTCGGTTGCCCAGTAGCGGACGAGTTCCTGCATCACCGCCTGCTGCACGCCCTGCGAGAAGTCGGCGACGAGTTCGGGGTCGGGCCAGCGGGTGGCCGTGACGCGGGCGCGCAGCGCCTCCAGTTCCTTCTCGGAGCTGACCGGGACCGTGAACGGCCGGACTGCTGTGCTGCCCGCTGAGGTTTCGGCTGTGCCAGACATGTGGGTGCCCCCTGATTGCCTTGGGTTGGTGACCGATGCGGCGCAGGACCCCTTCAGGCAGAGCCAGAGCCTTCAAGGCCGTGAAGGCGGGCCGAAGAGCACCTGCCGGCCAGGCCGGACCACCGCATGCCCCCGCTGGGCCGTGCCCTGCACCGCCGGTTCCGGGCCTACCCCGCTCGCGAGCCCGCGATACCCAGACCCAGCACGCACGGCGCAGCGTCCCGCGTTGTCACGAAATCCCACCGCAAGCCACCGACTCAGATACCCGCGGGCCGTGACCAGCGGACTGCATCCAAACGCTGGGTAATCGCTCGGCAACTCATTCCGGACGATCCGTCACGCCAGCACCGCACGGACGGCTGCGCTAGTGCCGATCCATCGCCGAGACGCCCACGCGGACAGCGGGCGCCCAGATGTCCACGTGGCGGGAAAAGCGCCGATGAGGCTGCTCCTTAGACGTCAAGAACACCGTCGTTCGCGGTCTCCATAAGCCTGCGGACCGACGCGTGCCCGCGCAGGTCCGGCACCAGGCCCAGGAGCCACGCCTGCGGCCGAGGCCTCCCAGTCCTGCGTGCCTGGCGGCGCCACGGCCTCTGGCCAGCTGGCGGGCAGGTAGGAATCCCCCATGTCAGGACCTTAGCAGCGGCAACCGATCGTCTGTTCGATGACTCGCCTTCACGCGCGGGGTGCCGGTTGTCCGGTCAGCTGTGACTCCCAGCTATACCTGTCACATTCCAGCGGTGAATGTCACCAAGATCGTTAGCTGACGGCGGTGGGTGTGACCATGACCGCTAGTTGGCGGAATTGGAACGGTAGTTGGCGGATGAGGGTTCCGCCAGCCTCGCTGCCTTTCTGTCGCCCCGTACGTTTCTTGTGCCTCAGCGGCGGTCGACTGCTCCGTAGAGCGCACAGGGAGCGCCGGTTGCCACCGCCCAGTACCGGTCGCCGTATGACCAGTGCCACCATTCGGTCGGGTAGTTGACGAGCCCGGCTGCGCGCAGCGCCTCAGACAGGGTGTCGCGGTTGCGCCGGGCTTCCCCGGTGACAGACGGATGCCGGGTGTAGCAGGCTCCCGCTGACTCCTCAGGGGTTGCGTTGACTGGAGTCCCAAGGTCGAGTTCTGTCCCGTCGCCGTCGCACAGCGTCAGGTCGATGGCGGCGCCGGCGCCGTGCGGGGCGATCTCGGGCGGGCTGACGTACCGGCTGGCCAGCATCCGGAGCTGTTCCTCATCGCCGTCCGGGCTGGCCTCGCGCAGCGAGCCGAGGTACTCGTCGAAGTATTGTCGCTGCAGGGCGGGAGGCCGGTATCCCTCGATGAGCAGGAGGTGCACTCCCCGCGGGAGAGCCTCCGCGGCATGCAACAGCCGGGCAGCGACTCCAGCGCGAACGTGCGCGAAATCGCCGGCGTCATCGGCCCGGTAGGACGACAGGTAGGACGACATCCGCAGGCCGTGGTCGCGGACGTCGACGAGATCCTCCCCGCTGTCGCTGACCGGGATGCCGGTCACGCGCGAATCCCCCATCAGGACGACGCTCTCCAGCGGTGCCGCTTCGCCTGGCATGGTCACGTGGTAATGGTGGCACAAGGCACCACGGCAGCGGCAGGTGCAGTGCCTCGGGAGTGACGTCAAGCGCGCCCCGCCCTCAGCGGCTGCCCTGCTCAGCAGCGCACCGCGATGACAGCCGTCAAGCTTGGGTTCATTTCTTCGGTATGTATCGGTCTCTTTGCATAAGAGGCTCAAAGGATCCCTGCTGCATGCTGTGCTTACCAGGTGACCATGAGCGACGTGGCGCCGGTGCGGTCGGACTGCTGCGGGCTGGATGAGATGTTCCTGGCTTACGTGCCCGGCGAGGCGGAGCGTGCCCGGCTGGAGCTGGGGCCGGGGTGGACGCGGCGCTGGACCGCCACGTGGCAGGTTTCGGGCGGGGACGAGGTGTCGCTGGTCAGGGACCTGGGGCCGGTTCCGGTGGCGGGATGCGAGCCGGTCCGCCGGTTCTCCTGGGGCCGACGTCAGCGGCACCGGCCGGGGCTGCAGTTCATGGTGTCGACCGGGCGGCTGCACGGGTTCGAGTCGCTGGAGGAGCGGTCGCTGCTGCTGGCGCTGGATTTCACCGGGGCGGAGGAGGTCCTGCCGCAGCCGTTTACGCTCCGGTTCGAGACTGCGGGCGGCGGGTTCCGCGAGCATGTCCCGGATTTCCTGGCGGTGTCCGGCGACGGGTCCCGGTGGCTGTTCGATGTCCGTCCCGCGAGGCTGGTCAAGGAGGACGACGCGGCGTGCTTCGCGGCGGCGGCGGAGGCGGTGCTGGAGGCAGGGTGGCGGTACTCGGTGGTGGCCGGCTGGCGCCCGAACGTGCTGACCGGGGTTGACGCGCTGTCCGCGCAGCGGCGGGACTTGCAGGACAGGCTGGGCCTTCAGAACCTCCTGCTGGAGGCCGTGTCGGAAGGGCCGGCCGCGTTCGGTGACCTGGTGGCGGCGACGCCGCTGCCAGCGGTCGCCCGTGCGCACGCGCTGCACTTGCTCTGGCGCCGGCGGCTGGGGACCGACCTGTCCCGACCGCTCGGCGACGGGTCGCCGGTCTGGCTGGCCAGGGAGAACGGCTGATGGCCGGGCAGGCCGGGCTCCTTGAGCTGTCGGCGGGATCGGAGCTCCTGCTGGGCGGCGCGCAGTGGACGGTGGCGGCCGTCGAGGCCCAGCGCGGCCGGGTGCTGCTGCGCTCGGGCGGGGAGGAGCGGTGGCGGAGCATCCGGTGGCTGGCGCATCATCCCGATTGCCGGGCCGTCCCGGACGACGATGCTGGGGCGCCCTCGCCGGCCGCCGGGAGGCAGCCCCCGGTCCTGGACGACCTCACCGAGCTGCAGCGGCAGGTCGTATGGCTGCGCGTCGCGCACCTGCTGGAGGCCGAGACCGGGTTCCGCAGCGGGGACCCGCTGCGCCCGGAACCGGGCGAGCCCCGTCCCGGCTATGACCCGCGGTCCACCACACTGGGGCAGCGGCGGGGGGCCAAGGCCGCCGAGCTGCAGGCCCTCGGCGGGCAGGAGGCGGCGGTGCTGGGGCTGGGGAAGGTGAGCGAGCGGACGCTGGAGCGGATGGCGGCCGCGTGGAAGGACCGGGGCCCGGCCGGGTGCATCGACGGGCGGTGGGTCCGGCCCGGCGGCGGGCATCCCAGCATCACCGAGGAAGTACGCGAGGCGATCTTCGAGGTCCGCAGGGAGACCAGGGACCGGTCCAGGACCAGCATGAAGGACAAGTACGTCCTGGTCTGCCAGTACGTCGCCGAGAAGTACGGGCCGGGCGTCCCGGTCCCGGGGTTCTGGACGGTGCGGGCCGTCTGGCTGGAGTGGTTCGGCCCGGGCGGCACCCGTCCCCGCTACGACCGGTCGGCCGACGGCATCGAGGCCGCGAAGGTGCACGTGACGGTGAGCCGGCCCGGCCAGGTCGTCGCGCTGGACACCACGCCGCTGCCGGTGAAGGTCCGCGACGGGGTATTCGGGGAACCGGTCTCGGTCATGCTCACCCTGGCCCTGGACATGTTCACCCACTCGGCGGTGGCGTTCCGGCTCACGCTGGTCTCGGACACCGCGGTCGACATCGCGATGCTGCTGCGCGACATCATGATGCCGCTGCCAATGCGGGACGGCTGGGGCCCGGAGATGGAATGGCCCTACCCCGGGGTCCCGGCCAGCGTCGTCGCCGAGTTCGCCGGGCACCGGGTCGCCGGGCTCCCGTTCTTCGCCCCGGAGACCGTCACCACCGACCACGGGGGTCCCTACAAGAGTCACCTGGTTGTCTCCGCCCAGAAAGCGCTGGGCTGCAACATCCTGCCGGCCCGGGTGCTGCGGCCCCAGGATAAGGCCGCTTGCGAGCGGGCCTTCGGGGCCCTGCGGAGCCTGCTGTTCGAGCACCTGCCCGGCTATACGGGGATCGACGTCGCCGACCGCGGCGCCGACCCCGAGGCCGCGGCGGTGCTGACCATCGAGCAGATGGAACGCCTTGTCTCGCAGTGGGTCATACAGGTGTGGCAGTGCCGGGCCCTCGGGGAGCACGCCCCCGCCTGGGGGCCTGGCGGGGAGCACAGCCCGAACAGCCTGTTCGCCGCCGCGATGAACCAGGGCGGGTTCGCGCTGCAGGTCCCGAGGCCGGAGCTGTATTACGAGCTCCTGCCGGTCCACCAGGTGAAGATCCACGCCGACCGCGGTGTGAAGATCGGCGGGCTCTGGTACGGCAGGGCCGACCCTGCGCTGAAGCCTTACGAGGGCAAGCGGTCGGCCCGGGGCGGGCAGCGCAAGGGCGAGTGGGTGATCCGCAGCGACCGCCGCGACCGGCGGCAGGTGTTCTTCCAGGACCCAGACGACCCGGCGGAATGGCATGCCCTGCGCTGGAACGGGCTGCCGCCTGAGGGCGAGATCCCCGCCTTCTCCGACAAGACCGCCGAGGAACTGCTGGACCAGGCCCGCGCCGCCGGGCTCTCGCCGCAGTCAGACGACGACCTGCTGCCCGTGCTACTGAAGCTGCTTGGCGGTGTCGCTCCCGTCTCGCGCTGGCCCTCCCAGCTGGGGAAGAAAGAGAAGAAAACCCGGGCCCGCGAGACCGCCCAGGGCGACCAGGCAGCCAGGGACAGGCACGGCCGGGAGCCCGCAGAAGCCGGCGGCGGGGCGGAAGTCGTTCCCCTCCGCTGGCCGGAACAGGCGTCCCGGGCCCGCGACGCGATCGACGCCGAGCGCCGCCGCAGGCGCGAGCAGGCCGTCCCGCAGCGGCCTGCCCCGCCCGTGTCACTCGGCGACCGGCTGCGCGCTACCAGCATGCTGTCGATCCCCGAAGAGGACGAGTAAGTGGGCGCGAGCGCCCCGGAAGCGGGGCACCCGGCGGGCAGCCCCGTATCGTTCCTGCCGGGGCCGGTGCCCGACCGGGAAACCTGGGAGGGCTGGACGCGGTGGCGGCTGACCCGCCGGGATTTCGTGCCCGCCCCGGTGGTCAGCGCCGCCGAGCACGCCGGGATGACGGCGAGGCAGCGGCGCCTGCACGACCTGAGCCGGGTGGCCACTCATTCCAACCTGATAATCCAGGAGACCCCGATGAGCGCCTGGGTCTCCCGGAAGCTGCGGTCCCTCGTCGAGGTCAACGCCTTCTGCCGCGGGCCGGACACCCGGCCCGGCCTGATGGTCAACGGGGGCGGCTGCCAGGGCAAGACCGAGACCGTCTGCGAGGCCCTGGCCGGCTTCGAGGACGAGTGGCTCGCCCTCCACGACCAGGTCCCCGGCGCGGTCGCGGGGACGCTGGACCACCACGTGCCCGTCGCCTACGTCCGGACCCCGGTGAAGGCCACCCCGATCTCGGCCTGCCAGCGGATCCTGGACTTCTATGGCGAGCCCTACAAGGGCATGCGGCTGGAGGACCTGGTCCGCACCGTCAAGAGGGCCGTCTTCGACCACGGCACCAAGGCGCTCGCGATCGACGACATCACCCGGCTGAAGATGCACCGCGAGGCAGACCAGGACGTCCTGGACCTCATCCGCGAGCTGATGGGCCTGCCCGTCACCCTCATCCTGGTCGGGGTCGGGATCCCCAAGTCCGGGCTGCTGCGCGACGGGCGCAGGGCCCCCCGGACCGGCCAGTGGCTGTTCCCCCCGGTCAAGGACCGCGGCAAGAGCCCCAACGACGACGCCCCCGGGCAGACCGACCTGCGCTTCGACCTCGTCGACCTCGACAGGTTCACCTACGGCACCCCGGACGGCATCGCCGCCTGGACCTCCCATCTCGTCGGCGTCGAGCAGCAGCTCCGGCTTCTGCACGGCTGCGACGGCATGCTCAGTAGTGGCAGCATGCCCGAGTACCTGTTCCGCCGCACCGGCGGCATCGTCGGCCTGCTCAGGAAACTCATCCAGGAGGCCTGCCGCCACGCCATCGGGGCCGGCACCGAGAAGATCACCACCGAACTGCTCGACACCCTGGCGCTGCGCCCGTCGGACCTGCCCGGCCTCGACCCCGACTCCGGTGAGGTCCCCGACATCCCGAAGAACGTCCCCCCGCCTCAGCAGCAGAAAAAGAAGCGCAGGCCCCGGAACACCGTGTTCGACGACCACGGCGACAGGTCGGCGGGCTGATGGACGGCCGCGGGCTGCGGCCGCTGGCGCGGAGCCTGGTGCCCCTCGCGGGCGAGTCCCTGGCTGGATACCTCCTCCGGCTGTCATACAGGCTTGGCATAAGCCCCCTCGAGCTCGCCCGCCTGACCGGATGCACCGACGCCAGCTCGCCGACGTTCAGCCGCCGCCTCCTGCTCGCCCTTGACGTCCAGCGCTTCGCCCTGGCCACACGGCTGTCCACCGGCCAGGCCGGCTCCCTGACGCTCGCCTCCTGGGCTGAGCGCTACCCGCCCGTCGCGCGCTCCCGGACCGGACCGGGCCCGCCGCTCATCCTCGACAACTGGCTGCTCGCCGTCACTCCACGGTTCTGCCCTGGCTGCCTCGCCGGCAGCGGCAGCCCGGTCCAGCAGCAGTACGGCGGGCCGTGGCAGAAAACCTGGCAGCTGCCCGTCGCCTTCGCCTGCACGGTGCACCGCTGCTTCCTGAGCGAAGCCTGCCCGGCGCAGCACCCGGGCCGCCCGGGCGCCGGGATGCTCATTGAGGTCCCCGCCGCCGTCGGCCTGCACCCGGCCCAGTGCCGGTCGCCCATGCGGTTCGGCAAGAAAGGCCCTGGCCGTCCTGCCTGCGGCAGCCGCCTGGACCAGCCCGGCGGCGACGACGGCCTTCCCGGTCAGGCCGTCCTCGACGCCCAGCAGCGGCTGCTCGACCTGCTCAGCCCGCAGCGCCCGGCGGAAGAAGCCGCCCGCGCGTTCACCGACCTGCGGCTGATCAGCGCTCTCCTCTGCTCGTCGTGGCCGCTCGCCCGCGAGCTCATGGACCCCGGCACGGCCGCCGCCGTCGATGACCACGTCGGCCGCCTGTCCGGCGGGGTCCGCCATAAATCGCTGGACACGCAGCCGGGCAGCGTCCTCGCCGCCGCCGGTCTGCTGACCGCGGCCGTCAGCGTGCTGGACAGCCCCGACCTGGCCGGCACCGTGGCCCGGCACTTCCAGGACCGCACGGCGGGCCGCCCCAGCAGGGCCTCGTGGGCGCGGGTCACCGAACGGCACCGCTCCGCCTGCTCCCCGGCGATGCGCGAGGCCGCCGACTCCGTCACGCGCTTCTACCGGCGAACGTCCGGCCCGCACAGTCCCAAGGCACCGTCCAGGGTCGGCCTTTACCGTCCCGAGCACGTCCCGGCGCTCCTCGAGCAGCCGTGGCACGACAAGCACTTCGCCAGCCTCGGTTACCCGGGGACCACGACCATGCGCCGCGCCGTGTCCGTCCTCCTGGTCCAGCTGGCGTCTGGCGGCTCACTCGGCGACGCCGCCCGCTACCTGGGCATCCACACCGGGCGGTCCCAGCACTCATTCGGGCCCGAACTGACCCGGTGGCTCAGCGACCACGGAACAAAGGACTTCACCGCCGCTCTGCTCGGCCTCGCCGCCCAGTTGGACGACACGCCCGGCCTCGTCAACTACCAGAACCGCCGCCAGGCCATGCAGGGATGGTGCCTCGACCCGGAGACCTGGCAGTACCTCACCAGCCGCCTGCCACCCGTCCCGGGCCCTATACAGCCGGTCATCGACAACCGCAAACGGCAAGAGGCATCCGCCTTCGCCTGGGCCCGCGTCACCCAGGGCGAGCCCCGGTTCGCACCCCGGCCGATCGAGGCCGCACAGCCAGAACCAGTCCGCAGGGACTGGGCCGTCCACCGGGCCAACACGTGGCACAAGCTCGCCCGTCCCGGGCGGATCGTCCACTACGCCGAACTGCGCAAGCTCCTCATTGGGCATGCCGACCATCTAGCCGCACGCATCGACCGGAGCGGAGACATCATCGGCTGAGCCGGGGGGACCCGCCAGCGGCCAACTACCGAGAAAGGCGGCCAGTAACAAGAAAGGTCTCAGGCACTTGGCTAGCGGGTCCCATCGTCCGCCAACTATCGTTCCAATTCCGCCAGATAGCGGTCATGGTCACAGTGGGTATGCATTCAGCCCATTCCCGTTGCGTGATTTCCTATCGCGCTGTGTGACCG
>Ga0335085_10002727_pt1 | contig 32280 bp, 29 predicted proteins | sample Lox_Sample_45_FD_206712 | JGI IMG/M metagenome (GOLD analysis project Ga0335085, IMG submission 206712) | Soil microbial communities from Loxahatchee National Wildlife Refuge, Florida, United States - Lox_Sample_4.5 | ecosystem: Environmental > Terrestrial > Soil > Wetlands | place: USA... | reverse complement strand
TGGGGCGGCGTACTTCTCGCCGTCGGAGGCACCTGTGCCGTCCTAGCGATCAGCCACTACTCTTCGTACAAGACGGCGTACGACAACTATCAGTCGGCCACGGATACCGAGGGCGCCCAAACGTACTTCGACGAGGCCTCTCACCAGAAGTCTCAGGCCCAAGCCTATGGCATCGGAGCGGTAGCCGTCATTGTCGTCGGGGGAATCGAGGCCGCGCTCAAGGCCTCAGGCGAGCGTTCCGCGGCCAATAAGGCACAGAACTACGGAGCGAAGCCAGTAGTTACATCGAGCGGTCACACCGTAGGGGTAGGCTTCGAGATGGTCTTCTGATGGGCACTCATTTTCAGTCACCCTGGCGCCTCACTCACCTCTTGCGAACGGCGGTTGGCCTGGTAGTAGCGGGCATGCTCCTGGCGGGGGCCTGTCCGCTCGACCATACCAACCTGTGGGACGCGAATACCCCGGTGCAGTTCTCAATCTCAGGCCCGACTGTCTCGCATGGGATCGGCGATACGCTGGTATATACCGCGAGCATCGATCCCCGTTGGAGTGGCGGCCCGCCTCAATGGTTCTCCAGCGACGAGAGCGTTATCCGCCTAGTCCGTGGTGGGCACTACGTCACGGTCGGTGTTGGCACGGCAGAGGTGATTGCCCATCTGGGGCCTCACGAAACCCGCACTGCGGTATCGGTGTCACAGGTACTCAAGGGCCTGGGAGTAAAGACCTGCAACGCGGCCTCACCTGATCTCACCTATCTGAATCAAACCGTCTCCCTCTGTCCCGCCCTCGTCGACTCTGCTGGCGGCAACATCGGCGGGGTCGTCCCCGCGGCCCTGAGCTCCTCGGATCCATCGGTTGCATCGCTGTCAGGCAATGATGTGGTGGGAGTGGCGATTGGAGTAGCCTGGATCCGAGGCACCTATCAAGGGTACACCGACAGCCTGAGGATTTCTGTCCAGCAGATTCCTTTCGCCGTCGGGATCAGCCCTAACCCTGTTACCCTCCAGGGAGGCGGTGGAAGCATCCAGCTCACCTACAACATCGTTGACCGTGGTGGGACCACAATTCCCGGGGCTGTGCCGGTCTGGAGTACCGATCATCCCGGAGTCATCGATGTCGGCCCCACCGGCCTGGTCACCGCTACTGGATGGGGTCCGGCGACAATCACCGCAACATATCAAACGGCAAAAGGAACCGTGGCGGTCAGCACCACTGGGGGCAGCGCGCCTCTCTTTCTAAGCCTTCGCGCCACGTATCTGGGCAAATCATCACCGTATGCCCTGGTGAGAGCGGACGTGGTCGATCCAGAGGGGGACGGGTCAAGCTTCGATGTGGACGGCCACACGATGGCGTTGAGTCGTGGAACTGGCCTCCAAACACCGGATGCGCTCATCCCGTGGTTCGCCACGAACCCTGCATTTGTCATCGCGCTCGCTCGCGATCAGTCGGGCAACCAAAGAGATTCGGTAGTTGCCCTGGATACAGTTACTACAACCGGGGTTCCGGTCGTACTGTCCGTTCAGGCGTTCAGGATCGGAGGGGATAGCTTGCAGGTGGATTTCACGGCGGCAGACAATGAGATGGATGTGGTCGAAGCCTGGCTGATCGGACCCGAGGTACCTGCCTACCATCTCCCACTCTTTGTCCGCTTCACTCTACCGGTATCGAACTCAGTGCAATTCTCGGGCTCGATAGGAGTGAAGAACACTATCTCCGCCTCCCTGCTCGGGGTGGTCCTCAGGGATGCAACGGGGGCCTATTCCTCCGTCGTAATGAGTCCTGTGGTTACGCGATAGCCTACCCCACCCTGAACAGCTCCACCGCCCTCGGATATCGCGCCAACGCCCGCCGCCTGAGCGCCTGATGCTCCGGCTGGCGCAGCTCGGCATCCCGATCGAGGATCCCCTCCGCCAGCTGGCGTGCCTGGGTCAGCAGATCGATATCGTCGGGAAGTCTGGCGTGCGTGACCACGAAGCTCCCCGCCTGCCGCTCCCCGATCAGGTCACCCATCTGCCGCTCGCGCAGGTCCAGCTCCGCGATCTCGAACCCATCATCCGTCTTGGCAAAGGCCTGGAGCCGCGGCGGGATCGCGTCGTCCGCCTGGAGGATGCAGTAACTCTCCGCCGAGCCTCGGCCGATCCGTCCTCGGAGCTGATGCAGCTGGGCCAAGCCGAAGCGATCGGGGTGCTCGATCAGCATCACCGTCGCGTTGGGCACGTCGATTCCCACTTCGATCACCGTGGTCGCCACCAGAACGCCGATTTCGCCGGACCGGAACCGCCGCATCTCCGCATCCCGCTGGTCGGCCGGGAGGCGGCCGTGGACCAGTCCTACCCGTACATCGGGCCATCGGGCCGCCAGGCTCTGCGCCATCGTGGTCGCGGCGCGGAGATCGGCTCGCTCCGATTCCTCGATCACCGGCAGCACGATGTAGGCCTGGCGCCCTTTCTTGACTTCGTCTCTGACGAAGGCCAGCGCGCGCTCCCGCTGCGTCCGGGTGCGGATCCCCGTGCGCACCGCGCCGCGGCCGGGCGGCTTCTCTCGGAGGGCACTGACGTCCAGGTCCCCGAACCGGGTGAGCGCCAGCGATCGCGGGATCGGCGTGGCGCTCAAGAGCAGAACGTCGGGCGAATCTCCCTTCCCGATCAGGGCCGAACGCTGCTCGACCCCGAAGCGGTGCTGCTCGTCGATCACCACCAGGCCCAAGCGATGGAAGGAGGTGCGCTCCTCGAGCAGCGCATGGGTCCCCACCACCAATCGCGCCTGCCCCGCCGCGAGCTTCTTGCGCCGAGCCGCCTTTTCCGCCGGCGAGAATCGCCCCAGCAGCAGCTCGGGGCGCAGGCCGATCGGCTCCAGCAGGGCCGTGAGGGTGGCCGCGTGCTGCTCCGCCAACAGCTCGGTCGGCGCCATCAGGGCCGCCTGGTATTCGTTCTCCACCGCCAGCAGCATGGCGAAGAGCGCCACCACGGTTTTGCCGGTCCCGACGTCTCCCATCAGCAGACGGTGCATCCGGTCCGGCGCCGTCATGTCGGCGGCGATCTCGCGAATCGCCTTCTTCTGATCGCCGGTCAGGGGCCAAGGGAGCGATTCGCGCAGACGAGTGGTGAGGTCGTGCTTGAGCACGAAGGCGATCCCGCTCCGGCGACGCTTGGCCAAGCTCCGGGCCCGAAGCAGCATCAGCTGGAGATCGAGCAGCTCGTCGAAGGCCAAGCGCCGGCGCCCCACCTCCGCGTCATCGACCGTCTTAGGCCGATGCACCGCCAGAAAAGCCTGGCTCAGCCCCGGCAGATCGAGGGAGCGCCGCAGCTCCGGTGGCAACGTCTCCTCCGCCAGCGGGAGCAGCGCGTCCAAATGCCGGTCGATCAGCGAGCGGATGATCTTGTGACTCAACCCCTCGGTGGCGGGATAGACCGGCAACACCTTGCCCCCCAACGACAGCTCGGCGTCGCCGTCACCCAGGACAATGAACTCGCGGGGAGTCATCTGGCGGCCGTGGTAGTAGCGGATCGGCCCGGAGACCAGGAGGATCTGGCCCTCCTCGATGGTTCGATCGAGAAAGGCCTGGCCCGGCCAGGCGCACTCGAGAACTCCGCTGTCATCGCGCAGCACCGCGCGGAATACCCGCAAGCCGCGTCGAGTGGGCAAGACGCGCTTGGTCACCACGCGTCCGATGCAGGCGACCTCGGCACCGACCCGGGCTTGCGCCAGCGGAGTCAGGGTCGAGGCATCGAGATAACGGCGGGGAATATGCCAGAGGAGATCACGAGAAGTGACGATGCCCAGCCGCGCGAACTGCTCGGCTCGCCGCTCCCCGACGCCTTTCAGAAACTTGATCGGGGTATCGAGCCGAAGGGTGGGCATAGAAGGCGAGGACTGAGGGCTGAGGACTGAGGACTGAGTCCACCCCCCGCCCTCAGTCCTCCTCGCGGAGGAGCGCCGTGGCGAACCGCTCGGCATCAAACGGCTCGAGGGTCTCGAGCTTCTCGCCGGTCCCCAGGAAGCGGATGGGGATGTTGAGCTCGCGCCGGAGCGCTACGACGGCCCCACCCCGCGCGGTCCCGTCCAGCTTGGTCACGATGATCCCGGTCGGGGCAACGGCCTGGGTGAAGAGCTTTCCCTGCTGCACGGCATTCTGTCCCACCGAGCCGTCCAGCACCAGCAGGGTCTCGTGGGGCGCGCCGGGCCGCTTCCGGGCGATCACCCGGACAACCTTGCGCAGCTCTTCCATCAAGCCTTCCTGGGTGTGCAGGCGACCGGCAGTGTCCACCAGCACCGTATCGAGTCCTCGTGTCCCCGCCGCCTCGATCGCGTCGAAGGCGACGGCGGCCGGATCCCCACCCGGCGCTCCCGCGACGCAGGGAACATTCAGCCGATCGGCCCAGACCTGGAGCTGATCGATGGCGCCGGCGCGGTAGGTGTCCGCCGCGCAGAGGAGCACAGTCCGCCCTTCGTTCTTGAGCCGATGAGCCACCTTGGCCAATGTGGTGGTCTTCCCCACCCCGTTGACGCCGATCATGACGATGACCGTGGGACCCGGATCGGCATGGGCCAATTGCTCTGGATGCGGCGGCCCTTCGAGCAGCTTGGCGATCCGAGCGACCAGGTCGCGCTGGAGATCGGCCTCGGTCTTGAGGCGGCCCCGCCTGACGTCGTCCTCGAGTCCCTGGACCAGGTCCATCGTCGAGGCGACCCCGAAATCGGCCTCCAGCAGGGTCTTCTCCATCGCCTCGATGTCGGCGGCGTTGAAGCCACGGACCATGGCGCCCACGTCGGTCAGCGCGATGCGCTTGATCCGGCCCCAGAGACTCAGCTTGGGGGCGTCACCTAGACGAGTGGAGCTCATGCGATCAAGGGGCGTATTGGCAAGAGGAATAGATAATGAAGGGAACGGGGAACGGGGAACAGGGAACGGGGAACGGGACAATCAGTCGGCCGTCGCAGACCTCAGCAGATTACCTGGGCTTCCCATCGTCGCCCGGAAGCCGCCGACCGAATCCAGCCATCCACATTCCGCGCGCCCATACCCAGCCCAAGAGCCAAGAAGCAGGGATCAGAACGGCGAGGTAGAGGACCAGATTCACTACGAAGCCAATTGATCGTATCTCTCCGTCCACATCGCGCCAAGCGCGGATGACTGCCAATCCTGCCGCCCAAGGAAGTCCTACCCTTAGGATGCTCCACTTGGTAAAGCGTTTGAGCTGGGCTTCCTCCTCGATCGGCTTCATACCGAGTCTCAATTGCTCTCCTTTTTGGAGAGTGCCGTCATCGGTGCGATGGCGATTTCTCGTCGTCGTAGAAGGAGATGCCCAGCGGTACGCCAAGGAGTAAGGCGGATCGAACAATGGCGGGCAAGCCCGGTCCTCACCTGAGCCCCAAACGCCGCCTGGCCGCCCATTCCCCACCCAGCGCCAGGATGCAGAGCGCGAACAGCCATCCCCACTGCCTGGTGTGCGAGGCGAGACCGCCGGCACGAGATTGCCCCGCCTGGTCCTTGAGTGCCACAGGACGCGGGAGCCACTCGTCGGAATAAGTGTCCACCGCGACCAGTCCATCTCCACCACCAGCGACTCGATACCGATAGTCTCCCACTGGCGCCCAGAGCTCCGCCCTCCCCTGGCCGTCGAAGCGCAGGGTGTCGCTCCAGCTCCGCTGCGCGCTCTGGAAGCTGACTGCGGTAGGCGACGGCGCCCCCCGCCCGGTCCATTCGAACACCAGCGGCCGAGCGTTCTCCACCACGGTGCGAATCGGCCTGGCGACCTCGGGTTTCGTCTCCGTACCACCGAGCAGCCAGCTGCTGGTCGCCGCGACCCAGGCGCGGTAACCGGTTTCACTGGAGCCGCCGCGGAAGGCCCAGCGCCAGAATCCGTCGGCCGCGGTGATCACTTCCCGCACGCCGTTGGTCTCCCGGCCCACCAGGATCGGCCGCTCCGCCCCGCTCCGGCCTGCGCGTGCGACCAGACCCACCCAATCGCTCGGCCCCGGCTGAAGCGATCCCACCTGGATCACCGGTGGAAAGGAGTCGACCGGGAGACCAATGAAACTCCCGGCGATGGGCGAGGGCTTCGCGGTGATGTACCAATCGCCGGGAATCACGGCCCCACCTTCCTCGCCACTGGGCCAGCGCCAGATCGCCCGCACCCGCCCGCGACCGACCTCGTCTCCCACTCTGCCTTTGGCGATCAGCAGATCCGCCCCCTGCGCAGCCGTCCGGACCGTCTCATCCGACACCGGTGCCAGATCGGCCATCGAGCGCCAGTGATCCGGAGTCAGTCGCACATATCCACGGAGCGGGACCTGGGTCACGTCTCTGAGTGCTCGAAACAGGAACCGGGCGTCCCAATCCCCCGGGCTGGCCACCATCACGATGCCGGGAGCCTTGGTCACGGTGAGGATCAGGAGCCGAGCGTCATCCCGAGACTCGGCGTCGCCGGCGTCGGTGATGGCTACGGTCAGGAGATGTTGCCCCGACCCGAGTCCAGTGGTACCGGTCCGGAGATTCACCCACGCCGCGCCGTCGGCCGGGACTCGCACCCTTCGTCGGACCAGAGTCGCGCGCTCGCTCTTCAATTCCACCGTCACGCTGTCCTTCCCCGGCTGCCCGACCGAGCGCACCTCAGCATCGACCGCCAGGGTATCGCCGAGGGCGAGGCGGGCGGGGCCGTCTACACGGGTCACGGCCAGATCGGAGGAGGAACGGCGGGGGAAGACTCGTACGCCCAGGCTCGCCTTGAGGTCGGGCGGGAGCTGATCGGCGTCTTCGATTTCTCCATCGGTGACCACCAGGACCGGCGCATCGCCGGCCAGGGCGGCCCGGACGGCAGGAACCAGTAGCGAGCGCCCGCGGGCTTGAGCGGTGTCTCCTCCCGACCGTTCGTCGCCGAACACTGTGACGCGCCCCTGGCCCCAGCGCATGGCCGAATCGCGCGCCTCCGCCCAACGCCCGCTGTTGCCGCGGAGGCTCAGGCTGCCGTCGAGTAGAACGACCGGCGTGGTGCTCCCGATCCCCCGGCCGGCGCAGCTCAGATCGGCAATCAGGATTCCCAAGGCGCTCCAGGCCACGCCGCGGCAGATCAGCGGAATCCAGGCCCAACGACCGATGCGCTCGAGGTAGAGGTAAGTCAGCGCGGACAGCGCAAAGGCGAGCACCAGGATGAGAACCAGCGACATGCGTCAGGAGGAAGCGGAGCGAGCGGCTTCCAGCGCCTCGGGCAGGGTGAATCGATTCTCGTAGAGCGCGCGTCCCACGATGGCGCCGGCCAGGCCGGCGGCGGCGACGGCGCGAAGGTCGGCCAGACTGGAGACCCCGCCACTGGCGATCACCGAGGCGCCCATCCGCTGGAGCGCCACGGCGCCCGCTACATCGGGCCCGGTCATCATGCCATCCCGCGTGACGTCGGTATAGATGATGGTGCGCACCCCGGAGGCGATGACCCTTCGCGCGACATCATCCAGGCGTTGTCCGGTGTTTTCGGTCCAGCCCCGAATCGCCACCATGCCGTCGCGGGCGTCGAGGCCGACCGCCATCCGATCGGGACCGGTCACTGTCAGCACTTCATCCACCACGCTGGGATCCGCCACCACGGCCGTACCGAGTACCACGCGGGCCACCTCAGGCCGCAGCACTTCACGGATGGCGCTTAGCGAGCGGAGGCCGCCGCTCAGCTGAATCCGGATCCGATTCCCCACTCGCTGCACCAGGTGGGAGACGATCGCGGTGTTCTCGCCTTCACCAAAGGCCCGATCGAGATCCACCACGTGGACCCAGCGGGCACCCTGCTCGATGAACCGCTCGGCCACCGAGGCCGGGTCCTGATCGTACGCGGTCTCGCGACCCCGCTCGCCCTGACTCAGGCGAACGACGCGACCACGCCGGATATCGATGGCGGGGAAAATCTCCACTGCAGGGGAAACGGCCTACTCCGCGCCGAGAGTGATCGGCGGCTCGGAATCGGCGAGAAGGGCGGTGAGGCGATTGCGTTCGCGCTCGAAGGCGGTGCGATCCCCTGGCTCCACCGGATCGCCACTTCGGAGTTGAACGCTGCGGGGATCGCGGGCGACCCCGTTGACCCGGAACTCGTAGTGCAGATGGGGACCGGTCGCGAGCCCGGTGGAACCGACGTAGCCGATGGTCTCTCCCTGCGAGACTCGCACCCCACGCCGGATCCCCGGGGCGAATCCCTCCAGATGGCCGTACCGGGTGGTGATCCCGTTGAGATGGCGGAGCTCCACCATGTAGCCGTACCCTTCGGTCCATCCCGCCATGGCCACGGTGCCATCCCCGGCCGCGCGCACCGGGGTCCCGGGCGAGGCGGCGAAGTCGGTGCCTTCGTGCCGGCGCACCAGACCCAGAATCGGATGGAGCCGGGCCGAGCTGAAGCGCGAGGAGACGCGACGGAACTGGAGTGGCGCCAGCAGAAAGGCGCGGTGCAGCGAGTTCCCGTTCTCGTCGTAATAGGAGTCGCGTCCCTGGGCGTCCTCGAAGTGGAAGGCGGAGAAGCGCCGGCCGCCGATGGTGAGATCGCCGGCCAGAATGCGGCCAAACCGCACCTCGCCCTCGTCGTTGACCTCCCGCTCGGCCAGGACGCTGTAGTGGTCCCCGGGGCGGATGTCGCGGGTGAAGTCGATCTCCCAGGCGTAGACGTCTGCCAGGTCCCAGGCCAGCCGCACCAGCTCGGCGGGGGGGAAGAGATCGGCGTACAGGGAGGGCTCGAGCGCCTCATAGAGTGAGGCGTCGATGGATCCGTCCAGCCGAACCGGCTGCGATTGCCAGGGAATCGGAATCTTCTCGGCGGTCCACCCGCCGGCCTGGCGGACGAACTGGAGCCGATGATCGGGACCGGTCCGGACCACGATGCGGGAAGGCGTCGAGTCCGCCGCCTCCCGCCGGAAATGGAACACGAGGCCAGCGCGGAGCTTCCGGGGATCGAATGAAAGCTCGCGAGGCATCCCGGGAATCGGGATCCCCTGCACGTCGTGGCGGGCCAGCAAGTCGGAGAGGGTCTCGCCCCGGTGGAGCGTGTCCACCGTCTCCACGAACGATTGGGCAACGACGATCGGGCTCTTGAGCTCGAGGCGGCGCCAGGGCCAGCTCCCGCGCCAGGCGAAGACGCCGGCGGCGGCCAGCACCCCTACGCCGGCTCCGGTCCGCAGTGCCCGTCCCAGAAATCCGAGGACGGCGGCGCGTGAGAGAGGTCCCGTTCCGGAATCGCCGATCACGCTCAGTCCATCTGGCGGCGAATGAAGGTCGGGATCTCCATGTCCGTCACATCGCCAGTGCCACCGGCGCCGGAGGCGCGACGAGGCTCGGGGCGAGGCGCAGGCGCTGGGCTCGCAGCGGGCGGGGTGGCGGGAGCGCCCGAACGCCGCGGGTTGGGGAAGGCGAGGACGCCGCTCACCTGGGCCTTGGTGGCTTCGGTAGCGGTGGGGCGATCGAATCCGGTGGCGATGACCGTCACCCGGATTTCCCCTTCCAGCGCCGGGTCGATGGCGGCCCCGAAGATGATTTCGGCCTCGTCGCCCACCGCGTCGTGAATGATCTCGCTGATGTGGGTGGCCTCACCCAGCGTGAGATCGTTGCCGCCGGTGACATTGAGGAGCACACCCGAAGCGCCGGCGATGGAGACGTTGTCGAGCAGCGGGCTCGAGATGGCCTGCTGAGCGGCCTCCATGGCGCGGGTCTCGCCACGGCCGACGCCGGAGCCCATCAGGGCGGCGCCGCCGTTCTGCATGATGGTCCGGACGTCGGCGAAGTCCACGTTGATGAGCCCGGTGGCGGTCACCAGCTGGGCGATGCCCTGCGTCGCGTGGAGCAGCACCTCGTCGGCCTTCTTGAGCGAATCCTGGAACGGCATCCCCTTCCCTACCACCGCGAGCAGCCGCTCGTTGGGCACCACGATCATGGTGTCCACGCTGCGGCGCATCTCCGCGATTCCCATCTCCGCCTGCTTCATCCGCTTCCGCCCCTCGAAGAGGAACGGCTTGGTCACGATCCCCACGGTGAGGGCGCCCAGGTCCCGCGCCATCTGCGAGATGATGGGGGCCGCGCCGGTGCCGGTTCCGCCGCCCATCCCGCAAGTGACGAAGATCAGATCGGCGCCCTGGAGCACCTGGAGCACATCGTCCCGGTTCTCCTCGATGGCCTGTCGTCCGATCTCGGGCCGAGCCCCCGCGCCCAGTCCGCGGGTCAGCTTCCGGCCGATCTGGATCTTGATGTCGGAGCGCGAGGAGTTGAGCGCCTGCGCGTCGGTGTTGACGGAGATGAATTCCACCCCGGCCAACCCTTCGAGGACCATGCGATTGACGGCGTTGCCGCCACCGCCCCCGACACCGACCACCTTCATCCGGGCGCTTTGCGCCGTCGTCTCTTCCAGCTCGAAGATCATGGGATGTTCTCTCCGGTCACGCTCAGAAGAAGTCCTGAAGCCACCGCTTCACCGGTCCCAGGTATTTCTCCACCGACTGCCGCCGCCCGGAAGCGCCGAAGGCACTGCCCTGGGCCACCTGGCGCGCACCGTACAACACCAACCCGGCCGCCACCGCCAGCCGGGGAGATTCGAGACTATCCGCCAACCCGGTCAGGGACTGCCCCGGCTTGCCCACGCGCACCGGCAGCGCGAAGACCTCGCGGGCCAACTCCACGATGCCGGGCGCCACGGCTCCGCCACCGGTGAGAATCACGCCTGCCGGCAAGCGCTGGTGGTAGCCCGCCCGGGTCACCTCGTCCAGCGCGAACTGCAGCACTTCCTCCATCCGCTTGTGCATGATGTGTGCGAGCACGCGGCGGTGGGCGCTTCGAGGCCCCTGACCCGGTGTGCTCGGCAACTCGATGACGTCGCTCTCCGGGACCAGCGGCTCGTAGGCGCAGCCGAAGCGCTCCTTGAGCTTTTCGGCGTCTTGCTGGGTCACCTGGAGTCCGTAGACGATATCTCCGGTCACATGGCCCCCGGCGCAGAGGAGGGAGCCGGTGTGACGGATCTTGCCGCCCTGAAAGATAGCAACGTTGGTGGAGCCGGCGCCCAGCTCGACCAGGGCGCACCCCAACTCCCGCTCGTCCTGGGTCAGGACCGCCAGGGAGGCGGCCAGCGGCTCGACCACGAACTCCCCCACGTGGTACCCGCCCCGCTCCACGGCGCGCTTGAGATTGGAGAGCACGCTGGAGAGGACGGTAACCAGGTAGACCTCGGCCTCGAGTCGGGAGCCGGTCATCCCGATCGGCTCGGTGATGCCGGCCTGCTGATCGATGATGTAGTCCTGGGGAATGGCGTGGAGCAGCTCGTGGTCGCGTCCGAAGGACACGTTGCTCGCCATGTCGTTGACCCGGGCCACGTCCCCGGTGCGGATCTCGTCGCTGGTGACCGAGACCATGCCGTGCGAGCTCCGCCCCGCCACATGCTCTCCGGCGATCCCGCAGTAGACCGATCCCACCTCCACCCCGGCCATCCGCTCGGCGGTGCTCATGGCCTTGGTCACCGCGCGGCTGGCCTCTTCGATGTCCCGGAGCACGCCGCGCCGCACCCCACTGCTCCGCTCGATCCCGACGCCGAGGATCTTGGCGCCCGGTTTCCGGGCGTCCCCGGTGACTTCGGCGATGACAGCGGCCACGCGGCTGGTGCCCAGGTCGAGTCCGGCGACCAGCCGCTGGGGACCGCTCATGCGCGCCCCCGCGGAGCGCCTTTGGGCCCGGTCGTCGGGGCCGGAGCCGGCTTGCCGCGCACCACCACCTGGCCGGCGAACCGGCCATCGAGTTCCCGATACTGCCGCCCCGTGCGGGCGAGGTCCTGCGCGACCGTCATCACCGCTCGAATGACCTCCGGTGTAGCCTGTGGCTGGAACCACCAGCGCTGTCCCCCCAAGTCCAGCACCACATCGGCACCTTCCCGAGACGCCGACGAAATCCGGGTGAAGAGCCCGGGCTCGACGTCCTGAATCCTCCCCAGCAACGCTCCGATCCCCGGGTCCGGCTCGGTGGCGATCGGCAGATCGGGCGCCGCCACCGCCGGGTCGAAGGGGAGCACTCTCCCCTGCCCGTCCATGAGGACCAGAGCATCCTTCCGGGTGGCCAGGGCCACCGGAGGGCGCTCAGTCACCTCGATCACCAGGGTCCCCGGCAGCCGGCGACCGATGCTCGCCCCGGCTATTCCCGGCAGCTGCCCGGCCCTTCGTTGCAGCGCGCTGAGGTTGTCGAACACGCTCAGCCGCTCGGGAATCCGAAGCGCCCGCAGGATCGCCGCCGAGGAGCCGTAGCGGAGGCCCACCACTTCGACCCGCCGCACCCGGAAGAACTCGAGGCGAGCCAGGAATCGCGGCGCTCCGAACCAGAGCCCCGCAGCCAGCGCAACGCAGCCCAGGACGATTGCAATCCGGCGCGCCGTCAGGCGGCGCGCAGACACCGCGCCAGCTCCGGCCCCACGTGGGTGATGTCCCCGGCTCCCAGGGTCAGGACCACGTCGCCGGCCCGCAAGGCATCATAAACCCGTTTCGCCAAGTCGGGACGGCGGGGCTCGAAGATCGTCGGGGCACCGGCCGCCTGGGCCGCGTCAGCCACCTGCCGCCCGCTCACCCCGGGAAGGGGTTGCTCCCGGGCAGGGTAGATCTCGGTCACGATCACGAGGTCCGCCGCTGCCAGTGCGCGCCCCATCGCTTCCCAGTGAATCGCAGTCCGAGAGTAGAGGTGCGGCTGGAACACCGCGACCAGGCGCCGGCCCGGAAAGGCCTGGCGGGCTGCTGCGATGGTCGCAGCCAGCTCGGTGGGGTGATGGGCGTAGTCGTCCACCAAGGCCACCCCCTCGACCTCTCCCAACCGCTCGAACCGCCTCCCCACCCCCCGAAACTCCTCGAGCGCGGCCAAGGCGGGCCCAATCTGACCACCCACGGCGAGCACCGCCCCCAGGGCGGCCGTGGCGTTCCGGAGATTATGAAGGCCCGGCACCCGGAGTCTGAGCTCGACGTCCCCGCCACCCGGGAGAGAGACCCGCGCCCGGCTCCCCTCTGGGGTTTGCACCACCTGGGTGATCCGAAGGTCGGCCTCGCCGGTCCCGAAGCGCCAGATGGGATTGGACAACTGGGCCGCTACCCGGGCGCATCCGGGATCATCGGCTCCCAGCAGCACCCGTCGAGCCGGGGCCGCAAAGGAAACGAAAGCCGCCTCGAGGGCGGCCAGGGAACCGTAGCACTCCAGGTGGTCGGCCTCGACATTGTTGATGACCGCGATGGTGGGGCTGAGCTCGAGGAAGGCCTTATCGTACTCGTCGCTTTCGACGACGAACCACCGATCCTCACCGACCCGCGCATTCCCGCCCCAGCTGGACACCCGTCCCCCGGCGATCCCGGTCGGAGCGAACCCCGCCGCCGTCAAGGCTTCGGTAGCCATCACCGTCGTGGTCGATTTCCCATGGGTCCCGGCCACCCCGATCACCTGGCCGCCAGCCACAAACTCGGCCAAGGCCCGCTTCCGGGGGACCACGGGCAGCCCCAGCTCGGCGGCCCGCTTGAGTTCAGGGTGATCGGTGGGAATGGCGGCCGTTGCGACCACCGCCCGGGCTCCGGTCAGGTGGGCCGGGTTGTGCCCCCGCTCTACTACCACCCCCAGGGCCGCCACGTCGTCCGCCCCGCTCGGGTCCGGGTCGCAGCCGGTGACGGCTACCCCTCGACGGTAAGCGAGGAGTGCGAGGGCACTCATACCCGCTCCGCCGATTCCCATGAAGTGAATCGGGCGGGAATTCGAGGGGTCAAACAGCTTCATTGTCGCGAGCTAATGTAAAATCATTCCAGCAGTTGGGAAAGAGCGCCGCGATCAAAAAGACCCGAAAAACGGGTCGCGATTTCGCTGGCGGCGTCCGGTTTTCCGCGGGCGAACGCAGCCCGCGCCATCGCCCGACGCGTGGCCGGGTCTTCCAGGAGCCGGTCGATCATTACTCCCAGACTCCGGGGCGACAGGACGTCCTGAACCAGCACGCGGGCGGCTCCGGCGGCCTCCATGGCCCGCGCATTCGTGGTTTGGTGGTCCGCGGCGGCAGTCGGAAGTGGCACCAGGATGCTCGGCAGACCCCATGCGGCCAGCTCGGCCCCGGTCATCATCCCCGCCCGCGCGACCACCAGGTCCGCTATGGCGTAGGCGTCTGCCATGGGATCCAGGAATTCGAAGACCTGGACCGAAGGAGGCTTCTGATAACCGGCGAATTCCCGGTAGGAGCCAGAGCCGGTGGCCCAGAGGACGGTGATCCCCGCACCCCCACCCAGATCGAGCCAGCCGGCCACCGCCCGATTGATGGCCAGGGCCCCCTGGCTCCCTCCAGTCACCAGCAGGACCGGCGCATCTGCCCGGAGGCCGAAGCGCGCTCGAGCCCCCGGACCCCGGCTTCGGTCGGGGGGAACGATGGGATTGCCGGTGACGAAGACCTCCGTGCCCGTTCCGGGTTTGAGGTACCCCTGGGCTTCGGGCGCACCCAGATAAACCTGCCGGACTCGAGGAGCCAGCCACCGGGTGGCCAGGCCCGGAAAGGCGTTCTGTTCCTGGATGGCGGTGGGGATCCCGTGGCGCGCGGCGTACCAGACGGCGGGTACCGAGGCGTAGCCGCCGGTGCCCAGGACGGCGAGCGGCGCCTCTTCACGAAACAGGGTCGAGAGACGAGCCAATACTCGCGCCAATGAGATGGGAAGGGCCAGGTTCTTCCACCACTGCCGCCGATACAGCGGCTCGACCGGCAGCAGGCGATATCGAAAGTCGCGCTGAGGGAGCAGTCTGGCTTCCACCCCTCGTTCCGCCCCGACGATCACCGGTTCGAGTCTGGGATGGAGTTGGCGGAGCGCCGTGGCGATGGCGAGCGCCGGCATCAAGTGGCCCCCGGTCCCTCCGCCGGCGATGAGAACTCTGGGACGCGCAGGGGGCGGGGCGGTCGAAGGAGCGGACACGGCGCTCTACTGGCCGGCGGACAGATCCGGCCGTCGCGCGGGTTTCCCCCGCATGCGGCCGACGTTGATGAGGATCCCGGTTCCGATCAGGGAGATCACCAGACTCGAGCGACCATACGACATGAACGGCAGCGTGAGTCCGGTGGTGGGCATGAGTCCGAGGGAGACCGCCATGTGCATCACCGCAGTGACCGCCACGGCACAGGTGAGACCGGTCGCGAGGTACTGGCCGAAGGGGTCCTCTGCGGTTCGCGCGATCCGGAACCCCATCCAGATGAACAGCGAGAACAGGGTCACCAGGAGCAGCACGCCCAGGAAGCCCCACTCTTCGCCGATGGTGCTGAAGAGAAAGTCGGAATAGGCGTAGGGGACGTATCCCAGCTTCTGCTGCCCCTGTCCGAACCCCACTCCGAACAGTCCACCCGACCCAATGCCCACCAGCGACTGATGCATCTGCATCGCGGCGTCCGACGGGGCGTCCCCCTGATTGAGAAAGCTGTGGAGCCGGGCCCACCGGTACTGCGCATCGTGGATCTGGTGATAGACCAGCAACACCGCCAGCACGCTCAGCAGCAGGAAGTGGCCGATCTTGGCGCCGGCGGTGTAGAGCACCAGCGCTCCGAGCAAGGTGACCAGCACCGCCATCGAGAGATTGGGCTCCAGCAGGATCAGCAGCGACACCGAGCCCAGGACCAGCAGAAAGGGCAGCAACCCCTTCTTGAAGTGCCGGACCTGCTCGCCCTTCTTGGCCGCCAGCATCGCGCACCAGACCACCACCGCCAGTCGGGCCAGCTCCGATGGCTGCAGGTTGACCGGGCCGATCTGCACCCAGCGGCGCGCGCCGTTGATGGTCGGCGTGATCGCATGGGTGAAGGGGAGGAGCGGAATCAGGAGCAGCGTCAGGGTCACCAGCAGCAGGGGCCAGGCCAGGATTCGCCAGCGCCGATAGTCGAAGCGGGCCACGATCAGGAGTAGGATGCCGCCTACCAGGGCGCCGATCAGTTGATTGAGCGCGAAACTGGCTCCCACTACCCCGTGCCCTCGTCGGGCCACCAGGCTGGAGGCGCCATAGGTCGCCGCGATCCCGAACACCACCAGCGTGAGGGTGACCACCGCCAGGAGACGGGTCTCCCATCGCAGGTCGCCCGGGTGGCGGACCGCGGGCGCGCTCACATCGCCTCCACGGCGGCGCGGAAGCGGGCGCCCCGCTCCTCGTAGTTGGTGAACATGTCGTAGCTGGAGCAGGCGGGAGAAAGCAGCACGGCGTCTCCCGGCCGGGCCAGCCGCCGCGCTTCCTCCAACACCTCCTCGAAGCTCTGCCCGGTGACCACCGCCACCACCCCATCCAGATCCTTCTTCACCAGCTCGCGCGCCTCGCCATAGGCGATTACGCCTCGACAGCGGCCTTGCAGGAGTGAAGCCAGTCCGGTGTAGGGTTGGCCCTTATGCCTCCCTCCCAGCAGCAGTACGAATGGACGATCCATCGCCTCCAGGGCGACCGTGGTCGAGGCCACGTTGGTCGCCTTGGAGTCGTTGATCCAGAGCACGCCATTCACGGTGCGAACCGGTTCCAGGCGGTGCGGCAGCGCTCGGAAGGTCCGGAGCCCCTCGGCGATCGCCTTGGTCGTACCGCCGGCGCGCCGGGCCGCCAGGGCTGCGCCGAGCGCGTTGGACACATTGTGGTCGCCCAAGAGCTGGAGCTGGTCCCGCGGCAACAGAACCTCGTCCCCGAACTTGAGCTGCCGGGCCTTGCGGTCGTACCAGCCGTCGGACCGGCCGAGCAGGGAGAAGCGTTCGTGTCGCCCGGCGATTCCGGAGACCATCTTCTCGACCTCGGCATCGTCGGCGTTGGTGACCCAGCACGAGGAGGTGCCGGCATGGAGAAAGAGCCGGGCCTTGTCGGCATAGTAGTCGCCCAGCGACTCGTATCGGTCAAGATGGTCCGGCGCGAGGTTGGTCATCAGGCCGACCGTCGGGACCAGCTCGTAAGTGTCGTGGAGTTGAAACGAGGAGATCTCGAGCGCGACCCAGGCCGGCGGCGGGGGCGGAGCCATGGCCACCCCGGAGAGCGGTTCGCCGATGTTGCCGGCGGCGACCGCGCGGAGGCCCGCCGCCTGAAGCAGGTGAGCCGTGAGCGCCGTGGTGGTGGTCTTGCCGTTGGTGCCGGTGATCACGGCGTAGCTCGCCGAAGAGAGCGCCGCCCAGCCCACATCCACCTCGGAGACGATGGGCACGTGCGCATGGCGCGCGATGGCGAGCGGAGGAGCCTCCGGTGGCACGCCGGGGGAGACCACCACCGCCGTGGCCCGGGCGATCCGTTCCAGGTCGTGGCCACCCAGCTCCACCGTGGCACCCGCCGCTCGGAGCGGGGCTACCGCCGCCTCCATGGCAGGCCCTTCCGCGATGTCCGAGGCGTAGACCGTCACCCCTTCCCGGCGGAGCAGGCGCGTGGCCGCAACACCGCTCTTGGCCAGCCCCACCACCGCGATCTCGCGCTCCGCACCTCGCCACCGCTCGAACATCAACGGACCTTGAGCGTGCTGAGTGCGATCAGGGCGCAGAAGATGCCCAGGATGTAGAACCGCGTGACCACCGTCGTCTCCGCCCAGCCCAGCTTCTCGAAGTGGTGGTGCAAGGGAGCCATGCGGAACACCCGGTGGGCGTCGGCGTATTCCTTGCCTCGCGTCCGCTTGAAGTACTTGTAGGTGCTGGTCTGGAGCATCACCGATACCGCCTCCGCCACGAACACCCCGCCAATCAGGAGCAGGAGGAATTCGGCCTTGAGGAGAATCGCGACGGTTCCGAACGCCCCGCCGATCGCCAGGCTTCCGGTGTCTCCCATGAACACCTGGGCCGGATGCGCGTTGAACCAGAGAAAGCCGAGACAGGCGCCCATCATCGCGGCGCAGAAGATGGTCAGCTCACCGGCCCCGGGGAGATAGAACAGGTTCAGGTACTGGGTCGCGTCGGTCCGGCCCAGCAGATAGGCGAAAAACGCGAAGCCGGCCGCGGCGATGGCGGCCAGGCCGGTGGCGAGACCGTCCAACCCATCGGTGAGGTTGACCGCGTTGCTGCTCCCGGTGATCACCACCGTCACGAAGGCGACGAACAGCCAGGGCGCGAAGTTGACCACCAGGTACTTGAAGAACGGCAGCGTGGTCGCGCTCGCGGGAATGGTCTCGACCGGGACCACCGGATACCGCAGCAGCAGGAGGCCGAGCACGATACCGAAGCTGCACTGCCCGATCAGCTTCCAGCGGGCGACCAGCCCGCGCGACTTGCCCTGGACGATCTTGAGGTAGTCGTCCAGGAACCCGATCGCTCCCATCCAGAGCGTGGCCAGCATCGCGAACAGCACGAACCGGTTGGTGAGCGGGGCCCAGAGCAGCGTCGGCACCACCGTGGCCAGCAGGATGATCAGGCCGCCCATGGTGGGCGTGCCCCGCTTCCCCTGGTGACTGGCGGGCCCGTCGGCTCGTACCACCTGCCCGACCTTCCGCTCGCGCAGCCGCCGAATGATCCAGGGACCGATGGCAAAGGCGAGCAGGAGGGCCGTGACCGTGGCCCCGGCGGCGCGAAAGCTGATGTAGTTGAAAAGATTGAAGAGGATGAAGCGCTTGCCGAGCGGGGCGAGCAGGTGATAGAGCATGTCGTTGGGCCGATTCCTGGTGGTCGATCGAGTGTGAGACGGGATCGAGGCCGGGCTCGGCTTCAGCCTCGCGTGAGTAGCGGAATAATACGCTCCAAGGCCACGCCACGGGATGCCTTGAGCACCACCAGCTCGTCGCCCCGGAGCCGGGCCGCCAGCTTGGGGCCCAGCGCCGGCGCGTCGGGGGCCGTGACCAATCGGTCTCCCAGACGGGCGGCGTAGGGGGCCAGGGCCGGCACGAAGTCACCCACCGCGGCCAGCAGGTCGGGCTCGAGCTCCACCAGCTCCCGGGCAATCGTGGCGTGATGCGCGGGCGCCTCGGCGCCCAGCTCGCGCATGGTCCCAGCCGCGAACACCAGGCGCCGGCCTCCGCGCAGCGTTCGGGCCGTCGCGATCGCCGCGCGGAAGGAGGCGGGATTGGCGTTGTAGCAGTCGTTGAGGATGGTCAGGCCGCCCTGCTGAACGATCTCTCCCCGCCCGCCAGGGACCACCACACTCGCCAGCGCCGCGGCGGCGGCGGCTTGATCCAATCCCAGCTCTTTCGCCAGCGCCCATACCAGCATCGCATTGGCGGCCTGGTGCATGCCGAGCAGTGGCAGGGCGATCTCCCGCCCGTCCACGGTGATTCGGGGCCGCCCCTCGGGCGAAAGGGTGACCGCATCCGGCACCTGGTCGGCGCCCTCGAGGCCGGCGGTCACCACCCGTTTCGCGACGCGCCGTGCCCCGGCGGCCAACGCGGGAGGCTCGGTGCCGACAATGGCCAGCGGCACTCCGGTCGCGAGCGCCAGCTTTTCCTTCATCACTCCTTCGATCGAGCCGAAGCCCTCGAGGTGACTCGGCGCCACGTTGGTGATCAGGGCCACGCTGGGCTGGATGATTTCCCGCGCCCGGGGGATCTCTCCCAGCAGGTTGGCTCCGGCCTCGATGGCCAGCGCCTGGGTATCGGCTGGCGCCGCCAGGATGGTGAGGGGAATCCCGACCAGATTATTGTCGTTTGCCCGGGTAGCATGAGTCCGGTACCGGGTCCGCAGCACCGCCGCGACCATCTCCTTGGTGGTGGTCTTCCCGTTGCTGCCCGTGATGGCGACGACCGGCCCGGTGATTTTCCGTCGAGCGGCGGCCGCCAGGTCTCCCAGCGCCCGCAGGGTGTCGGCCACGGAAAAAAGGCGGAGACCCGGAACCGGCGCCGTCCCCTTCCGGACGATGGCGCCCGTCGCGCCCGCCGTCGCGGCCGCGGCCAGGAAGTTGTGGCCGTCGAAGCGCTCTCCCTCGATCGCCACGAAGAGTGCGCCGGGCCGGATGGTCCGGGTGTCGCTCGAGATTCCGGTGAACGTACCCTTCCCCGAGTCCTTCCCCATCCCGACCGCCTCGGCGACCTCCGCCTCGGACCAGGTCGTCACTGTCCCCCCAGCAGCTCGCGGACGATAGTGGCCTCGTCGAACGGCCGCTTCTCGGTGCCGATGACCTGGTAGGTCTCGTGTCCCTTGCCGGCCAGCAAGACGGTGTCGCCCGCGCGGGCAGTGTCCAGGGCCCGCTTGATCGCCACCCGGCGATCGACTTCTCGCTCGTGGGGGGCTTCTCCCATGCCGGATTCGACTTCGGTGATGATCGCCTCGGGGTCCTCGGTTCGCGGATTGTCCGAGGTCACCACCGGCACGTCGGCCAGCTGCGCCGCGATCCGTCCCATGACCGGACGCTTGCCGCGATCCCGGTCACCGCCGCAGCCGAACACCACGATCAGTTGGCCGCGGGTACGGGGCCGTAGCGCCAGGAGCGCCCGTTCGAGTGCATCGGGGGTGTGGGCATAGTCGCGCAGGACCACGAACGGTTGCTCGGCCAGTTTTTCCATGCGGCCCGGCACCTGCGGTGCGTTGGCCAGCCGAGCGGCCACCATCGCGAACGGCACCTCGAGCGCCAGTGCTGCGGCCGCCGCGGCCAGCGCGTTGGGGACGTTGAAGTCTCCCAGGAGCGGCAGCTGGATCTGCGCGTGACCCTGGGGTGCCACCAGGCGGAACGCGCTTCCACCTGGCGTGGCGGCCACCGCTTCGGCCCGTACGTCGGCCGTGGGCGCAAGTCCATAGGTTACCCGCGCGCGTCGCGCCGGCATCGCCTCCCAGGCGGGGTCGTCCCGATTCACTACCTCGACCCCGTCGAGCCCGAGATAGGAGCTGAGCCGGAGCTTGGCGGCGAGATACCGCTCCATGGTGCCGTGATAATCGAGATGGTCCCGCGTGAGATTCGTGAAGATCCCGGCGGCGAAGGTGAGCCCGTCCAGTCGCCCCTGGTCCAGACTATGAGACGAGGTCTCCATCGCGACGTGGGTCACGCCGCGATCCAGCATGGCGCGGAGCGTGGCCTGCAGGTCGATCGGCCCGGGCGTGGTCAGGGACCCGGCGGTCGAAGGAATCGACTGTCCCCGACCATCGAAGGCGCCCAGGGTTCCGATGCTCCCCGCCTTCCCCTCCGCGTTGAAGAGGTGCCGGACCAGAGCCGTCGTCGTGGTCTTCCCGTTGGTGCCCGTAACCCCGATCAGCCGGAGCTGAGTCGCAGGATCGCGGTACCAGGTGCGCCCGGCGGTCAGGGCCGCGAGTCGCCCGTCGCGCACGACCACCTCGGGGATACTGCTTTGCTGCGGAGTCTCCACCACCACCGCCAGGGCACCGCTTCGGACCGCCTCGGGCACGTAGCGATGACCGTCGGCCTGCGTCCCCCGCACCGCGACGTACACCATCCCCGGCTTGACCATTCGACTGTCGGCGGTAACGCCGGCCGGTGCCTTGCCGGACGCGTCTGGCGGAGCCTTCACCAGCAGGTCGGCCCGCTCCAGCGCGGCGACCAGCTCCGCCAGGGTCGGGGTCGAACTCACTCCGCCCATACCGTCACCGTATCGCGTGGGGCCAGAGAGTCTCCGGCAGCGGGTGACGTCCTGGTCACCTTCCCCACTCCGTGCAGCACCACCCGGAAGCCCCGCCGATGGAGCGCCACGGCGGCTCGCCGGACCGGCACGCCCACGAGGTTGGGAACCAGCGCTCCCGGTTGGGCCGAATCCACCGAGGGAACCGGGGGCCAGGACACCACCACCCTGGTGGGACTGGGGGTCTGATCCGGCTGAGCCTCGTGAGTGGTATCAACCGGAGCCGGAGTCACCAACCGGCTCCGATCGATGGCGACCCGGCGCGCCGACAGCGCCTGGTCCAGCATACGGCGGGTGACCGGAGCGGCGGTGAGCCCACCGTAGTACTCACCCTTGGGGTCGTCGATCTTCACGATCGCCACCAGTTGAGGGGTCTCGGCCGGGAAGAGAGCGGCGAAGGACGCGGTGTACTCGCCCTGGATGTACCGGCCTCCCTCGAAGCGTACCGCAGTCCCGGTTTTTCCCAGCAGGGTGTAGTTGACCAGTTGGGCCCGCTCGCCAGTGCCGCCTTCCCCCACGGCACCGCGGAGAAACTCCCGGAGCCGGGCCGCGATGACGGGCGAGATCGCCTGGCGGACCGGCTCCGGGTGATGCCGATATCGCACCCGGCCGTCGGCATCCCGGATCGAGAGCACCAGACTCGGCGCCAGGAGGACTCCATCGTTGGCGATCGCGCCATAGGCTGCCGCCAGCTGCAACGGCGTCACCCCGAACTCGTAGCCCATCGCGATGCTGGGGCCGCTGATCCGGTCGCGCCAGCGATCGGGCCGGGCCAGGCGGCCACGGCTCTCCCCGGGAAACTCGACTCCGGTGGGGCTGCCGAATCCGAAGTCGCGCAAGGCGTCGAACTGGAGCGCGGGCTGCAGCCGGAGCGAGAACTTCGCCATGGCGACGTTGCTGCTCACCTGAATCGCCTGCGCCAGGGTGAGGCTGCCCTGAGTCCTATGCGCGTCATGGATGCGGCGCACCCGGGGACGCCTGGCGTCGCCGACCGGCATGTCCCACTCGCCGTTCTCCGCGAAGACCCGATCGCTGCTGTCCACCAGTTGGTGGGTCAGCAGCGCCGCGGCCGTGAACAGCTTGGCAGTGGAGCCCGGCTCGAAGGGATCGGTGACGGTCGAGGGGCGCCCTTCGGAAGGATCGTCGGCCCCCTCCTGGCGAGAAGCGGAGGCCAGCACCTCACCGGTCCGCGGATCCAGAAATACCACGTCCCCACCCCGGGCATGCATCGCCTCGACCGCCTCGTCCAGCCCGTGCTCGGCGATGTCCTGCAGCTCGGCATCGAGCGTGAGGACTATGTCGAGCCCGGGCTCAGGCAGACGAGTCACCCGGGACGGGGAATCGTAGCGCCGCCCGGCGCGGTCCTTGAGAACCACCGCTTCGCCGGGCGTGCCGGTTAGCACCGAGTCGAGCGCCAGCTCCAGGCCGGAGATGCCGCGGCCGCTGTCCGCCGAGTAGGTGCCGATGATCGGCCGGGCCAGACCGCGCGCCGGGTAGAACCGGCGGTATTCGCTTTCGAGGTGGATCCCCGGCATCCCCCGGATGGGCTGCACATCCACCGCCGTAAACGGGCCGTGAAAGTAGAGGTACCGCTTGTCGCCGGAGAGGTCCCTCTCCAACTCGGCTACCGGGACGTCGAGGGCGGATGCGGCGGCCCGGACCAGAGCGCGGCGATCGCGGACCTCGTTAGGGGCGATGCCGACATGGTAGTACTCCTGGGTCACCGCGAGCGGGACGCCGTTCCGGTCGAGCAGCATCCCGCGGCGGGCCGGCAGGACCTCCCGGGCCCGGCGCTCCCGATCGGCTTCTTGGGCCCAATGCTGCCCCTGCACCAGCTGCAGCTGTGCGGCGCGGGCCAGGATGGCCACCAGGCCAAGGGCCAACCCGATCTGAAGCAGTGTGAGCCGCGCGGCGACCCGGGCCATCAGCGGTCGCGCCGGACCTGGCCGGCGGGCAGCGGGAAGATCACGAATTCGGAGTCGGTGGGGAGATGGAGTCCCAGCTCACGCTCGACCCTGGGCACCAGGACCTCGCGGCCCGACGCTTCACGGATCGCGCGCTCGGTCTCCGAGCGGCGCGCCTCCAGGGCGCGCCGCTCTTCCCGGAGTGCCCGCACCCGGCCGGCGATCTGGATGGCACTGGTGTAGCGAGTCACGACGATGCCGGCCACGGCCAGAAAGAGCCCCAACCAGAGCAGGACCCAGTGTCGGCCCTTGAAGGTCATGCGGCGACTCGAAAGCTGCGGAGTCGCGCACTCCGGGCCCGTGGATTGGCGGCGATCTCTTCGGCTCCCGGCGTGATGCCGCGGGCAGGCACCGATTTACCCAAGGGTCGACCTCGACAGACGCAGCGTGGGGTTCCGGGCGGACAGACACAGGAGCGACTCCACTCGCGGAAGGCGTGCTTCACCACCCGATCCTCACCGGAATGATAGCTGATTACGGCCAGTATCCCGCCGGGCGCCAGGGTGTCCCGCAGGAGAGGGAGGGCTCTCTCCAGCCCAGCCACCTCGTCGTTAACCGCGATCCGCACCGCCTGAAACAGGCGTGCGAACACTGCGGGCCCCGCTTGCGGGCCTTGGACCGCCCGAATGGCGTTGACCAGATCGTCGCTGATCTGGAACGGTGCCCGGGCCCGGCGGCGGACGATCTCCCTGGCCAGGCGGCCGGGGCGCCGCTCGTCTCCGAATTCCCCGAAAACTTCACGCAACCGCGCCTCCGGCTCCCGATTGAGAAAGTCAGCAGCCGTGGGGCCGGTCGGTGTCATCCGCATGTCGAGGGGGGCGCCGGGACGAAAGCTGAACCCGCGGTCGGTCTCGTCCAATTGGCGTGAGGACACGCCGAGATCGAGCAGGATGAATTCGGGATGAAAAGCTCCGATGGCGGCCAGCGCCTCGGGGTCGTCGTAGCGAGCCTGGAGATAGCGGATCCCTGCTTCGCCCAGCCGGGTTCGGGCCGACGCGATGGCGCCTGGATCCCGGTCGACGCCGAGGACCACCGCCCCACCGGCCAGAAAGGCCTCGGCGTGTCCGCCATCCCCGAGGGTTCCATCGACTACCCGTCTGGCGCCAGCCGCCAGGTCCAGCACGGCTCCCAGCAGCACCGGGACATGATATGCGGCGGGCGGCGTCATGCTGGGCTGCGACCCCTCAAAACGAAGCACCCCGACCGTGATCACGGACGGGGCGCAACTGCGGGCGCGGAAAGCGGGGCTGACGGGGCTCGAACCCGCGACCTCCGCAGTGACAGTGCGGCACTCTAACCAAGCTGAGCTACAGCCCCCGTTGGAAAGCGCCTGAATATAGGTGCGGGGTGGGTGACCGGGTAGGGGCCGCACACCGCGGCCCCCTACCCCTTTCGCTCACTTACAATAGGCCTTCTGCATCGAGGCGATGCGCGGCTTGAGTCCATCCAGATACTTCTGGAACTTGGCCACGTCGTCGGGCTTGTAGGAGGCGCCGCCCTTGAGGGCCTGGGCCGCGTCGGCAGCCATGCCCTCCTCCTTCCTCGCCAGCTCGCAGGACTTCTGCTTCTCCGCTTCGGGGTCGACCTTCGCGATCTGCTGGAGGATCGACAGACCCAGGTAATAGTTGGCGATCGGATAGACTCGACCGGCAGGATCGGCCCAGGTCGTCACCTTCCTGAGCAGGGTCCCCGCCTTGTCGAAATCCTGCGGCACCTGGAGATAGGGGAGCGCTCCATTGAGCAGCACCGTGGCCGCCGCCTGCTTGGAGTTGGCATCGCCCGTTGCAACTACGAAGTCGAGGAATGGCATGGCCTCGTCGATCTTCTTCTGAGCCTGAAGCGTCTGCGCCGCGGCGAGCGCCGCTGGAACCGAGCCGGCTGGGTCCTTGACCATCAGGTCCTTGGTAAGGGCGATGGCGCTGTCGGTCATGCCGCTCAGGTTGTAGGCGTTGAGCAGCTGTTTCTCGATGGTCAGGTTGGTGGGATACTTGCGGTATCCACGCTGCGACCACTTGAGGAGCCGCGCGGTGTCGGGCTGCTGCGCGGCCATGACGGTAATCTTGAGATAGAAGGCGCTGTCGGCTTTGGCGCTGTCGTTGGCTGCCACCTGCTCCAGCGCGTCCACCGCACACTTGTAATTCTCGCGGTACACGCAGGCATTGCTCAGCAGGTCGTAGAGATCGGCGTTGGTCGGGTCGATCCGCAGTCCCTCTTCGGCGGCGGCCTGCGCGGCATCGGGATGGCCGTAGCCGATGAACGCCTTGAACGCCTCTTCGCGAAGTGGCTGGTTGGTGGGAGCGATGATCAGCATCTGCTTGTACGCGCTGACGACAGAATCTTCCTGTCTCCCCCCCTCTACGCTGTCTGCATGGGTCTTCTTGTTATACAAGTAGCCGACCTCGAGCTGGGCCCGGACCCTGACCTGGTTCCAGACTGGGAGGGACAGTGGATCACCCTGGGACGCTGCGTGCAGGTGCTTGGAAGCCTCGAGACTGTCGGCGCGGTTCTTCTTGTCCAGGAGCATCACAGCCTGGCACCAATGCGCCAAGCCGTGAGTGGGAAGGGTCTGGATCGCCTTGTTGGCGGACGCGTTCGCCTTGGCCGCATTGGTCCCGCGAAGGTCCATGCAGGTCCTGGCGTCGTCATAAGTCCTGATGGCGGGCTGCAGGGCCTGCGACACGTCTTCGCCGAGGGCGGCCGGCGCCTGGTTGGGCTTCTGGGTGACGGTCACCACGTTCCCCACGTCGTCGTTGATGCCGGTAAAGCGGGCCGTCACCGTGAGGGCGCCGCCCTGAGCCCGGCTCAGGGTCGCGGTGATGATTCCCTTGGCGTTGAGCGATCCCGCCAGCTGGCGCTGCTGCGCGGTCGGCAGCATGGCATCGGCGGGATAGGCATACTCGACCAGCGCGTGATTCATGTCGGCGCGCGAGATGACCTGATACTCGGCACCGACGTTTTTCTCGACTCGAGCCCGCATCCCGTCGCCCACCTGAAGGGCGGTGGCCGAATCGGACGATGTAAAGGAATACGGGTTGGCTACCATCAACCGGGGTGCCGTCTTGATTATTTCCTGTGGCTGTCGCCGAGGAACCTGCGCCACCAGCGGCGCAGCAGCGCACAGGACGGACGCCAGGAGCATCGGCAAACGAGACAGGGGCATCAGCAGATCTCCAAGAGGGTTTCCCACGGCAGGTCGAACCGGCGACCCGCCACGCATGGGCGAAGAGGGATTCGAACCCCCGACTTCCTGCGTGTAAGGCAGGCGCTCTGAACCAGCTGAGCTATTCGCCCGGGGCGCTCGCGCAGGTGGACTCGAATTCTACTCTTCGTTGGCCACCGCGATACCGAGTGGAATCAGAACACAGTAGCCGAGCACCAGCAGCGCCGCCGCCCCGGTGGTTCCTCCGGCGTTTAGCCAGAGGTACCCCGCAAGCAGCGCGCCGACCCCAAGTCCCAACAGCAGCAAGTTGCGGCGGCCAAACCGCAACTGGCGGTGGGAAGCGGGGTTGGGGGGTGCAGCCATGGGGGAGAACAGTACCTAAGAGGGGGCTTCGGGGTCAACGCCCGAGCCTCCTGGCGGCCCCTCCCCGGGAGGGACAGTGTCGCCTGGGGGAGCGGTCGGCCACCCGTCGTCCAAGGCGGCCCTTCGGGGCCGGTCCGCGGCGCGCCGATACCAAAGCGCTCCCGCCATGAAGAACGCCACGACCACCCAGAATCCCCCGGCCACCAGCCAGGTCAGGACGTTGTAATCCCGCCGCAGCCGGCGCTGCCACTGCGCTTCGAAGCGATCCAGCGTAAGTCCGGTGGTGGCCACCACCGCGTCCTCGAACCCGACCCCCGCGCGCAGCCGTTCGAACAGGGGCTCAAGGGTGCCGGTGGGATTGCGCCGGGCCAGATCGAGCACGGCAGTGACCGCCAGGGCGTAGGCGACGCTGGCGGTGTTGGCATTGTCTCTGAGGAGGGCATCCAGCTCCCGCAACTCCGGGAGCCGCATGCTCACCAGGGCGAAGTTGAGCCGGAGTTCCTCCAACCGGTCCCATTCCCCACCGGCCCACGAGGCATACCCCTCGTCGAACCAGAGGGGCAGCCTACCCGGCACCGCAGCATGGAGCACCAGGTGGGCGATCTCGTGATGGAGGGTCTGGACCGCGGATGGGAGATCAGCGCGGAGGATGATCGTGCGGGCCTCCGGAAAAGCGAGACCGGCGCCCCAGCCCGGCCCCTTCCCACGGGTGAGCGCGGCCATCTGGGCGGAGTCGGCGACCAGGACCAGCCGAAAGCCGGTCGGCGGCTGGGTGCCCAGCCCGGGCCAGGTGGTGAAGCGGTTGGCTTCCTGTGCGAGTTGAATGGCCGCGGGGAGGCGGGAGGAATCGGCAACGACGGTTACCGGACCAACCTGGGTCTGCCCCGCCAGCTGCAGCGCGAGGAGCCAGGGGACGACGACGCTCAGGCCGAACCGCTGCGCGGGGGCTCTCCGCCGCCATCGACGACGTCGAGCATCTCCTTGCACCGCTTGCCCCAGGGGCTGAACTTGTTGGCCTTGTACCCTTCGGCCCAGGTCTGGCGCGCGGCGTCGCGCTCCCCTGCCAGCCACTGGGCCCGGCCCAATTCGAAATAGGCTTCGATCAGGTTGGGCCCCAGCGCCAGCGTCTTCTGGAAGAAATTCTGTGCGTCCTCGTACATCTCCCGTTCGAGGTAGACCAGCCCCAGGTAATAGTGGGCATAGAGGGTGGCCTTCTTGTCGTTGTCGAGGCGGATGGCCTTGGACAGGTGCTCGATCGCCTCGCCGAAGATCCGCTTCTTGAGGCAGATGTATCCCACATTGATGCGAGCCAGCGAGTTGGCGGGCTCTTTCATCAGGACCTTGGAAAAGGTGGCGAGCGCGTCGTCGTACTCCTCATCCAGCATCTGGGCCCAACCCAGGAGCGATTGCGCCTGTACGTCGTTGGGGGAGAGCGAGAGCGCTTTGTTGAGCGCCTGGATCGCCCCGGCGTAGTCTCCCAGGGAGATCAGGCTCCAGCCCTTCTCGACGAAGGTCGAAGCCCCGATATGGTCGGCGTGGACCATGGGCCGGGCGCCGGTGAACTGGGGCGCCTGGGCGGTCTCGGCGGTGAGCGCCACCTGCTTGTAGCGATCCACCAGGCCGCGGATGTCTTCCTTGATCTGGGTCAGCTCGGTCACGGCGGTATCGACCGACTTGAAGTAGGCGATGATCTGGCGCTTCAGCGCCTCCCGCTCGGAGGGTGTGCCGACCGAATCCAGGCGGCTGGTGATGTCCTGGTATTGCTGGCGCAGGGTGGTGACCACCGACTCGATCGTGGGAACGTCCATCAAGCCCCCGCCGCAACCAGGGCCAGTCGCTCTTTGGAGTCGAAGAGCTTCCCGGCGTTGAGAATCACGACCATCCGCTCCGGCCGATTGATGATCCCCGAGATGTAGGTCGCGGCCAGGCCGCGCACCATGGGCGGCGGGGCCGCGATGGCTTCCGCTTCCACCCGCAGGACCTCGACGACCTGATCCACCAGAATGGCCACGCGATGGGAGTCGATCGCCAGGATCATGAGCCGGGTCTCCTCCCTCAGCTCGGCGGGCAGGTTGAGACGCTTCCGGAGATCGACGACCGGGACGACGCCGCCGCCGTACTGCACCACTCCCTCGAGAAATGCCGGGGCCTTGGGCAGGGCGGCCGGACGCTCATACCGCAGAATTCGTTCGCACTGGAAAATGTCCAGGGCGAACTCCTGAGGGCCTACCCGGAAGACCACGAACTGCAGCTCCTCGCCGGTGCTCATGGCTTGGCTCCCGATTCGAGCAGGCGGTCCCGGAACGCGTCCAGGTTCAGGATCGGAATCAGGCCCGAGGTCCCTCGCACCATGGCCGAGGCCCACGGCACCGTTTCGTCAGGCGGGACGGGCAGGAGATCCTGCCGCGTGAGGAGGTCCGCCTCCTCCACCTCGAGTCCCACCGGCCGGCCCTCCAGGCTGGCGAGCACCACGGTGGTGCCGCGAGCGGACGGACATGCAGTGGCGGCCAACAGGGATTCGAGGTGCACGACCGGGACCAGGCGGCCGCGTGCCGCGGTGACTCCCCGCAAAGCCGGTGCCGCACTGGGGACTGGGCGCACCGGGCCCAGATCGCTCACCTCGAGCACATCCTCCAGGCGGAGGCCGATTTCCCGGGCCCCGGTCCGCACCAGCAGGAAGTCCCCGACCACGCCACTCACGAGATCCGGCCCTGACGCCAATGCTCCGCGAGCCGCGGGGCGATCCCGGTCAGCGGCAACACCAGGTCGGCCCCGCCGCCCTTGATCGCCGCGTTGGGCATCCCGAAAATGGTCGCGCTCTCCCGGTCCTGGGCGATTCCCAGTCCTCCCGCATCGTGAATCGCCCGGAGTCCGATGGCTCCATCGCGGCCGAGCCCGGTGAGAACCACTCCGGTTGCGGCGGCGCCGAAATGCTGGGCGACCGAGTGGAAGAGTGGATCGGCGGCCGGCCGCACTCCCCAGACCGGCGGGCCCTGATCGAGCACGAGCCGAAGCCCGGATGCACCACGTACCACCCGCATATGATAATCGCCCGGCGCCACGTACGCGGTGTCCGCCAGAATGGGGGAGTCGGGCTCGGCCTCCTTCACCGCGTAGGCACTCAGACTGGCCAGCCGTTCGGCCAGGCTGCGGGTGAACTTGGGAGGCATGTGCTGCACGATGAGCACTGCCGCCTGATGACCCGGAGCCAGCTGGGGGATCAGCTCGGCCAGGGCCCGAGGACCGCCGGTCGAGGAGGCCACGGCGAGGCAGCGCCGGGCGGACCCGGGGACCGGAGAGACCGCCCGGAACTCGGCCGAGCGCCGCGGCCGCGCCAGAACGGGAACGCGACGAACGTCGGCAGCCCGGGCGGCACGCAAGGCTTCGAGCAAGCGTGGCGCCAACTGGAGCACGGCGGAGCGCCCACGCTCCTCGACCTTCTCCACCAGCTCTACCGCCCCCAATTCCAGCGCGCGGATGGTGGCGGCGGAGCCGGGACCGGCATAGGCGCTCACCACCACGATGGGCCGGGGAGATTCCGACATGATGTAGCCGATGGCGCCCCACCCATCCAGCTCCGGCATCTGAAGATCCATGGTCACCAGATCGGGCTTGAGATCGTGGACCTTCCGCAGCGCCTCCATCCCGTTCTGCGCCGTCGCGGCGACGCGAAACTCGCCGGAACCGGCGATGATCTCCGAGATCATGTGCCGGTAGAGAGCGCTGTCGTCCACCACCAGGACGCTGGGAAGGTCAGAGCCGCTGCTCACCGTGCGCCACCGAGCGAACCTGCACGACCCCGGACTCCACCGAAAAGCGGACCGAGCGTCCGAAATCCCCGCCCACCGCCTCACCGATGACCGGGATGCCCTGGTGATGCAGGACCTCCCGGCAGCTGGCCAGATTGCGCTCGCCCATCTGAATCGTTCCCGGCGGGGCCAGCGAGGCGAACATGCTCGCCCCGCCGACCAGCCTGGCATTGATCCGCCTGCGCTCGGCCCCCAGCAATCCCATCTCGGCCAGCACGGCGGGCACCGCGGTCTGGGGGAAGGTGGCGGGGTTGTCCCGCTGCCGGCCCGCGGCCGAGCGCGAGGGGAGCAGGATATGGGCGAGGCCACCGATCTTCTCGCCGGGATCGAGGAGGAGAATGGCCACACAGCTTCCCAGTCCCAGGGTGATCAGCGCGTCGCCCGCCCGGCCAACCTTGAAGTCGGCAACTCGAATCAGGATTTCCCGCTCGCTCATGCGGGCCGCCGGTAGATGCGCTCGCGCGGCTCGACCAGCTCCAGTCGGCTCCGGCTGGGTCCGAAGATGGTCTCCACCTTGCCGAGTACCAGGACGCCACCCGGCGCCAGGGCATCGTAGAAGACCGTCATCAACCGCTCCTGGGTCGGCCGGTCGAAGTAGATGACGACATTGCGACAGACGATGAGCTGATAGGGAGCATTGAGCGGCGGCTCCGAGGTCACGTCGTGCCTGGTGACCCGGACCAGACGGCGCACTTCATCGGTCACGGTGATGTTTCCCGCGGCATCGCGCTTGCCATATCGGGAGACGAGGCCGGGTGGCGCGTCGTCGAGCGCCGCTTCCGGATAGGAGGCGGCCCGGGCCTTCTCCAGCGAGACCCGATCAATGTCGGTGGCATCGATGGTCACCCGGCTCAGCTCATGGGCCCGGCCCACGCTGGACAGTGCGTCGGCCAGGATCATGGCCAGAGTGTAGGCCTCCTCCCCGGACGAGCAGCCCGCGCTCCAGATCCGGATCGGCCCCTGCCCCGGAGCAAGCAACCCGGGAAGCACCAGGTCCCGGACTCGGCCCCAGGTCTCGGGATTCCGGAAGAACTTGGTGACATTGATGGTCAGGGCATCGAGCAGACGGTCCATCTCCTTGGGCGTCCGATCGAGCACGGCCAGATACTCAACGTAGGTGTGGACCCCGCAGGCCCGCATGCGCACCGCGATCCGCCGCTTGATGCACTTGGTCTTGTAGGCCTCGAGCGTCAGCCCGGCTGACTCGGCGATGCGCTGAGCCAGCGAGGCAAAGGCCGCCTCGTCGCCGGCGGTCATAGACTGGCGTCAAGTGTTTCCAGGTTGGCGCGAGCGAGCTGATGGCTGGGGTTGAGCTCCGCGACCCGCTGCCAGCAGGAGCGGGCCCGCTCCCGGTCGCGGCGCTTGAACGCGATGTTCCCCAGTTTGAAGTAGAGGTCGTCCCCGAGGTCGGGGTCCAGCTTCGCGGCCCGTTCGTAGGCCTCGAAGGCATCGTCGTAGTTCCCCGCCCGATACAGCAGGTCGGCCAGGTTCTTCGACACCTGAGGCAGGGT
>Ga0335085_10002726_pt1 | contig 32289 bp, 31 predicted proteins | sample Lox_Sample_45_FD_206712 | JGI IMG/M metagenome (GOLD analysis project Ga0335085, IMG submission 206712) | Soil microbial communities from Loxahatchee National Wildlife Refuge, Florida, United States - Lox_Sample_4.5 | ecosystem: Environmental > Terrestrial > Soil > Wetlands | place: USA... | reverse complement strand
GTCGAGGTTCTTGCCGGAGTGAATGCCGGCGATCAACTCGTCGTAAGCGGCCCGCAAGACCTGCGAGACGCCGAGAAAGTGGATGTTCGCAGCCAGTAAGCGCAAAGAGCAGGGCAAAAGACAATACGCAAAAGTCAAAAGGCAAAGCCCCAAGAGAAGGGGTGAAGAGCAGGTCAAACCGCAGGGACGATAACAAAATACCTGGCGTTTTCAGGTCTCGCTTTTACGTGTTGCCTTTTGCACTTCGACTTTTGACCTGCTCTTGTTCCTTAGGGAGAAACGAATGGTTACTGTCAACACTAACGGGAATTCCAAGGCTCTGATTCAGGTCCGCGGCCTCAACAAAACCTACCGCCGCGGGGGCGAGATGATTCAGGTTCTTCAGGGCCTCAATCTGGACGTGGATCAGGGCGACTTCGTGGCCTTCATGGGGCCCAGCGGGTCTGGAAAGACCACGCTGCTAAACCTCCTGGGCGGCCTGGACGTTCCCACCTCTGGAGCCGTTTCAGTGGCCGGCGACGAGATCACGCATATGTCTTCCGGCCGGCTCACCGATTGGCGCGCCCGCCACGTGGGTTTCGTCTTTCAGATGTACAACCTCGTACCGGTTCTAACGGCATTCCAAAATGTGGAACTGCCGCTGCTGTTGACGCGCCTCTCCCGGTCCGAACGCCGCCAGCACGTAGAAGCCGCGCTCGCCATCGTCGGCTTGCCCGATCGCGCCAACCATTTCCCCCGCCAACTTTCCGGCGGGCAGGAACAGCGTGTGGCCATCGCCCGCGCCATCGTTTCCGACCCCACTTTTCTGCTCTGCGACGAGCCCACCGGCGACCTCGACCGCAAAAGCGCCGACGAAATTATGGAGTTGATCGAAGAACTGGTGAGTAAGCACAGCAAAACCGTGTTGATGGTTACGCACGACCCGCTGGTTGCGGCCCGCGCCCACATGGTTCTGCACCTGGAGAAGGGCGTGCTGGTGGAAGCCTCGAAGTCGCGCCAGAACGCCACCGCCGGAGGTGCGGCGTGAAATTTACATCGCTCATTTTGGCCAACCTCTTTCGGAAGAAAGTCCGTCTGTTCCTCACCCTCGGTTCGTTCGCCGTGGCCTTGTTCCTCTTCGCATTCCTGGCCGTGGTGAAATACGCCTTTACCGGCGGCGCCGACCTTGCGGATGCCCGCCGCCTTGTGACCATCAATCGTACCTCGATCATCCAGCCCATCCCTCTTTCGTATCGCGACAAGATTTTGGGGATTTCTGGCGTCCAATGCATAACCCACGATAACTGGTTCGGCGGTGTGTACCAGGACGAGAAGAACTTTTTTCCGCAATTCGCAATTGATCCGGAAAACCAGCGCCAGGTATTCCCGGAGCTGATCGTTCCCGAGGACCAATGGAATGCCTTCCTCAAGGACCGCCAGGGCGCGATTGCGGGAGCGGCCACCGTCAAACGCTTTGGATGGAAGATTGGCGACCGCATTCCCATCAAGACGACCATCTTTGGCGGAGGTGCGTGGGAATTTATCCTTGACGGCATATACCACGGCAAGCGGCCGCAGGACGACGAAACGCAGTTCTGGTTTCAGTGGGATTACTTCGAGGAGCGAGTTCCGCAGCGCGTCAAAGGGCAAGTCGGTTGGTATACGGTGAAGCTCGACTCGCCGGATGATGCCGTCCGCGTGGCCAAAACCATTGACCAGGACTTTGCCAATTCCCCCTACGAAACCAAAACTGAAACCGAATCTGCCTTTGCGGCCGGTTGGGTGAAGCAGTTTGGCAACATCGAATTCCTCATCATGGTTATCGGCAGCGTGGTTTTCTTTACCTTGCTCTTGGTGACCGGCAACACCATGGCCATTTCGGTCCGTGAGCGAACCGGCGAACTCGCCATCCTCAAAGCCATTGGATTCAAGGATGGTTCGATACTATTCCTGGTGCTTGCCGAGGCTCTGGCTATCGCGCTGTTCGGGGGACTTCTCGGCCTGGGGCTGGCCATGCTTCTGATCCCCGTGGTAGCTCAGGCATTAAACGGCTTGTTGCCGAATCTTGTTTTGTCCAAATCGATGCTGACGGCGGGTGTTGGATTCGCTGTCCTGGTGGGTGTGTTCAGCGGCCTGTTGCCGGGGATCGGCGCCATGCGCTTGCGTGTGGTCGAAGCCTTTAGAAGAATCTGAAAAGCAGTGGTTAGTAGATAGTGGCTGGTTCTTATCAACTCTCAGCTTCCCACTATCGAGTATGTGTTCGCTGCTAACCACTAGCCACTAACAACTAACCACTGGTGTTAAATTATGGCCATACCTGTCGTCTACAATTTTCGCAGCGTTAAGGCACGTTGGACTTCCGCCATCGTTGCTGTTCTTGGCATTGCCGGAACGGTAGGCGTGTTCGTGGCGATGCTTTCCTTAGCCCGCGGGTTCCGCGCTACGCTGGTGTCGTCGGGCTCCTATGACAACGCCATTGTCATGCGCGCCGGCGCCACTTCCGAGATGATGAGCGGCGTCACGCTTGATTCCGTCAAAATCCTCCAGGATGAGCCGGGCGTGGCGCGGGTTAACGGTGTGCCGCAGGTGACGTCGGAAGTCGTAGTGGTCGCGCCTTTCCCCCTGCGCTCGACCGGTACGGACGCGAATGTGCAAGTGCGCGGGGTTTCTGCCAACGTCCTTACCGTGCGCCGAAACGTCAAGATCGTTCAAGGGCGAATGTTCCAGCCCGGCCTTTCTGAACTGGTGGTGGGCCGCAATGCTACGGCCAGTTATTCAGGCCTGACCCTGGGAAACCAGGTTCGCTTCGGCGGCGGCGAATGGACGGTCGTGGGTATTTTCGACGCGGGAGGTTCGGCATTTGATTCCGAAGTCTGGTGCGACGGCCGGATACTGTCCGACGTGTACAAGCGTCCGAACAACATTTTCCAGTCCGTGACTGTGCATCTCTCTTCGCCCAACGCCTTCCAGAATTTCAAAGATGCGGTCAGCAAGGACCCACGCCTCGACGAAGATGTCAGCCGCGAAACCGATTACTATACCAAGCAGTCGCAAACCTTCACTCGTCTGATCACCGTCTTGGGCGGCCTGGTCGCGGTGATCATGGGCATCGGCGCGGTCTTCGGTGCCCTCAATACGATGTATTCAGCGGTCGCAGAGCGCGGCCGGGAGATTGCCGTCATGCGCGCCTTGGGTTTCGGCGCGGTTGCCGTGGTCTTTTCTTTTCTCGTTGAGGCCGTGCTGATTTCGTTTGTGGGAGGGGCGATTGGCTGCGCGGCGGTGCTGCCGCTCAACGGCTTTACCACCGGGACCATGAATTGGCAAACTTTTTCACATATGGCTTTCGCCTTCCGGATTACGACCGACCTGCTGGTGGGAGGAATTATCTTCGCCCTCGTCATGGGCATAGCGGGCGGCCTGCTTCCCGCCATCCACGCGGCGCTACGGCCCATCGCCACCGCACTCCGCTCACTGTGAGCTGATCCTTACGCCTTGAGCTGCGCCGCCACGGCCGCTGCAAATTCCTCAGTCGTGTTCTTTCCACCCAGGTCGGGAGTGCGCACGCGGCCTTCCGCCATCACTGCCCGCAGGGCATTCATCATGCGGTCCGCCGCGGCCGGCTCTCCCAGGTGTTCCAGCATCATGGCGGCAGCCCAGATGGCGGCGATGGGATTGGCGATGCCCCGCCCGGCGATGTCCGGGGCACTACCATGGACCGGTTCAAACACTGGCGGGCCGAGGCGCTCGCGTGGATTCAGGTTGGCGCTGGCCGCCAGCCCCAGGCTGCCTTGCAAGGCGCCCCCCAGGTCCGTAAGGATGTCGGCCAGCAAGTTTGAGCCTACAACCACGTCCAGGGTCTCGGGGTGGGTGATCATGCGCGCGGCCAGTGCATCGGCGTGGTAGTTGGACACGGTCACATCCGGAAAGTCGCGCGCCACCTCCCGCACCACCTCGTCCCACAAAACCATGGTGTACTGCATGGCGTTGGATTTAGTGGCGCTGGCCAAAAGCTTGCGGGGCCGCCGCTGCGCCCGCTCGAAGGCATAGCGCACGATGCGCTCGACACCCTTGCGCGTGAAGACCGATTCCTGCACCGCCACCTCATCCGGCGTGCCGCGCTTGAAGCGCCCACCTAGACCGGCATACTCCCCCTCACTGTTTTCGCGCACAAACAACATGCGGATCTCGTCCGGCCCCTTTCCACGCAAGGGCGAAACAATTCCTGGGAGAATTTCAACGGGCCGCAGGTTGACGTAGAGGTCGAACCCAAAGCGGATGCGCAGCAAAAGGTCGCGCAACGAAATGTGGTCGGAAACGGTGGGATAACCGATCGCCCCCAGGAGAATGGCGTCGAATGGGCGAAGCGTTTCCAGGCCGTCCTCCGGCATCATTCGCCCTTGGCGCAGATAGTATTCACAGCCCCACTCGAACGGTTCGAAGCAGAGGGCGAAAACCTGGGCAGCGGCGGTAAGAACATGGACGGCCGCCGGGACAACTTCCTTCCCGATTCCGTCGCCGGGAAGCAGAGCGATACGATAGGCCTTCACAGCTAATCCCTTCTTTGCAGCTAGGTGTAATTATTCACGGGCCGCCTGCGCCGCGCCACTCCCCCCGGCCGCATTGAAATCTATAGGCTAAGGTTGGTGGCTAGAATAGTCAAGTGTGCAGAAATCCAAGTGCGTGTGGCATAAAAGTTGACACGCTCTAGAACCAGCGGGCAAGTTGTAGCGAGGGTGTCCCCACCCGTGCGTGCGACCGCGTTCGCGATCGAAGAATCCCCCGGGTGGGGACACTCGCGCTACAACCTCTGTGCCGCACTCCCGTAAGTCAACCCGCGACGAAATGCTTCCCCATCTGTAGCGCCAGGGGGAAATAGGATCGGAGGCCACGGCGGGCAAACCGGAAGGAGGGGGCCAAACCTTGAGCCTACGGGCCGACGGGTGGCGCTTGCAGTTTGTGCATTCGGAAGCGGCAAAAAGCGCAAATGGGTTGCAGATAGGGACAAACAGGCTTTCAGGTTTTGGAAAGTGCGCTTCAACTATGCAGAAGTGTCCGCTTTTTCGCCGGTCATTTTGTCCTTCGCCCTTTGTTTTCATGCATATCCCCGGATCGACCTTCGTTTTAATATCTTCCTCATCGGTCCGCCCTCCGATTGTGACTTTTTGTTTGTTTTCTGTGGGGGGTGGACGCCCCGCTGGGCGGGTCTTCACTGCTTCATTTCTAGCCATGGGCATAGCCCTTCACCTCAGGGCGGGCAGTTCCCTGCCAGTATGCACACATGGCTAGGCTTTGTCAAGGGAAAAATGTAAGAGTTAGGGGGCTGATTCCGAAGGATCCGTCGTGTCCAAAATACAATCCTCGCATCGGCTGGTAACGTGGGGCTCCGCCGCATGCTAGGCTGCACGTTGCCGTTTCCGCAGATTGCCCGCAAACCTCGTTCCTGGAGTTTCTACATCTTCAATATGGGCAATCGCGAATCTCAACCCTCGCCCCCAAAGGTGCGACGGCCCTGGAGTTTCTACATTTTGCCCGCCCATTTCGGTGGTTCGTCCATTTGAACGTCAAATTGACCGCCTCGGCCCAACTTTCGAGGGGCGCGTAATTCGTTAGGAATCGGTCGTAAGCATCAACCGAGCTTCCAACCTCGCGCAATCTAACTTCGAGGGAGTCAGACGTAAGGTTCAATGAGTAGCGCGTCTGACGAAGCCAAATGGGCACCAACAGAAGATCAGCAGTCACGTCGTCAGTGACATGCGCTCAGGCTACCGCTCTTGAGCGCCTACTTGTTCGAAAATGGTGTCCCTTGTAGCTATAGCTCAATTGTCGGCCTTCTTCCTCGCCGCGTGTGATGGCTTCCACGCGGGAGTTGCGTCTTCAAACTGATTCTCTGTCAGTTGGCGGACATCCGAACCGTCGGCTCGCATCACGAAAATCTCGCCGTCCGGCTGCGGGTTATAGGGGTGCAGCAAACTCTCGTCCTTATGGCCGCTCCTGGTGCTCGCAAACGCGATCCACTTTCCGTCGGGCGACCAGGCAGGATGCGCATCGTTGCCCGGAGATCGGGTGAGTCGCTGGAGATCTGTCCCGTCCGGTCGGATGGTGTAGATTTCATAGTCGCCGTCTCGATCGGTCGTGAATACAATTCGGTCCCCGATCGGCGACCACGCCGGGAAATTGTCATTCTGCGACCCGCTGGTAACCTCAGTTACTCGGTTGGCATCCAGGTCGATGATACGCAGGCCTTTCCCCGCTTTATCGCCGACTCGGTAGACAAGCTTTCTCCCATCTGGCGACCAACTGGGAAACCCAACATGGTCTCCGGCAGCCGTTAGCAACCTCATTCCACTACCATCAGACCGAATAATCGCGAGCTGGGACGTTGCTGCGGTTACCCCTTGGAGCTTGCCTACAGCCATCTGGAAGAATCCCCCTAGAGCAAACGCAATCTGGTCTCCTTTCGGTGACCAGGCGGGCGCGAGGGCGCTCCTTTGAGGGTCATCGAATAGGACCGAGCGGTTCGAGTTCCGTACGTCTATCAGCAGGATAGAATTGTGGACGATGCCAGCCGTACCACTGTTGCAGACCAACTGATCGCCCGATGGCGAGAACGATGGGAAGATTCCGGTTCGAAGTAGCTGAAAGCCCGGGTCGCGGCTTGGCCAAGGCTCAAATGGGGGCCAAGACGAATCGGTTTCACGGTGAAAGACCATGGCTCTCCCATCAGCCGACCAACTCGCATTCCAGAATTCGCCCCTAGCGCCCGCCGCCCCGTCCGTTCGTTCTATCCCGCCAGACGGTCCGCCGCTGACATATGCGATGCGCGACGGCGAGAGCCACCGTGGAGACCGCTTCTCGCCGGGCGTGTTCGTGAGAACGCGCCGCTCGCCTGTCTTCCAGTCCACAGAAACCAACTGCATGTCCCCATGAAGTCTTGTCGGGCTCCCGATTTTAGTACCCTCTTCGATGGAAGCAAGATAAAACACAATTCGGGCGCCATCAGGAGACCATGAAGGACTGCCCGCCATGGCACTTTCGTGGCTGATCCTCCGAACCTCTGACCCATCCCGCTTCATCACGTAAATCTCAGTAGACTGGAGGGTGGCAAAGAGGAATTTCGGATGCGTCGAATCTCGGTCAGATGAGAACGTAATCCATTGGCCATCTGGAGACCATGCGGGGCGAAAGTCGCCAGAGGAGTTCGGGGTCAAGTTCTTCAATTTTCGGCTCTTCATGTCCAGAAGCCAAATATTGGCCCGTCCTCCCCGCGTGGACACGAAGGCCAGCGATTTGCCGTCCGGGGAGAGCACGCCTTGGTCGTCAAACGCGCGATCGTCAGTGAGTCGCTCCGTGCCGGAACCATCCGCGCGGACTCGATAAATGTCGGCCGAGCCACCTCGATTGGAAGTGAATACAATCCAGGCGCCGTCGCGAGAGAAGGACGGATTGTAGTCCATGTCTTGGCTGGCCAACAGCGGCTTAGCATTGTTGCCGTCCGTGTCGGCGATGAAGATGTGCGTTTTGATCGTAGCGAAACTGGCGAAAGCGATTGTGGGCGCGTCCTCAACGGACTGGGCAGGACTCCGAGACAAGGAAGTATTTCCTATCAGCACCAATAGAAACACGAACCAGATTTGAATTCGCCTCATTGCCTTAAGCCTTTCTTTTGCTGGAAGGAAGCGGTGATTCTAACTCCGTCGGACGAGAAAAGCGAGATGGATCCTCGGAACCAACCACTGCACCTGGGATCGATCCCTCTGGCTGTGTAACTGCTTGGAATTTCGGTTCGACGATGCGATAGACTCCTGGATTGTCAGCAATTCGGAAAGTATCGCTCGCGAGCACTATCTGCCAAGCCAATGTTGACGCCTTGACAAATTTAGAAACTCATGGATCGAGGGAGAAATGGGTTAAAATCGGAGGAAAAGGCCGAGAAGCCGCGAAAGAACCGTGGTTGTAGCGGCGGTCTACGACCGCCGGATTTTGAAATCAGCAACTTCGGCGGTCGTAGACCGCCGCTACAAATGGCGAATTCGATTTTTCACACCTTCCGAGTTTTCGCGGAGCAAGGAGGGGAAGAGCAATGGAGAATCGTGGCCGCCCGTTACTTTGGACTGAATCGCCGAAGGCTTACCTTTATTAACGGGCCATCGGCCCCACGCAGGGTTCCTACCCTGCATTGCCGAAGCTAATGACGCCAATGGCGAGGAAGAGGATTCCGATTCCGACCAGGCAATAAGTAAGGGCGCGGCGGCTGGCGCCTTTCCATTCGCCGCCGAACATTCCCCAAAGAATTCCGGCGACGATGTCAATCGACATAAACTCCGGCCAGCCGATGATCTTGCCCAGCGAGCCCAGCGCGTCGGCACCCATGCCGTAAGCCACGAGGCCGCTGTACCAAAGGAAACCCATCAGCGTGGCGCCCAGGGCGCACGCCAGGCCCGTGGATTTTCCCCCAAAGACTCTCCAAGTGCGGTTCGTGTTCAAGAGGTAAACGCAGTAGCCGGCGTTGGCCAGGAAGCCGCAGCTTACCGCCAGCGCCCAGATGCCGTTGCCGGACATGGCCGTGGAAGCCCCCGCTGCAAGCGAGTGTTGGCGCATCTCCTCGCCAAACACAAACGCGAAGTTGAGCATGGAGGAAAAGACACCGGAAAGGATGCAGACGACAAGGCCCACGGCGAAGCCCGATTGCCCCGTGGTCGCCGCTCCGGAGGACTGGTCGCGTTCACGCCGTTTCCCGGCAATCGCCAGGAAGACCAGGCCGAGCGTCATCACCAGTGTTCCGGCGATTAAAGCTACGCCTTGCCGGGTGGCGAGTTGTTCGGGATGGAGAATGGCCAGCGGCAGCAGCGACCCGAAGGAGGAAGTAATCCCCAGGATCACGGCGAAACCCAGCGCCATTCCTACGCGCGCGATTCCCTGTCCGAACAAAAGGCCGCCAATGCCCCAGGCGAATCCAAAAATCGCCACCTTCCCCAGCACGGCGCCAGAGGATTGCTGAAGGACTCCCGCCAGGTGGGGAACCGTGGCCAGCGCGATGAGCCAGGGAAAAATCAGCAGCCCGGTTACGGAATAAACCAGCCAGATATTCTCCCACTTCCAGGCGGAGAGGCGCTTCATGGGGGCGGCGAAGCTCCCATTGAGCGCGCCGCCCGCGAAGACCAGCATGAGTCCCCAGCCGATGTGCTGACCCATAACACCTCCCGGAGGTTCCCCCTGCCCGCAAGCCTCCGCCCGGCGCCCGCACACCTTCCACGCAAGCCCCCCGGGCCCTGAAGCTGCCTATCAGGGTAAAACCTTGTGCCTGGCGCGGTCAGGACGCAGATTGGAAAGACTTGACGGCGTCATCGACGGTTTCGTAGACATCAAAAACCGTCACAAGTTTAGTAATATGCAATTGTTCAGTAATGCGCTTGGTGAGATTGGCCAGTTTGAGGTTGGCGCCCTGGTTCTGCGCGGATGTAAATCCCGCTACGAGCGTGCCCAAGCCGGCGCTGTCAATGTAGGATACTTCGGCAAGGTCAAGGACCAGGCGCGTTTTGCCCTGGCTCAGGACATCCTTCAAAGTGGTGCGCAGTTGGTTGCTTTCCTCGCCCAGCGTGACCCGGCCCTTCAACTGCAGCACCGTGACTCCATCCACTTGCTTTCCCGCGATCTCCAATGCCATACACTGCCTCCTATAGTTTTTTTAGCACACATTTTAGTGTTTACGAGACCCCTCATCCCCACGACCTGCAAAACGTGGGGCCCCTTGCTTCGTCCCTCAGCCACCTTCTCCCCTGGGGAGAAGGAAGGCAAAACGCCGTTTCCCTCTCCCGTGGGGAGAGGGTGTCCCGATAGACCGGGACGGGTGAGGGGTTATTTTGGTTGCGGCTTCGCCGCCCTGCGCATCTAGCGGTGCTACGGTGCACCCGAGGAACCCTTCCAACTCAGCGCAAAATGATCGCTGTCAATTTCCATCGCGAGTGTGGGAACGAAGCCTCCGGCTGGCGGCATCTTGATGGCTTTCACCGCGTCCGTTCCGCCATCCTTGGCAACGATGTGGACGGAAAGCTCCGGCACGCCAGCGGGCACTGTAATGGTGCGCGTGAAAGTACCTTGATAGGACCCCTTGATGCCCAAGAATCCTTCCTTCTTCCTTTTGCCCTTATAGGTTTCTTGAAAGAGGTTTACACCGCCGCCGGAGACTGTAAACGTGGCCTCCTTCAGCCCGTAGTTGCAGAGCACCTGAACGATGCGCGGGACATTGGCAAACTTGGCTGCCTCAGCCTTGGCAATAGCGTCGGGGCTGGGAGGGGCGGGCGGCGGGGCGGGGGTTGCTGCTACGGGTTCCGGTTGGGTGGGAGGCGGTGTGGGCTCGGCCACAGCGGGCTTGGGGGCGCTCGCTTGTTTCGGCTTGCGGATCACGGCCTTCCTGGCCGGCTCCGCAAGCGATGTCAGCGGTGGCGGGGTTGCCTCAGCGGCCGGCGGCGTAGTCGAAGGCAAGGGCTGAGTGGGGGTCGCCACCTCTACCGGAGGAGGAACGGCTGGCTGAGTCTGCGCCGCCACTTGCGCAGACGGCGCGGTTGTGCGCTTGTGAAACTTCCAATAAGCCCAAATCCCCTCCCCCATAATCAGCACGGCCACCACTCCAAAAACGATCGGAATAATCTTTGACTTCCTGCCGTGTGGCACCGCGTGGGCGGGCGTTGGCGCCTCGATGGGCATTGCCCCATCGGCTGGCTCAGAAGGAGCAAGCGTGCCCTGCTGCGGCGCCGCCGCCTGAAATGCCGCGGTCAGGTCCGGCGCAGGAACTGGGGTCGCCGTCTCGAGTAAGGGTGATTCCGGTATGGCCAGCGGCATGGGCGGAGGCGACGGGGGACTCGACGGGCCGGCTGGATAGCCCGGCGAAGGTACAGACGCGGCTGGCTTCATTACCGGTGGCACGGCAACACCCAGCGGCGCCGCCGTTGGCAGATTGGAAATTGCCGGCCTCGCGGCGGACGGCGGTGATACCGGCACATTGGGACTTACTGCGGAGAGGCTGGGCGCAAGCATCGTCATGGTGCCACCCTCAACCGGCAAGGGCTGCGGGGGCGGTGCGAGGGGCTTGGGCGGTGGTGCGGGCGGCGGCGCAGTGCGAGCAGCCTCCACCCCCTGCGACGGGGCCTGAGCCATCTCTTTGATCAGCGCAGGGATCGGCATGGACAGCGTTTGGCGCATCGAGGGCCGTGGCGGTCCCCCTGCGGTCCCTGGAATCACCGGGGGCGGTGCCGCAGGCCTGGGCGCCTGCGCCGCTGCGCGCGGAGGCGCCGCGGGGGACGGAGCCTGTGGCGCACGGCGAGCGGGTGGAGGCGCCGCGGCAGCCTTCAAAAGCGATGGGACGGGCGCGGCAGGAGTCCGGTCAAGAGGAGGAGCCGCGAAGGGGGCTGGCACAGCGGCTTGCGAGCGGGGAGGCCGGCCTTGCTGGAGATCCTCCAAATCCCCCAGCAGGTCGCGCGCCGTGGCGTACCGCTGGTTCCGGTCCTTCGCCAGGCACTTCTTCACCACGTAATCGTGCGCCGCCGTAAGATGCGGTTTCAGGCTGCTGGGCACCGGCGGCTCTTCATAGACAATCTTGAACATCACCGCGGCCGGGTTGCCACTAAAAGGCTTCTGCCCGGTTAGCATCGCGAAGATGATGATGCCCAGGGAGAAGAGGTCCGAGCGGCCGTCCACCTCGCCGCCCTTCACCTGCTCCGGCGACATGAAGGATGGCGTCCCCATCGTTCCCACCGTACGCCCTGCGCTTTCACGGGCGAGGACCTTGGCAATGCCGAAGTCCGTAATCTTAACCCGCCCCTCCTGCGTCACCAGGATATTGGCCGGCTTTAAATCGCGGTGAATAACCTGGTTGCGATGCGCGTAATCCAGACCATCGGCGACCTGGCGGATAAGATAAAGGGTTTGCTCGACGGTTAAGGTGTGGCCGGAGTCGAGAACCTTTTCCAGCGTCATCCCGGGGACCAACTCCATCACGATGCAGCTGGTCTGGGTTTCCGTGTCCTCAAACGCGTCGTGGATAGTAACAATGGAGGGATGGGCCAAACGACCGGCGGCCCGCGCCTCCCGCATGAACATCTCCTGCGGGCTGATGGTCCCTTCCCCAGGGGAAGCGCTCAGGGTGAGGACCTTCAGGGCAACTTCACGGCCAATGGTCGGGTCGGACGCCTTGTAAACGATCCCCATGGCGCCCCGCCCCAACTCGGAAATAATGACGTACCGGCCTGCCTTTCTCATGATGGCTTCTCAAGGGGCGACGAGCATGGTCTGATCCCGCACCCGTTTGATTCCCTGTCCGGCCTGGAATCCGAATCCTTCGAAATGCCAACATATCATACATTAAGGGGCGGGTGTAGGACAGGCAGGTGTTCCTACGGCTGGCCGGCTTCCTTCTTGAGCTCTCGCAGCTCCTCTTCCAGCCGGTGCTGGCGGCGATGGATCATCCCGGCATAAACCATGAAGATGCCCCAGAGCAGTCCATAGGCGAGAACAAGATAGGTATTGCACATGCTATACCTCCCACGAGATCCGATTGAAGATTGCCGATTGGCGATTGAACACGCCGGGGATTCTATGCCTCAACATGCACCCCTCGCTGTCGCCGCATCATGCCGACTTCCCGCCGCAGCGATGCCAGGCGCAAATACTGCCGCATCAAGTAAGCAAACAGGCAGAGGAAGGCGCCCCAGGTTACAAACAGCGCCACCCACATGCGGGGATCCAGCCCCGAATCGCTTCCTCCGGCAATGACCGGCTGGGGATGCTGTGTCCGCCACCAGCGAATCGCCATGTAATCAACCGGCACATCGACGAAACCAATAATCCCCACCACAGCTCCCAGTACCGCCGAACGTCCCGGGTTGATCACGTAGCTGCGCAGCATCAGGTAAGCGACGAAGAGAAGCCATAGGACAAAGGTTAGGGTCAAGCGCGCGTCCCAGGTCCACCAAATCCCCCATACCGGTTTGGCCCACAGCGGCCCCGTTACCAGCACGCAGGTGCAGAATACAAAACCCACCTCGGCGGCGCCGTGGGCAAAATCATCCGCCGCGTCCCGGCGCTTCCGAAGGTACGCCACACTACCGAGGAAAATGAAGAAGTAAGCCAGCATGGCCGTCCAGGCTGACGAGACGTGCACATAGAAAATACGCTGCACTTCGCCCATGGTGGCTTCCTGCGGCGCATAAAAAAAGATCGTGTAGGCCGCCACTAACAGCCACACATACGTCACTATAAGGTGCAGCGCCGGGGGGAAGATTTTGTTCATCACTCCTCCAAAACATACTCAAACAGCAGGTACGACAAGACCACAAAAATGATACCGAATCCCGCCGCCAGTTTGATCCAGTAGCCATAATCGCTGACCGGATCGCCCTTGAGCGCTCCGGTGGAGGCCTCGACCCCGGCAATGAAGATAGGGACGGCCACCGGGAATTGGAGCACCGGGAGCATGACCTCACGCATGCGGGTATTGGCAGCAACGGCTCCGAACGTGGTGCCCACGCCCACATAACCCAGCGTGCAAAAGAAGGTCGAGAGTGCGAACCATCCCAGCGACGGAAAGAAAGAGAAGTTATACCAAAGGCTGGTGGCGAACACCACAACGACCTCGGCAATCCCCATAAAGAACAGGTTGGCTAGCATTTTGCCAAGATAGATGGCTCCGGGATCGACTGGCGCCAAACGCATGCCCTCGAGCCCCGCGTTCTCGCGCTCGGCTGCGAAGGATCGATTGAACCCCAGAACGCCCGCGAAGGCGAAAGCAATCCAAATCAGGCCGGGCAGCAAGCGCAGAGTCTCCTCGCGCGCCGGCTCGAAGGCGAAGTTGAAGAGAAACACCACAAGCAAGCCGAAGATGCACATCGACGCCAGCGTCTCGCGATGCCGCCACTCGACGCGCAGGTCCTTCATGAAAACGGCAGAGATGACGTTAAGCGTGTGCATGGGAAGATGAAGCCAGGAGCCAGAAATTTGGAGTCAGGAGTCGAGATTCAGAATTCAACCTCGGCGAGCTAGACCCCCTCACCCCCACGACAAGCAGAACGTGGGGCCCCCTTCTCGCCCCGGCTGGCGAATACGCCGGTTGCGAGCCACCCTCCTCCCGAAAGGGGCGAGGGAAGGCAATTCAAACGGCATGCCCCTCTCAAGATGTGCCCACGGCGCTTTCTTCTGGCTCCTAGCTTCTGGCTCCTGACTCCGAACTCCTAGCTCCTGCTTCCATCGGCCCGTCGTACTGAACCTTGCCGCCTTCGACGGCAACGAGCCTTCGGGCGATGGCTTTACCCTGCTCGAAATCGTGGGTGGAGAAAACCAGCGCCTTGCCTTGGCCTTCCAGGCGTCGCATCAGCCCTTGCAGGGATTCCGTGGAGGCCGCGTCCAACCCGGTAAAGGGCTCGTCGAGCAGCAGGAACTGCGGGTCATGCAAAAACGCCCGGGCGAGTGAAACGCGCTGCTGATATCCCCGCGAAAGCTCGCGCACCGGAGTTTCCGCGCGCTCCAGAAGGTGAAAAGTGTCGAGCATGGCGGCCAGCCGCTGCGGGAGATCGTGCAGACCGAAAAGCTTTCCCGCGAACACCAGGTTTTCGCGAGCCGTCAATTCGCCGTAAAGAAATGTAGTGTGGGAGACAAATCCGATGGCCGCTTTTGCCGCGGTGGGGTGCACGTTGACATCCGCGCCGCCGTAAAGAACCTTCCCCTCGGTGGGACGGGAAAGCGTGGAGAGCACGCGTAACAACGTGGTTTTGCCGGCGCCATTCGGCCCATAGAGCAGAACCGAGTCTCCGGGCTCAATGCGCAGGCTCACACCGCGCAGCGCCTGAAAGTATCCGAATTGTTTGGAGACATCGCGCAATTCCAGCGCGGGCCTAACGACAGGCTTGTCCAAAATATCTTTCCTTGGCTGGCGATGGTTGCTACTCCGCCGCCCCCCTGTCCTGAAATTACCTGTGCCGAAGGCACCTTGGACTGCGGTAGCAGCAGCTACCACCTTTCTGCCTTCGCTCATGCAATTTTTCCGTATAAACCGAAGGCGGAAGGCGGTAGCTGCTGCTACCGCACTCCAAGGCGCTTCGCGCGGGCCTAGCGCGGAGTGTGTCGGATGGCATAGGACTCGAGCAGCGCGGGCGGAGCTTTCTTCAGGGTCGCCACCAGGCGCGCTTTTAGTTCTAAGCGCTCTTTCCAATAGGGCTTTTCCGTAATCTTGCCGGCTGCAAAGAGCTCGTCCAAGTCGGCGAGAGAATTGAAGAGCTTATCCACTTCGGCTTCCAGAGCCCTCTGAACCTGGCTGGCGCTCTGCTGGGCTTTCCACCGGGGCCATTCCTTCGCCACACGCACACCCAGTCCCCACAGCAGCACGAGCACGAAACAGGCGAGCAGCGGCCCTCCCATGCGCGTCATCGAGTTCGGCAGCGTTTTCACCTGCGATTCGGCCTGGGGGGTTGAGGCTTCACCCGCTGCCGCCTCACCGCTCAAGCGCGCGGCGAATTCAGCGTTGGGCGCCACATTTTCCGCCACATATTTCTGGCTTCCCGTTTCCGCATCCGTGCCCGCGGCTTTGAACATCGAAGAGTCCACAGAAAGATTAGGGGGCGATACCAGCAGTTCGAGGTTATCAATGGGATACGCGACGGAGTCAGCCAGGTCAAGGTGATTTCCACCATAGTCACCGTCGTATGCCACCATCATCACGGTCATGCCCGGCTTAAGCGGGTAAGGGATGGTAAAGTCGCCCGGTCCCTTGCCGGGATTCACAGGCTGGGGAAGAGGCATGTTCATCAAGCCCGCCACCGCCGCAGTCGGGTCGCCAGTGGCTTTGGCAAGGTGTATGAGGAACGTGCCATCGGGATTCACATAGGTGCGCGGCGGTTCTAGGGGATTACGGACTGCAAACATCTCCTGCACGCGAACTTTGTCGCCCTCGGCCCGCAGGACAATGCGCGCGGATTCAATGCGCACGGCGGGCGCAGCGCGGGTGGCCTCATAAACCGTCAGGTTGGCCACCGCTGCGCCATTATTGTCAAATTTCACCGGGGCATGGTAATTCACATCCTGGAAGACAGCCTGGAGAAGATAGAAGGAATCGGTGGCAAGGTCGTTTGAGGCGATGGCAAAGCGCCCGTCGGCGTCGGTGACCGCTGTGGCCACTTGCTGCATCCCACCGCGCGGCATCAGGAGCTGAAGCTTCTGGTTGGCCACCGGGCTGCCCGTGGTGCCGTTCGTCACTTGCCCTGATATTTTACCGCCGGCGGCAAGCGCAGTAGTACCCGAAAACAGCGCACACAGGCAGGCTGTCAACACAGCAACAGCAATAGGTTTGAATGGAAACCTTTTCACGATCATGTGAACTGGAGCCGCTGATCCGTCTGTTTCGCTGACGTCACAGTAAGAGGGCCGTGACTGCGGGCAAAGCGTGAGGAGGACTGCGGTAATCGCATCCCCCTACCCCTGCTTCTTCCGTCCGGCCACGATTGCTGCGCCGCATTCGCCGCAGAATTTCACCGGCAGCGGGTTTTCGTAACCACAGGCTGGGCAAGTGTACTCAATGGAAGGCTGCGACTTGCGCTGGGCGCGGCGCGCGGCAATCTCGCGTTCCACTACCGCATCGTCTTGCTTGAGCAGTTCGGCCTCCTGAGTGGCCGCCATCAAACCCGCCGCCTCGCCCAGGTAGTTCGTGCGCAGCGCTTCATAATCCTGCCGCGCGATCTTGCCCGACTGAAACTCAAACTCCAGGTCCTTAATGTTATCGTAAACCACCAGCCGCCGCCGCTTTAAATCGCCCAGCACTGTCACGTCGGTAGGCAAGGGGCCGCCGGAGGTTTCCGCACTGAGCAGCGGGAAGACTATATAAACCGCCATTCCGACGGCTATAAAAACTGCAAAGCTGAGTACCATAACTGTTCCTGAGCTAAAGCTCAGAAGCGGGAAGTGCGGAGCGGGGAGTGAACACCGTTTCTTCTTCTACCTTCTCACTTCTAGCTTCTAGATTCTTAATTCTATCCCATCCCCGTCGATTTCATTTCCTCTTCCACGGCGCTAAGAATCTTGGGGTCGCGTGCCGCGGGGGTAGCAACGGGGGAAATGTCAGGCTTGTGTTTCCAGCGCCTCACGAAGACCAAAACAACCCCCATCCCCACCAGGAGCCCTACCGGCGGCAGAACCCAAACGGCCAGGTTAAAACCATGCGCAGGAGGGGCTGACAACACTTGAACGCCATACTTCAGAGACAAATCCTGAAGAATGGTCGTTTCATCCTTGCCGTCGGTAATTTCCTTGGTGATAAATGCGCGAATTTCGGCTTTTTCGGCGCAATTGAGCATGGGGCATTCGTTGATCGGCGCGACGCACCCACCGCATGTGCATTGCACTTCATTTCCGAGTTTTTCGAGGGTGGGCGGGTGGGCGCTTTCCGCTCGCGCCATCGGCCCGGCGAGCAGAAGGGAGGCCAAGATGCCAAACAGGGAAAACCAGTGACGAGTGACCCGTGACAAGTGACGGGCCAGATTAATGCCGGCAGTTCGCTGGCCGAAGTCCGAAGTCAACACTGCACTTCTTCCAGCCTGGGGCTCCAGACTCCCGCCCATCTGCATAGGGCTTTTGCACTTGTCACTTGTCACTAGTCTCTCGCCACTACTTTTAATACACATCGCCCGCTCGCACGGCAATTTCCTGGGCAGGGCGCATTCCGGCCATTTCGCGCTCGACCCGGCTGGGGACCATGGCGAGCAAGGTGCCCAGCAGCGTCACCACGCCGCCAATCCAAACCCACATCACCAGCGGGTTGATGAAAACCTGGAAAATACCTTTTCCGGTGTCCGGATCGATGCCCGCCAGCACCACGTAAACATCCTCGGCAAGCGTGGGGTGAATGGCGACGTAGCTGGTGGGCTGCTGGCTGGCTTTGTAAAAGCGCTTCTCCGGATGCATCGATGCAAAGGCTTCGCCATTCTTAGTCACGGTAATCAAGGCGCGGGTGTACTCATAATTGGGATTGTCGCCGGTAACCAGGCCATCACTACGCAGCAGGTAATTCCGTACGCGCAACAGATCGCCTTCTTGCATCAACCCCTTGGTGTCGGCCTTGAAGGCCTGTCCGGCAAAACCGATGAAGAGCAAAACAATTCCAATATGCACAACGTACCCGCCGTATCGGCGGGTATTCCGCATGGTCAGATTGTAAAGGGCCTGGACAAAGTTCTCCTTCGCAGTCCGCATGCGGGTGCGCGCCCCCTTCCAGAATTCGCCCAAGATGCACACCATGACGAATACTGAGAGGAAGAGGGTCATCCACGCGTAGAAATCACGAACTCCCTCCACCGCCATCACTGCGCCCGCCACTAGCGCCACGATGAGTGGCAGTGTAAAGTTGCCCTTCAGGCTTTGGAATGAGGTCTTGCGCCATGCCAGCAGCGGTCCGGCCCCGGTTAACAGCAAAAGCAGCAGGCCCATGGGAATCGCTACTTTATTGAAGAACGGCGCTCCCACGGTAACCGTAGCGTTCTCAACCGCTTTCGAAATCACCGGGAACAACGTTCCCCAGAACACCGCAAATACCAATGCTAGCAAAATCCAATTGTTAAAGAGGAACCCACTTTCGCGCGAGACTATGGAATCCAGCTTGTTCTCGCTCTTCAAGTGGTCCAATCGCAGGAAAAGCAGGGTGATGGAAAAGAACAAAATGATGGCAAGGAAAACGGCGAAAAATGGTCCAATATTGGATTGTGCGAAGGCGTGAACGGAAGAAACAATTCCGCTGCGCGTTAGAAATGTTCCGAAAATGCTTAGGAAGAACGTCAGAATCACTAGCGCGACGTTCCAGACCTTCAACATGCCGCGCTTTTCCTGGATCATCACCGAGTGCAGAAATGCCGTCCCCGAAAGCCACGGCAGTATGGAGGCGTTTTCGACCGGGTCCCACCCCCAGTAGCCGCCCCATCCCAGCACGGCATACGCCCAGTTGCCGCCCAGCAGGATTCCACAGCCTAGCAACATCCAGGGAACCATCGTCCAGCGGCGGGTGATGCGAATCCAGTTGTCACCCAATTGCCGTGTGATGAGCGCCGCCATGGCGAATGCAAACGGCACCACCATTCCCACGTAGCCCAAATAAAGCATGGGGGGATGAATCACCATGGAGTGGTACTGGAGAAGCGGATTCAGACCGTTCCCGTCCGGAGCAGTAAAGGCACGGGAGCCTGCGCCCGTCACCAGGGAGAGTTCCTGAAAGGGGTTTGCCACGAAAAAGACAAGGAGTGAAAAGAAAGTGCCTGTGCCCATCAGCACGGAAACTACGTAAGGCATAAGTTGGCGATTTTTGCGGCGATTCTGCCAAACTACCAAGGCGCTATAAATCGAGAGCAGCCACGTCCAGAAGAGCAGTGAACCTTCCTGTCCCGCCCAGAGCGCCGCGACCTTGTAATAGGTAAGCAAGTCTCGATTGGAATGCTCGGCCACATAGGCATTGTGGAAGTCGTTCGTGAGGATCATGTACTCGAGCGCCACCACCGCCAAAGTGATCATCAGGAAGAATCCCAAGGCGGCACGCTCGGCGCTGCGGGTGATGCGGGGGCTACGCAACTTGCCGCCCACTGCTCCAGCGACAAGGGCATAGGCGGCAAACGCCAGAGCGGCGATAAGTCCGACACTACCGACTTGATTCATAAATTCCCCCTGGGGGATTCGACAGGCAGATTTGGAAGCTGCGGGCGGCCTGAGGTCTGTGCCCGAAAGCTTATTTTGCGCCGCTCATTGCGGCAACTGGGCCTTTCATTCCGGATCCCCCGGCCCCCGGGGCAGCTTGATACTTCGAAGCGCACTTGGCTTGGATTTTCTCGGCGCGAAATTCACCGTTCGACTGGTAATCGCCATCAACAATCGCCTGCGCGCCGTCTTTGAAGGTGTCAGGGAGTGTATCAGTTCCTATGTAGGTGACAGAAATGGATTTGGCGTCCTGGGCAAGTCGAAAGCTGATCTGACCGGCGTGGCGCCCCACCGATCCCGGCGAAACGACCCCGCCGACACGCACGTGACGGCGGCCCTTTTGCGCCTGGGTAAGCTCGCTCACCGTTACATAATAAGTCTTGTTCTCTTGGAAGGCAGAAACCCCCTCCCAGGTAACAACGGCGAGAATAATGCCGATCCCGATAGCGAATTTCCACTTCTTGTGCATGATTGGCCCACGCGAAACGAGAGGGTCCCCCACCTCTGCAAGCTTGACCGGTGTCCTTTGGCAACCCCTAAAGAATTCTGCACCCGCCACGGCCCTTAGTCAACGAGAAAGATTCCAGTCTTCGCATCGCTAAAATCCTCCAGATTGCGTCATAATCGGGACCATTATAGGAGGCCTATGACCAACCAATCCCCTGATCAATGCCTTTTCGCCAACACTTGGAATCTCAGTAATCGAGTTAACTTGCGGTTGCTCGACGCACTAACCGAAGAGCAATTGGCAGCCGTCATACGGCCGCGCGGCAGGGCTGTGACAAGTTATTTCGTACATATTCATATGGCGCGTTTCTATTGGCTTCAGCGCCGCGCGCCATCCCTGGCCAAGGTCCTGAAAAAAATTCCAGGTGGGACTGCGCCACGGACTTCCTTGCGGCAGGCTTTGGTGGACTCCGGCGCGATCATGGGAGAGTTTTTCACCGCAGCCGAACGCGACGGGCACATCAAAGGAACCAAGATCGGTCCCTTGGGGTTTCTCGCTTATGCGATCGCTCACGAAGCCCATCATCGCGGCCAGATCCTCCTGCATCTCAAGGTGGCTAAGCTGCCGGTGGACCGTGCCACAGCGGACAGCCTCTGGTACTGGAACACGATCTGAAAACATTGGTCCGTCATTGCCGTCGAATGCGCGTATTTCGATCATGCCCTTCTATGCGCAGACTTTCGGCAACTTGCCCGAACCTCCCCAGCGGCCTTCCTCCGTCGGAACGCCATAGCGGACCCGCGTAGCTGAGATCCACAATCCCTAGCTTCCAGCTGATGTAACCAACTGAAACGTAAAGGGTTCTCCAGAAGCAGCAAATATGTCACTTTTTGCATCCAATGGCCTGTACCGGTCAAGTGGATAGACCAAATGGCCGGCGCGGGAAGGAGGGCAGCAGATATGAAACAAATTCTCAAGTTCTCAGCCATTGCCCTTTTGGCGTTAGTGACATTTGTACCCGCAGCGTCCGCGCGCGGATTCTATGGTGGGCGAGGGTTCTACGGGGGCGGCTTCTATGGGGGCGTTGGCCTGGGGTTCTACCCGGGGTATTACGGCTGGTATGGCCCCTGGTACGGACCGGGGTATTACGTTCCTAACTCGGGTCAGGTCGAGATTCAGACCAAGCACAAGGGCGATCAGATTTTCGTCGATGGCGGATTCGCGGGCCGCACGGGTGAACTGAAGAAGTTCCCATTACGCGCAGGCAGCCACACCATCGAACTGCGCAATGCCAACGGGCAGACGTATTACCAGGAGAAGATTAACGTGATCGCCGGCAAGAAGCTCAAGATTCAATCCGACTATGCCGGATGAGCTCTAAGTTTCCCACCCCAAGTGACGCCACGGCGGCAACTTAAAGTCGTGGCGTCCCACCCTCAAAAAACCCCGGTTGAAGGAAATACTCCTTATTTGGCTACCCACTGTAGCGCTTCAATAGCAGCGCGGCGTTGGTGCCGCCGAAGCCGAAGGAGTTGGAGAGGGCGTACTCCAATTCCACCTTGCGCGGTTGATTGGGAACGTAGTCGAGATCGCAATCGGGATCGGGGAATTCCAGATTCATGGTAGGCGGAACAATCTGGTTGCGCAGGGCGAGGACAGTAATCCCGGCTTCGAGCCCCCCTGCGCCGCCCAGCAGGTGGCCGGTCATGGACTTCGTCGAGCTCACCGGGATCTTATAGGCGTGGTCGCCGAAGACCTTTTTGATGGCCATGGTTTCCAGGCGATCGTTGTAGGGCGTCGAAGTGCCGTGGGCGTTGATGTAACTGACTTGTTCAGGAACAATTTCCGCGTCGGCCAATGTCGCTCGCATGGCCCGCATGGCACCATCGCCGGTTTCATCCGGAGCGGTGATATGGAACGCATCACCTGACATGCCGTAGCCCACGATTTCCGCCAGGATGGGGGCGCCGCGCTGGAGGGCGAAGTCCAGGCCTTCCAGGATGAGCATTCCCGCGCCTTCTCCCACCACGAAGCCATCGCGCTCTCTATCAAAGGGGCGGCTGGCCTTCTCCGGCTCATGATTGCGGGTGGAAAGCGCGCGCATGGCCGCAAATCCCCCCACGCCCATGGGGGTGATAGCGGCTTCGCTGCCGCCGCAGATGACGGCGTCCGCGGCGCAGCGCTGAATCAGCTTAAAGGAATCCCCTACGGCGTGGGCGCTGGAGGAACATGCGGTGCAGGTGGCGGAGTTCGGCCCTTTGGCGCCGTGACGAATGGACACATAGCCCGAAGCCAGGTTGACGATCGAGGCGGGGATGAAAAAGGGTGAAATCCGGCGGGGGCCGCCCTGAATGAGCGCCAGGTGCTCGCGCTCAATCACGTCAAATCCGCCGATGCCGGAGCCAATATAAACGCCCACCCGCTCCGCGATGTCGGGTGTAATCTGGAGTCGCGATTGCTGCACAGCCTCCTGGGCAGCGGCCAGGGCAAACTGAATGAACCGGCCCATCTTCTTCAGTTCTTTCTTCTCTATGAACTGATAGGGGTCAAAGCCTTTGACCTCGGCCGCAATGCTGACGGAAAAACCTGTGGTATCAAAGTGGGTGATGGGTGCCACACCGCTCTTGCCCGCCAAAAGGCTTCGCCACGATTCTGCCGTGTCGAGGCCGACCGCGGTGAGCAATCCCACACCGGTCACGACAACTCTCCGGTTCAAGCTTTACTCCTCCTGGGACCGAATCACTGAATCAGTGAGCCACCGAATCAGCGATCTATCGAAGAAAATAGGGTTAAATAACGAACTGACTCAGTGATTCACTGATTCAGTCCCCCTACAGGCTCAACTCTTTTTGGTGTGGCCCTGAATATAGTCAATAGCGTCTTTGACGGTGGCAATCTTCTCCGCGTCCTCGTCAGGAATCTCAATCTCAAAAGCCTCTTCAAAGGCCATGACCAATTCCACGATGTCCAGGGAATCCGCGCCGAGGTCGTCGACGAAGTGCGCGGTTGGCGTCACCTCCGCCTCATCCACTCCAAGCTGCTCGACAATTATCTGCTTTACCTTTTCTTCCACCGAAGCCATCAGTCTATCCTCCTCAAGGTTACATGGGCCGCTCATTCTAGCATTGACGATTGATGATTGGCGATTATTAATTGTCGATTGAAAGGCGGGTGAACGCCAAAGAAGTGGCACGTCTCGCCTGGCCCGCTCGATTGCCAATTGAAAATCATCCGTTGACAATTACTTAGCCCATGTACATGCCGCCATTAATGTTCAAAACGTGACCCGTAATGTATGTGGTATCCGGGGATGCCAGGAAAAGCACGCCGTGCGCCACCTCGGCATCCGTGCCCATGCGCCCCATGGGAATAACGCTGAGCATCTTCCCCTTGACCTCCTCGGGGAGACTCGCGGTCATGGGAGTGGCGATAAAGCCGGGGGCAATGGCGTTCACTGTAATGTTGCGTTTCGCCACCTCAGCGGCGATGGCCTTGGTGAGGCCAATGATGCCTGCCTTGGAGGCGATGTAATTCGCCTGGCCCACATTTCCGGTCTGCGCCACCACGGAGGCAATATTGATGATGCGCCCCCAGCGCTGCCGCACCATGGAAGGCAAAACCGCCCGGCTGCAATAGAATGTGCCATCCAGGTTGGTCTTGAGCACGGCTGCCCAATCCTCAGTCTTCATGCGCATGGCCAGATTGTCTTTGGTAATGCCGGCGTTGTTTACAAGAATATCGATCTTCCCCCAGGTGGCAATCGTTTGATCGACCATTTCCTGAACGGCTGCGACGTCGGTGACGTCCACGCAAAATTTCAGCGCCTCGCGGCCCATGTCCTTCAGCTCTTGGATCGTTTGATCGAGCTTGGCGCAGCGAATGTTGGTCAACGCAATCTTGGCGCCGGCGCCGGCCAGCGCCATGACCGTAGCCCGGCCGATCCCCTGTGCGCCACCCGTTACGATGGCCACCCGCCCTTCCAAACTCAACATAATTTCTACGAGCTCCTATCCCATTGGATTACCGAAAGGGTGCCAGGGTTCACATCACGCCAAGGAGAGTCATGGCCCACGCCCGATTGCCCGCCTCCTAGGCCCCAGCCATCGGCGCCCAACGCGCCACGACTTCGCTCAGCGTAGCAGAATCTTCGATGCGCAGACAGTCTGCCGCGCGGTCGATTTGCCGCACCAACCCCGAAAGAACTTTGCCGGGGCCGACTTCTACGAACAAGTCCACGCCCTCGGCGCGCAGGCGGCGAATCGATTCCTCCCAGCGTACAGGGGAGGTAACCTGTTTTTTCAAACCCTCGCGGACTAACACCGCTGAGGTTACCACCTGCGCATCCACGTTGTTCACGAGCGGCACTTGTGGGTCTTCCATGTGGACCGCATCCAAATCGACGCTCAGGCGGTCCTGCGCGGGTTTCATCAAGGCACTGTGAAAAGGCGCGCTGACATTCAGCATAATGGCGCGCTTTGCGCCGCGCCCTTTCGCGAGGTCCACGGTTCGGGCGACGGCGGCGGCGCTTCCCGCAATCACCACCTGACCCGGCGAATTCAAATTTGCCGGGGAAACCACTTCCCCCTGGGCAGCCTCACGGCAAACCTCCTCCAGCGCTAGGCTCTCCATGCCCAGAATGGCCGCCATTGCCCCCCGACCTACGGGTACCGCCTCCTGCATGTATTGCCCGCGCTTGCGGACTAGTTGAACCGCATCGGTCAAACTCAGGGCGCCTGCCGCAACCAAAGCCGAGTATTCCCCCAGGCTGTGACCTGCGACAAAGTCAGGACGGATGCCCTTCTCTTGAAGCACCGCCGCGGCCGCCGCGGAAACCGTGAGGATGGCAGGCTGGGTGTTGGCAGTAAGTTGAAGTTCTTCCGCCGGTCCTTCGAAGCAAAGCCGGGAAATGGCAAACCCCAGCGCTGCATCCGCCGCGTCAAAGATTTTGCGAGCGGCGGGAAATTTCTCCGCCAGATCCCGGCCCATTCCGGGATACTGCGAACCTTGACCGGGAAAGATGAATGCTGTCTTTACCATCGCATCAGGACCGCCCCCCATGTGACACCGGCGCCGAAAGCGGACATGAGCACCAGACTCCCCCGCTTCAATTGCCCGCTCTTTACGCATTCGTCCAAACATATCGGAATAGAGGCGGAAGAGGTATTGCCGATGCGGCAAATATTGGAATAGACCTTTTCGGGTTTCAGCCCTAAGCGCTCGCGAACCGCCTCGGTAATGCGCTGGTTGGCCTGGTGCGGAATGAAGAGGTCAATGTCATCCGGCGTGACCCCAGCCCTTCCCAGCACCTGCCGGGATACCTCTTCCAAGCTGCGGACGGCCACTTTAAATAATTCATTGCCCCGCATCTTGATGAAGTGGGCACCCTGCTCGACCGTCTGACAGGACGCGGGCATGGCGGTTCCCCCGGCGGGAATAAAGAGGTGATCGGCGAACTGGCCCTCCGTGTGCAGCTCGTGCGCCAGGATTCCTGAGGGCGGCTCAACCGGCCCGAATACGGCCGCAGCGACGCCGTCCCCGAAAATCACGCACGTGGCGCGGTCTTTGTAATCGAGGTAACGCGAGAGCAGTTCAGCCCCGATTACAAGGACGTACCGTGACGCACCGGTGCGGATGAATTGCTCGGCTACGGTCATTCCGAAGAGAAATCCGGAGCAAGCCGCGGCCAAGTCGAACGCGCAGCAGCCGTGGGCGCCCAGTTCGCGCTGGATCAGCGAGGCCGTCGAGGGCAACGGCATGTCGGGCGAAATCGTCGAACAGATGATCATGTCCAGGTCGGTGGCCTTGATTCCGGCACGTTCCAGAGCCAGGCGTGAGGCTGTCACGGAGAGGGTCGAGGTGGTTTCATGGGGGGCAGCTTGGCGGCGCTCGCGGATACCCGTACGATCGGTGATCCATTGGTCGGAAGTATCCACCAACTTTTCCAGATCAGCATTGGTGATGACCTTTTCCGGCAGGGCCGAGCCCGTTCCGAGTACCCCGGCTACAAACATACACACTCCTGGGACCTTAGCGCTGACGCAGTAAAGCACTGAATCAGTAAGTCATGAATTCAGTTTTCCTCGATATTTCACCGCACCACTCAATTCGTGCAGCAGTGATGCAGTTCACTCCGGCGGCGGGATGGAAACTGATAAACCTTCCCGGGCTGGATCACGAGACCCGCGGTGAAGCGCGCTCTTTTGTAGTCCAACTTTCAAGGACAGGTGACGCAGTTCCTTGACTACCCATTTGTATTACCCAAGGAAGCAGCCGCCAACTCGCGTTCGATCTTCTCGTTGACTTTTCCGGCGGAAAATTCCGCCGCAACTCGAATGGCATTCTTAATGGCGTTGGCGTTGGAACCCCCGTGACAAATGATGCACACACCCTTCACACCCAGGAGCGGTGCACCGCCATATTCGGAATAATCCACCCGTTTCTTGAAATTCTGGAATGCCTTGCGCGCCAGCACGTAACCCACCTTGGAAGAGAACGTGCTGGAGAGTGCCTCCTTCAGCATGCTGGAGATCGCCTCAATGAGACCTTCACTGATCTTTAGCGCCACGTTGCCAATAAAGCCGTCGCAAACGATCACTTCCACGCGGCCATTGTACAGGTCGCGGCCTTCCACATTGCCGATGAAATTGAGCGGAAGCTGTTTGAGCAGGGCCAGCGCTTCACGCGTCAAATCGTTCCCCTTATGTTCCTCCTGGCCGATGGAGAGCAAGCCGAGGCGCGGCTTCTCCACTCCAAAGATAACGTGGTAATAAATTTCCCCCATCACCGCAAACTCCACGAGATGATGGGGTTTGCAATCCACATTGGCGCCCACGTCCAGGAGGACGGCTGCGGTTCCTTTGGAGGTAGGGAAAACCTGGGCGATCGCTGGGCGGTCGACGCCCTCTAACGCCCCCAGAACAATCTTCGCGGTGGTCATAACCGCCCCGGTGTTCCCGGCGCTGATCATGCCGTCGGCCTTGCCCTCATGCACCAAGCGCGCGGTGACGCGAATTGAGGAATCGCGCCGCTGCCGGAAGGCTTTGGTGGCCTTATCCCCCATCGTAACCGCCTCACTAGCGTGAACGATTTCAATGGGAAGACCGTCGGCTTTCCGCTGACCCAGTTCTCGGCTGAGACGATCTTGCGGACCGACCAGCAAGACCTCCGCATACCCCGAGCGGGCGGCCTCAATAGCTCCCTCGACTTCCGGCTCGGGTGCCGAGTCGGTGCCCATGGCGTCAACAGCAATGCGTCGCATGGTAATCAGTTCAACCGTTGGAATCCCGCCGGCGCGGCAAGAAATGATCCCGCCAGGGGAAATCTCCGTGGGCCAGGACTAAACATCTTAAGCGGATTCCTTCACCAGCATGACTTCCTGCCCGTTGTAATAACCACAGTGTGGGCACGCCTGGTGAGGCATCTTCGATTCATGGCAATGCGGACATTCGGCAATCGCCGGCCTCGCGAGATGGTCGTGGGACCGTCGGCGATTCTTCCGCGCTTTCGAATGTCGTCGTTTTGGATTCGGCATTATCGTCTTCCTTAAACTGAATATCTGAGCGAGTCAGCGGGTCACCCAGTTTTCCATGCTCCAGACGCTCACTGACTTAGTATCCCGTTATTCCTCCTTCAGCGAAGCAAAAGGAGAATCTTGGCCGGGAAGGAGGCAGTTGCATTGCGTTATGTTCCGATTGGCCCGGCAGACCGGGCACAAACCCTGGCACTCCGCGCTGCAAATCACTTTCATGGGCATGGCCAATATCACCTGCTCTGTGGCCACGTCTGCCGATTCGATTCCCTCCCCGGAGTAGAACCCAACTTCCAACTCCGCGGTGGGAATCTCGACTTCATCTTCCTCGCGGGCAATGCTTTCGACCGGCCGGTAGAACAGGTCGAAATTGCTGCTGACGGGGATTTCCACCGGTTCCAGGCAACGATCGCAATGGGCTTCCAAACGCGTCGCCAAGTGTCCGCGTATACGAATTTCCGCTCCCAGCAACTCCGCCGTCGCCGCAAGCGCTAGCGGCGCCGTTTGCCGAAATTCCGCTCCGTGATAGTCCAGAGCCCCCGGGGCATAGTTCTCACATACCGTGACCCGATGAAGCTCTAGTTCTGCAAGGGTTATGCGCACCCCAGCCTCATCAACACAAAACCCTCATTATATCCTGCGAGAGGAGGTTGTCAAAGCCTAATCCAGATCAAAATCCCGCACGGGCTTGGTGGTGGGTTGGTCCTTGGTCTTCTCGAACGCTTCCTTGAACTTACGGTCGAGCAATTCCGACTTGATCTTCTCCTCGTCGGCACTCTGGCGGAACAACGCTTCGCGGCGTTCGGCCTCTTTCATCAAAAGCCGCGCAGCGTCGTCGAGGTCAGGTCCCTTGTCCTGTTTGGGGGGCGCCTGGTGAAAGAGGACCTTGCCGAGTTGGGCGTCCACCGTCAGGGTGGCGCCGCAGCAGGGACAGACCACTTCGAGGTTTCTAGATCCGCGGGAACTATTCGCCATGCTAGGGATGATGCTACCCCGCCCTTATGATTTCTGTCAATTTAATGCCTATAGTGTTGAGTCCAGATTCCGGTTGTATCGGTGGGTCATTGCCGGGCGAGCGCCGCATTAATGGACGGCACTTCTCGTTCCCCGAAGAGGGCAATGTAATTGGACGAAAGTCTCATTCGGACTGCCCTAGTTCAAGAAGGGTCTACATTGACCCTCGGGCCGGTTGGGGGTGAAGCCGCTTCCAGCGCGCCGCGAAAAGGAAGAAAACCCCGGGGCCAAATGAAAAAAGCATCACACTCACGCCAAAGGCGATTCCTAAGAAAGTTGAAAAACCTGCGCAGCAGTAATCGCGAGCCCGGGCCACGATGTGGGTCGGCACAGCAACCAGCAACTCCAGGATGCTTCCCCTCAGGAGGTACCGGCACTGCTGCGTGACCAAGTCGATGGGAGCTGTGCTGCGGCTGGCCCGGTAGAATACCAAGGTCCACGCCGCCCATAACAAGAGCAGCACGCCCCAAGGAAGCACGGTCTCCACCAAAGACGCCTTTTCCTTTCGCAGAAACTCGTCGATCGAAATCATCGCCCCCACACCCAGAAGGCCTGCCATGAGTCCGGAAGCAAGAATGGGCCATAACACCGATCGCCGGCTGGTGGGACGCCCCATCGATTGTTCGACGGGAACTAAAAGCAGCATCGCCTGCGCCAACACCACGACGCCTAGGGCCAACCAATACTCCCATGCGCAGAGGGCCGAAAGCGCGTCCCGCACGGTCGTGGACGGGTGGAAAGCAACAAGGATAAACGGTGGGGTGAGGGCGACAAGAATGAACAAGTAGAGTAAAACCACTAAAGCGGCCCAGCGTTTCATCAGAGACCTCCTGGCGGGGGGCGCGGGCGACTACGGGCCATACGTATTATGCCACTTAATTTAGTGCTCTGTAGCTTTCTCAATATGGCAGGCTCACCTGGGGCTTTTTCCTGATCCTTCTTCAGTGCTAAGCTCAATAGGGCAGGGACTTGCTCCGGAGAATCACATGAATCGACTTGCGACAATATTCTTGGCGATGGCGCTTCTGCCGGTTTCGGCGGCTGCTCAAGCCAGCACCGTGGCGCTGGTCGGGGGACGGGTGATCGATGGCACAGGCCGGCCGCCTATCGATAATGCCATTTTGCTGATGGTAGGAGGCAAGATTCAGGCCGTCGGGAAAAAAGCAGCAGTCAAGATTCCTGCTGGGGCGCAGCAGATCGATGTGACGGGCAAAACCTTGATGCCCGCTTTGGTGGATGATCACACGCACCTGGGGCAGACGGTGAATGGCCTTGACCCTGCCGCAGACGCCTACAGTGAACAGAATATCGACGCGCAATTGGCGCACCTGCTCGCCTATGGGGTTGGAACCGTCGCGGTGATGGGCACCGACCAGGACTTGATCTACACTCTGCGTGAGGAGCGGCAGGCGGGGAATCTGCCGGGCTCGCATTTCTACACGGCAGGGCGCGGCTTCGGCACAAAGGGCGGGATCCCTGGGGGTGCGGGCGCGGCGTGGGACGTTTACCGGCCCGAGAATGCCGAGCAAGCTCGCGTCGATGTGTGGAACCTGGCCGCACACCATCCTTCGTTCGTGAAAATCTGGGTGGACGATAGCTACGGCCGCGTCCCCAAAATGCGCCCGGAAGTCTACCGCACCATCATTGATGAAGCGCACCGCCATCAACTGCGTGTGCTGGCGCATGTTTACTATCTCCAAGACGCCAAGAGCCTGCTGGAGGCAGGGGTTGACGGTCTCGCCCACAGCGTGCGCGATCAGCCGGCAGATCAGGAACTGATCGCCGCGTTAAAAGCTCGCAACGTTATTTATCTCGCCACGCTCGTGCGTGATGAGTCGACATTTGCCTATGCCGACCCGCCCGTCTGGCTCAGCGATCCTTTCTTCCAGATTGGGCTTGCCTCCTCGGTGCTGGAAAGACTTCAGAGCGCGGCCTTCCGGCAGCACGCAGCCGCCGACCGTGACCTGGCAAGAAACCGCGCCAGTCTCGAAATGGGCGAGAAGAATCTCAAGACACTCTATCAGGCAGGCGTGCGTGTGGGATTCGGCACGGACGCGGGCATGCCTGGCCGCTTCCTCGGATTCTTTGAACACCGGGAGTTGCAATTGATGGTAGAGGCTGGGTTGACTCCAATGCAGGCAATCGTTTGCGCCACTCGCAACGCGGCGGGCTTTCTCGGCTCGGATTTCGGGACGCTCGCGCCCGGACAACGCGCCGATATCCTGGTGCTCAACGCCAATCCCCTCGACGGTATCCGCAATACGGAAGATATTGCGGCCATTTGGCAAGCAGGAATCGCTATCAAGCCTATTGCCCATAAGTAGCAGGAATCAGGCGAGATGATAAGGGAGTTTTGCAGTGCTGAAACTTCTCGCGTCGTTAGTGTTTTCCGAGGGCATGGCGGAGGGCGCCCTTCACCTCCGGGAAAAGAAACTCATATCCGCTGGCCCTGAGGCGCGCAGGCTGCACGCGGGAGCTGGCCAGCAGGAGGTTGTCTGCCATCTCTCCAAATACCATGCGCGCGGCAAATGCGGGCATGGGGAAAATCGTGGGGCGCCCCAAGACACTACCGAGGCTCTTCGTAAATTCCCGGTTGGTAACCGGCTGGGGCGCCACGGTATTCACGGGGCCATGCAGGGAATCGGAGAGAATTGCGTGTGAGATGACGCGAACAACATCATCAAGCGCAATCCAACTCAAATACTGACGTCCGCTCCCCAGACGCCCGCCCACGCCCAATTTGAAGGGCAGGAGCATTTTGGCCAGGCCGCCGCCTTCCTTGCTGAGGACAAACGCAATGCGCAGATTTACGACTCGAATATGGTTCCGCGAGGCAGGTTCGGTGGCGGCTTCCCACGCCTTCGCCACTTCGGAAACAAAAAGCGAGCCGGCCGAACTTTCCTCGGTCAGCACCTGGTCCCCCCGGCTACCGTAATAACCAACGGCTGAGGCTGCCACGAGCACGATGGGGCGATTCCGCAGATGCGCCAGGGACTCGCAGAGCAAACGCGTACCCTTGACGCGGCTGTTCAGAATGTGAGCCTTTTTTTCCGCCGTCCATCGGCCAACGATGGGTTCCCCGGCCAAATGCACGACGGCGTCAAAGTCCTCCAAATCCTCTGGCTCGATGGTGCCTGCTTCGGGGTTCCACAGGATGTGCCTCCCCGTCGCCGGGCCGCGGGTGAGGCGTACTACCTTATGGCCGTCTGCCGCCAAGAGGGTGAGCAGTGCACTGCCGATCATTCCGCTGGAGCCTGTCAGGAGTATGCGCATCTGAGTAACCTCCAACCGGCCGACAATTGGCGCCGTGGATGGCGGGTAAGGGGCCGTCTCCCCACCGCAGCCTGATGCGCATGATAACTCGCCGTCCAAATGGATGCCAGCACCAACAGTAATGAGGGATCCGCCTTTATCCGCCGCGGACGCCATCTTGACAGCGCTTCCGGGATTCCTTGCGCCCCTTGGAACGCCGCAACTTGCCGAGTAAACTGCCAACGGATCCAGGATGAAGACCGGAGAGAGCAAATGCGTCGAGTAATGATCGCCGGAAAAGACTGGCAGGCACGGGCGCTGCTGCGGGCACAACTCCTTGAGGAAGGACTCGAAG
>Ga0335085_10002723_pt1 | contig 32326 bp, 24 predicted proteins | sample Lox_Sample_45_FD_206712 | JGI IMG/M metagenome (GOLD analysis project Ga0335085, IMG submission 206712) | Soil microbial communities from Loxahatchee National Wildlife Refuge, Florida, United States - Lox_Sample_4.5 | ecosystem: Environmental > Terrestrial > Soil > Wetlands | place: USA... | reverse complement strand
CAACCGATAACATCGTCTTCTCCGGCAGCAGCATAGAGGAGCTGATACTGGGCTCCGCTGCCAGCTTTGCGGGCACTGTAGCGGGTATGGGAAGCAGCGACAGCATCGACCTGGGGAATTTCCAGTTCTCGAACAGTCCCACCATCAGCAGCGTCACGGGCACAGGGGCCAGTGGCACCTATACCGATGTCACGGTCAGCGACAACGGCGCGAGCGTGCAGCTCCAGCTCCTCAATCAGTACGCTAACCAGTTCGCCGTGAGCGCTTCGGCCTACACGCTCGCCTCCGACGCCACCGGCAGCCATCCGGGAACGCTCTTTGAACTTGCCGCGGGCCATTAAACACCCATCGGCGCAAGACGAGAGGCGACAAGAGCCTCCGTGTGAGGAAAAAGAGACACCTTTGCGCACGGAGAGGTCGTCCCGACTCTGCCTTTTTCCCCTATTGGCGAGGTGATCAACTCGTCACGACTTTACACACGCTCGGGTTCGATCTAACGTAGATCACCGTGTGGGACTTTTTCTGGTGTCGGATAGTTCCCACACGGGCGTCGCCCGATGCCCATTACGACCACGCTCGATGCATCCGTCCCGGTGATCCGCCTCACCGGGGAAATCGAGATGACGGTCGCCTACGCTCTCCTCGATGAAATCAAACTCCTCCACAACTACTACCAGTTCCGAACGATTGACCTACATATAGACTCGCCGGGCGGCAATGCCGACGCGCTGCATTACCTCGTGCATGCGCTGGAGCCCTGGCGCAGGGGCGAGGGCAGGGTGCTGCGCACGTTCGGGATGAACGAAGTGGCTTCTGCCGCGGCAATGCTCCTCTCTTTCGGAACGCTCGGCCATCGCACGGCTTCAAAGCGCAGCCGTTTGCTATATCACTCCGTGCGGACCGTCTACCGCGAGAACGGTGCGCACACCGTCGCGCAATTGCGTGTGGTCACGCGCAGGCTTGAGCGTTGGGATCACTGGTTCGTGGATTTGCTGGCGGAACATACAGGTCAGGAAGCGGCTGAGGCAATAAGTTATCGCAAACGAGTCGCGCGGCTCATGCGGCAGGAACGGTTTATCTCGCCGCAGCAGGCGGTTGAGCTGAAGCTCATCGACCGCATCTGTGAAACGGAGTCGCTATGAGCGCGCCTTTTCCTTTTCATGACGATCATCCGAAGTTCCGCATTCCCGGATGGCGTGAGCTGCTGGGCAAGGACCAGTGCGTCAGTGCACCTGAAATGGCCCGGCATTTCCTGGTTACGGGCGAGACAGGCAGCGGCAAGAGCGTCTCCGCCGTGATGCGGCTGCTTGAAGCGATCCTGCGTTATCCGCAAGCGGATTTGTATGCGAGCTATGCGAAGGAAGCGCGGAGCGCGGATTCGGCAGAGGATCTGCGGCCTTCTGTCCTGGTAGTTGACCCGAAGGAGGAGCTGCGCGACATCGTTAAGAAGGAGGCGAGGGGACGGCGCGTCATTGAAATTTCTTCCGACAACCGCGGGCCGGTGCTGCATTTGTTTGAGGGGCGGGATCTGGGCAAGCTCGATCCTTTCGAGGCGATGGATCTGATTCTGCAGCACTCCGATTTCTTCGTGCAGGACCAGGCGCGCACGCGCGAGCCTTCCTGGAACCTCCAGGCCGCTACCGTATTGCGCGATTTCGTAGCGATTGAGATGTACCTGCACAAGCGCGACAAGGGCTCCGTTGAATGCCTGTGGGACCGGATGCGGCACTCCCTCTCCGAGGATGACCGCTATGCGAGCTATCTCCCGGCTCTGGACTACTGCGCAGAAAACTACTTCAAGCCGCACGGCACGCTGCTCAATATCTGTGCGGGAGAGGACGACCGCTTTGCACTCGACAGCTACGTGACTGCGGCGACGGAGATGGGCGTCCCCGGCGAGATGACGGCAAGGCTGTCGTCGCTCAACCGGCTCTATCACGGGACGCGCTCGGGCGTGATCTGGATGGTCAACGGCATCCTGGCCGATATGGCCTCGGAGGAATTTGCGGCCTGCGTTTCCGTCAATCCCCTGGAGCCCCCTCCCGACGAATTGAGGCTGTCGGTGGCCGATGCCTTGAATAACGGCGATCTCGTCGTCTATGTGCCCAAAGGCACGTCGCCGGTTGCCGACATGGTGGGCAGGTGCCTTAAATCAAGATTCTTTGCTTTTGCTTTTGAACGACAAAACAAGGTGCGGCCTTTCTTTTATGTCGTGGATGAGGCGCACAGGTTCTTAACCTGCGGGACGGAGGACGGAGAGCAGAGTCTTTTAGACAGATGCCGGGCCTATCGCACGGGCGTGGTGCTCGCGACGCAGTCGATTGCGGCGATGGCTTACAAATTAGGGCAGGGGGACCGGAGCAGGACAGCGCTTGAAATGCTGCTCAACAACTGCGGCAATGCGCTTTATTTCAGGACGCCGGATATTCAGACGAAGGAGAATTTGTCGGAGCGCATCCCGCTGCCGCCCGTGCAGGGACGGCCGCATATCCTCAAAGTAAGGCCTCTGACTTCCCTTGGCGTCGGGCAATGCTACGCGCTGAGATGTAACGGGAGCTGGGGATTGTTCCAGGTCCATCTGCCTGACGAGAAAGAGATCAACGAGCGGAGCGCCGCTGCGCATTCTTCAGCCGCACGCCAGGCCGGTCGTCATCCAGAAACTCAATTCCGGCTTTCTCAAGCGCCCGCTGCACCCTGAGCAGAGTGCCGGTCTGCGAATGAATGGCGCCGTCGAAGGATTCCATGCGGCGCACCGTGCCGATGGCGACCCGCGCGGAGCCGGCAAGCTTCGTCTGATCCCACCCCAGTAGGACGCGCGCCGCCCGTAACTGCCTGCCGTTGACGAGTTTCACTGAAAATCGACGCTAGCACGGGCATCCTCGGGGCTCCAAAAACAGGCACACCATAACCAAATACTTGATTATTATAGTCAATTTGTAGGATTCTAATCTCGCACGATTTTCGAGGCTGACATGAACCGCATCGCAAGTTTCACCGCCGCCGTTGTACTCGTCGTAGTCATGATTCCTCGCCCCGCTCGGGCGCAGCAGGCCGATACCAACGCGGACCCCAATTTGCCCGGCCTGGTTTCTCCGGGCGGTCTCAGGATTCAGTGGAACAACTATGACAAAGGCAATCCTCAGGTGATCATGCCGGGGCAGGACCACGGCGCTACCTATCTCGGCTGGAACGATCAGGGCTCATGGCTCGTGGGCGCGGATGACGGCAAAATCTATGTCTGGAACCTCAGGCAGAACAGCCTCACGATGGTCTACAAGAATTACAAGCAAATCCCCCAGGAAGCAATCGCCTCCCTCAAAAATAACCCGCTCGCAGCTACGAAGGGCACGCCGCAGGATACGGGTCCCAAGCAAACGGGGCCGAAGCCTGGAACTCCCGCACCCGCGAATGATTTGGACGATCCCAATTTGCCCGGGTTAACCTCTCCGAGGGGGCTCAAGATTCAGTGGAGCAATTATGTCAAGGGCAGTCCCCAGGTGCTTTTCACGACTCCGGAAGTGCCTTCGGGTCATCAAGCGCATTATATGGGCTGGAATGAGCAAGGCTCATGGTTTATGAACAATGAGGACGGCCATATTTATGTGTGGAATCTAAAGGAAAACAGCCTGAAAAAGGTTTATGAAAAAGATAAAGATATACCGCAAAGCGTACTGGCTTCCATCCACAATTTAAAAGACGATTTCCTGCTGGCGAATAACACTCCGCAGAATACAGGGCCTAAGCAGACGGGGCCCAAAGTGGTGACTCCCGATACCAGCCGTCAGGCGGCGTTTTTCGGCGGCGCGGGGAACGTTCCGCAGGCGGCGGTTCCGGGCGCAATCACCGGCAGCGGCGCAGCGATACAGAACGGCATGCTGACGTTCACGCGCGCGGATAATACGAAAGCAAGCTACAAGGTTGTCCGCCCGAAAGTGGCGCAGGGCGCTCCGGGCAATACGGGTGCATGGATCGCAATGGAGGACGGCGGCAAAGGCATTCTCTTCACCGTGAACGCGGACAACTCCGTCACGGGCCGCGAGATGCCTGCGCAGATTATTCAGGCGTTGATGCAGGCTGCGCGCTAGGGGGATTGAGGCCGTGGAGGAAATCCACGGCCTTCTGCGCGTGCGACGCGGCGGAGAAGATGGCGCGCTTGTCGTTCTTAACGGTTCTACGGTGTCCCAAAGTGTGGTCACATCTCGCGCATCGCCTGCTGCTTGTGGCGCATGAGCGGTGAGAGGAGATATTCGATGATGTGTCGCGAGCCGGTTTTGATCTCTACCGTCACCGCCATGCCGGGGCCAAGGTTCACAAGTCGGTCGTCAATCTGCATCTGCGTTTGCCCAAGCGACACGCGCGCGGAATAGACCAGTTCCTGCCCCTGCGGCTCGCTGGAGTCGCTTTCATCACCCGCGCGCTGCTTCTCGCCACTCGCTCCCTGCGGCTTTTCGCGGACAATGGCGTCCTGCGACACGGACTGGACCTTGCCATGCAGCAGCCCATAGCGCGTGAAGTTGAACGTGTCGATCTTGATTTCCGCATCCTCGCCCGCGTGCACGAAGCCGATGTCCTTGTTGGAGACCATCGCCTCAATCTCAAGGTGGCTATCCTCCGGCACGATGGACATCAGCACCTGCGCGGGGGTCACCACACCGCCTTCCGTATGAATCGCCAGTTGCTGCACCGTTCCGTCCACCGGGGCGGTGAGTGTCTGCAGGCGGTATTTCTGGGCAGCCTGGACAAGCTGTTCATGCAGACTCGTTGATTTCTGTTCGGCTTCGGCAAGGTCCTTCAGCGTTGTGTGGCGGTACTCGTCCTCCGCCTGCAGGCGCTGCTGCTTGTGCGCGTCAATCGCGCCATTGGCTTCCGCCAGTCGGCCCTTCTGAACCTGCAGTTCCTGCTGATGCTCGATTAAATCCTGCTCAATGGTGAGATAGTCGAGCTTGGAGCCGTAGCCCTTGTCGAGCAGCGATTTGCGGGCCTCTGCGCGTTTCCTGAGGTAAGGCATGCTCTGGGTGAGCTTGTTGATGGTGGATTTAACGGCATCTCTATTCCCCGTGTTCTGGGCAATCTGATGATCGAGATCACTGAGCTTGGCGCGGATTTCATCCACCTGATTGGTAAGCAGCGTCTTTTGCAGCGCAATCTGCGCATCCGTGGCTCCTTCGGGCGGCACGAACTTCGCATCCGGGTCGCCGTCAAGCTCAAGTGCTGCCTTTAGCCGCGCGGCGTCCAGCATGGCCTGCGTATAGTCGTTTTTGAGGCGGTCGCGCTCGGCGGCGCTCACCGTAGTGTCGATTTCAATGAGCACGTCTCCCGTTTTGACCTTCTGACCGTCCTGCACGCGGATTGCATGCACAACACCGCTTTCCAGCGGTTGGATCACCTTGGTGCGTCCGGTGGGGACTATCTTGCCCTGCGCGGTCGCGATGATGTCAACCGAGCCGATGCAGGCCCACAGCAGCGCGATGAAAAAAAACAGCATGAGCAAGGCGGCGATCAGGCGGCCCGCGGGCTTAGGGGGAGTCTCCATGATTTCAACGGCGGCGGGAAGGAATTCCGTTTCCTCGGTATGGCCGGTGAATATGCGGTGCAGCCCTCCCATTATTGCCTGCCAGCCTGGAGACGCCAGAGTGAGGCATATCTGCCGCCCGACCTGAGCAGCTCATCATGCGAGCCGCTTTCCACAATACGGCCTTTTTCAATGGTGATGATCCGGTTGCAGTTCCTGACGGCGGAAAGCCGGTGCGCGATGACCAGCACGGTGCGGCCATGCACGATCCACTGCATGTTGTCATGGATAACGCGCTCGCTTTCGTAGTCGAGCGCACTCGTCGCCTCGTCGAAAATGAGGATGCGCGGGTTCATGATGAGCGCGCGGGCGATGGCGATGCGCTGGCGCTGGCCGCCGGAAAGGTTGGAGCCGTGCTCGCCTACGCGCGTGTCATAGCCTTGCGGTAGTTCCAGGATGAAGTCGTGTGCGCCCGCGAGCTTTGCCACCTCGATGACGCGCTCAATCGGCATTCCAGGATCGGCAAGCGCGATGTTCTCGCGGATAGAGCGGTTGAACAGTTCGTTCTCCTGCAATACCACGCCTATCTGACGCCTGAGCCATGAGACATCCACCATCGCGAGGTCAACGCCATCCACGAGAATTCGTCCACTTTCTGGTACGTAGAGACGTTGGGCAAGTTTGGCGAATGTGGATTTGCCGGAGCCCGACGGCCCCACGATGCCTATGACCTGGCCTGCGGGTATAGTGAGGTTGATGTCGTGCAGAATTTCCGGGCCATCGACCTTGTAGCGGAAATGCACATGCTCGAAGCTGATGGTTCCCTTGATGTTGGGTAGCGCCGTGCGGCCTGGAGTGAACGCGGGTTCCGTGGGCACGTTGAGGATGTCGCCCAGCCTGTCAATCGAGATGCGCGCCTGATGAAAATCCTGCCATATCTGCGCCAGTCTCAAGACCGGCTGCGACACGCGGCCTGCGAGCATATTGAAGGCGACCAGTTCGCCAATGGTCATTTCTCCCGCGATGACGGCCTTTGCCCCAAAGAAAAGAACTGCGGCCGTCACCAGCTTGTTGATGAGCTGTATCCCCTGGGTTGCCCAGTTGCCGAGATTGGAGACTTTGAAACTCGAGCGCACGTAACTCGCCAGTTGCTCCTCCCAGCGGCGCTGCATCTGCGGCTCGACCGCGAGCGCTTTGAGCGTTCCGATGCCGGTGACGGTCTCCACCAGAAACGCCTGATTCTCCGCCCCGCGATTGAATTTCTCATTGAGGTGGTGGCGGAAGATAGGCGTCACCAGCGCCGAAATCGCTATATAAAACGGAAATGAAAGGAGAACGATGCCGGTGAGCCACAGCGAATAGAACGCCATGACGGCAAGAAACACGAACGTGAAGAACAGATCAATAACAAGGGTGAGCGCCGAACTCGTGAGAAAATTGCGGATGTTCTCCAGCTCGCGCACCCGCGCGACGGAATCGCCCGCGCGGCGTGCTTCAAAATAGGCAATTGGCAGCCCTACAAGGTGTTTGAATAGCCGCGCGCCCAGCTCGACATCGATGCGGTTAGTGGTATGCGAGAAGACATACGTGCGCAGCGCCGTGAGCAGGCTCTCGAAGACGGAAACGGCAAGCAGCCCGATGACAATCACGTCGAGCGTGCTAAGACCGCGGTGCACCAGCACCTTGTCGATGACCACCTGAAAGAACAACGGCGAAACGAGCGCAAAAAGCTGGAGGAAGAAGGAGGCGATCAGCACTTCGCCCAGGAGCCGCCGGTATTTGACCATCGCCTGCAGGAACCAGGTGATGTCAAAGCGGCGGGCTGTATCGACGAGACTCCCGCGGCGTGTCATCAGGATAAGCTTTCCGCTCCACTGCGACTCGAAGGCGGCGCGGTCTATCGACTGGGGACGGCCTGCGGCCGGATCGAAGATGAGCACGCCGGCGTCCGAGGCTTTGCTTAACACAATGAAACTGCCGTCCCGCCGCTCGGCAATGGCGGGCAGCGGCGTATTGTCAAGACGCTCCCAAGTGCTGCCGATAACGCGTGCTTTGAGCTTCAGCTCTTTCGCGCAACGCAAAATCTCAACCGCACCGATGGCATCACCATACTGATGCGTGAGTTGTCTGGCGTCGGCGGCGATGCCATGAAAGCGCAGCAGCAATATGAGCACGGACACGCCCGAGGCATTGGTTGGAGGGACAGGCTCGGATTGCGGCGGCATAACGGTTACTGCGATGTTGTAGAGCGCTCAGGTTCGACCTTGTAGCGCCCATCGTCCCTGCTGAATCCCACCCACTGGTTCCTCACGTCCTCGTAATGACGTTTGGGATCGTAGGGCTCCACTGGCAGCTTAAGGTTATCGGCCGTGAGCACGCCGACGGTCGCTTTAATCTGCAATACCGCAAAATCCCGATCGTGCTGCGACCTGACCTGATCGATCTTGGCATCGAGCAACTCCTGCTCGGCATTGAGCACATCGAGCGTGGTGCGCGTGCCTACCTTCGATTCTTCCGTCACGCCTTTAAGCGCCTCGGCCGCGGCGTCCACTTCGGATTTATCCGCATCGAGCGCCGCCTGCGCCGTCATCAGCGCCTGCCAGGCGTTATCGGCGGCCTCGTGAGCTTTGTGGCGGGCTTCATCCAGATCATCCCGCCGCTGGCTGTAGGTCTGCTGGGCGGCACGCGCCTTGGAATAGTCGGTGCCGGAGCGGTACAGTGGCACAGTCACCTGCACCATAACCTGGCTTGAATCTTCGCGTCCGGGAACGGTGATGTTCTCCCCCCAGCTGCGCCCCGTGTTGCCGACCAGATCGACTTCCGGCAGCAGGCTGCCTTTGTTGAGTTTGATTTCCGCATCCGCTTCCTCGACGGCAAATTGCGACGCGATGACATCGGGATTGCGGGTTTCGGCTGCCTCAAAGATGTCCGCAAGCGTCCGGGGCGATTCGAGAACAAGGGCGGGAGCCTGCAACTGCCCCGGCGCGGCACCGACGAGGCGCGCGAATGATGCGCGATCCTGCGTCAGCGCGCTCTCCGCCTGATAGCGGGCGACGTGGGCGCGAGCAAGACGGGACTCGGCCTGGCGCACATCCGTTCCCGTCAGCTCCCCCGCATCCGAACGCGCACGGGTTTCCTTGAGCTTGTCTTCCAGGACAGTTTCGTGATTGTGCTCCAGCTCAAGCACGGCCTCATCCCTCAGCACTCCGAGATAGGCCGATGCCGTATCCAGAAAAAGCTGCTGCTCGGCGCTGGAAAGTTTGGCCCGTCCAGCAAGCACCTGCTTCTCGGCTGCTTCCGTTGCTTCTTTGGTACGGAAGCCACGGAACAGGGGCTGTGTCACCTGTGCGCCAATGCTGCGCGTCTTATCGTCGAAAGTGGAATTTTCAAAAGGAGCAAGGTCCGGCGCGAATTGCCAAGTCTTCCCATAGCTCCCGGTTGCATCGACGCTGGGCCGCCAGTTGGCAAGCGCCTGCGACACTTGCTCGTCGGTGGCCCGCAGGTTCGCGCGCTGCGCCTCAAGCGAAGGATTGTTCAGGTAGGCTAGAGTCCAGGCCTGCTCCAAAGTGGTGGGATCTGCGTCCGCAGAGAGAGGCAAGCCAGAGCACAGCACCAGCGCGCAGAGTGTATTTGCGCGTTTCGCGATCCCGAGCATGCGTCCCTAAAATATTTATTGTTGTTAAGAATTCCCGCTTTTGCATACACCTTTGACCCAGGAAGTCAGCAGAAATTTCTAATGCGTTGAGGTGTCTTAATAAAAACGCTACATCGGGCGCATCGCCTAGGCTGTTCTTTCCTGGAATGTGCTTTTTGCCGAAGGCCTAGGCCATAGCCAAGGATTATCGGCCGCTTATGCGGCGGCGGATTCGGCTGTGGCAGCAAAGCCGTGGAGGAAATCCACGGCCTTCTGCGCGTGCGACGCGGCGGAGAAGATGGCGCGCTTGTCGTTCTTCAGGACCTTGAGCCATTCCGCGATGTACGCAGCGTGGTCTTCGCGAACTTCCGGGGTCAGGCCCAGATCCGCGCACAGGAACGCACTCGCAAGCTCGGCAACGAGTTCCTCCCGCGCATAGCCTTCATCGCCCCAGGCCTTGCGCCCGAATTCGCGATTGAGCCGGGCAGGGTGCTTGGTCCAGTGCGCCGATTCGTGCGCGAGCGTTGCGTAGAAGGACTCTGCGTCGCGGAAGGCCTCGATCACCGGCATCTGGATGTAGTCGCCGTCGGCGCTGTAGTAAGCGCGATCGCCGCGGTAGCGGATGTCGGCCTTGGTTGCGGTGAAGAATGACTCCGCGTGCGCGATGCGCTCGACCGGAGTGGTCGTGATTTCGGGCTTTGCGTAGTACGTCTCGGGCAGGCCTTCAATCTGCTCGACGTTGAACACGGTGTAGCCCTTCATGTAGTGAATCTCGCGCTCCTCGTCCTCGCCTTTCTCGTTCTCTTCCGTGCGCGTAATCGAGTTGGCGTAAACAACGAGCGAGCCCTTCTCGCCCTTGCGCACATGCGCGTTCAGCTCCGAGGCCTGCCGGAAGGTCATCCAGGTGGGGGAGCCAAAGCCTTTCGCGACGGCTTCCGCCCAGAGCATCAGGATGTTGATTCCGGAGTACGCAAGCCCGTTATGGCGCAGCGGCCGCATGATGCGCCCCGCCGTATTGCCCGCGTTCCACGGTTTCATCCAGGTCCTGACGCCCTGCTCCAGGTCGGCGACGATCTTATCGGTGATGCGGGTGTAAACATCCTGTCTCTCGTTTTGCATGTCCTGTTCTCCTTTGGGTCCGGCTAATTCCGAACCGCTGGAGACGGGCAGGCCGGGCGCAACGAGGCGTCCTGTCACCGCACCCACTCGTGGGAAGGGGAACGGCCAACACGGGAGCGAAGCGAACGGAGCGGGCAGCGCCGTTGACAGGACGCCGCGACCGGCCAGAAGTCGGAAGCAAACGGTTTGGGCCGGACACTGAGAACGGACTGCGATTAAACGAGTGGATGACGGAAAATCAACAGATGGCGACGCGGGAAGTCACGGACGCGGGAATGTTTCAGCGGGCTGCCGGGCGAGGCGTCAGGATGCGCTGAGGGCCGTCTGGCGACGGCGACTCCACAAGCTCTACGGCGCTTTCTTGGGGAGCGCGAGCTTGCTCCGTCGTGTCTGAACAGAAGGTTATTACGCGGGTTTCTCAGCTTCGTGGCATTCGTAGAGGAAAACCGCAAGCGTCGCCGCCGCGCCTACCGCAAGCTTCGCATGCCTCTTCTCCAGGCCGACGTGTTGGGTGGATTTGCCGTGACCTGTACCGGACTGATTTCGTAATTCCGCTAGCTGATGGCCGATAGCACTAAGATTGCCCAGCAGCGCGCTGATGGTCTTCTCCGACTCGGGCTGCGCAGCCAAGCTTTGTGGCACCACGCGCAGACTCTTTACCGTGGCTTTTACGAGTGCGGGAAAATCCTCGTTCTTGGAAATCGCAACGCCCCGCTCGCTCAATATCGTTTTACACAGCGTCTCCAGGAATTCCTTCGCCGTTCCTATGGCAAGCTCAGGGTCTTTCTCCACGGCTTCCTGCATGCGACGGACCTGCTGCGCAACGTAGTGCCCACTGAGAGCGTCCGCGACGCGCGAAGCTTCCTGCAGGTGCGGGCGCGCACTATCGATGACGCGCCTGTAGCCAAAGACGGGTTTCCCGGAGATTTCCTTGACGGGATGGATTTCCCAGCCATCAGCTGCCAGAAGCGCGTTGTATTCGGCAACCATTTTCTCGGATTCCTCCGTGTCCGGTCGAACGATGGGGTGGACAGTTTCCGCAAGGAATCTGAGAAACGGTTCGTCGGGACCGTGTAACAAATCAAAACGCCCGTCTGTGAAAACCCAATCGTCGGACCAGTCGGAGTTCATTACGCGATGCTTGTGGATGTCCTTCGCGGCATTATCGTACTCATGCCGGTAGTCTGTGGAAGGCATTCGCTTGAGATCATAAATGCGCCCCAGGAATTCATCCTCGTTCAGTCTGCCTGACCACTGGCGGCCCACAGACAAGTAGTCGGTGATGGTGCGGCGCGTCACCTCGGTGATCGTATTATTCTGATTTTCGGGCACGCTTTTTCAGCCTCAATGTGTTGTATTTCTGCATCATCCGGCGCGAAGACGCAACGGTGTCTTTTGACCGGCATCGCGCTTTAAACTAGCGTGTGATAAAGGACGTTATCACACGCTAATTACTGACGGCGCATCTATGGAACCACCAACGGGCTGTTTGCAGGTTTGCAACACTTCCGACATTGATCGCTACATGGATCAGGTGCGCGACTCCGCCGCCAGAATCCAGAAATGGATGGCGGCGCAGGAAGGCGACCCGCTTGACTTGCTTCGCCGCATGAAATTCGAGACCGGCGGCTTTCATCCAATCCTCGGCCATCCGCTTAACGTCGTCGAGCAAATCAATCAAACCTGGACCTTTGTGGTCGCACTGTCCGCCGCACGGCACCTACTGGAGATGCATCCGGACGCTGACGGCTTTGTGCTCGCGCCCGGCGCGCATGCCGCCATTGATCTCGACATCATGAGCAAGGCTCCTGGCATGGTCGGCGCTGAAACCTTCGCCGCCGTCAATCCGGGAAACAACAAGAAGCTCAAGACCGATCTGCTCAAACTCGCGGCGCGCAAGGAGCAGCATCGCTACATCTTCTTTATGTCTCCGCGTTTTCCCGGTTTCACCCGCTTGCCTCAATTCGAGAGCGACGGTATTCAAGTATGGTCCGTCGATGTGCAGTAGCCTTATCCCCTCTGAAATCCTGATTCCGAACGAACTGCAAGCCTTGGCCGATAAGGGCGCGAAAGCCCCTGCCCTCTTTATCAAGGAGGCGAGGGCATCCGAACGGTTCTTCGATTTCTTCACCGCGAATATCCGCAACAGAAACACGCGGCGGGCCTACTACAACGCCGCCTGCAAGTTCTCGGAATTCTGTTCGGAACGCGGCGTTCATGACCTCGAATTCGTGAAGCCGGTGCATGTCTCGGCCTATATTGAGAGTCTCCAAAGCGGATTTGCAAAGCCCACGATCAAGCAACACCTGGCCGCAATCCGCATGCTGTTTGACTGGCTGGTTGTCGGGCAGGTCATCGGCGCAAATCCGGCCCATGCGGTGCGCGGTCCCAGGCACGTTGTCACCAAGGGCCGCACGCCCGTGCTCAATCGCGAGGAGGCGCGCGCCCTGCTCTCTTCCATTGATGTGAGCACTCTCAAGGGCCTGCGCGACCGGGCGCTCATCGGGGTGATGATTTACACTTTCGCTCGAATCGGTGCGGTCCTGCAAATGAATGTCGGTGACTACTTCGTCCAGGGCCGTCGATGCTGGATACGACTGCATGAAAAAGGCGGAAAGGAACACGAAGCGCCGTGCATCTCCAAGCTCGAAATCTATCTTGACGAGTACATCGCGGCGGCCGGCATCGCCGATGATAAGGATGGCCCATTGTGGCGGACCACGGGACGGTTTACCGGTAGACCGCACCGCATGACGCAGCAGGATGGCTACCGGATGATTGCGCTGCGTGCGCGTAATACCGGCATTGAGACTCGCATTGGTAATCACAGCCTGCGCGCAACCGGTATTACGGACTACCTCAAGAGCGAAGGCACACTGGAGCATGCGCAGAACATGGCCGCCCACTCCTCCCCTCGTACCACGAAGTTGTATGATCGTCGCAATGACGAAACGGCGCTGGACGAGTACGAAAAGGTAAGGATTTGAAAGAGAGATTCCATAGATGAGCGCGAGCCTGACGTGGCTGGATCACGATTCGACTGAGCGCGATCGGATGAATCGCATCCTGGCGCTCTTTCGCGAGCGGGATACCCGCGACGAACTGGGCATTGGCGTCATCCGCGACCTGCTGGCCGACGAGTTTTTCCCCGGCACAAGCACGATTCAGACGCGGCTTCGGTACATGCTGTTCGTTCCCTGGATTTATCAAGGCCTTGAAGTTGAAGAATGTGAGTCGGAGCTTTTTGCGAAGGAGGCACGCAAACGCGAAGTCGCGTTGGTCGCAGTCCTGTCGAAATCGGACGATACGGCAGGAGTCTTTGGCAAGCTTGCGGGCGGCGAGTTGCAGCGGTTGCCGAGTTCGGTTTATTGGGCAGGCCTGGGGATTTGGGGCATCCGGAAGTTCAACGGTTCGCAGGAGCAATATCAGGACGCGCTCGATAGTATCTACAAGGCGCGGAGGAATCGCCGCCGCGATGCGGATCTGGCGCGTCAGCGCGGCGAAAGAGGAGATGGGGATCGCACTTCGTCAAGTGTTACGTGGCATGCAAAGATTCCGGGTGCGCCGGAGGATTTCCCCAAGGGCATGACCGTCCGCCTGACGCGCGAAGAGGCGGAGTTCATCCAGGACCAAATCGCCACGGCACACCCGCAGTCGCTCTTGACCCGGCTGATTTTCCTACCCAATCCGGATGCGGATTTCCCCTGGGAGCATCCTTCGTTAGCGAAGTTCACTGCGGAACAGCGCGAGCTGCTGCATCACGCGAACCTGTTGTCGCAAGTAATTTACGGCGCAGCGATTCTCTACAATCTCATGCTCTCTGAATTGAAGCACGGCCAGGAGCTGGTAAAAGCCCGGCACGCGGATGCGCGCGACTGGCTCGCCTCACTGGACCGGCAGTCTCTTAATAGCTGGACACTCGACTGGGTCATGCCTCTGGCATTGAAACACCGGCAAATCGTCTCGCCGCATACGTTGGAGTTTTGCAGGCGATGGCTGGAGCTTGTTCGCGGTTCGGGAAATTCGATCATGGAGGATAAGAACGGTCGCGCGCTGATTCGGGCGCGCGAAATGCGCCTTAAGGGCGGACGTTCCCGTTTCTCGAATGCAAGGGCGCTTGATCAGTGGCGGGGAGCTGCAGGTCTCTCAAGAATGGATTACCGCTGGGGTACAGTCAGACGGTTCATCCAAGACTTGCACAACGGGCTGGATGAGGCGTAATGCTCGATCCGAACAATCGCAGTCTCCTGGTCAATTCGCTGCGGCCTCCGGCGGGCTACGTTTTCAGCGCTGGTCTGGCTACGACCTACACCCTCGATCTGACCACTCTGCTCTCCGTGCCGCTCCATCTGGTTTTGCGGTCAAGTGAAGATCGCGATGCGATGCTGCAGGACGGCGTGGCGCTGCTTGAGGCCTTGCGCCGGACGGCCGATACGCTTTCCATTTTCTGCCAGCACGGGCGTATCGGTGCGCCGAACCTGCCGCACGTCCTCTACGGCCTTCTCGAATCTTGCGTCGTTGAAGTAGAAGCCCCCAATGGCGGCGTCTTCCATCCCAAGCTTTGGCTGCTCCGCTTTACACGGCCGGAAGATCCTGACGATGTCGTTCTGCGTCTTCTGGTGCTCTCACGAAACCTGACCGCGGATCGGTCGTGGGATTTAAGCCTGAGCCTCGATGGTCGGGTGGGTAAGCGAAACGTTGGACAGAACCGTCCGCTTTGCGATCTCGTATCCGCGCTGGCGGGTTTCGCGCCTCACCCACCCGCCGCACGCATCCGCCGCGACTGTGAACGGTTTTGCGATGAACTGCGTGAAACCGTCTGGGACGAATTACCTGCCGACTACGAAAAAATCGCTTTCCATGTCCTCGGCCTGAAACGTCAGGCATGGTCGCCAAAGCCGTCGAAAAGGCTCGCAGTGATCTCGCCCTTTCTCCAGGCATCGGCATTAAACGCGCTTGCCGCAACGACGCAGGAAGCGGTCGCATTGCTCTCCCGTCCTGATGAGTTGGCGAGAACATCGAAACCATCGCTCGCGAGGTTTGGCAGGCTCACGACGCTGCATGAAAGCGCCGAAACCGCCGACGGCGATGATACGGTCGCGTCTGACCGCCTGGCGCATGGACTACACGCCAAGGCGTACATTGCCGAAGACGGCTGGGACACGATTCTGTATCTCGGGTCTGCCAATGCAACGTATTCGTCACTGATAGCGGGCGCTAATGTCGAAATTCTAGCGGAGTTGAAGGGAAAACGAAGCCGCGTCGGCGGAATCGATTCCTTCTTTGGGGAAGACGGCATCGGTGAATACGTGTCGGAGTATGAACCGCCTGGGGAGCCGCCGCCACTCTCGGTGGAAGAACAAGCTGAAGCCTTGATGGACAAGGCGCGCGCCGAGCTGATGGGCGCAGGCATTTCTGTTTTGTGCGTGGATGCGGGCGAGGATTCATGGGATTTGCGGCTGTCTGCGAAGCATCCCGTGAAGCTCAAGCAGATCCAGGCGATCCGAATCTGGCCGATTTCCATTCCCAAGGAACGATCAGTGGATGGCGCTCCACTGGCTGTCGGCGCAGAAGTCTCGATACCGCGGTGCGCGACTGCATCGGTCACAGGCTTCATCGGCTTCGAGCTGACGACGGATTTGTGCGCCCATTCAGTTTGCTTCGCTCTCAACCTTCCCGTGGAAAACCTTCCCGGTGGGCGCAACGCGGCGGTTCTGCGGACGATTGTCGCCAATCGTGAGGGCTTCCTGAGGTATCTGTTGCTCCTGCTGCAGGACGGCGAGAATCTGCCTGCCGTATCCGATCTCGCATCTGCCCTCGGCGGCGCGTGGAAGGCTTCTGACGGATTTGAGGGAATGCCGCTGTTGGAGGAGTTGACGCGGGCTTACAGCCGCGATTCCGGTCGTCTCGACTCCGTGCGCAAGCTCGTTGAGCAACTCGGTTCCACACCCGAAGGACGAAAGCTGATGCCGGATGATTTCATGAACCTTTGGCAGGTGTTTGAAACCACGTTGCGGGAAGAAAAAGGATGAGCGCCGGCCTTGTCGATGTCGAGGGAGCGCTTGGCGGCCTGAAGGATTTCCAGCGTCGCACGGTGGACTATGTTTTCAAGCGCCTCTATCGCGGCTCGGGGACGACAAAGCGTTTTCTCATTGCGGATGAAGTTGGCCTGGGTAAGACCCTCGTGGCGCGCGGCATCATCGCGAAAACGGTACGGCACCTCCAGCAGCAGGGAGAGAAACGGATAGACATCCTCTATATCTGTTCGAATGCGACCATCGCGCAGCAGAACCTGAACCGGCTCAACGTGACGGACCAGGAGACCGCTTCGTTCGCAACCCGTTTAACCTTGTTGCCGTTGCAACTGCAAAGCCTGAAGGCGAACGGGATCAACTTCATCAGTTTCACTCCGGGAACCACCTTTGATCTTCGATCCCGGGGCGGAAAGGTCGAAGAAAGAGCACTGATATACCGGATGCTGCGCAATCACTTTGACATCCGGTCCACGCCCCTGCTTAACCTTCTTCAGGGCAAGGTCGCCCGCGACCGATGGCTTCATTGCGCAAGGCACGATGAACTGGAATATGACGAAGCGCTGGCGGAGGCATTTCGCAAACGTATCCAGTTGGATCGTCAATTTCTTGGAAGGCTTCTGCATGTCTGCCACGATTTCAGGCGAGTCAAGCGGGTTCGCGGCGAACTGACGCAGCGCAGGTACGAAATGATTGGAGAGTTGCGCCGCCGACTCGCAGACGTGTGCATCGAGGCGTTGGAGCCTGATCTTGTCATTCTCGATGAATTCCAGCGGTTTAAGGACCTGCTTAGCGGTAAAGATGAAGCTGCAGAGCTTGCCCAGCAGCTCTTCAGGCATCACGAAGTCCGCGTGCTGCTGCTGTCGGCAACACCCTACCGGATGCTGTCGCTGAATCACGAGCAGGAGGACGATCACTACACGGACTTCCTGGATACGTTGCGCTTCCTGTTCGATGGCGACGATGGAAAGATCGATGAAATCAAGGACGAGTTTCGCAGGTTTCGCCAGGCCCTGTACGGACTTGATGCACAGAGCGCATCGCAGGCGCGACAGTCCCGCGATGTGCTGGAGACCCGCCTGCGTTCGGTGATCGCGCGCACCGAGCGCATTGACATGACGCGGTCAAGCAACGCAATGCTGGTGGAATCAGTGGAAACAGCGTCTCTCCGGCCGGACGATTTGCGGGCCGCGCGTTTTGTGGATCGCATCGCTCAGTCACTCGACGCGGGGAATACCGTGGAATACTGGAAATCGAGCCCGTATCTCGTCAATTTCATGGGCGGCTACGAGTTAAAGAAGCGCCTGCTCGATCATCTTCACGAACCGAACGAACAACTGCTCGAAACGTTCCAGGGTGCGGACGGCGAGCTGCTCCGCAACGGGACTATTCAGCGCTACCGCACCGCTGATCCGGCCAACGCGCGGCTGCGCGAGCTGATGGGCAAGACGGTGCATGCGGGCCAGTGGCAGCTCTTGTGGTTGCCGCCGTCGCTCCCCTATCTCCAGCCCGGAGGCGTCTATGCGCAGGGCATTCCCGCGACCAAGTCGCTGATTTTTTCGAGCTGGCAGGTAGTTCCGGACGCCATCGCCGCAATCAGCTCCTACGAATGCGAGCGGCTGATGTTACAGGAGCAGGAAGGGCTGCCTCGTTATCACGAGCTGCACAAGAAACGCCGTCAACTGCTGCAATTCCGAATGGACGCGGAGGAAAACCGCCCCGCAGGAATGCCGGCGCTCGCATTGATGTATCCGTGTGTGACGCTCGCAAGACTGGGAGATCCGCTCACCATAGCAGTCGCTTCGGGATCGGGAGTTCCGCCCGCCGTTGCCGACGTAAAGGCGCAGATACGGGCGTTGATAACCAAAAGACTTGGCGCCCTCAAATCGTCGGATTCCGCCGACGGCAGAGTGCCGGATCAGCGCTGGTATTGGGCGTCACTGGCGCTGCTCGATGCGCCGCATGCAAAAGATCTGCTTGTATGGCTGAGAAATCCGGAAGACGGTTGGCTAAGTGTGCGGGCAACAGATGATTCTGGTGCTGGCGGCGGGTTCCAGCAGCACGTTGAGCACTTTGCCGAGGCAATCGAAGGGCGATTGAAGCTGGGTCGCATGCCCGATGACCTAGCGGACGTACTCACTGATTTTGCTCTCGCGTCGCCGGCCATCTGTGCGCTGCGCGCCTTGGGCCGGATTGCGACGGACCTGCCGGAAATAAATCCCGCACTGCTCACCGCTGCGGTCCGCATTGGCGAAGGCCTCCGCTCCCTGTTCAACCAACCCGAAGTCACCGCGCTCCTGCGCGCCGATGATGAGCGGCTGCCGTACTGGCGGCGCGTCCTGAATTACGCAATCGACGGAAATTTTCAGGCGGTACTCGACGAATACGCTCACATTCTCAAGGAAATTACGGGGCTTGCGTCGCGCCCGGACCTGGAAGTTGTCGGCGGCGTCTGCGAGGCTATGGTCGAAGCCCTTTCCCTGCATACCTCGTCACTGCGCGTGGATGATCTGAAAGCAACTCCGCAGGGCCATATCCGTTTGAAGGAGTTCTCGATCCGGTGCCATTTCGGGGTTCGCTTCGGTGATGTTCGTGATGACGATGGCAAAACGCTCGTGCGTTCCGGAAATGTACGGCAGGCTTTTAATTCTCCGTTCCGGCCCTTCATCCTTGCGTCAACATCGGTCGGCCAGGAAGGTCTGGATTTTCATCCTTACTGCCATGTCGTTTACCACTGGAACTTGCCTTCCAATCCCGTCGATATGGAGCAACGTGAAGGCCGGGTGCATCGGTATAAAGGACACGCGGTACGCAGGAATCTCGCAAAGGCATACGGTCTGGCGGGTTTGAGCGGATCGGACTGGTCAGACCCGTGGGAGAAGCTGTTCAGGAAGGCGGCGGAGAATCGGCCGCAAGGAATGAATGACCTGGTGCCGTACTGGCTGTTTGAGACTGAGGGCGGTTGGAGTGTCGAGCGACGCGTGCCGCTGCTGCCCTTAAGCCGTGAAGTGCCGCAGTTGTCGCGGCTGAAGCAGATGTTGGCCATCTATCGTTTGGCGTTCGGTCAACCACGGCAGGAAGATTTGCTCTCCTATCTGAATCAGCACGGAGCAGGTACAGCATCAGAGAGTCCGAACGGTTCCTACCGCATCAGTCTGGCTCCAAGAGATGATGTGCAGGCGCGAGAGGAAGCGCAATGAAGAAAGCCCGCTTCGCGGCCGCGCAATTCCTCATCGCGCTTCAAGAATCCCTACAGAGCATCTCAGAAGCGCTGCTGTATGCGGACGAGCGCGGATTCCAGGGTGCGCTGCTCCATGAATTGAATGCCCGCCTTGGTCACGGCGTTTTGCAGGACGATCCGGTGATCCAGCAGGAATATCAGAAGCGCATGCGGCATCACGGCATCAAGATCCGGCCGGACATCATTGTTCATGTCCCGTTTGAGCGGGGCGGCATGGATGGGCGCGACGAAGGCAACTTTGTGGCAATCGAGCTGAAGCGCAGGGCAACAGCCAAACAGGCAAGCCACGCTTTTGCAAGCCTCGCGAAAATGAAAAAGGCCCTGAAATATCCGCTGACCGTGTTCATCAATGTGGATTCTGCCGAGACGCTCGCGGCGCTTTGCCCCAAAAGCATTGCGGACCAGACCGTATGTTTCGCCGCCCGGCTTGAAGACGGAAAACCGGTCGTGAAGTCAGAGGGGCCGGTGATCGGGGCGGAGAAGAAGCTTGCCGGTGACTAGCGTGGATCTGACTGCCGATGACGTTGCGTGGGTCGAAGGCTACGCGGCCGACGTGCAAAAAACCTTCGGGGCGCAATTCGCCGCTGCAGCAGATCGGTTCAAGGATGGCAAGCTGTTGCCTGAGCGCTTCCGTGCCGCGATTGATGCGGTGCTCAAGAATGGACGGGGTCACTTCAGGGCCGTGGATGAGGCGCACAACGAACTGTGCGTCGCGGGTGCGCTGCTTGCCAATACGAAGTTGAAGTTCATCCAGCTCGAATACGAGCCGCCCCTGCCCGGCTGCTCCAAAACAATTGACTTCCGGGCGACAGCGAACGACGGACAGATCGTTTATGTCGATGTGAAGACGATTAAGCCCGAGGACACAGACCGCTGGGAACAGTTTGAGCGAGCAAACGCTGAAGGGTGGTTTCCGGAGAACGTCATCGTGGGACTCTCGCAGCAGTGGCTCGGCGGCGAGATTTGGCATGCGTGGTTTGCCGCGCGAGGCAGAATGCTCGAATACGCTGTGGAACTGGAGGAGAAAATCGCAGCGGCAGGCTTAGCAGCGGACAGTGTGATTCGAGTCCTCGCGCTGTGCGGCGATGGTTTCCGCTGGCACCAGGACCAGCTTGAGGATTTCGTCGCTTTCTATTCAACGGGCATTTATCGAGGCGACGATTCGTTCGCGCAGGTGGAACGTAAGTACATGGAAGACAAAAAGATTTCTTTGCAACGGAATATTTCGCGGTTTGCCTACTTTCAACGCAGGCAGGGAGAAGTCCATCCAAGTCGGACGAACTGGAATGTGCGGCCTCCCCGCGATCCGTTTTTCTAATCTCTGTGCCGGAAATTACTGGACAGTCTGCTTTTCGCTCGGGATTGGAGCTGCGCCTGGCATGAATAGATGATGGATCTGAAAAAGACTCTTCTCATGCACTCGCTTGTGATGTGTTTCTCGTGCTCGCGACTCGCTTGACAGCACGGCCGACGGCTGAAACGCTCCCGGTGGGCTCATGCACAATTCTTCGTGTCGTTCCCGGATGTTAGCTTCGACATTAGCCATCGCGCTGGAGACGTTGCCATCCAGGACATAGCCGATCATCCCGCCGTGCTTGACCACCTTGGAATATTGTCCTGTTACGAATCGCATCATGCCTTGCCGTACATATTCAGAGGCATAGGGGCGCATCTTCCCGTCCTTAACTACATTCAGGCGCTTGCTCTCCAGGCAAAAGTAGATGTCCTCGCGCGGCACCAAAGGAATAAAGGCGATGTCCAATCGCCCAAGCTCCTCTCCTGGCATCGGGTCCAGTTCAACGACCTGCGTGCGAATCTGAAACATAAGTCCGCGGGCAGTACGGTTTTGCATCAAGGTTCGACAGAGGGCGATAGTGATGTTGTCTTCAGTTTCGCTCGGCGCAGGAGGTGGCAAGTGCTCCCAACTCTCCCGAACGAGGTTAAGGACATCGGGCAACATCGAATCGATCAGGTCGGCCCATTGCTGAGGAGCACCAAGGACGGTCACGCCACCCCCTGCCCTGTCTGCATAAGGATGGTGCCGACAATTTCGTCCGCGTCGTTCAGAGCCGCCGTTTCTGTCCAGAAACGTTGACCAATTGGCTTCACCAGGTACAGGCGGTCGCGATCAAATACCTTTGCTCCCCGTATCAGTTCGAGCGTATTGAGCTTTTGCGACGTGATCTCACGTAGACGTTCCAGCGCAACGAGCAGATCGCCCAGATCGTCGGTGAAGTCCGACACAAGGTCTCCCGCACGGTTCTTTTTCAAAACAGCAAGGCCAATCCCGAGATTCGTGGAACTAGCGGCACGTCCTTGGACCGACACCGGTCCAGTCTTCGCCCAGCCATTAATGGTGTCGCATAACCGCCGCACATACTGCTCCTGCTGCTGCGTTGTGCTGGGCGTGATAGTGGGGATACTCGGATTTACCCTGCTCGGACGCACGCTGGGGATAATCACGCGCACGGTGTCATCGACCAGAGTTTTTTCCAACGGAAGAATGTCGAAGTATTCTTCGATCAGTGTCTCAATCGAGTCGGTTGCGGCCCGCACAATGTCTTGACGGTGGACGAGGGGCTCTGCTGCTCTAGCCACCGCCGAAATGACTATCTGACTGACTTGCCTGACGATTTCCCAAGCTCGCTTCGGAGTCGGCATCCCGTCCGGCAGCGGAAATGGCAGACGCAGTAATTCTTCAACGTGAACCTCCTGTCGGCTGACGCCCCAGTTGGAAGATGTCTGGAACAAAAAGTACCTTGCAAGCGGGGAACGCAGATACGCAGCGAGAAAAATTAGCAGATCGCGATCTTCTTTCGGCCCGCTGATTCCGCGGAGCGCGTGGCGGAAGGACACGTCAAAGTCGGCATAAGCGATTTTGGTGAATCCCTTGGCAACTAAGACATGAGGAGCGCGGAATACACCGGGATTCGATGTTCTCCTTACGCTTAGCTCCTTCGACGGGAGCTGAGTGCATTCTCCTTGCAAGAGAAACAGGTCCAGGTATGGTGCTGTTGCCTCAATGAATAGTTTCGATGTCAGGCGAAGCGGCTTCGCTTTTTTGGGATCGTCGCTTTGGCCCATTGGCTGAAACCCTTCTGCTATCAGCCAGGGCTTGCCGGGCGAATTTTCTCGGGTCTGCCGGACGCGGTCGCGCAAGCGAGGATAGAGCATCAGACGGTCAATCAACCGTCTGTCTCTCGCCGTTGCCCAGTACCTTTGCTTCCAGATCTGCGGAGCATCCTCGCCTTGAAGGTCATCCAGCACCTCGCCGGTCGTTAGGGTGCACCGATCCTCGGGCATGACAGCTATGACCTCGGCACGTGTGACAAGCCAATCGGTTTTTGGTCCCCAGTATTCAACGGAATGCTGCCGGTTCTCCGGCGCATTCTTCCGGTAACTCATCACGATTGCGGGATGGCGGGCTTCCTCAAACAAAAAGAATTGATAGTCCACAAGATTGAGCACGCGGTCTACGGCGTGCCGTTTGAAAAAGGTCTGCTGAAACTGCAGGGCCGTTGCACTGTGATTAAAGATGGTGCCGTGAGGCAATACCAAACAAATCCTTCCGCTCTCCGACACGTGATGGGCCGCTTTCCATACGAACGCGGACGCAATTTGTCTGTCGGGGATTGGGCATTGGTGATTGGCGCACCAGTTCGCGGCCGGCGTGTCGGGAACGGCAATACTGCCCCAGGGCGGATTGCCCACGACCAGATCGGCGTCAACGAGATAATCTGCCCCCTCGGCGAAGAAATCGGCGCGCCAGATATTCCCCTCGACCTTCGCCTGCCCTCCGGCATTCGAGTCGTGGATAAGCCTCGGAAGTTTGTGTCCGTTCTGCTGGAGTTCCTGAATGTCGCGAGGCGAGAGCTGATCCAGATAGGCAAGGTATAGACTGAACGCTGTAATCCGGCACGCCGTGGGATTGATGTCTACCCCGCAGAGACCGCATAGAACCTTGCGAAGCTCTCGCGCGCGGCGGTCATTTCGGGCTTGGGGATTCGCTCCCTTCCATTCTTCCGCCATGCGGTTGAACATGCCCACGAGAAAAATCCCCGAGCCACACGCGGGATCGAGGCAGCGAAGGTTAAGCAATGATGGCGAATTGGAGAGAGCAACGTCGAGGACCAGCTCGGCGAGGAACCTGGGCGTGTAGAAGGCACCCTCAAGCTTGTCGGTGGTTTTCAGGAATCGTTCGTAAATAGCGCTAATAGCCTCGATGGGAATCGCGGCGAAATCGTATGGCCAGAAAGAAGTCTGGCCAGTCTTAACCTCCGTGGCCCGGAAGAAATCGTCCAGAGGGTCTATGTATGCGGCGGAAACCTGCCGGGCTTCGGCGTCGAGATTGTCGCTGAACAGATCGCCGTTGAAGTCTCTCCCGAGCTTGCGAAATAGATCGTAGAGAAGCTGCTTGGCTTTTGTTCGTGGCTGCATGCCAAGCACGTCCCGCAGGTGGCCCGCATTGCGCAAGCCGACGCCGCGAAGATAGGCCTCACCGACCACACCCCGGTCGAAGAGATAGCACGCGAAAACGAGTCGGCACAGCAATGCATCAAGAACACGCGTGTCGAGTCTGCCGGGCGATATAGCGACCAGCTTTTCCCGCGTGGCCTGGAGGTTGTTGAGTAAGTCTCTGTCCACCCGGTGTGAAGGATCGAATGAGCGTTCGTTACGGTGAAAGAATTCGCCCGATTCGACGGTAGGCAGAAACTCCTTGATAGCGACGGACGCCCGCTCCAAGGTCTGTACCAGGGCGGGAATCGCACCATTAGTATCTGCGTGCGGGAGGGGCCGCACGAGACCGGAGAAAATCTGGACCTGATCCGGGGCGACAAGAACGAGTATCGGGGCGCCACCGTGATTCCAGAATGTGCGATGAAGTCTGGCGACTTCGGCGGGTTCAATTCGCTGCACCTGCTTGAAGTAAACGAGCGGAGTATTCGCCGTGCACAGCACCCCGTCAAGCTCAAGCAGATCGAACGCACGCCGCAAAACATGGCCCTGCGAGGCAGTTATCCCCGGTGCATTAAGTTCTGCCTTGGTGGCGAAGAAATCCCTGGGACCCGCAGCGGCTATGCCGAATTCGCTTCGCCAGGCATTGTTCGCTGAAGCGGTCATGGCCACCCTGCCGAAGAGAAAATCTGTGCGGAGCGCCAGGCGGTAAATGGCTGTAGCTGAAGGATATGTCTCATACTGATCGCTCCGGTCCTGATCTCACCCTCCATGTTTCGCCTTTTATTCGCCATCGCACTATTGAAATCCACAAGCCCTCAAAATGTCAAACCGATTTGCCCTCATACCGGGTCTCGAAGCCAAGATCCTTCAGAATGGCGACAGCTTGATGTGAATTCGTCGAGTCGTTGGGTGCCACTCCAGCCGCGTCGAGGACAAGCGGGCGGGCAGGCAACTCCTTTCCCTCGACGATTGCGGTCCATTTCGGCATGCGCCGAGTAGCCTTGAATGTCTTGGCGGCCTGGATGATGTCCTTACGCGTAAGGGCCGCTACCTTCGGATTCGCCATTGATCCGTCCACCTCCTGCGCGGGGAAATCATACACCAATAATTACAATTATAATTATCGGCGCGCAAGGGCCGTGCCCCCAGGCAACTGACTTCAGGCCTCTGCTTTCTCAACAGCGCTGAACCCGACAAATTCAATGCTCGCTGGAAGCTGTTTTAGCAATTTCACCGTGGACAGACTGACGGTCGTAACGCGCTCAATCAGGCGCACGATGAACTGCTCATCGGCTGGTTCGTTAGGATCGGATGTAACGCCGGTGTGGGGGTTGGTCTCGCAATAATATTGGTCCACGACCCATTCCAGAGCCGAGCGGGTGCCAAGGACATAGTCGAAGGCCTCGGCGGGAATTCCCGCCAGCGTCAGAGAACTGTTCACCTTGATGGTGCCTTTCTCCTTGTCCAGCGCCATCTGTTCGTTTACCCGGTACGACAGCGGTTCGGCAGGATTTTCCTTCCATTCAAGCGCATGGGGCTCGGCCGTTTCGTAAGTGAGATGCAGCTCCTTCAGTTGCCGTCCTATGTCGCTGCACTTGCGAAAGTCTTTTGCCAGCGGGACTCGCGGAATCTCGTTGCGAAGATTCTGCGCGAAATGCTCACGGTATAGCGGGTGGTGCAGCATCGCGTAAACATAATGAAAGATGTCCCACCTGGAAATGCCGGCGTCGCCGTAGTGTTCCCGGAATTCCTGCAACGCCCAGTCCGTGATGTTCTCCGACCTGACATGCCCCTTGTCGGAATAGGTGTAAAACCCAAAGCACTGGCCGTTTCTGCCGCCGACCGCCTCGTTGGGAAGGCAGTTCGTCACCATGCAAGTAAACGGCATCTGCGTATGCGTCGTGCAGCAGATCACGACGTTTTCCGCCTCCTCATTGGGAAATAAGCCCGGAGTCAGGTAGATACGCTCATTGAGCAGCCGGTCGAAGAACAACCATTTCTTACAGAACGGGCGGTAGAGCGAGCGCCGGAAGTTCGATGCTTCCACGGCGGCATAGTGCCCCTGCCCTAGCGCCTGCTTAAGATTGTGGGTCCACTTGAGCAGGTCAACATGGACGAACGTGTCCACGTCGATTTTCTTTTTCTGTTTTGTCTGTGCCCGTTTGTAGCGATCCACCTCGCCGTTGTAGTCCTCAACGAATTTCTGCATCCGTTGCTCTAGCGTCTGGCGATTGAAATCATACGCCACGTCGTCGCGCGCCGTGAGCACGCCCACGGTGTAGCTCTTGAATATCGCGTCTGCATCCGAGCTGGTGAGCTGCTGAGCGCCTTTTGTCTCCTTCGTGCCCAGAGGGAGAAGCGACTGGAATTCGTCTTCGGTTTCAAGCTCAAGCCAGGTGTTCGGCCGCAACACCTGCCACGGCACTTTGGAGATGTCGCCAAGCTCCGCGAGCCACGCGAGCTTCTGCATGCGCGTCCAGCGCTCCGGGACACGGTGATAGTAGAGCGAATGATCATCGGGGCGGGAGCCGGTTTGGCAGACGGCAACGGTAATTCCGACACCCACCTTAATCCCAAAGACATTGTGCTGCGTGCCGCTCAGCGTGCGGTCCTTGTTTACATCGCCGTGGAGGTCGATGTGGTAGATCCGCGTGAAATCCCGCAGGAAGTGCTTCTGCATGCCATCAAGCGTATCCACAAACTTGTTGTTGGACACGTAGCACACAATGCCGGGTTTACCGGCAAGCCTATCTACCGCCCACCGGAAGAACCGCACATACGGATCGTAGTATTTATTCTTGAGCGTCGCGGTGGAATCCTTGGCATAGGTCTCGCGGATTCTGGCGTCGATCACCTTATAGGTGCGGTTTTTGTTGTTCTCCGTTTCGCTCTTTTGCCCCATGTTGTAGGGCGGATTGCCGATGATGACGGTGATGGGAGTGCGTTTCTGCCGCTCGACGCGCTGCGTATTGGCCTCATTGAGAAAGGCGAAGCCCCCTTGCTTTGCCTCGGCGATGTCCAGCGTGTCAACAAAGCAGAGGCCCTCGAAGGAATCGTAGGTCTGCGTGATCTCGTAGTAGGCATGCTCGATGTTGAGCGCTGCGATGTAGTAGCCAAGCAGCAGAATCTCATTGGCGAAGAGCTGATCCTTGTAGAACGCCGCGAGATGGCGCTTGGGAACACGCCGTATTAGGTTAACGATGAAGTTTCCAGTGCCGGTGCAGGGGTCAAGCAGGTTAATGTTGGGCTCGCCCAGCGTCTTGCCGAAATGCTCCTTTACCGCGTGTACCACGCTCGCGGACATGAAATCCACAATGGGCTGCGGCGTGTAGACGATTCCGTGGGTATCGGCCAGGCGAGTTGAGTAGCCCTGGAAAAACTGCTCGTACACGGTATTGAGGAAGTGCTGCTTGTCGGTGAAATCCGGCAGCGTGCGCGCGGCATTCTCAATGGCGACGTAGAAGCTGTCCAGACTCTTGAGGTATTCCGTGCGGCTGAAACTCTTGCTTACGAGCGCGTCAATGACCTGCTCTACCTCGCGCGCAATAGCGTTGCGCTGGATGAATTCGGGATTGTCGAAGATGGTGCGGAACAGACGCTCGGTGAGCAAGTGCTGCACCAGCATTTCCTCGACTGTCTCCTCGGAAATCTTGGGGTCGATAGCGTTCTGACAAAGGGTGTAAAACGCCTCGAAAGCCGCGATGAATTTCTTGTTGGACTTGTGCGCTTCCTTGATCTTGTGAAGGAGGCCTTTCGCCAGCTCGGGGACGCGGTCCTTAAATTCATTCACCGCCTGCTCGAAGCCCTCCACGTCGGGTTCGATGTAGGAGAAGAACTGCTGCAGCAAGCGGACGAGCTGGGTGCTGTCTGTGAGATCGACACGCATAACCTCTTGTTTTGACTGGTAGAGGACCGCCTCGCGCGTATCTTCAAAAATGATGTTGGTAAGCGGATAGCCTTTGGCCTTTTTCTTTTTGATTTCCTCATCCAGGTCGTCGTCCGTGTCCTTCGCTTCCCAATAACCGCGCGGCAGACCGTTACCGTCGCGGATCGTGCCGTCCGGAACGATGCGTTTGCCTGTCTTCAATGAAAGGAGAGGAATGAGAATCCAGCCACGCTGCTTCACCAGGTGCGCCAACAGGTTCTCAAAGGCGGTGCTGACCGCACCTTCATGCTTGACGCGTTGGCCCTGGTATTCTTTGAGTAGTGAATAGTATTGTTTGACCGCTGGATGGTCCGCGCTAATCGTCGTTTTTTTCGAGGCCTTATGACCCATTCAGCAGATTCCGCCTTACCTTAGACGAGCTGTCACCCGCGCAACTGTAGCAACACAGCGACAGATTGCAACCTTGCAATCCCGTTGATCTTTCCTTGAATTGAATTGTAGTGCTATTTCAACGCTGGCCGTTAGAAGGATGACGCCAGTTGTACAACGTGGGTAAAGCCCCTGCCCGCTCCAACCGACGTGGCGAGATTTCATGGGCATAGGCTTTGGTTCTAGTGGGCCGGGCGTTAACGGCGGAATACCTCATTCCGCCATCACCAGCACAGGCCCGCAGCGAAGAGGCTGTCAAGGAGAGCGCCAGGGCGCTACCGCGCAAGCGGCGCAGCGCGTCCTTGACTGACTCGGGAGCGAAGGGCAAAGGGTTTCAGGCCGCTACTTCACTCAGCTTCCGGCAGAAGTCCTCGAAGGAAATAAGGTTCACGCGGCCGCTCTTCTGGATTTCTGCGCGTATGGTGCTGTGCGTAAGTTCCTCGATTTCCGCGTCCGTGCTGCGCTTGAGCATCTGGCGGTTAGAGCGGAGGTGCTGCTGGAAAAGTGCCTGATGCTCGTCTGGCGGTAGGATTTCTCTGATATATCGCTTTGTTTCCGCGACGCAGTAGGCTTCGTATTCGATCCTGAGCTGGGCGGTGCGAGATTTCTCCCCTTGCCTGGTTTGAACAGTCTGTTGCAGAAGTTTACGCTTGTGGGAGGTAAGAAAACTTGCTGGCGGCTGGACGTTGTCGCGGACGTACAGCACGTAGAGCCCCGGCGGGTTTTCCATCCTCCCCTTCTTGTCCCTGGCAACGAGGGAATCCACATATTCGAGCTGATCCATCACTTCCTGAGCAGGCTTCAGGTTAGCCACTAGTTCACACGCTTTTTTTTCAGTGATGCCCCGTCGCGTCATCTCCGCAATGAGCGGCGAGGAATCGCGCGAGACATCCGCGGATGATCTGTCTTCACCGTTCTGTGACGCTGAGGACTGCGATTGGAGTCGAGACTGGCGATTTGTAAAGGCCTCAAACTCAGCGATTGCCTTGGGGCCGGGCGTATAGAGCATTTCCCAATCAGGAGCCCCCGCCGCATCGGTCGTCTCCTGATACTCGATCTTGATGATGTACCCAGATTCACGATGAGGGACATGAATCTTGAACATCTGCTTCTTAACGTGCTCAAAATCCGGGTAGCGCGTTTGCGGCGCGTACTTGCAGTAGTCCGAATAAAGCATTTTGGCGCGAGGACGCCCGCTGGCAAGGGCACCGTAGATCTGGAAGCTGACTAGCTCGTAAAAGCGCTGAGGGCCGGGTGGCAGGCGCTTGAGATAGTCGTAATCAAGGGGTCGAACCTCCACTTGATTCAGCAGCTCGCGATAATAGGCATTCAGAACAAGATAAACGGCATCGGCGATGTTCCCGTCCGGGAGGACTTCGCCTGTGAAGACTACTGAGTACCTGCTGTACCCGACTTCAGCTCGTTTGTCCTTTCCGGTTCTTGTCTTGTAGCGAATCTTGCCCGTTATGTAAGCGCTGGCGTTCTGGTGAAGAGCCCATTTGACCGCTTCGGTATTGTGGTCGGTGATTCCAAGATCGCGACAAATTTCGCGGAGGCTGCCGAGCTTGATGATTTCTGGTAGAGGCCGCAGGGATTCATCTATGCGCCTGTTGACTATGAGGGTGTCGATCTTGTACGCGAGGGGGCCAGGCTGCCCATATTCGCTGTTGTACGAAACCTTCCACGAAGCGGGTGTTTGGACACCATCAGGCGAGTGCTGAAGGTCAATTACTGCAGAACCTTTCTTGGCTAGACAATGAACAGGGAATCGTGAGAATGCTGTTTCTACTCGAATGCGATTAAGCGGAGCTAGATCGGTTGGTGCACTCGATGCCGTCATGGCGATACTTCTTCACGAAATTAATAAAGGACAACATCAAGATGTTGTTGATGTTGATCTTGTCTATAACAAGATGTAGATCTTGTCTAGCAAATTGCCGACCGCCACAACCATCTGAGGACGCAAGCGAATTTAGACCGACAACCTTTGCCAAGGTCTCCCCAAAATGGGCAGCGCGTCTCTCCAAACTGGGCGGTGCGGTCTCCCGTAGTTGGGCATCGCGTCTCCTCAAACTGGGCGGCGTGTCTCCTCAAGATGGTCAGTCTCCCCAAATTGGGCACACATGTTTTTCGCGGTTGGTCACGGCGCGATGAGCAGACAGCACTGGTTTGTCGGCTGCAAGGTCTATATCCGTCTCCCCAAACTGGGCAGGAGCATTAGTTGACATCACTCTGTCGCCGATCATCGTGCCATTAGGCAAGTTTCTCTCGGCACGTCTCCCCAAACTGGGCAGCTTTGTGCAGAGTCGTCTCCCCAAACAAGGCACAGCAATCCACTTGCGTCTCCCCAAAGTGGGCAGGAGTTTTGTCAACCCGGTGAACTTTCGGGGGATTACACGCACTGAGAATTTCGGGATTTCGGTGAAGCCAGATTTCAGGCTTTCAGCTTCCGTGGCGCTGCTTATAAAGCAGGTAGCTCTCTTGGAGAAGCTCGATCATGGTCTTGTCACGGCTGGCGGCGTAGATTTTGTACTCTCGCTTGAATTCTGCGGTCACTTTGAAGTTCAGCGTCTCGGTTGCAAGCGGCGGAGTCTTCTCAAGGTTTTGGGATGTTTCTTCCAATTGCGGAGGGGCCTCGCGCTGCTTCTTTGGCGCTGGCGGTACTTTGGTTGCTGTCGTCATGCCGCCTTTTCCTTGTTAAGTTTGGTGGCGAGGTCAATGATGCCCTGTGCCAGCTCGGCGGCACGGTCATTGAGGCTAGAAAAGCGGGTTTCCGTAACCGCTCTCCCCTCTTCCGCTGCCTTCAAATACCCAAGCTTTTCGGGCAACGAACCTGCAAGTACTGAATAACCCGCGTCGCGGATGTAGTTGCGGGCGGACTGATGAAGCGCCTCGCTCTCGCCAACTCGGCACAACGCAAACACAAACTTTTGCTTTGCGATGTTCTTATTCACCAATTCATGGGCAAGAAGAACCTGGGGTTTCAAGTCTTCGAGGGACAAGCCTGTCGGCAGGACTGCAAGGGTGCTCGCATTGACCATTGCAAGGGTCGTGGTGGTGGAATGCGGAGCGCCGTCCAACACAACTAGATCGTGGTGATCCCTGGCCTTAAGCGCTTGATTGACGGAGCCAAACCGCTCTACGGCGACACTGGGCTTAACGTCCTGTTGGAGTCGCCTGACATGCCAATCGAAGCTTGTGCCTTGGGAGATGTCCAGATCGGCGATTTTTACATTCCAGCCTGCTTGGGCGTATTCCCGCGCGATGAGTCGGGCGCAGGTGGATTTTCCTACACCGCCCTTTTGCGAAACGACTGCAATTACAAGTGCCATGATTTCTCGTTTTTGGATTCATTGCAGAAAGGCTGATTTCGGTCAAGCAAGATTTCCCGAAGAATGGCAAGCCAGAATTCGGGAAACACGGAAGACCGGAAAGCCATAAAGCAGTAGAGCCAATAATCGAGTTAGACGGAAAGCCAGATAACCGTGAAGCCAGCAAGGCAGATCGACAGAAAGACGGGATAGAAGAAATCAGCCTTTAAAGAAAGCCAGAAAGACATAATGACTGCAAGCTGTGTAGCGGGAGGGACTGAAATGCAGAAAGCCAGCAAGCCAGAAAAGCACCTTTCAGGCCTCCAAGGGAATCGCGTGTTCTGTAGAAGACGTGAGCGAAACTCGGCAAGCAAGAAAAGAAGGAATTCCGTGAAGACGGAAAGCCAGAAATCTGGCCCGTCTGAAAACCGCCGCTGCTGGAAGAGGGCAGGGGCCTCGCGGGCGGGATTTTCCAACCCACAACCCAACCCACAATCCGTGTGTCCTTGTGCGACTTGCAGGTATTCTGGCAGTCCCCGCGTCTTTGTAAGTTGTTGTAAAACCAATTCACGCCGCGCTGTCACGGCAGAGGCCGCGGGTTCGAGTCCCGTCGTCCCCGCCATTTCCTTCCAAATGAGTCAAAAGTGTTTGTTTTTGTGAGCCTAACGCAAAAAACCGGCCGCCATGGCTAGTTGTTTTGGATG
>Ga0335085_10002722_pt1 | contig 32338 bp, 23 predicted proteins | sample Lox_Sample_45_FD_206712 | JGI IMG/M metagenome (GOLD analysis project Ga0335085, IMG submission 206712) | Soil microbial communities from Loxahatchee National Wildlife Refuge, Florida, United States - Lox_Sample_4.5 | ecosystem: Environmental > Terrestrial > Soil > Wetlands | place: USA... | reverse complement strand
CCACGGTGCCGGCAAAAAACAAGGAATCGCCGGAAACAGGTGCGACCCCTCCGGCCCAGTTACCGGCGCTTTTCCACTTGCTGTCTCCAGCGCTGCCGCTCCATAAGCGGTCCGCCGCCGAAGCCGGCGTGGCCAAATGGAAGATAATGAGTGTCGCACCGGACAAAAGAAGGGCATTGCGTAAAGGATTCATGGGGATTATTTCAGAGTGATTGGATCACGCTGGAGCATTATCCCCATCAAAAGCTGGAGGTGTAGTCAGCTAAATGAGTGACGCGCATTCGTATCGTGCCGCTTCACAGCGCGGAGAACATGTGCGATGCCAACGCGAAGGAATTGTCAGCGTTTGATTTCCGCAGTCGCGCCTGGTCGTGCCGGCGGAGTAGCGTGGAGGAATTTCGCGACTGCTTGCGCCCGCGAATGCACGTGAAGTTTTTCGTAAATGCGCCGGACGTAAGTGCGCACCGTGTCAAAACCGATGCCCAGCTTTTCGCCGATTTCCTTGATCAAAAATCCCTGGGCAAGATAATCCAACACCTCCCGCTCGCGCGCGGAAAGGCCCTCCGCCCCGCCCGCAACCGGCGCACCCTGGAAAGACAGAACCACCTTGCGCGCAATCTGGCTGCTCATGGGAGCGCCACCAGCCTGGACGTCGCGTATCGCGTTGAGCAATTCCGCCGGCGGAGTTTGCTTCAGCAAATAACCCATTGCGCCGGCGGACAGCGCCGCGTAAATCTGGTCCGGGTCCTCGTAGACAGTCAGCATGACAATTTGAAGCGACGGCAAGGACGCCTTGAGTTTGCGCACGCATTCCACGCCGTTCATGCCGGGAAGATTCAGATCCATCATCACCACGTCCGGCTTGATGCCGGGAATGGCCTGCAATCCCGCTTCGCCGCTGGCAAAAAAGCCAAGGCAACGAAAATCCGGCGTGCGGGAAAATAAACGCTCCAAGCCGGACCGAAATCCGGCATCGTCCTCCACAACACAAATCCCAATAGGGCGGGAATTCGAATTCATCTGAGCATCCATTTTGTTCTGCGCAGTTTTCATAGTGCGATACCGCCCATAGTTTAACAGTCCTTCAAATGAGCGACATGCTTAGTTTTCCGGGAGTGTCACGCGGATCCGCACCGTTGTCCCCTGCCCGGGGACGCTGTCCAAATCGAGCGCGCCGCCCATATCCTGCATTCGTTGACGCATGTTGATCATTCCGTTGCCGACACGTTTTCCCACGGCCACGCCCAGGCCGGCGGCGCTGTCGAATCCACGGCCATCGTCCTTGATTACCACCTCGAGGATGTTCCGCTGGACCGCGAACGATAGAATTACTTCGCTGGCCGCCGCGTGTTTGACGACGTTGTTCAACGCTTCCTTGACCACCAAAAACAAACTGTGGCGAATGCTGGTTTCCAGCGCGTGCGCCGGCGTGCTCTCAGGCGCTTTGAGACGGCAGCGAATGCCCGCGGTCTTCAAATATTCCTCGGCCTGGATGCACGCGTAAGTGACGAAGCTGTCCAACGTGTCGTTTCGAGGGTTGACGGCCCAAACAATTTCATCGAGCGAATGCGTCAACGCGCGCGCTTTGTCCGCAATGCGCTTGACGTCGGTTTGCACCTCGTGCGCGGGAGCATCGGCGCTTTGGGCGAGTTCGCTCAACAAAGTAATTTCCGTCAGATTGGCGCCGAGGTCATCATGGATGTCCCGGGCGATGCGGGCACGTTCATATTCGACCGCCCGCTCGCGCTTGAGCCGTGCCAATTGCCGTCGGACCCGGCGCTTCTCAATGTAACGCACGGCGACCGCCACGACTCCCAATGAAAACAAAATGGCCGGGGTGATGAACCACCATGTTTGCCAGAAGTACGGCAGCACAGTGATGTCCAGCGTCGCGCCGCTTTGGTCCCAACCGCCCTCGCCATTAAATGCCCTCACCTCGAACCGATAGGTTCCGGCAGACAGACGAGGATATCTGGCATGACGCTCCGTGCCGGCTTCCCGCCAATCCTGCTCGAAACCATGAAGACGATAGCGAAAACGAATGTTGTCCAGGCCGGCGAAGCTCAGAGTGGTAAATTGAATTTCGAATTGCGTGTACTGGGGAGGCAGACGCAATACACCGCCACCGTTGTTTAAGTTCAGCACGTCTTCATGCCGGCTCGGCTCTGCAATGCTGCTGTAGCGGGCGATTGTTTTTTCGTCCACGGTGATCTGTTGAATTAAAACGGGCGGCAGCGGCGCATCTTTTCCATGTTGAACGGGATCAATCATCGCCAAACCGGAACGCGTCGGTATCCAAAGGCGCCCATCATGAGTGCGCAATGCCCCGGGCGAATAGCCGTAACTGGCCTGGATGTTCATCACGCCATCGCCCTGACCGTAATGAACGGATTCCACTTTCCGCAACTTTCCCTGCGCGACTGCATCAAAATCCTTCTGGCGGACTTTGAAAATACCGTGGTCGGAGCCGAACCACAGCCAACCGTTGCCGTCCGGAACTATTTGAGAAATGTAATCATCGAAGAGCCCCAATGCCTTGTCCACCCGATGATAGCTGCCGTTCTTGATCCATCCGACTCCGAGTCGTTCATAGCCGATCCACAGCGCGCCATCGTCGGTGGGCGTGAGGCAGCGGATGGACAACGCGTCGTCCGATTCGGGAAGCGCCTGGCGGACCACTTCGTCACCCTGGATCCGCAGCAAGTCGCCCCGCGCGGACCCAATCCAAACGGTGCCGTGGGCGTCCTGCGTTATGGCGCGAATGGTTCTTACGTCTCCGGGAAGTTTTGCCGTGATGAGATTTCCGTTGCGAAGACATTGCAATCCATTGACCGTTCCCACCTGCCCCAGCCACAGATCGCCGTTGCTGCCAGCCAGGATGGAAAAAATGGTTCCGATCAATTGATTGGATTGCGCGAGAACCGGTTTTTCGCCCTGCGGCCACTGGAGAAGTTTTCGGGACCGTGCTCCAATCCACAAAGTGCCGCGGCTATCCAGAGTGAGACAGGTCAGATTATAGCCCGCCCAGGCTGCGCCGGTGGAGACAGTCTCCCAACCGGTTTCGGAGTGTCGCGCCAAAGTCCCATCTTCCGTCGTCGCCCAGAGGGTTCCTTGTGCGTCCTCGCTCAATGAACGAATGGACTCGAACGGACGTGCGCTATCAATGCCCTGGAGTTGCACCACGCGCCGGCGAATGCGGTCAAGACCGCCGCCCAGTGTTCCCGCCCAAATGCTCTTTTCCCGGTCTTCGAGCAGGCATTGAATTTCCGGCCGCGAAGTGGAAATGCTTTCAAAAGCGGAACCACCGTAACGAAACAACCCGCCAAAGGCAGTGCCGATCCAGACCGCGCCTTCGGAATCTTCCAACAGCGCCGTAGGATTTCCCAGCGAACTGTCGCGCGCAAATTCGCCCCGGTCTTCCATTGCGCCCTGCGCGGTGCATTTAAACAAATGTCCCCCGCTGCAAATCCAAATTCCTCCGCCCTTCGCGCCGGCCAATTGAATCGGATTACTGCCCACGTGAGCGAAGCGCTGAAATTTATTCTCACGATACACGCCCAAATCGCCACCCTTTACCCACCAGATATTCCCGTCCAGGTCGCTGCCGAGCGATGTAAACTGGCCCGGGGGCAACGTCTCCACGGCTGGGATATTCATCACTTTTCCGTCCCGGATAATGCGGCCCTGCCCGTGAAGGAGCGCCCAAAGCGTGCCGTCGCCCGCCTCGACCATTTTGCTCACTTGCTGGTCGGCGAGACCATCCGCCGAGGTAAAGACTTTGGTTTGATCACCGTTCAAATAGGCAATCGCGCCACGGTTCATCCCCAACCACAAGCCGCCGGCGCGGCTGCGCAGCATCATGACCACGCCGCGATTTCCCTGAAAAATCGCATTGGTCAAATTGAATGTTTGAAAGCGGGCCCCATCGAAACTGGCCAGCCCGGAGGGCGACCCCAGCCAGAGAAAACCATCATCCGTCTGTGCAATTCCAGTAACGGTGTTATGCGGCAGGCCATCCTCCAATTGCCAGGGCCGGGCAAACCAATTCGAATTCGTCAGTGCCGTCGCAGAAAACGAAAGACACAGAAAAAGGAGACTTCCGCAGATTCTGGAGCAAATCGGCTTTATTCGGGTTGCGAACACGGAGCACTATGAATGGCCGACGAACAGCCTAGTAAACACTCCGATAGTAATCAAGAGCAGCCGGAAATTCCACGGTCGTTTTGTCACTCAAAAAGGCTACACGACTCGCGGATGCGCACTCACGATTATTCGCTAAAGAGAGGGCCGCGAAGGCTGTGCAATTCTCCGGTTAAGGGTTGATCCGAATCATTTCACCCGGCCGGGTCGCAATCGCCAGCGTTGCACCGCTTAGAGTTTCAATGGTGCCACCGCGCAAAACCTTTACCGGCGCCTGGCCCCACGGATTTTTGAGATGGATCGTGCCGGCCATTGTCGGCTCCAACTTGACCGCGAGGACCTTTCCTCCCTGCTGCGCCGCGGTCACAAGCGTACCTCCGCGGGCGAGCAGCTTGAAATTGACCGTCCAATCTTTCGGCCAGGCGGGGAAAACTTGAATCGCGGAGTTAGTCATGGTGTCGTCGACCGTGCTGATCAACAGCGATTCGTGAATGCCGAAAGCAAGTCCGCCCAGATGCTCGGCGTCGATCGCACCGGGGCCTTCGCGCAGGCGCAGGCGGTTACGAAATATTTGCGCACCACCGTCGCCGGATGGATCGATGAATCCGCCAGTCATGTTGAAGCCGAGGAAGCGCCGCTTGAGCTCGGGCTCGGAGCCCAACGGTTCAATAGCGCCGTCGCCGCGACCGACGAAATTGCCAAAAACGCGGTTACCGCCGAAGTGACCGCCCGATCGCCACGCGGCGGTCACGGCGGCGTCTTCCGCGTTGGCGCCGGTACTCGGCGGCTCGCTGCGGCCGGCGCGTCCGGCTTGGCTTGTTGTGTTGGTTTGGCTTGATGCGCCCGTCGGCGCGCCGGAAGCTTGCTTCTGCGGCAATGGCAATCCCGAAGCTGCTGATACGTCTTCGGCAATCTGGCGCGCGTAGATCCCCTTGGTCTGATCGAAGTTGCCGCGATTTCCAGAGCCGGGAGCCGACGAAGCCAAGTTGTCGGCGATGTCCTGCCACTTCGGGCGCAATTCTTCGTCAACGCCCAGAATTTGCGAGGCTTGAATGGCCATTGGGAAAATCGTATGCATCGCGCCGAGTTCGCTCGGAGTATCCTGAGAATCCCAATCGCTCTCGATGCGGTTCACATGATAAATGTGATATTTGCCGTCGGATTCTTTTTTAAGGTTGGGAAAATTGGCGTAGAATTCCGCCACACCTTTGATCATGGGATAGGCCTCGGCGCGCAACCATTCCTTGTCCCCGGTGAATTCGTACCGTTGCCAGAATTCCGACGCGATGCCGCTCATTCCTGACAGAAAATGTGTGCAGTGACCGAAGATTCCGGCGCCCTTGGTGGGAGCGACATAGACGCCATTGACGTAATTGCCGAAGTTCAAGAAGTTGTAGCGGGAATTGAGACAATTCTTGGTTTGCACGTAGGCGAGAAATTCCTTCGAGGCCTGGTCGTACGGTTTGCGAGCCAGGAACAACTCCTGGAACTCTTTAACGAGATTATCGGGGATGCGCTCCGGCCCGCTGAAGTAGGTCACCTCCGGAATGTAAATCCCCTTGGTGTCCCATTGCTGCCGCGCGGCCAGCGCACACGCATCATACATCCCAAAATACATCGAGAAAAACGGATCCATCAGAGCGAGGTGGCCGGACGGCATCAAATCGCGGTAGTAGGCATCCGTGTTGGCGTGCCAATATTCCGAACCCCAGCGGCGCATGTCGCCAGTGGTGTACCAGAGCATTCCGCCGAAACGCGGCGGATAATTGCCGCGCGAGCTGGAAGCCATTAGGTAGAGGAAGTAGAGGTAATTCGCGCCGACGAAATCAGCTTGTCCGTCAGCGCTGTGCATTGCCACATAACCCTCGCTCCAGAAATCATGCCACCATTTGGCGTTGTCGGAAGCCAAGCCCGCGAAGTCCTTCTTTTTCTCTGCAGCGCCGAGTTCCTTCAAGGCCAGATCGCCCACGTTCTGGTTGCGGTCGAACGTCGCGGCGCTGGAGATAAGGATGGTAAATTTCCCGGCGCCCGGTGCTGCGGAAAGTTGCACGGTAGATTCATTCAGAAAGCGCGGTTTGGACTCACGGCCCACCACGGCAATCGCAATTGCCGAGGAATCAAAGAATTGATTTTCGGCAAAACGTTGGGTGAGGAGGATGGCGCCGTCCCGAATGCGCAATTGCGATGTGGCGTAATGATCAGCCGTTTTGACAGTGACTGCGTGATTGCTGGCCAACTGCCAGTTCATGCCGGTGAAATACTGGATACCGTAGCGCAGCATTCGCAAATCGATGTTGATCGGCTCGGGACGCTTGCGCCGGTCGTCGATCTCGATCGCCATCACATCGTGGGCATTCCAGGCGAGGACATGCGCGGTGAGGCCAGCACCTTTGGCGGTCATTATCCCATCATAAAGTCCCAGGTGCTGGTTGAAATTCGAAGCGGTGAAGACGTCGGGGCCGGCGCTGGCCACGTTGATATCAACATAACCGCAACCGCTGGCGTAGTCGGAGTCGGCAGCTGGAAAACTGACCGAGGAAGCGTCGATGCTGAAGACGTCGCAGCGGTTAATTTGGAACTTGAGGGCGGAGGGAGTGGTCCAGACAAGGCTTCCCATGCGCCCGTTGCCGACCGGCATCCCTTCCTCACTGCGTGTGGCCGGGTAAGTAAAATCAAGGTCGCCGCGGGAGATTGCGGTCTTGAAATCGACATCCAGAGTGTCCGCCGCCCGCGCGTGCCGAGCCGGCATAAAAACGGCGATCACAAAAAGCAAAAACCAAAACTGACAACATCTTCGGTCCATCTTCTGCTTTAGCATAATTAGTTATTGCACCTGCAATCTATAAAATTGTTGGAGGGAATTCAGATTTACGGAATCCGTTATATTAAAGCCTCCGTCCGGATTGAAAGCATTTGTTGCCAGGAGCTGCCATTGATCCAGCGGCAGCGCAACATTGGTTGAGCCCAACAAATAAAACGGCCGCCCTGCCACTCCATTGGAACCACTGAGGATTAAATTGCTTCCCTGAACGACAATGCTTGAGATAGATGGCGAAACTGGAACCGACGGGAGATTCAACAGCAGATTAAATTGTTGATTGGCGCCGCCGCTGTAATTTCGCTGATCCAACCGCGCGCCGGCCGTGCCACTGGGGATATCCAGGCACAAACCGCTCAAACGATTGATGAAATAATAAGAGCCATTTCCCGCCGACATCGGCATCCATTGGTCATTTTTGCTGGAACCGAAAGTCCATTCGACGATCGCTGCGCCCACGCTCAACGAAGCGCCGCTCACCGCCAGGACGGATTGGCTCTTTTTATTGGCGATGCGGCAGTAACCGCTGTCGGTGGGGATCAGCGCCCATTCCTCACTATCTAATCCGCTTGCAGAGTTGATCACGACTGGTGTGCCGTTGACCGTGGCGCCATTGAGGGTCTGCAGCATGAAGCCGCTGTTGACGTCCTGCAAAAACAAATTGCTGCTGACATCGCTGGAATTGAAAAAGGATTCGGCCCCGGAAGTCGAAAGCGAACCTCCTGCCTGGTAGTTCTGCGAATAATAATTTTCATCGCCGGCCTGCTCGCTGTTGATCGCGGCATTCACGATGACGTTGTTGAAATTGAAATTGTGGGACGTAAACGTGTTCGTTCCCACGGCGGCGGTGACCAACCCGACGCTGCCCATCCCGGTATTGCAAATGTAGCTGTTGTATTCAGTCGGCGGCGTGTCGGCATTGTTGCCAGTGTCAAATTGATACCGGTCGTTGTTGTTACAAACGTTGCCGATGGAGGTGTTGTGCGATGCGCCCTGCTCATACCAAAGCCCGTAAGTGTTGCTGACGCAGTTATTGAACATGCAGACGGCGCCAAAGGTATGCGAATCGCAATCAATGCCCGCGCGCGTGTAGGCGCAATAATTGTCCGCATACAAAGCCTTTTGTCCGCTTAACTGCGACCAAATGGCGCGAGCGCCGCTTTTGTTGATAAAACATCGCGTCACCATGTAAGGCGTCGAACCGCCGCTGTAGTGAATGGAATCCGAGCCGCTGTGATGCGAGCTGTTATCGCCAAAATTCTGGATGGTCACGCTGTCAACCTGGATCATGGAACCACTCGCGATGTTAATCCCATAATTTCCATTTAGATTCCCGCCATCAATTGTGCCGCCGGAAATGCAAACCCGCTTTGGCGAGGCACCGTTTTGAACGGCGGCAGTAGCGGTTGTGGAAGGACCGATTTGAATCGTCCCATTGAGCAAGACGCACGTATTGGATTGCAGCGTCAGCGGATTGGCACCCACGGGAAACGTTCCGTTGAGATGCAGCACGATGACATTGTTTGGATTGGCCGTGCGCGCGGCGTTGTATTGGGTCAGCACGTCGTCGATGGTTGTGGAAGAAATCGTCAAATCCGTCCGCCCCATGCCGTTGACGATAGTTGGATTGTTGTGCTGATTGTCAATCAACGGCGGATAAAAATAATTTTGGCCAGACGCGGCCAAATTCGTTTTGCAGGCGATCACGTTGTTGCCCGAGCCGCTATTGATGAAATTGACCGCGTTACCAGAGGTAAACAGGTTGTTCAAAAAATGGTTGCCGCTGCCAGATGAGTTGATTCCGGCCGCGGAATTATCCCCGACCGACGATGAAACAATCATGTTGCCGGTCGCGCCGGCGGTGATACCCGTGCCGTTATTGTTGCACGTGTTGTTCGCCACGACGTTGTCATCGCCGCCCGCGATTTGAATACCGATGGAATTGCTCTCGCAGGTGTTGTTCGCCACGTCCGCCCAGGCGCAGGACAAATAAATGCCAACCGAATTGTTATGACAATTATTGTCAATCACCGCAGTTTGCGTTGAATTCTGGATGCTGATGCCGGCGTGTGCAGAACTCCCGGAAACATCGCATCGCGTCACGGTCATTTCATTGTCGTAAGTTGTATTCCCCTGGCCTCTGAGCAAGATGCAATCCAGCCCGCAATTTCGGGCGATGACTTTGTCCACGTTAACGCGGCTCGCGGCCGGGGCATAAATGGCCTGGATATTTGCGTGGCTGCCATCAAATGTTCCGCCCGCGATGGAGACATTCGTCGCGCTGGAATTGATTTGTACCAGCGGAACCGTCACGGCTGGATTGGCCGCTTGAATGGTCGCACTGCCGGCCACAAGACACTCGCGAGAATCGAGCGCCAGGCTTGCTGTGCCAACAACATAGGTCGCGTTGCTCAACAGCGTGATGACGATGACGTTGGTCGGATTCGCTGCGCGCGCATTGTTGATGGAGGTCTGAAGCGTTGCGATTGAACTCGACGCATCATTTACCATCACAGCGTGTTCCCCGGACGGCGTGCTGATGAACTTGGAGTTTGGAGATGTATAAAGCATCCGCTGCGCGCCCTGGCCGGCAAAAGAAACGTTTCCGCAAATCAGAACGAGAATTGCCGGGCAGGCACGCAAAACGATTTTCATGAGTCTATCCACCGGCGCACGCCCCTTACCGGACGGATGTTGCTACCGAGGCCGTGCCGGAGGGTTTGCCGTCAAAAAAAGCACGCACGCGGAAATAATATTTTGTTTGAGGCACCAGCCTGATTTGTCTGAATGAAGCAGTGTCGGACGGCAACAAGGCGCATCTCTTGCATTTGCCTTTGGGAGGCTCTCCGACCTCGCCGTTCGGAACAGGATTGTTGCGTCCAGCCACTGCCCATTTGCCCTTGTGTGACGCCTGCCCCAAGGAGCATCGCCGCGCCAAACAAAAGGGTCGTTTTGAGCGTTGAATCCATCTGCATGGTTTTCGTTGTGTTACCCTTCCAGGTTTTCCCGCCTGACAATTCGCGACGAATACAGAAGGTTCGTGTGACGCAAATGCAGGTATGAACCTATCTACCAGAATGAAACTCCACGGGGTATCGGCTGTTTAGCCGACAGGCGAAAAGCCGAACCGCGAAGTTTTGCGCCCGAGATCGTCTGATACTGTGAGATTCGCGTCATAACGCCCGTTCCGCTGCCACAGTCCGCGCATCCGGCGCTTGCGACTGTCGAATACTTTGTGATAACTATCGGTGCGAGGCTTGCGCGGTTTTGCAGTGGCGCGCCTACCAATGCACCTTACCACGGTCGAGTTGGAACGAGAATCGACGCTTAAGTAATTGATTTTCAATGTTGCCGGTGTGGCGAAATGGCAGACGCGCAGGATGATTTGCAACGTGAAATAAATTAGCAGCAGGCCGAAAAACTGCCGTACTGTGGGAAAATTATTTCGCTCTGTCTGGGAGAGTTCGACCGGGGAAAGCGAAGCCTCAGCGGCTGGCATTGCCAAAATGAACCTCGAAATGCCCCACTCAAGTCAAGCAGATCGACGAATGCCCGCCCGTCATTTGTTGGGAGACAAAATCCACGCCGAATGAAAATGAGAAAATCCAATCTTCGGATAGTAACTCTCCGCCTTCGGAGCAGCCAAGAGAATGATTTTGCACTCTGGATGAAGCCGAGTCTGAGTGAACCGAATCAATTCCTTGCCGATTCCGCTCCTCTGATACGAAACATCCACTGCAAGATCGGAAAGGTAGCAGCAATAACTAAAATCGGTCACGGAGCGGGCAACCCCTACCAAAACATCATCATCCCATGCCGTGCAGATGAGATTCGCATGCTGGAGCATGGCGGAAATCCGGTCGACCTGGTGGATCGGGCGGCGTTCGCCCAATGTTGATCTTACCAACACATCGACAAATTGTTCCGACGTGATCTTGCGGTCGTGAAAGTAATGGATGTTCATGTGCGCCTAACGCCAAAGTTCACCCACACTGGATTGAGACGTAACTTGCGAACGACGAAGTGCCGACCAATCGGAATTGGCGCGAATGTATCGTTTGGCCGCGTGTTCATACCTCCACTTTATAGTCCAACTTGTGTTCGTCTCCGGGCAGGCCTCTAAATCCCCAGTTATGCTTCGGAGTTTCAAAAATTGTCATCTCCAAATCCTGCGGTATGATGCCGAACTCTTTCTGCACGCGCTCAAACAATAACCGAATAAGCTTTTTCTTTGCTTCCACGCTGCGGCCTTCAAACATACTGAACTCAATGATGGTATATCGCTCGGTGCGTCCGGCGGGGTAGAAAAAGTCAGAGTGGTCGAGCGGGAAAAACCGATGCGCCCGCTTGTCGGCTGGATACTGAAGCGCCTCTACAACGCAGGAGTGAATGACATCAGAAAGCCGACTCTTGATGGGTTCAAGGTGCTCTCTTAATCCGAAGATCTTAACTTGGGACATAAAGTGTGGCGGCAAGAGCTAATGCCAGGCGGCCACGCCGGGGTGTCGCCTGCAGCATCTTGTCAGGCGACGGGCAATGCAACGTCTTCTGTAAAATGCCACTCCCAGCGCAAGACAACTCGCATGCCCTTCCTGGCCCAATTGATGGGCAATTGATTGAGATATTTCCGCGCTCTTTCAACGTCCTGAACCTCCATCACAAAGAATGCCTGTCCGGGATGGAACGCATGGCCGGGAGCATTAATGCTGCGCCACAAATGAATCAGGCGCAGACCAGCCTCTTCCTGGGCCGAAATATCCTCTTCCAACGCCGACTTCCACTTTTCAAAATCTCGAACAGTAATCTGACCATGTAGGTATTTCATAAAATTAATGCGAATTAGTTGCCTAACATCATACCAAAGTTGTGCACAACGCCGTGCACGCTTGGTTCTTCGAACTCCTTCTGATACCATGAACTTATAAAAGCAGACGCGCCAATTTCCATCAAGGATTATCATAGGAACAAAATGCAGATCGTTGCATTACCGCATTCGCTTCTATTCGTTGAATTTGCACAATTATGAATTTTCCCAACCCCAATTCACGTCTAAGGGTTATAATGAAGAATCTTAAGAGGTCTCAGATGAAAAATGCATTCAGTATCGCGATTCTTTTGTGCGGACTGTGTATCGTGTCCGTTTCAGCACAAATCGCTGCTCCGCCACCGGCGCCCTCTTACCAGCCGCTTTCGCCCGATCAACTGGACCAGGCGCTGGCGCCCATTGCGCTTTATCCGGACCCGTTGATTTCCGAAATCCTTCCTGCGGCGACTTTCCCGACGGAGATCGTGATGGCGGACCGTTATATTAGCGGCGGCGGCGATCCCAATGCGGTCGACCAGCAGCCATGGGACCCGAGCGTGCAGGCGCTGGCGCATTATCCGACTGTGTTACAATGGCTGGACGATAACCTGCCGTGGACCACGGAGGTGGGCGAGGCTTTCGTGAATCAGCAACAGGACGTGATGGATTCCATTCAACGACTCAGGACTCAGGCTTACAATCTCGGGAACCTGCAATCGACGCCGCAACAGCAGGTCGTGAATGACGGTGGCGACATCGAAATCCTCCCTGCCGATGACAACAGTGTTTACCTGCCGGACTATCAACCCGATGCCATTTATTATCAGACCGGTTACCCCATTACTTTTGGCGCGCCCTTCCCCATCGGTGTCTGGCTCTATTGCGATTTCGACTGGCACAATCGCCATTTGGTTTTCTGGGACCGCGATCATCCGCGCCCGCACGGCTGGTGGCATGAGCCGCCCGATCATCGTCGGGCCTACGTGGCCAGTCACGCGACGGTTTGGCATCCCGCCAACCGTCCATTCGCTCCAGCGACCGGCGGTGATCGCGGCTGGAACAATCGCCCCAACACCGTCCACCCCACACCCGAACGACGAACCTTCACGCCAGCGCCGCCGGGTCGCGTGGAGCATCCTGGGCCGGTCGTCCATCCCACTCCGGCACCCGCAATCCATGGCGGGTCCGTTGCGGCGCAACGTCCGCAGGGTTCGCCAGTTGAGCATTACGGTGTGAGCCGGCCAACATCGACTGGCGCGTACATCGGCATCCAGAGTTCGCACGAGACACAAACCTACAGTGACCGCGGCCGGCAAAGCATGCAAACCGTGACTCATTCCGAACCCGTTTCACGCCCTGCGCCAGCGCCGGTCTCGCATTCGGCTCCATCCGGCGGCGGCGGCGGAGCGCACGGTGGCGGCGGCGGCGGCAGGCGTTGAACCTTATGCGAATGACCATGAAAACTGCATCACCGATGAAACTTTATTTTGATTTCCTCGCGCGCCGGACCGAAGCGTTTTTAATCGCGTTTGGCCTGGGCATGATTGTGTGCGCGCTGCCCGCTCGTGTTCGGGCTGCTGACGAACAAACCTTCAGTTCGCCCGACGCGGCCGTAAAAGCGCTCGTCGCGGCGGCGACAAATGATGACGCGAACGCAATGCATGCCCTCTTTGGCCCGGAAGGGCATCAGTTGGTGTCGCCCGATGCCGTCCAGAGGACGAACGAATACCGCGTGTTCGTGCAGCGCCTGACGGAAAAAACGCAGTTGAACACCAATTCCGATTCGAGCCTGACGCTGGGGTTGGGCGCAGATGCCTGGCCGTTTCCGATTCCGCTGGAGAAGCAACCGGACGGGCGGTGGTACTTCGATACGGCGGCGGGCGCACGCGAGATTCTCAACCGGCGGATCGGCATGAATGAGTTGGGCGCCATTGACGTGTGCCATTCCTATGTCGATGCGCAGCGGGAATACGCCAGCCAGGACCGCATCGGAGACGGCGTGCTGGCATACGCGAAATTCCTCCACAGCACTCCCGGCACCCACGACGGGCTGTTCTGGCCCGCCAAAGACGGCGAGCCATTAAGCCCGCTCGGGCCGCTGGTCGCCGCCGCGCGCGTGGAAGGGTATCATCGCGCAGCCACGATGTTGAACGAGCAGCAGGCGCCGTATCACGGATATTATTTCAAAATCCTGACGCGCCAGGGCAAACATGCCGCGGGCGGAAAGTATGATTATGTCATCAATGGCCGGATGATCGCCGGCTTCGCGTTGATTGCCTGGCCGGCCGAATGGGGCAATACCGGCGTAATGACTTTCATCGTCAATCAACAGGGAAAAATATATCAACGCAACCTAGGGAAAAACACCGCCTCAATCACCGCCGCCATCGACACGTTCGACCCGGACAAAGAATGGACGCCCGTGCCTTAGCATGCGTAGCGGCGCGTCGGCAGAGCACCGCAATTTTCAATTCCAAATTTATTTCCCGGTTCACCTCCGGCGCGAAACTCTCGTTTCGGACCCAGCCACCGAATCGGCTGCTTGCGCCCATCGACAACCTTTGCGAAGCTGAACGCGAGTTTGATGCGTGCCGCTTGCTGTGGCTAAAAGTTGCCGGTGTGGCGAAATGGCAGACGCACAGGACTTAAAATCCTGGGACCGTAAAAAGTCGTGTCGGTTCGAGTCCGACCACCGGCACCAATCTATTCTCCCTTCCCGTATGCCACGCGCCACACTGTCCCGTGACCGTCTTCGCTGATCAGCAACGCGCCATCGTGCGCGACCGTGACACCAACCGGCCGGCCCCAGACACTGCGGTCATCCGCAACAAAACCAGTGAGAAAATCCTCATATTCGCCGGTGGGCACGCCATGGTCCACGCGCACGCGGGCAATTTTGTAACCGGTGCGCGTGCTGCGGTTCCATGAACCGTGCAGCGCCACAAACGCGTCGCCGCGATATTCCGCGGGAAACGCCGCCACGCCGGATGTCGCGGTGTAAAAAGTCATTTCAAGCGAGGCCGAGTGCGATTGTTCGAGCACGTCCGGCACAATCGCCTTGCCCGCGAGATCGGACCGTTCGCCGGCATGCCGCGGGTCTTCGTGGTTGCCGATGTAATACCACGGCCAACCGTAGTAACCGCCTTCCTTCACACGTGTGACGTAGTCCGGCGCGAGGTTGTCACCCAATCCATCCCGTTCGTTGGTCGAGACCCATAATTCGCCGGTTTCCGGATTGATCGCCATGCCCACTCCGTTGCGAATGCCTGTCGCAAAAGCGCGCAGAGGTTGATGTCCCTGCGGGTCCGTCACCAGGATATCGGCGCGATGCAGCTCCGGTCCCCACGCTGCTCCGACGCCGTTCTCCGCTTCCCATGCTTGAATTTCCTCGGGCGTTTTTTTGTTCATCTCTTCGGCCACATTCGAACCGGAACCGACCGAAAGGAACATCCGCTTGCCGTCTTTTGAAAAAACCACGTCACGCGTCGTGTGGCCGCCGGTTGTATCCGCCAATTTCGGAATAATCACTTCCGGCTCGCCGCTCGCTTTCAAGTCTCCATTCTTGTATGGGAAGCGAACGACTGAATTGTTGTTGGCCACATACATCCACTGCGGGTTGTCGCCCGGGGGATAAAATGAAATGCCGAACGGACGATCCAGGCCCCCTGCAAAAATCTCGTTCTCGGTCGGGGCGTCCGCGCCATCCTTCGTTCGCAGGACGCGAATCCGACGCGAGCCGGTCTCGGCGATGAAAATGTCCCCGTTTGGCGCGGTGCGCATCAACCGCGGATTGCGCAGGCCCTGGACAAATAGTTTCGCGGTGAACCCGGGCGGCACGGCCAGTGCGGCATTCGCCGGTGTGGGCGCCACTTGAGGGCCGTTGCCCGAGGATTTCGTCGCGAACGGAGCCGGCAGATCGGCGACCGTGAAATGATGTTTCACGCCCGGGGCCTGACGCTGCCAATCGTTCGGGTCCATGCCGGCGTTCGCGTTCGTCACCACTTCATATTTCAGAGTCACGCCTTCCGGGATTTTCAGCGTCGAAAGATACGCGATCACGTCCGCGCGATTGGTCGGGTCCGGAATCGGCATGGGCATGGCGGTGCCTGGCAGCACGAAGATCGGATTCGCCAGAAATTTATATAGCGTCGCCGCGTCCCACGTGAACCCCGAATCCTGCATGGCCCTGGTGTAATTAAAATGCGGGCTGGATCCGGCGCGCCGCCCCACCACACCCACGAGGCTCGGTCCTTGTTTCATAATGACCGTGTTATCCGGCCCCAGCTCCGGCGAATGGCAGATCGCGCAACTGACTTGAAAATAAGCCTGGCCGCGGGTGGCATCGCCCACGGGCATGTCCTGGGCGCTTGAGATTGCGGGCGCCAATCCGGCGGCGAGCAATGCTCCGGGCACTATTATATATGGCATGAACTTCTTCGAAGGCTTCTTTTGCATAGTGAGCGATAATTTCAGGCGCGCGATTTTGATACGGTTCTAATGGCCGATGATTTTTGCCTGGTCACCGCAAAAATAGGACCGCAGCCAAAATAGACCAAGCGGAAATACACAGGCAGTGACGCCCCAACTTGCCGGATGGTTTCAACTATCGGCGCGGTCGCATGGGTCAATGACCTATTCCGCCAAAGTACAATGGCAGGCGCCGCTCATTGGAAGTAAGGAACTGGCCAAGAACCACTCCGGGTAATTCCCTAAAAGTAATTCCCTTAAACGGGCCATGAATTCGAACGGTTCAGGAGCAAAAGGAGAGGCCGGCGTTGCACCCAAACGCCGCCTGGTGCCCGCAGTCTGCGATGTCTCGGTGACGAATGCGTGCAATGCGACGTGCGAGTTTTGCTCTTTCGCTTACGACAAGCAGATCATCAAGGAGAAGCGCTGGCTTGACCCGGCGGAATTCGACCGCGCGCTGCCCATTCTGCATCGGCGGGGCATCCGCTATTTGACTTTTCAGGGCGGCGAGCCGTTGCTTCATCCCAGAATTCACAATCTCGTCGCGGACACTCAGGCCGCAGGCATCAAGCCCACGATCATCACCAACGGCTGGTTTCTGCCGCAAAAAATCGAGAGCCTCGTCGATGCGGGACTCGGGAACCTATTCGTTTCCATCGATTCCCATTCGCTGGCCGAGCACGAACGCAACCGCGGCCTGCAGGGTGTGGGCGAACGCATTCAAAAAGGGTTGAAGATAGCGCGCCGCAACGGCATCCCGACCATCGCCTCGGTCACTGTCAACCGGCTGGTGCAGTATGAGGCGTTGCCGAAACTGCTGGAAGAACTCGGCTTCGATGCCGTCGGTTTTTCCTGCCCGCGCACTGTTCCGCTGGGATCCTCCTCCATGGTTTATAATCAGAACTCCGCCCTGGTAAACCTCAAACCCGAGGAACTCCTGCGCGCGCTGAACGCAATCAAGTCGCTGAAGAAGCGGTACCGGGTTCACAACCCAACCGCGATGTTGGACGACGTGGGACGTTATGTCCGCGGCGAGCCGCAGAGATTTTCCTGCGTGGGCGGCCACAAATATTTTTACATGGATTGGAATCTCAACATCTGGCGCTGCGAAGACTGGGCCAAGCCGCTTGGATCCGTTTTCGATTTCGACCGCATTCCTGACTGCCGGGACCACTGCAATGCGTGCATGATGTCCTATTATCGCAATGCGAGCGTGCTGATGCACGCCGGCGTGGCGATGGAAGATGCGAGCGAGGCGTTCGCATTGGGCCGGTTGGGCGAAGCCACGCGATTGTTATTCCGCAAAACGGTAGCGCAGTCACTCGGAGCCGTTTTTCACCAGGCGCGGCACGTCTTGAACCTGGCAAATCACCGTCAGCGCGCCCCGCAAAAGGACATTTTAGTTGCTCACGAACCGGTAGCGCGCCACCAGCCGCAACCTCGAACATGATGGACGGAGAACGTTATGAATGCAGAACAACAACGATTGGAAGAATCACGCGACCGCAATATTCCGTGGAAAAAATGGGGCCCATATTTGAGCGAACGCCAGTGGGGCACGGTGCGCGAGGATTACAGCGAGAACGGCGATGCCTGGGCTTATTTCTCCCACGATCAGGCCCGCTCGCGCGCTTATCACTGGGGCGAGGATGGTCTCGCCGGAATTTCTGATGACCATCAGCGCCTGTGTTTCGCCCTGGCGCTTTGGAACGGCAACGATCCGATATTGAAAGAGCGCTTGTTCGGCCTGACCAACAGCGAGGGCAATCACGGCGAGGATGTAAAGGAGTATTACTTTTACCTCGACAGCACGCCGACACACTCCTACATGAGGTATCTCTACAAGTATCCGCAATCGGCCTACCCGTACAATCGGCTGATTGCCACCAACCGGGCGCGCAACCGTCATGAATTCGAATATGAACTGCTCAACACAGGTGTATTTGATGACAACCGGTATTTCGACGTATTTGTGGAACATGCGAAGGAAACGCCGGAGGATATTCTGATTCAGATCACTGTGCACAATCGCGGACCGGAGCCTTCGAAAATCCACGTGCTCCCAACGCTCTGGTTTCGAAATCGCTGGTCGTGGGGACAGGAGAACCCCCGGCCATCTCTTCAGGCTGTTCCCGGCAATGACCCGATTGTGCGTGCAATTGATGAAAAACTGGGCGAGCGCTACTTTTATTGCGACGGCAAACCTCAAATGCTATTCACTGAAAACGAGACCAATAACCAGAGGTTGTTCAATTCCGAAAACCGCACGCCCTACGTGAAGGACGGCATCCATGAATTTGTCATCCGCGGAAATGGCCACGCCGTGAATCCCGCCCTGACCGGCACGAAGGCCGCGGCCTATTACCAATTGACGATACCAGCCGGTAAGTTCGAAACCATCCGCTTGCGGTTGACGCCAACCGGGACGGCCGGTTTGCGCAAGGCTTACCGGAATGGCGGCGGTGCGTTCGGGAAACATTTTGATGACATGATGGAGACGCGCCGGGAAGAGTCGGATGAGTTTTACGGTTCAGTAATTCCGCCATCGTTGACTGCAGATGAAAAAAATGTGATGCGCCAGGCACTTGCTGGAATGCTGTGGTCGAAGCAATACTATAACTTTGATATTCGTCGCTGGCTGGAAGAACGGGGATGTTACCAGTACCAATTCCCGAGCAAGAAAGCGCCCCGCAATGAGCAATGGTCTCACATGGTCAATGCCGACGTCATTTCGATGCCGGATAAATGGGAATATCCGTGGTATGCCGCGTGGGACCTCGCTTTTCACGTCCTGTCCTTGAGCCTGGTGGACATTGATTTTGCCAAGGCGCAACTGAATCTGATGCTGGTTGAAGACTACCTGCATCCCAACGGTCAAATCCCCGCCTACGAATGGAACTTTGGCGATGTGAATCCGCCCGTTCACCCATGGGCGACCATTTTTACGTACCGGCTGGAAAAAGCTCAAACGGGCCGGGGAGATATTGAATGGCTCAAGACCAGTTTTCGAAAACTTCTGCTGAATTTCACCTGGTGGCTCAACCGGAAGGACCGTTACGGCAAGAATACTTTCGAAGGCGGATTTCTCGGGTTGGATAACATCGGTGTTTTCGATCGCAGCGCGCCGCTGCCGACCGGCGGCTACCTCGAACAGGCCGATGGGACGGCATGGATGGCGCTTTTCAGTTTGAACATGCTCGAGATATCCGCGGAACTAGCCATGCACGACGACACCTATGTGGATATGGTCGCAAAGTTCGTCCAGCACTTCCTCGCCATAGCCGCAGCCACGATGCACGCCGGCGGCAACACTGGCATGTGGGACGAAGAAGACGGCTTCTTCTATGACGTGCTCCAACTGCCCGACGGGCAGCGTCAACGATTGAAAGTCCGCTCCATGGTGGGCCTGCTGCCTTTATGCGCCGTCACCGTGTTCGAAAATGAGTTACGCAAGAAGTATCCAGGGTTCCTGGATCGGTTCAAGGGCTATGTCGAAGCGCGTCCGGAACTGCGGGCGTTTATCCATGACCCGATGAGGCCGGGCCATAATAACCGGCGGCTCGGCGCGATTTTGGATGAGACCAAACTTCGGCGCGTGCTGGCCAAGATGCTGGATGAAAATGAATTCCTCAGCTCATACGGCATCCGTGCTGTCTCGCGCTATCATGCCGAGCATCCTTACGTCTTCCGCGTTGGGTCGCAGAATTATTCAGTCCCCTATCTGCCGGCTGAATCCGATAGTGGCATGTTCGGCGGCAATTCCAACTGGCGCGGCCCAATCTGGATGCCCGTCAACGCGCTGATCATCCGGGCTCTTCTCCAATACTATGCTTTTTATGGCGACGAGTTCGTTGTGGAATGCCCGACCGGTTCCGGCAGAAAAATGAACCTTTATCAAGTCGCCGAGGAAATCACCCGCCGGCTCACCGCCATTTTTTTGGAAGGAAAAGACAATCGACGACCGGTTTTTGGCGGCGAGCGAAAATTCCAGGAAGACCCTTACTGGAAAGACAACATCCTCTTCTACGAATATTTCCATGGCGATAACGGAGCGGGCTTGGGCGCGAGCCACCAGACGGGCTGGACCGGAATCATCGCGCGGGCAATGCATTTGTTCGCCACAACATCAGCGGATGAAGTTCTCGAATTCGGAAAACTCGCCGCCTTCACTCGCACAGATATTCCGGCTGAAGTTAGCAAAGAAGAAATGGCCGGCCATTACGCGCATTAAAATCCAAAATGACACCCCTCTATCCAGCCCTTTACCAGATTAACACGCGCGTCTGGCTGACTGAATTGTCACGCAGCCTGCGCCGTCCAGCGACATTGGATGACATTCCTGATGCGGAATTGGATCGCATCGCAAAACTGGGTTTTGACTGGGTTTGGTTTCTCAGCGTCTGGCAAACCGGCCTTGCCGGACAACGCATCTCAAGACTTGATCCCGAATGGCGAAAGGAATTCCAGCACACGCTGCCGGATCTTTGCGACGCCGATATTCCAGGGTCGGGATTCGCCATCACCGGATATACCGTGCACGAACATCTCGGGGGAAACGCAGCCTTGGCCCGCCTCCGCGAACGGTCGCGCCGGCGCGGTCTGCGGTTGATGCTCGACTTCGTCCCCAACCACACCGGCCTTGATCATCCGTGGGTCGACGAACATCCTGAATATTACATTCAGGGAACAGAATCGGACCTCGCCCGCGAACCAAAGAATTACACGCGGGTGAAATGCAAGAACGGCGATCGGATTTTCGCCCACGGTCGCGACCCGTATTTCCCCGGCTGGCCCGACACATTGCAGCTGAATTACGGCAATCCGGCCACACAAAAAGCAATGGCCGCTGAGCTGAAAAAAATTGCTGCTCAATGCGACGGCGTCCGTTGCGACATGGCCATGCTCATTCTACCGGACGTCTTCCAGAGGACCTGGGGAATTCGCCCCGAACCGTTTTGGCCGAACGCCACACAGCAAGTGCGCGCCGCCTCTCCCGAATTCGTTTTCATGGCCGAAGTGTATTGGGACCTCGAATGGACGTTGCAACAGCAGGGCTTCGATTACGCCTACGACAAACGCCTCTACGACCGTCTCCGTGAGCGTCACGCGTCGCCCGTGCGCGCACACTTGCTCGCTGGACTGGATTACCAAAACAAGCTCGCGCGCTTCCTCGAAAACCACGACGAACCCCGCGCGGCTGCAACCTTTCCCAGCGGCATGCATGAAGCGGCCGCGGTCATCACCTTTCTCACTCCCGGCCTTCGCTTCTTTCACCAGGGCCAGTCTGAAGGACGCACAAAACGCATCTCGCCACATTTGTGCCGCGCTCCGGACGAACCAGTGAATCAACGCCTGAAAGATTTCTACGGCCAGCTGCTTCGCCTTTTGCAGCAGCCCATTTTCCGGAACGGCAAATGGCAATTGCTCGATTGCGTTTCCGCGTGGGAAGGAAATCATTCGTACGACGATTTCATCGCCTGGACCTGGGAGGACGATCACGGAGCGAGGGCTTTGGTCGTGGTAAATTACTCCGACCACCCCAGCCAATGCTATCTGCGGCTTCCGTTTTCCGATCTCGCCCATCGCGGCTGGCACCTCCACGACCTGCTCGGCAACGCTCAATACGACCGCGACGGCGATGATCTCCTCTCACGCGGTCTTTATCTGGACATGCACCCGTGGCAGGCACAAGTATTCGAAGTGCGGGCCAAAAGGCCCTCCGATTCACGCACGTTCGCGCGGGAACTCATGGCGACCTGACGCGCGCCTGCCGCATCACCAATTATTTTTCTTCCACCGAATCGGCGGTGATGCCAAGAATGAGTGTCATCGCATGACAGTTCAATCCAACCACCCCCAGGTCACGAAATTCAAAATCCTGTGCCTGGCATTCACGATTTTATTCAGTCTCGTAACAAATGAATCGCGCGGCTTTGAGGCGGTCTCGCTCGCCGGCCAATGGCGGTTCGCGCTGGACCGAAACGACGCCGGCACAAACGAGAATTGGTTCACCAAAACGCTCTCGGACAAAATTGAACTGCCAGGCATTTTGCAGGCGCAAGGCTACGGCGACGACATTGCCACGAACACGCCCTGGGTACTGACGCTCGGCGACGCCTGGTGGCAGCTCCAACCCGCGGAGTTGCGCGAGCATTTTTCGCAGCCCGGCCATGTCGAGGTGCCATTTCTCTCCCAACCGCCAAAACATTATCTCGGCGTCGCTTGGTATCAGCGGGATTTTGAAATTCCCGCCGGCGCCCTGGGACGGCATTTCACGCTCTTTCTCGAACGGGCACACTGGCAGAGCACCGTCTGGATTGATGACCACGCATTTCCTCCAAACAACAGCCTCGTCGCACCACACATCACCGATCTCGGCACGCTCACACCCGGCAAACACCGCCTCACCATCCGCGTCGATAACCGCCTCCAGCTTCCCGCCGCCGGCCACCTCGTCGATTCCCACAGCATTTCCGATGCGCTTGGCGCGGCTTGGAACGGGATCGTCGGCAAAATTGAATTGCGCAGCACCCCACCGGTGTGGATTGACGACGTGCAGGTTTTTCCAAACATCACGAACAAGTCCGCGCGCTTTGTCGTGTCTATCGGCAATGCGACGGGAAAGGCCGGGCACGGGACGCTTTCAATCACCAAAGGAATCGACTCTTCCAAGCCTTTGCCAATTGATTGGCAAACCAACGGCGGAACCGCGGAAATCATTCTGCCGCTTGGCCAGGACGCAAAATTGTGGAGCGAATTCGATCCGGCGCTGCAAACCTGCTTGGTCAAACTTGGCGGCGATGGATTTATGGATTCCCGGAACGCAACCTTCGGTCTCCGCGAAATTGCCGCGAACGACAAAACTTTTCTCCTCAATGGCCGCCCCATCAATCTGCGCCTGACGCATTTCGGCGGCGATTTTCCGCTCACGGGATATCCGGCCATGGACATCGTGTCGTGGAAAAAAATCTTCATGATTTGCAAGGCGAGCGGATTGAACGGCATGCGTTTTCATTCCTGGTGCCCGCCCGAGGCCGCTTTCGCCGCCGCCGATCAGATGGGTTTCTATCTGCAACCCGAGTGCGGCCTCTGGGCTGATTTTGGCAGCCCGCTCATGAAGCAATGGCTTGATGACGAAACCGCGCGTCTCCTCGCCACCTACGGCAACCATCCGTCGTTCATCCTGCTCTCGCCGAGCAATGAACCGCGCAATTATTCCCACTTCACGCCGCAATGGGCTGCCACCAACTACGCGAAGGACAATCGCCGGCTCTATTCCGCCGGCACCGGCTGGGCCGATCCCTCACAAGTCAACGGCGGCGCACAATTCGCCACGCTCGTCCGTTTCGGCAACGGCAACTTGCGCGGCGGCAGCGGCTGGTTCGGACGCGACTTTCGCGACGCGCTCGAAAATGTCCGCATCCCCGTGCTGGCTCACGAGGTCGGTCAATGGTGCGCGTATCCGAATTTTGATGTGATGAAAAAATTCACCGGCTATTTGCGCCCGGGCAATTATGATATTTTCAAATATATCGCGCAGCAGGAAGGCGTGCTGGATGAAGACCGCGATTTTGCCTGGGCTTCCGGGCGTTTCCAGGTGGAATGCTACAAGGAGGAAATCGAGGCCAACCTGCGCACGCCCGGCCTCGGCGGTTTTCAATTACTCGATCTCCATGATTATCTTGGCCAGGGCACCGCGCTTATCGGCGTGCTGGACGCATTTTGGGAGCCCAAGGGCTACATCGCGCCGCGGGAATTCAGAAATTTCAGCGGCCCGGTCGTGCCGCTCGCACGTTTGACCAAACGCGTCTTCACAACCGCTGATGCATTTGAAGCGCCGGTCGAAATGTATAATTTCGGCGAAGGCGTTCTCACCAACGTGAATTCCCGCTGGCAAATACGCGATAACGACGGCGCAGTCGTCACCGCCGGCACTTTCGCTCCAACGACAGTTCCGATTGGAAAAAATTTTGCGCTCGGCAACATCTCGACCGATTTATCGAAACTGCCGGCTCCTGGAGCTTACGAACTCGTTGTTATCGTCGGGTCACAATTTACAAACGATTGGAATTTCTGGCTCTATCCGTCGCATGTCGTAGATTCAAAAACGAGCGACGTGCTGATTACCAGCGTTTGGGATCGGGCCGCGAAAAAACTCGCCGATGGCGGCAAAGTGCTTTTCCTGCCCGCCCAAACCAACCTGAGTCCGAGAACGTGCCCTCCCATGCGCAACGTTCCCATCTTTTGGAATATTCAAATGACTGTGCGGCCCCCGCAAAATCCACGGCCGAAATTCGACGCGATGCTCGGTCTGGTTTGCGATACCAACCACCCTGCCCTCGCCGAATTCCCGACCCGGAAAAACTGTGATTGGCAATGGACGCAGCTCGTTAACGGCGTCCGCCCGGTGAATCTCACTCAGGCCCCAAAATCGCTTCGCCCGATTGTATCCGCCATCGATGATTGGAATCGCAACTGGCGGTTGGGCGTGATTTTCGAGTGCAACGTCGGCCCGGGAAGGCTGCTGGTGTCAGCCATCAATTTGAACGACGAGCGCGGCGGAATGGAATTGCAGCAATTGCGCCGCTCGCTTTTGGATTACATGGGCTCGGAAAAATTCCAGCCCGCCGCCCGCGTGACGCCGGAAACAATTCGCGGGCTCTGGACTCAAAATGTTAGTTCGTCCGCGGAACCCGCGCGCACGTTCGATCCGGATTTGGACGATGGAAGTTCCACAAATCGCGCAAGGCCAAAAAACTAGCCGGCGCTTTTTAAACCGGCAGCATACTGGCGCGTCAGCGAAGACAGCTCCGCGCAGACGGATTTGTATTTCGGATCGTTCGCGAAATTCTTCAACTCAAGGGGGTCTCCGTGCGGATCGAGCAGCATCGCGCCGTTGCTCCCATTCGGACCGTATTCAGCGTAGCGCCATTGCTCCGTTCGCACCGCGGTGCCATGAATCGTTTTTCCATCCTCGCTCCAAACGCTGTAAGCCGGATTGTCCCATTTGGCCGACGGCTCCGCGAGCAGCGGCGCCAGGCTCACGCCTTCCAGTTCCGGGCTCGTCGGCAACCCGCACAGTTCCGTGAGCGTTGGATAAATATCCAGTGATTGCACAATGCGCGCGCACGTCTGACCGTTGCCTTTCATGCCCGGCGCGGAAATCATCAGCGGCACGCGCGTGCCCATCTCGAACAACGAACCCGCCTTGGACCATTTTCCTTTTTCACCAAGCTGATAACCGTGGTCCACGACGAAAACGATAATCGTATTGTCGCGCAAACCGAGCCGGTCCAATTCACCCAGCACGCGGCCAATGTTCCAATCCGTCCAAGAAATCGATGCGATGTAGGCGCGAATGACTTCACGCGCCTCGGCTTCACTGGCCGCCCTGCCAATGAACAAATCCGCGTTGCGCTTGCGAATGGCCGCGCTCGGAAAGCCCGGCGGCACCGTCGGCCACGCGGCGAAATCCGGCGTCAGTTGAATTTTCGCCGGGTCATATAAATCGAAAAATTTCTGCGGCGCGGTCGGCGGGCTGTGCGGTTTCACAAATCCGCACGCGATGAAAAACGGCTGGTCCTTGTATTTCTGCAAATTCTCGATCGTGCGATCGGCGGTTTTATAATCGCCATGGTCTTCGCCGTTGCCGTCGAGCACCACGATGCGATCGGAATATTGCGCGCGCGTCAGATCCTGCCGCAACGGCGCGGCTGCCGCTGCCGGACGCGCATTCGTGCCGGAGAGCCGGGAAAGAGCCATCGTGTGGCCGACATTGTGGGACTGCGCGCCGCCCTCGTCCTCCGGCCCCCAACCGCCGGATTCATCCCACGCCTTGGGGTCATCGATGCCGCCATGAAAAATTTTTCCCGCGCGAATTGCCAGGTAACCATTTTGCCGGAACAATTGCGGCAGGCTCGTCCAATCCGGATGAATATCGCGGAACGCTGTGCGATTCCCCAGCACGCCGGTTTTGGTGGGATTGTGGCCCGTCAGGAGCGACGACCGCGACGGATTGCACAGGGGGAACTGGCAATAATTCCGATCGAACCGCACGCTGGACTTCGCCAGCGCATCGAGATGGGGCGTCTGCGCGTGAAACATGCTGCCGTAGCAGCCGAGTTCCACGCGCATGTCATCGGCCATTAGAAAGAGAACATTCGGTTTGCGGCCGGTTTTGGAAACGGCGGCATGCAAAGTTCCGGGCAACGCAGCCGCCGCGGCCGCGCCCGCGGCCGTCCGCAAAAACTCGCGACGCGTCCAAAGCTCCTGACCCGGGGTTTTCATCGCGGCAAGAATAGCGCCGTTTCGCGCCGATGAAAATCATCAGTTTTGTCGATGCCCGGTCTCGGTTTGCATCCCGCACACAAGCCCCGTAAGATAGTGTGGCATGAATCAGCCGCCCACCAGCGCCGCTCGCGAATTTCACCTTTTGACCAAACCGGTGGGCCCCATTTGCAATCTCGATTGCAAATACTGCTTCTACCTCGAGAAGGAAAAGCTCTACGCCGGCGAATCCCAATGGCGGATGAGCGATGCCGTCCTCGAGGAATACGTCCGCCAATACATCGAGAGCCAGCTGGTCCCGGAAATCAATTTTGCCTGGCAAGGCGGCGAACCCACCTTGCTCGGCGTGGAGTTTTTTCGCAAGGCAATCGCTTTGCAGCAGAAATACGCCGCCGGCAAAACCATCTCCAACGCCATTCAGACCAACGGCACCCTGCTCGATGATGAATGGTGCGAGTTTCTCGCCGCGAACAAATTTCTCGTCGGCCTTTCGATTGACGGCCCGCGCCAGCTTCACGATGCCTATCGCGTGGATAAACGCCAGAAGCCGACCTTCGACAACGTGATGCGCGGCCTCAATTTGCTGAAGAAGCACAAAGTCGAATTCAACACGCTCACCGTCGTCAATCGCCTCAATTCGCAGGAACCGCTCCGTGTCTACCAATTTCTGAAAAGCATCGGCAGCCGGTTCCTTCAGTTCATCCCGCTGGTGGAACGCGCCGCGCCGGAAAAATTGAAATCCCTCGGTTACGGTTTGGCAGAACCGCCGCTCCCCGGCGGCGAAAAATCCGCGGTGACATCGTGGAGCGTCGAGGCGCGCCAATATGGAAAATTTCTTTGCGCCATTTTCGACGAATGGGTCCGCCACGACGTGGGCACAACTTTCGTGCAGCTATTTGACGTCGCGCTCGGCAACTGGATGGGCCTTGGATCATCGCTCTGCGTCTTCGCCGAAAAATGCGGCGCAGCCATGGCCATCGAGCACAACGGCGATGTCTACAGTTGCGATCACTATGTCTATCCGCGCTACAAACTCGGCAATGTGATGAACCAAAGCCTCGGCGCAATGGTGAATTCGCCGGAGCAAATCAAATTCGGAAATGACAAATTCGATGCGCTGCCGAGATTTTGCCGCGAATGCGAAGTGCGCTTTGCCTGCAACGGCGAGTGCCCGAAGCACCGCTTCATCGAAACGCCGGATGGCGAGGCCGGATTGAATTATCTCTGCGCCGGCTACAAAAAATTCTTCAATCACATCGCGCCGCACATGAAGACCATGGCGTACCTGCTCGAAAACGGCCACGCGCCGGCGGAAATCATGCGCGGAATTTAGCCGCAACTTTGCCGTTGGAATGGGGAGCGCGCCCGCCTCGGGCGCCGTGAGTCGCGCCCTCGCGGCTCACACGAGCGCTCCAAACAAGTCCACCGTTTGGTGGCTTCCCACTCGCTTATGCTCGGCGCAAGCCCCACCGAATCCCGACGCATCGGAACCGCATCCCCCCCATTCGACGCACATCGCCAGTTGTGGCGATTGAGAGTGGTGACGCACGTGTAATAACTTTACACGACATGACTTTAAAACGCGTCTCCGGCAACTTGTCGGGGTTGCGTTTGTAAGACGGCTGACCCTAAAACTTTATCGCTATTCTAAGTAAGTTCGTCATCGAGTTAATGCAATCCGCTGCTCGAAGCTGTCATAATGATTTACCCTTTCGAGTAGTGGCGAGGCGTTTGCAGACCCTGTAAATTTATCCAAATCATCTGGCAGAAGCTATGAAACCCAATCCCCCGGGCATTCAACCGCAATTTAAAAACCGCGGTTTTACATTGATCGAATTATTGGTGGTCATCGCCATCATCGCCATCCTCGCGGCGATGCTTTTGCCCGCGCTGGCCAAAGCCAAGAGCAAAGCCATTGCCGCGAACGACATCAACAATTGCAAAGAAACGATGCTCGGCATGCACATGTATGTGCTGGATAACACGGATTTTCTGCCGGAGCCAGGCTGGCAGATGCAGTACGACAATTGGGTGGCCAGCGCCGGCTTGGGACCGCTCAACACCCATTCGCAGGCCACCTACCAGACCGACTACAACCAGCAACTGAAATATTTCAATGGCACTCCGCCGGCCATCAGGCCCGGACAACTTTATCAATACATTAAATCCGAAAAGCTCCTCCTCTGCCCCCAGGATATTGTAAATGCCGCCACGTACCAACGTTATGAATTGATCAGCAGTTACGTGTGGGACGGCGCCATTGTTGGATTTCCAAATACCTCCTCCGGCTCCGCGCTGGTTCCGACCTTCAAAATGACAAAATTCCTCGCGAGCAATATTTTGGAATGGGAAAACGACGAAATGAATACCGCGAGCGGTTCCTGGAACGACTTTTCCAATTTCCCCCTCGAAGGAGGGACTACGGTGGCGAATACCACATACTCAAAACGTCACGGCAAAGCCGCACAGGTGGGCAGAATGGATGGCAGCGCCGGGCGCGTGCCTTTGACCGAAATGAACGCGATGGCCCTCAACACCACCACCAAAAATGATTTGTGGTACAATCCCAACACCCCCAACGGCCATCAATAAAAAGTCCTTTCACGGAGTCGCTTCTTAGTTGTCATTGGGGATAATCCCTACTTGCTATTTTCCTCCGGGGAGGGAGAATGCCTTGCTCTATGGCGAAGCAAGACATCCGTTATGTCCCAACCGTTCGTCTGACGCCCGTCGATCTCTCTGGCAGTGGCGACGTCCACATCACCATCTCGCAAATGATTGCTTACAGCCAGAACGACGGCTTCACTCGGCTTCGATTAACGGGCGGAAAAATGCTGGACGTTAAGGAGACGACCGACCGCATTGATTATCTGATTCGCCGTGCCTGCGGCTCCCAGTAGATCGCCGCCGGACAAGCAGAGTCGTACAAATTCGTCAGTACGCCTACCGACACCAATCAACGGACACGCGCCCCGGTGTAATTCCCGGATGCTCTCAGGTGAATTCCGGCATCGCTCCGAAATGAAACGGACAATGAATTTGTTGCAACATTTTGTGAAGCGCGAGAGACTAAATGCGAACCGAAAGCAATCGATCCCAATCACAAAGGGAATGCACCATGAAGATCGTTCTGCAGCACAATCAAACATTGCACTACCTGCGCGCCGATAGAACCTGGGCCCGCTGCGACTCGGAGGCGCGCACGTTTTTGCACTCGCAGAGAGCCATTGACTTCGCGCGCGAACACAACCTGCGCAACGTGTACGTGACCGTGAAATTTTTAGGCGACGACCCGGATGTATCCATTCCGGTGCCACTGGACCTCGCGGGCGCGCACGCTGCGCGCGCCGTTTCCGCTCAGGCGAGACTCTGAAGCCGCCCTGCCTCAACACCCAGGAGGCAGACGTCGTCTTCAAATTCCACGCTGCCGGAAAAGCTTTGCGCCTCGACGAGCAATTCGTTGAACAACTCATCGGCCGGCAGTTGGACCCGCTTCCGCACCGCTTGCAACAGGCGCTCCTGGCCAAACTCGTTTCCATCGGCGTCCGTGATTTCATAAATGCCGTCGGTAAACAAAAACACCAGGTCGTTCGTCGCGAACGGGCAACGGCACGTCGGATAATCCGTTCTCTCGAACAATCCCAGCGCCGGGCCGTGGCGCGGGTCGTAATCCTTCAACGCACGGACTTCGTTTGCGCCGCGCTGCAATCGAAAAGGACTCGGATGCCCCGCGTTGGCGAAGCGCAGTTCGCCCACCGCGGCGTCGGCCACGCCGTAAAATGCCGTTGCCAGAAACGGCTCACGCGTCCGGCGCAAAATCGCGCGCAAACTGCGGTTGATCTCCGTCAAAAACCGCCCCGCATCCGCCGCCACCGGCATCAATTCTTCAATCAGCCCGCGCATGATGGCGGTGATCAGCGCGGCCCGCATTCCGTGGCCCATCACGTCACAAATAAACACGCCCGCGGTCGAATCGGTGATGGCAAAAACATCAAAAAAATCCCCGCCCACAGCCGCCGCGGAAATGTAGCGGCTCGAAAATTTTAGCGCACTGTCCTCAGGGGCCACGGAGTGCGGAAAGGTCGGGTACTGGTCCGGCAAAAAAATCTGCTGAATTTCCCGCGCCATATTGAAGTCCGATTCCAGCTGCGCATTTTTCTCGCGCAATTCCGCCGCGTAACGGTGCAGTTGTTCCGACATCCGTTTCCGCTCGATCGCGTAGCGCATCGCGCGTGAAAGAAGCTGTCCGTCCACCTCGCCCTTGATGAGATAATCCTGCGCGCCCTGATGCACTGCTTCCAGCGCCACCGTCGCGTCCTTCAAACCGCTCAAGACTATAATCGGCACGTGCGGCGCACGGCCTTGCAGCCGCAGAAACGTATCCAGCCCATGACTGTCCGGCAGCGACAAATCCGACAACACAACATCGAAGCCGCCGGCGCCCAACTCGCGCAGTCCATCCTCCATGCGCTCAACTCGCCGCAACTCGAATGTGTCACCGTCCGCTTCCGCGAGCATTAGTTCGATGAGCCGCGCGTCGCCGGGATTATCCTCGATGAGCAAAACGCGAATCCGCCTGCGCGCCGGCGCCTCGGTTTCAGTTTTAGTCTGTTGCTGCGTTTCAGCCATCATTTCGCGAGCCTACCCGCTGAATGCCCGCGGGCAAATGGGTTAAACCCGCCATAACAAACGTTCGATGGTTCGTCAGGCATGGGAGCCTTTTATCGCCGGCAGTGTAAAGAAAAACGTCGTGCCCTGGCCCGGCCTGGATTCCGCCCAAATTCTTCCGCCATGGCGCTCAATGATTTTTTTGCAAATCGCCAACCCCATTCCCGTGCCCGGATATTCCCGCCGCGTGTGCAGTCGTTGAAATAACACAAAAATCCGGTCGAGATTTTTCGGATCAATGCCGATCCCATTATCCTTCACGAAAAAAATCCACTCATCGTTATTCCGCCGCGCGCCGATGGAGATTTTTGGCGGCGCGCTGCCGTGAAACTTGATTGCATTGCCCACCAGATTCTGGAACACCTGCGTGAGCTGGATATTATCGCCCAGCACCGTGGGAAGGGATTCGCGTTCGATCTCGACACGGCCCTCGCTGATGGCCAGCTTCAAATTGGCCAGCGCGGTGTCCAGCACACGCTCGCAATCTGTCGGTTCGAGCGGCCTGGCCCGGGTGTCCACACGGGCATACGCCAGCAGATCCTCGATCAGCACCTGCAGCCGCCGGGCGCCATCGAGCGCGTAACCGATGAACTCGCGCTCCTCCTCGCCCATTTTTTCGCGCGCGCGGCTGAGCAACAGCTCCAGGTAGCTCGTGATCATGCGCAGCGGTTCAGTCAGGTCATGCGAGGCCACGTAGGCGAACTGTTGCAGTTCGGTGTTGGAACGTGCCAGGTCGGCTGTGGTTTGTTTGAGTTGTTCCATCGTTTTTTGCCGGTCGGCTTCGGCCAGAAACAGAAGCTTCGCGTTCCACCAAATGACCACCGCAAAGAGAACCACGTTCGCAAATGCAAAGAGCGAAAATCCCGATTCCAGATCAAACACACCGTGCTTCTCGCTGGAAAAACGCAGCGCGCCGAGAACCAAAGGAATCAAAACCGCTGCGGGCAATAACCGCCGCGCCATGGCTCCTCCAGTCGTATCGCTTGTGATCACCCGCATCAATCCGCGCGCCGGCCGCGCCGCCAGTGCCGCCAGCGCGAACAATTCAAAACTGATCGCCGAATTCAAAGTCATCGGCACTCGCGAACCGATGCTGTATAACGGCAACACCCGGTACGCGTAGCCAATCAATGCCAGCAGCGCAATCAAACCCA
>Ga0335085_10002721_pt1 | contig 32345 bp, 25 predicted proteins | sample Lox_Sample_45_FD_206712 | JGI IMG/M metagenome (GOLD analysis project Ga0335085, IMG submission 206712) | Soil microbial communities from Loxahatchee National Wildlife Refuge, Florida, United States - Lox_Sample_4.5 | ecosystem: Environmental > Terrestrial > Soil > Wetlands | place: USA... | reverse complement strand
GCACATGCCCGATCATGTGGCCGGCTTCGGGCTCTTTCAGGTTTCGGTTTCGAACGGTTCCGACAAGTACTGGATGGTGGATCCGGCGGATTTTGCTTACGCGAAGCCGGAGGCTTCGATCGGGGCCCTGCCGGCGGAGAAGGTGATCGACGTACTGCTGGACAAAGGCTCGCACACGGACGTGATCAAGCTGGTGACTTCGTATGAGAACACGCTGTACGGAATCCCGCACTCGAAGTCGACGAACGGGTACGAGCAGCGGCGCGAGGGAATGATGACGTACGGGATCAACCCGAAGCTGAAAGCGGCGGCGACGGCATCGGCGATCGTGCTGGCGAAGGTGCGACTGGCGCCGGGGCAGTCGACGGACGGCTCGATCTTCATTCCGCTGACGCATGAAGTGAAGTCGCTGACCGGCGGACACCTGGTGTTCAAAGCGTACGATCAGACGTTCGAGTTCAATCCGGACTGATCCACCGCGGAGCCGCAGAGGCACGGGCAAAATGCCGCGCGGAGGCTGATGAGGGCTTCTGCTACCATCAGGACATTCGGATGTACCCCCATGCCTCATACCGATTCGGAGTTACCCCGCACTCTGGGAGAATTGCGCGCGAGCGCGTTTTCTGAAGAACGTCTGGCGCGACGCACCGTCAAAGACGAGCTGCGCGCGAATCTGATCTGCAAGCTGCAACGACGCGAAGAGTTGTTCCCCGGCATTGTCGGCTACGAGGACAGTGTTGTGCCGCAGGTAGTTAATGCGATCCTCTCGCGGCACAACTTCATCCTGCTGGGCCTTCGCGGGCAGGCGAAAACGCGGCTGATCCGGATGCTGACCACTTTGTTCGATGCGTGGCTCCCGTATGTAGCCGGGTGCGAGATTCACGACAATCCATATACGCCGATCTGCCGGCGATGCCGGTTGCTGCTCAAAGAGCAGGGCGAAGCGACGCCGATCGGCTGGCTGAGCGCGGATGACCGCTATGTGGAGAAACTGGCGACGCCGGACGTGACGATCGCGGATATGATCGGCGACATCGATCCGATCAAGGCGGCGCGGCGCGGTCAGGATATTTCGGATGAACTGACGGTGCACTACGGCCTGGTGCCGCGGGCGAATCGCGGCATCTTCGCCATCAACGAACTGCCGGACCTGGCGGGCAAAATTCAGGTCGGGTTGTTCAACATCATGCAGGAAGGCGATGTGCAGATCAAAGGCTACCCGGTGCGGCTGCCGCTCGACCTGCTGCTGGTGTTTACGGCGAATCCGGAAGATTACACCGCGCGCGGGAAGATCATCACGCCGCTCAAGGATCGCATCGGCAGCGAAATCCGTACGCATTATCCGGCGACGCTGGAGCACGGCATTGAAATCACCAAGGCCGAGGCGTGGATGGACCGGCAGGCGGGTATTGAAGTGCGGGTGCCGCATTACATCTCGGAGATCATCGAGCAGCTGGCGTTTTCGGCGCGCGAAGACAAGCGGGTGGATAAGCGGTCGGGCGTATCGCAGCGGCTGCCGATTTCGGTGACGGAGAACGTGGTCTCGAATGCGGAGCGGCGGGCGATTCAGAATGGCGAGGCTGTTGCCGTCCCGCGCGTGCTGGACGTCTACGCGGCGATGCCTGCCATCACCGGGAAGATCGAGCTGGAATACGAAGGCGAGCTGAAGGGCGGAGATGCCGTGAGCCGGGAGCTCATTCGCGCGGCGGTCGGCAAAGTTTACAACCGGTACTTCGAAGGCGTCAATATGCAGCCAGTGGTGCAGTGGTTCGATATCGGCGGCAATCTGAAGCTCGAAGAAGACGTGAGCGCGGCGGACGTTGTGCAGCAGCTCAACGGCATTCAGGGGCTGATGGAGAAGACACGGGCGCTGGGACTGAGCGCGAATGAACCGGATGAAGTGCGGGCGTCGGCGGGCGAGTTCATTCTGGAAGGGCTTTACGCGCACCGGAAGATCAGCCGTTCGGAAGAGCGCGGTTTTATGGCCGAAGAGCGGAAGCGTCCGGCGCAGGAACCGGAAGAGAACCCAAGAGCACGGCAGCGGCGTCAGTTTAATTAGGTCCTGTATGAAGTGGATCAGGTTTTCGAAATACACCGGCGATGATTTCGGCATCGATGCCAACGACCTGATGCAGGCGCTGGCGAATTTCTTCCTGCAAAGCGGGTTCAACAATCCGTACATGCAGTTCTCGGAGTGGAATTCGCAGACGCTGGAGGACCTGAAGCGCGCGATTCAGGAGGCTTTGGAGAACGGCCAGCTTTTCCCGGACGAGCAGATGCAGCAGATGATGGAGAAGCTGCAGTCGATGTCGCCCGAGCAGATGGATCAGCTGCTGGACAATCTGGTGCAGAAGCTGGTGGAGGAAGGGCACATCACGAGCGAAGATGCGGAATCGCAGGCGGGGCCGGGCCAGGGCCGTGAAGGCCAGGCGCGGTTCGAAGTCACCGACAAGTCGCTCGATTTTCTGGGATTCAAAACGCTGAAGGATCTGCTGGGCTCGCTGGGCAAATCCAGCTTCGGGCGGCACGACACGCGCGACCTGGCGACGGGCATCGAATCGTCCGGCTCGTCGAAGCAGTATGAGTTCGGCGACACGCTGAACCTCGATATCAGCGAGACGCTGTTCTCGGCGGTGCGGCGCGAGGGCGTGAAAGTACCGATCGATCTGGAATATTCCGATCTGCACGTACATCAGTGCGAGTATCAGAGCTCATGTGCGACGGTGCTGATGCTCGACTGCAGCCACAGCATGATTCTGTATGGCGAGGACCGGTTCACGCCGGCCAAGCGCGTGGCGATGGCGCTGGCGCATCTGATTCGCACGCAGTATCCGGGCGACAGCCTGCGCTGCGTGCTGTTTCATGATTCCGCGGAAGAGCTGCAGATCAGCCAGCTGGCCCGTGTGCAGGTGGGTCCGTATTACACGAATACGCGCGACGGGCTGATTCTGGCGCAGCGGCTGCTTCAGATGGAAAAGAAAGACATGAAGCAGATCGTGATGATCACCGACGGCAAGCCTTCGGCGCTGACGCTCGACGACGGGCGGACGTACCGGAACGCGTTCGGGCTGGATCCGCTGGTGATCAGCCGCACGCTGGAAGAAGTGAATCGCTGTAAGAAGCAGGGGATCATCATCAACACTTTCATGCTGGCGAGCGACTACGGGCTGGTCAACTTCGTGCAGAAGGTGACGGAGCTGTGCAGAGGGAAAGCATACTTCACGACGCCGCACACGCTCGGGCAGTATCTGCTGATGGACTACATGAACCGCAAGACGCGGACGGTGCACTGAAAAAGCTTTGCGTCGCGGGTGTTGGGCCTGAGCTTTCAGTTACGACGCGCAACCCATTGCGATCCGGACTTTCTCAGCCAGTTCGCAGATTCGTTTGTCGCTCAGGGGACGTAACGCGTTGCGGGGGGCCACCAGACTCGCCTTCCGGATGACAGTCACGTCTTCAGCGCGCGCGGCGGAGTCCGACCGGAGACCTGTTTCGCCGGCTGTCAGCAACACGTGCGTAGGGACATCTCTGTGAACGCTCGTGGTCAGCGGAACTGCGAGCACTGTGTCGGCACGGTCATGACGGTTTCTGGCATTCATCGAGACGATGACCACCGGGCGTCTTCCTTTCTCAGGCGGATCGACGCGCAGCTGGGCAAACCATATCTCGCCGCGAAGCGGCGTCTTTGCGGGCGTGTGCGACTGGCGGGCTGCCGGCCGGAAAGCCCCGGCATCAGGCTCGAAGGCCCGGCCCCGAGGGGCGGTCACGCTCCTGTAACGCGCGCGTGAGAGACTTGGCGCATGATTTCACGGCGCTCGTTTGGTGCGGCGGCGCTGGCCGCTTCCTTTGCGCGTGGTGACACCCGGCGCATTCTGGTGCACGGACACCGCGGGGCGCGGGCGCGGCGGCCGGAGAATACGATTCCTGCGTTCAAATATGCCATTGAGCAGGGCGTCGATGTGCTCGAACTCGACGTCGCCGTCACCAAAGACAACGTCGCGGTGGTTTCGCACGATCCGCTGATCAATGCCGCGATCTGCTCCGGTCCAAAGACCGGTATTCCGATTCACACGCTGTCGCTTGCCGATCTGCACGAGTATGACTGCGGCGCCAGGCGGAATCCGAATTTTCCGACGCAGGTCCCGCAGCCCGGAACGCGCATCCCGACGCTCGATGAAGTATTCGACCTGAGCAAAGGAACGCGGGTCTGGTTCAACGTTGAGACGAAGATTTTCGCCGACAAGTCGGAGCTCACGCCCGGGCCCGAAGAGTTCACGAAAATGATTCTCGATCTGATCCGCAAACACGGGATCGAGAAGCGCGTGATCTTACAAAGCTTCGATCCGCGCACGCTGCGCGTGATGAAGAAACTGGATCCGTCAATCCCGCGCGCGGCGCTGTTTGAGACGAACCGCGACTGGCCCGAGGTGGCGAAGGAGTTCGAAGCGACACTCTACAGCCCCGAATATCATCTGGTGACGAAAGAGCGCGTGGCGCAGGCGCACGCCGCCGGTCTTCAGGTTGTGCCGTGGACGGTCGACAAACCCGAAGACTGGCAAAAGATGGCGGACACGGGCGTGGATGCGATCATCACGGACGATCCGGCATCGCTGATCGCCTGGCTGAAAGAAAAAGGGCTTCGGTGAAGCTAGCGCGGGTCGCCGTCGAGCTCGGCGCCGGAGACGGTGGCGTCACCCCAAACGGTTGAGTCGCCCCACACCGTCGAGTCGCCCCAGACGGTCGAGTTGGCCCATGGCGGGGCAGAATCGCCCCATACCGTGGAATCGCCCCAGACTGTGGAGTCGCCCCAGACTGTGGAATCGCCCCACACGGTTGAGTCACCCCACACCGTGGAATCGCCCCAGACCGTGGAGTCTCCCCATACGGTCGAGTCGCCCCAGACAGTCGAGTCACCCCACACCGTGGAACCGCTCCTGAAAACTGTGGCGCCCCAGACCGAATCGCCCCAGACTGTGGAGCCTGCCCTGCCCCAGATGGTGGAGTCGCCCCAGACAGTCGAATTGTCGTTCACTACATAGAGCTGAACTTTCCCGTTGTGGCTGAACGTCCCGACCTTGATTGCGATCGGCGAAGCAGCATTCGTATTGAACGGAATCGTGTTGGCAAAACTGCCGTTCAGAGCGGCGTCGAGATCGAGGTAACCCGCGCCAACAGTGAAGATATCAGCGACGACGTTGAACGTGTTCGGCGGCGGGATCGAGGGATCGGTAATGGTCCAGAATGTGTTCGGCGGGAACTTATCAGCCGTGATCATCAGCCGCGCCTTCACCTGATCGGGAGTGAGCAGTTGATTGCCCGGGCTGGCCAGAAGCACCGCGACGGCGCCGGAGGCGGCAGCGGCGGACATGCTGGTGCCACTCATGATGAAGTAAGTTGTGGACGGCTTGGGAGAGTTCCCGTTCTGCAGTGAGCCAAGCGGCACGATGCCATTCGGGAACGTGGTCTCGAGGTAATCGCCCGGAACCTGAATGCTGAAGATTTTGTTGCCAGGGGCAACGAGGTCCGGCTTGACGACGTGATCTCCAAAGGTGGGACCTTTGGAGCTGTAGCTCGTCATGGTGTCGTCGCCGCGCGAAGGCGTCGATTTGGTGTTCATCGCGCCGATGGTGAGAACAAGCGGATCGTTGCCGGGAACGCCGATGGTGAAATATCCGTTGGCTGCGCTGTTGCGGCCGCCATTACCCGCCGCTGTAACAACAGTGATTCCGGCAAGCCACGCCTTCTCAACTTCCTGGTCGAGCGGATCGGTCTTATAACTTTCATAGACACCGCGCCCGAGAGACAGATTGATGACCTTGATGTTGTAACGCCAGCGATTCTGGATCGCCCAGTCGATCGCCTGAATGACCTGAGCGTCGGTAGACTGGCCGTTCCTGTCCAGAACCTTGAGGTTGATCAGGTTGACGCCGGGGGCAATACCGTGGACGGTGTTCGGGTATTTCGATCCGGTCGAGTTACTTCCATCGCCGGCGATAATTCCGGCGATGTGAGTGCCGTGGCCGTAGTAGTCGCCGGCATCTTCGCCGGGAACGAAAGACTCCGAGTGAATGACGGCGGAGTTTCCGCGGCCGAACCAAAAAATTCCGCCGCCGGAGCTGGTCAGATCGGCGCTTGCGCCCTGGATACCGCTGTCAATTACAGCGACACCGATGTTCTGGCCCAATTGCGGATTGGGATTGGCGGCGGCGGCGATGGATTGGGGAGTGGTGCGAAGAGACTCGGGCAGATAATCGTAAACAGGCAGCGCGGTGCCGGTGGCGTGCAGCTTGTGATTGACCGAAACATGCGAGACGGCCGAGTTCTGCGCCAGCTTGCTCGCGGCAGATGGCTCCAGCCTGCAGAGCGCGCCGTTCGGGAGGCTGGAAACATAGGTAGCGCCGTAAGACGCCCAGTTGATCGCGGCGCTGCTCTGATTCAGAACTACGATCGCTTCAAACGGATCAGTTGCCGGAATGCCGCCGATTTCAGGCGAAACGGAGCCCGCAAATGCGACGCTTCCCAGGGCGGAAAAAGAGAACAGGAGTTTGAGTAATGTATGTGAGAAATAGGGCTTTTTCATTGGACCTTTGAAGGGTGCAAAACACCTGCAATGTTATACCACTCATAATTTCCGGCGAGCAATAGTTAAAGGAGTAAGTTGTCTTCGCTTTTCAGGTACTGTTTGGGTGACACGTTGTCACTGTTCAGCAGAAATTCTTTACGCGCATCGAGGGTAAATCGAGCAAACAGGGCGAGGCATAGTACGTCATTTTCAAACCAGGCTTTTCGACCCTGCATCAGATGATCTGAGCCTTCGTTGAAAGAATAAGCACGCCATGCGGCGGGGCATGGTTGCGGGACCCATCCCCCCGTGTTACCATTCCTTCGTACCCGGATTTGGGCTCTGTGGGAGGCGTGTGCGCCAGCTTTTGTGAGCGCCGCCGTTTGAACCAAGAGGAGATATGGCAAGGAAACCAGGCAAAAAGTATCAGGCTGCGCTCAAACAGGTTGAAGCGCACGAATACCCCCTCGATCAGGCAGTTCCTCTTCTTCAGAAGATCAAATTCGCCAGGTTCGACGAGACTGTCGAGATCCATATGCGGCTGGGCGTCGATCCCAAACATGCCGACCAGATGGTGCGCGGCACCGTTGTGCTGCCGAACGGGCTGGGCAAATCGAAAACCGTCCTTGTAATCGCCAGCGGCGACAAACTGCGAGAGGCGCAGGAAGCCGGCGCGGATTTCGTGGGCGGCGAGGACATGGTCAACAAGATTCAGTCGGAAAGCTGGACCGCGTTCGATGCGGTGATCGCAACGCCCGACATGATGCGCTCCGTGGGTAAGCTCGGCAAAGTGCTGGGCCCGCGCGGACTGATGCCGAACCCGAAGACGGGCACGGTAACCGCGGACGTGGCGAAAGCAGTGCAGGAAGTGAAAGCCGGCAAAGTGGAATTCCGCGTCGATAAGACCGGAATCATTCACGCGCCGATCGGCAAGACCAGCTTCACTTCGCTGAAGCTGGTGGAGAACGCCAACAGCCTGATCACGGCGGTGCTGAAGGCGAAGCCGTCGGTGGCAAAGGGCAAGTACGTGAAGAGCGCGACGATCTGCTCAACCATGAGTCCGGGGATTTCTCTCGATGTGGCGGAGATGGCCACCAAAGAAACCGCGGCGCACGAATAGCGGCCGGAGTCTGCAATGAAGAACAGAGACGATAAGAAAAAAGATTTCGAGCAGCTGCGCAAAGAGCTGGAAAAAGCGAAGAACGTATTCGTTACCGGGTTCGCGAAGCTGACCGTCGATCAGGATTACAACCTGCGTAAGACCATTCGCGGCGCGGGCGGCAAATATAAGGTAGTTAAGAATAACATCGCCGAGATCGCCTCCGAAGGCACGGCCTCCGAGCCGGTGCTGAAAGGTCTGAAGGGAATGAGCGCGATCTCGCTGACGGACGATCCGGTAGCGCTGGCCAAGGCGCTGACCACATACGCGAAGACGAATCCGGCGTTCACATTCAAGGCGGGCCTGGTGGAAGGGCGCGCCATCGACATCGGCGCGATCAACGATCTCGCCAACATGCCCTCGAAAGAGGAGATTTTCTCCAGGCTGCTGTTTCTGATCAATGCTCCGGCGCAGCGGCTGGTGACGGCAATGAATGCGGTGGGACGCAATCTAGCCGTGGTGGTGGATCAGGGCGTCAAAGAGAACAAGTTCAGCAGTTAAACAGTTTCAAGAGTTCAGCAGAAGAGTTTAAGGAGTTCAGAGAGAGATCATGGCGGACATCAATGCAATTGCGGATCAGATTCAGGGGCTGACGCTGCTCGAAGCTTCGCAGCTCGTGAAGATGCTCGAAGAGAAACTTGGCGTGTCGGCAGCAGCGGCAGCGCCCGTGATGGTGGCGGGTGGCGGTGGCGCAGCGGCGGCAGCGGCTCCGGCGGCGGAAGAGAAGACCGAATTTACGGTGATTCTGACTGCAGCCGGCGCGAATAAGATCAACGTCATTAAAGCGGTGCGCGAAGTCACCAGCCTCGGCCTGAAAGAAGCCAAGGATCTGGTGGATGGCGCGCCGAAGCCGGTCAAAGAAGGCGTCAGCAAGGAAGAAGCCGAAACCATCAAGAAGAAGTTCGTCGACGCAGGCGCGACTGTCGAAGTAAAGTAACTTAAAATCAGTTACTTGCGGTTCCCTGTTCAGGGATTCTGGGCGGCAGGAGGTGGATCCCTCGTGCCGCTATTGAACTTTGGTCTTGACGGGTTGACGTCTTGGATGCTATCGTCGTAAGTTGGCGTTGGTATCTACCGGAATCAAACCCGGATTGGTGACGGTGGCGCTGATATCCCGGCAGTTCAATTGCAAGCCGATCAATACCGTGGGTAGGGGCTCTGTGCGCCTGCACCCGGACGCAACACGTGTACCTGTTCCTCCCCCGGCAGTAAAGTCCAGTCGCGTACCCAACACTTCCAGCGTTTCAATTTTTGCGGGCGGCTCTCAGCTTCGCGGTTCCGAACGAGGACACTGCCAAGACGGCCGCTCATCGCTATTTGCCGCTTTTTTCCTGCCGAGATAACGGAGTCCATGCTGCGACCCGTGCCCGGCCGTATTTTGCTTGTCCGTGATTTTGTTTGGCGTTTGCAATGGAGTTCCTGAATCCTATGTCTGAAACCGGTCTGGCCCCCGAAAGAGTTGATTTTTCCAGAATCAGAACTTCGATCCCGATTCCCAATCTGATCGAAGTGCAGAAAAACTCATACGAGAAGTTTCTGCAGATGGACCTTCTGCCCAATGAGCGTGAGGACATCGGACTGCAGACGGTATTCACTTCCGTCTTCCCGATTTCCGATTTTCGCGGCGTAAGTCAGCTTGAGTTTGTCGATTACTCGATCGGCAACTGGGAGTGCAAGTGCGGCAACCTGAAAGGGCTGCATCACCTGCGTTCGACCTGCCGCAATCCCTCGTGCGGCGCCACCATCAAAACCGATCCGTTCCATGCGGGCGACATCCTCTGCCAGCATTGCGGCACGTTCAACCGCAACATCGTGACGTTCTGCAACAAGTGCGGCGACCCGGTCGGGCTGCAGCTGAAATACGACCAGGCGGAATGCGAAGAGCGCGGCATGACCTATGCGGCGCCGCTCAAAGTCACCATTCGTCTGACCGTTTACGCCAAGGATGCCGAAACGGGCCAGAAGAGCGTACGCGACATCAAGGAGCAGGAAGTCTTCTTCGGGGAAATCCCGCTGATGACGAACAATGGCACGTTCATCATCAACGGCACCGAGCGCGTGATTGTGAGCCAGCTGCACCGTTCGCCCGGCGTTTTCTTCGAACGAGTGGCCGCGCAGGGCTACTATCTCGGAAAAATTATTCCCTACCGCGGCAGCTGGGTGGAATTCGAATACGACAACAAGAACCTGCTGCATGTGCGCATCGACCGCAAGCGCAAGTTTTACGGATCGGTGTTTCTGCGCGCGCTCGGCCTTGAGACCGACGAGCAGATTCTGCGCACGTTCTACCGCATCAGCACCATCCGGATCAAAGACAAGAAGCTGCTCTGGAACACCGACGACAACCTGGTCGGACTGAAGCTGGCGCACGCCATCAACAACAAAGCGGGCGAGACCGTGGTGCCGCAGGGAAGAAAGATCACTGCCGGCCTCATGCGCGAAATTGTGAAGAATAAAATCGCGCATGTCGAAGTGGCGACGAGCGATCTGGAAGGCGCATTCGTGGCCGCTGACGCGGTGGACATGTCGACCGGCGAAGTGATGATCGACGCCAATCAGGAGCTGACGGCGACGGTCATCGGAAAACTAATGGAAGCCGGTATCGAATCGTTCGATGTGTTCTTCCCCGAGCGCGACGATGTAGGCACGGTGATCTCGACCACGCTGCGGAAGGATCCGGTCAAGACGCGCAAGGAAGCGCTGATCGAAATCTACCGCAAGCTGCGGCCGGGCGACCCGCCGACCGTGGACACGGCCACGCAGCTGTTCGACGGCATGTTCTTCGATGCGCGCAAATACGATTTCTCGCGTGTCGGACGCATGAAATTTTCGATCAAGATTTACGATGCGCCCGAATCGCCGGCCCGCAAAAAGGCGGACGGCACGAATTACGACGTGCGCATTCTGCATCCGGACGATTTCCGGGACACGATCAGCTACCTGCTGAAGCTGCGCAAAGGCATCGGCGCGGTGGACGACATTGACCACCTCGGCAACCGCCGCGTGCGCGCAGTAGGCGAGCTGCTCGAGAACCAGTTCCGCATCGGCCTCGTGCGCATGGAGCGCGCGATCAAAGAAAAGATGTCGGTTTACCAGGAAATGTCGACGGCGATGCCGCACGACCTGGTGAACGCCAAGCCGGTAATGGCGGCGATCCGCGAATTCTTCGGATCGAGCCAGCTGTCGCAGTTCATGGATCAGACCAATCCGCTGTCGGAGATCACGCACAAGCGCCGTCTCTCGGCCCTCGGACCAGGCGGTCTGTCACGCGAACGCGCCGGATTCGAAGTACGCGACGTGCATCCGACGCATTACGGCCGCATCTGCCCGATCGAAACGCCGGAAGGCCCGAACATCGGTCTGATTTCGTCGCTGTCGTGCTTTGCGCGCATTAACGACTACGGTTTCATCGAGAGCCCGTACAAGAAAGTCATCAACGGCTCGGTGATCGATCAGGTGCGGATTCTGAATCCGGGCGACACGCCGTTCAAAGTCGGGGACGTGATCGAAGTCGACGGGCTGGAGAAAGCCAACAAGGCGATTTCCGGCAACAAACAGAAGGCCGAATATGTCGCGCACTGCGACTATCTGTCGGCGTGGGAAGAAGACAAGTACATCATCGCCCAGGCGAACGTGGAGCTGGATCCCAACGGCCGTATCGTGCCGGAGCTGGCGAACGCGCGCCAGGCCGGCAACTTCGTGCTGAAGGGCCGCGACGACATCCAGTACATGGACGTCAGCCCGAAACAGCTTGTGTCCGTGGCTGCCAGCCTGATTCCCTTCCTCGAAAACGACGACGCCAACCGCGCGCTCATGGGATCGAACATGCAGCGGCAGGCGGTTCCGCTGCTGCGCGGCGATGCGCCTTACGTCGGCACCGGCATGGAGTACGTCACGGCGCGCGACTCGGGTGCGGTGATTCTCTGCAAACGCGCCGGCATTGTGGATTCGGTGGATTCCGAACGCATCATTGTGCGCGTGGAGGGCACGGCGCATGAGGGGCAGATGTCGCGCGAAGTCGGCGCCGACATTTACCAGATGACGAAGTTCAAGCGGTCGAACCAGAACACCTGCATCAACCAGAAGCCGATCGTGCATCAGGGACAGCGCGTGATCAAGAATCAGGTGCTGGCCGACGGACCGTGCACCGATATGGGCGAGCTGGCGCTGGGACGGAACGTGCTGGTTTCGTTCATGCCGTGGCGCGGCTACAACTTCGAAGACGCCATCCTGGTGAGCGAGAAACTCGTGCGCGAGGATTACTACACTTCGATCCACATCGAAGAATTCGAGATCGAAGCGCGCGACACCAAGCTGGGTCCGGAAGAAATCACGCGCGACATTCCGAACATCGCCGATTCGTTCCTGCGCAACCTGGACGAATCGGGCGTGATCCGCATCGGCGCGACGGTCAAACCAGGCGACATTCTGGTGGGCAAAGTGACGCCGAAAGGCGAAACGCAGCTGACGCCGGAAGAAAAACTGCTGCGCGCGATCTTCGGCGAGAAGGCAGGCGACGTGAAGGACGCATCGCTCTACTGCCCGCCGGGCATCGAAGGCACGGTGGTCGACTGCAAGATTTTCTCGCGCAAAGGACAGGACAAAGACGAGCGGTCGCGGCGCATTGAAGAAGCGCAGATCGCGCGGCTGCAGCGCAACCTCTCGGACGAAATCCGGATTCTGACGGACGAGCGGGCCAAGCGTCTCGCCATGCTGCTGGAAGGCAAGGAAGTGCTGGCCGATCTGCATGACGAGAAAACCAACAAGAAACTCTTCGCCAAGGGCGCGATCCTCGATCGCGAATCGATCGAAAAGACGCGGTCGCGCGATCTGAAGCGGGTGCGCTTCAACAATAAAGACGCGCGCATCAACGAGCAGATCGACGAAATCGAAGAGATGACTTCGCGCCAGATCGCGGTGCTCGAAAAGATCACCGACGAAAAGACGGCGAAGCTGCGCAAAGGCGATGAACTGCCGCCGGGCGTCATCAAACTCGTCAAGGTTTACATCGCGATGAAGCGCAAGCTTTCGGTCGGCGACAAAATGGCCGGCCGTCACGGAAACAAGGGCGTCATCGCGCGCATTCTTCCCGAAGAAGACATGCCGTATCTGCCGGACGGAACGCCGGTGGAGATCGTGCTCAATCCGCTGGGCGTGCCAAGCCGTATGAACGTGGGGCAGATTCTGGAAACCCACCTCGGCTGGGCCGCGAAAGCGCTGGGCGTGCAGTTCGCGACGCCGGTGTTTGACGGCGCTACGGAAAAGGGCATCAAAGAAGCGCTGGCGAAAGCCGGGCTGCCTTCTTCAGGCAAGACCAAACTCCACGACGGGATGACCGGCCAGGAATTCGAGCAGCCGGTGACCGTGGGTTATATCTACATGCTGAAGCTTTCGCACCTGGTCGACGACAAGATTCACGCGCGCTCGATCGGGCCGTATTCGCTGATCACACAGCAGCCGCTGGGCGGCAAGGCGCAGTTCGGCGGACAGCGCTTCGGCGAAATGGAAGTCTGGGCGCTGGAAGCATACGGCGCGGCTTACATTCTGCAGGAACTGCTGACGGCGAAGTCGGACGACGTGTACGGACGCGCGAAGATCTACGAGGCCATCGTGAAGGGCGAGGCCGCGATCGAGCCAGGCGTGCCGGAATCGTTCAACGTGCTGATTCGGGAACTGCAGTCGCTGTGTCTGGATGTCGAGTTGATGAAGAAGTTCCGCGAGCAGACTGAAGATACGGCGCTGGCGGCAGATTAATGACAACAAGCGGTCAGCTTTCAGCAGTCAGCCGTCAGCTCCAGGCGGCGCTGCTGAAAGCTGATGGCTGAGAGCTGATAGCTGGGGGCTTAAAAAAAATTATGCGATCCTCTCCATACGATCGGACAAATATCACCGCGGATTTCGATTCCATCCGGATTTCTCTGGCTTCACCGGAGAAGATCCGAAGCTGGAGTCACGGCGAGGTTACTAAACCCGAGACCATCAATTACCGCACGTTCAAGCCGGAACGCGACGGCCTGTTCTGCGCGCGCATCTTCGGTCCGGTGACGGACTGGGAATGCCTCTGCGGGAAATATAAGAGGATGAAGCACCGCGGCGTGATCTGCGACAAGTGCGGCGTCGAAGTCACGCTGGCGCGCGTGCGCCGCGAACGGCTGGGACATATCGAACTGGCCAGCCCCTGCTCGCACGTGTGGTTCTTCAAGGGACTGCCCTCGCGCATCGGACATCTGCTCGACATCACGCTGCGTGAACTCGAGCGCGTGCTGTATTTCGAAGCGTATGTCATCGTCGATCCCGGCGGCGTGGCCGATCTCTCGCAGGGCGAAGTGATTTCCGACGAGCGCAAGCGGCAGCTCGAACAGGATCCCGAGACGGCCGGCAAATTCGTCGCCATGATGGGCGCCGAAGGCATCAAAGAGCTGCTGAAGAAGGTCGATGTCGAATATCTGAGCGAAGACATTCGCGAAAAGATGAAGACCGAGACGTCGCAGCAGAAGAAGCTGAAGTACGCCAAGCGGCTGCGCGTGGTGGAAAGCTTCCGCAAGTCGGGCAACAAGCCGGAGTGGATGATTCTCGACGTGCTGCCGGTGATTCCGCCGGAACTGCGTCCGCTGGTGCCGCTGGATGGCGGCCGGTTCGCGACTTCCGATCTCAACGATCTGTATCGCCGCGTTATCAACCGCAACAACCGCCTCAAGAAGCTGATGGAACTGCATGCGCCGGACGTGATCGTTCGCAACGAAAAACGCATGCTGCAGGAAGCCGTGGATGCGCTGTTCGACAACGGACGGCGCGGACGCGTGCTGCGCGGCGCGAATAATCGTCCGCTCAAATCGCTCTCCGACACGCTCAAAGGCAAGCAGGGCCGGTTCCGTCAGAACCTGCTCGGCAAGCGCGTCGACTATTCGGGCCGTTCCGTTATCGTCGTCGGCCCCGAGCTGAAACTGCACCAGTGCGGTCTGCCGAAGAAGATGGCGCTCGAACTGTTCAAGCCGTTCATCTACCATCGGCTCGAACAGCGCGGACACTGCACCACGATCAAGCAGGCGAAGGAACTCGTCGAGCAGCAGGATCCGGTGGTGTGGGACATCCTCGAAGAAGTCATCAAAGATCATCCGATTCTGCTGAACCGCGCTCCCACGCTGCACCGCCTCGGCATTCAGGCTTTTGAGCCCGTGCTGGTGGAAGGTAAAGCGCTCAAGATTCATCCGCTGGTCTGCACTGCGTTCAACGCGGACTTCGACGGCGATCAGATGGCGGTGCACATTCCGCTGTCGCCCGAAGCGCAGATCGAAGCCGCGACGCTGATGCTCTCGGCGAACAATATTCTTTCGCCGGCGCACGGCGGCCCGATCACGGTCCCCACGCAGGACATGGTGCTCGGCTGCTACTACCTGACGAAAACGCGTCCGGGAGCGAAGGGTGAAGGCCGTACGTTCGCCTCCACCGATGACGTTCTGATTGCGCTCGAAATGGGCGAAGTCGAAACGCTGACGCCGATCAAACTGCGCTACACCGGCAGGGTGATCGATCTCAACAAGGCGTTCGACAACCAGAACATCATGCATACCGAGCCGATCGAGTTCGTGAAGCAGTACATGGACACGACCGTCGGCCGGGTGATCTTCAACGATCACCTTCCCGAAGAGATGCCGTTCATCAACGGGCTTCTGAAGAAGAAGGGGCTCGGCCAGCTGGTGCAGTACTGCTACCTGAAGTTCGGGCTGCAGATCACGGTTGGCATGCTGGATGAGGTCAAGAATCTCGGCTTCCTCTATGCGACGCGCGCCGGCATTTCGATCGGCGTCGACGACATGGTGGTGCCGGGCGAGAAGGCCGATCTGGTGCGGAACGCTGAAAAAGACGTGGTGGCGGTGGAGAACCAGTATCAGGAAGGCGCCATCACCCACGGCGAACGCTACAACAAGATCATCGAAATCTGGAGCCGCGTTACGGAAAAGGTTTCCGATGAAATGTTCCAGGCGATGGAAGAGGACGACCGCACGGGCCGCTACCTCAATCCGATTTACATCATGGCCGATTCCGGCGCGCGCGGTTCGAAACAGCAGATCCGCCAGCTCTCCGGTATGCGCGGCCTGATGGCGAAGCCCTCCGGTGAAATCATCGAAACGCCGATCACGGCGAACTTCCGCGAAGGCCTCAACGTGCTGCAATACTTCATCTCGACGCACGGCGCCCGCAAAGGGCTGGCGGACACGGCGCTCAAGACGGCCGACTCCGGTTACCTGACGCGGCGTCTGGTCGATGTGGCGCAGGACGTCATCATCAGCGAACAGGACTGCGGAACGACCGAAGGCATCGTGGTCGAATCGATCATCGAGTCGGGCGAAATCATCGAAGCGCTGCGCGACCGCATCGTGGGCCGCGTGGCTCTGGAAGATCAGCGCGATTACGAAGGCAACGTGATCGTGGCGGTTAATCAGGAGATCACCGAGGACCTGGCGGCGGCGATTCAGGCGGCCGGCATCGAGCGCGTCAAAATCCGTTCGGTGCTGACCTGCGAATCGAAGCGCGGCGTCTGCGTGATGTGCTACGGACGCAACCTCGCCACCGGACGTCTGGTGGAACGCGGCGAAGCAGTGGGCGTGATCGCGGCGCAGTCGATCGGCGAACCGGGCACGCAGCTGACGATGCGTACATTCCATATCGGCGGCACGGCGACCCGAGTCAGCGAACAGTCCAAGCAGGATTCCAAGTCGGACGGTTTCGCGAAGTACCTCAACATCCAGCATGTGAAGAACGAGAAGGGTCAGATCATTGCGATGAACCGCAACGGCATTCTGGCCATCGTCGACGACAAGCAGCGTGAAAAGGAACGCTACCCGGTTGTGTACGGCGCGCACATCACGATTGCCGACGGCGATCCGGTGAAAGCCAACCAGGTGCTGCTCGAATGGGACCCGTATACGTTCTCGATCCTCACCGAGCTCACCGGCACGGTGCATTTCAAGGATCTGCAGGAGGGCATCACGCTCGCCGAGCAGGTGGACGAAGTGACTGGCATGTCGCAGCTCGTCGTCACGGATTCGCCGGATGAAAAGCGGCAGCCGATGGTGCAGGTGAAGGGCCAGGGAGGCTCGCGCAAGTACCTGATGCCGACGCATGCCCACCTGATGGTGCAGGACGGCGAAGAGGTGCATGCGGGCGACGTCATTGCGAAGATCCCGCGCGAGACGACGAAGACCAAAGACATCACGGGCGGTCTGCCGCGCGTGGTCGAACTGTTCGAAGCGCGCAAGCCGCGCGAGAGCGCGATCATGGCGGAAATCGCCGGCGTGGTGAAATACGGCGAGCTGTCGAAGGGCCAGCGCAAGATTTACATCGCGGGCGACGACGGCGAAGAGCGCGAGTATTCGCTGCCGCGCGGCGTGCACATCAACGTGCAGGAAGGCGAGCGCGTGGCGGCGGGCGATCCGCTGATGGACGGGCCGCGCAATCCGCACGACATTCTGGACGTGCGCGGCGAGAAGGCTCTGCAGAAGTACCTCGTCGACGAAATTCAGGAAGTTTACCGGCTGCAGGGCGTCAATATCAACGACAAACATCTGGAAGTTATCTCGCGCCAGATGATGCGCTGGGTGCGGGTGGAAGATATCGGCGACACCGAGTTCCTGCCGGAAGAAGTGGTCGACAAATTCAAATTCCGCGAAGAGAATCAGCGAACGGAAGAAGCGGGCGGGCGTCCGGCGCAGGGCAAGGCTGTGCTGCTGGGCATCACGAAGGCGTCGCTTTCGACCGACTCGTTCATCTCAGCGGCGAGCTTCCAGGAGACCACGCGCGTACTCACCGAAGCCGCCATCAACGGCAAGGTGGATTACCTGCGCGGCCTGAAGGAGAACGTGATCATGGGCCGCCTCGTTCCGGCGGGCACGGGTATGGAGTTCTACCGCCAGACCCGCATCGCGGGCGAGGACATTGTGGAAGAGCCGATCCCCGAGCCAACGCTCGATGCGCTGGCCGGTTACGAAGACGAAGCCAGGCTGCAGTATACCGGCGGGCTGAGCGAAGACCTCGGGCCGGAGGAGACGCTGGCCGAGTAAGTCCAACTTTGTTTTTATAGCAACACTTTTTTTGCGACTTCTCCGCCGCAGGCAGTCCGGGCATTAGGACCTTTCCTGGTGGTCTCATCCGGTTCCTTGCCATAATGGCATTGGCGGCTTGTAATTATGACGCTTCGAATCACCGAAGAGATCGGAGAGTTCCTCCCACAACCGGTCGACGCTGCCGCGGCCGAGCTGATCGTGCTCGAGCTTTATCGCCAGCACCGCATTTCAGAGGGCAAAGCCGCCGAGCTCCTTCAGGAAGACCGCGAAGATTTTATTCGCCGCGCTGCCGCTGTTGGAATCCCTTATTTCGATCTCACTCCCGACGAGTTGAAGGAAGAGATCGAGTCGACAACGTTTCTAAATTCGTAACGCTCCGCGCTGGCCCCACAAAGCGGATCAACTGAGTGGCGGCTTCCGGGTGTGCCAGCTCGTCGCTTGTTCGAAGGCGTGGGCGAGGGCGAGGACCGTTCCTTCGGCCCAGGGAGCGGCGCCGATCTGGAGGCCGATCGGGAGATTGTCGCTGGTGAAGCCGCAGGGGATCGAGATCATCGGGATACCGTAGGCGTCGAACGGCGATGTGTTGCGGGCGCTCACGTTGCGCGTGAGGCCGGTTTCGATTTCGAAGGGCGGGTCGGCCATCGTGGGAAGAACAAGCACGTCGACGCTATTGAACGTGCCTATGATGTCGCGGCGGACCTGGGCGAGGTCGCGCAGCGCCTTCGCGTAGACCGCGGGTTTGACATTGGCGCCGCCCTGGATGGCGCGGCGGACGGGAGCATCGTAGAGCTCGGGCGTTTTGTCGATCCATTGCTGGTGCCAGGTGTAGGCTTCCACACTGATGATCGGGCCGGCGTTCGGCGGTGCGGGAAGCGTGACGTCCAGCGTGGTGGCCGTCAGTTTTTGGAGGACAGCAAGCGCGGCATCCATGGCCTTCGCGACGTCGGGATTGAGGTTGTCGAAAAACGGCTTGCGCGGGATGCCGACACGAAGCTTCGCGGTCGGGGTGCGCAGGGCGCGCACGTAATCGGGAACGGGCACGTTCACGGTGGTCGTGTCCTGCGGATCGTAACCGGCCAGGAGGTTCATCATGATCGCGGTGTCTTCTACCGACTTGCACATGGGGCCGGGGCGATCGAGTTCCCACGACAGCGGAATGATGCCGCGAATGCTGATGCGGCCGAAGGTCGGCATGAGACCCACGATGCTGCAGTAGCTGGCGGGAATGCGAACCGAGCCGGCGGTGTCGGTGCCGATGGAGGCGAAACACATGTCGGCGGAAACTGCGGCGCCGGGTCCGCCGGATGAACCGCCGGGAGTGAGCTTCGGATTCCAGGGATTGTGGACCGGTCCGAACCACGTGACGGCCGACGTGCCGCCGTAGGCGAATTCGTGGAGATTGAGTTTGCCGAGCATCACAGCGCCCGCGGCTTTGAGGCGGCGCGCGACTTCGGCGTCTTCGGCGGGGATGCGGTCTTTGAAGAGCTCGCTGGCGCCTGTGGTGCGGATGCCGGCGGTGTCGATGTTGTCTTTGAGGGCGATGGGGACGCCGTGGAACGGACCGCGCCATTTGCCGGCGCGGATTTCCCCGTCAGCGGTGCGGGCGTCGGCGAGTGCGCGGTCGCCGGTGATGGTGATAAAGGCATTGAGCACCGGCTGCATTTTGTCGATGCGGGCGAGGCACGCGCGTGTGAGTTCGACGGAAGTCACGGCTTTGCGGCGCAGGCGATCGGCGGCCTGTGCGACGGTGAGAGAGGTGAGGTCGGCGGTGTCGGCGAGCGCTCGGGATGCGGCGGCGCTGATGGATGTCGCGAGGCCGGTTGCGAGAAATGCTCTGCGATGCATGAACGGGGATACGATATCACCAATGAGCACGAAGATCGCGTTCGGTTTGTTTGCGTGTGCGGCGGCGTTCGGGCAGCTGCCGATTCCGGTGAATGGGTCGGGTCCGCCTCAGGCCGGCGTCGGGCGTGGAGGACGCGGCGGTCCGGTGGCTTCGGCAGCTGCGGTGAAGCAGATGGCCGCGCCGATTCCGTCCGCGACTGAAGTCACGGGTCCGGGCGAATTCTTCGAGACATTCATGGACGATCACGACGACGTCCGCAATGTCAACATTCCGGCGAAGGACATTTACGCGAAGTTCGGGTATGAGGCGCGGGAGTATTTCGTTTCCGGGACGACGCAGGGCGGGGCGGCATATAAAACGCGCATCGTGATCCGCAGGCCGAAGGACAACGCGAAATTCAACGGGCTGATTCTGGCGGAGTCGATGCATCCGAGCGGGAATCCATGGGTGTTTCACTTCACGCAGACGTATGCGATGACAAGCGGCGTGATTGGCCTCGAGATTCTGACGTCGACTCCGGCGGGACTGGCGCAGGCGAACGAAGCGCGGTACAAAGAGCTCGTCGTGCCGAATGGCGCGGCGAACGACATCATCGCGCAGGTCGGGGCGCTGATCAAGTCGGATCACAATGACAATCCGCTGAGCGGGCTTGGGGTGCGGAAGATGATTCTGGCGGGATCGTCGGCGTCGGCGGCGGTGGCGACGAATTATCTGACCAACGCGCATATGGCGATGCGGCTGGCGGGAATGAAACCGATCTACGACGGATTCATGCCGACCAGCGCGAATGGGCAGATTCCGCCGCTCGATGTGCCGACAATTCTGGTGCCGACGATGCGGGAAACTTATGCGGGCCGCGGCACGACGCAGCCGGACAACGACAAGCTGCGGGTGTATGAGTTCGCGGGGATGGCGCATATCGATTCGCGCGTGGCGGGCGGGTATTATCCCGATCCGTGCAAGTATCCGATCAGCCGTTATCCGATGGGCGCGGAGATGGCGGTGGCGCTGGACAAGCTGTTCATGTGGGTGGATAAGGGAGTTGCCCCGCCGCACGCGGACCGGTTCTATGTCGATTTCAATCCGGACAACAAACCGCAGCTTGATCGTGAGAAGGGATCGCTGCTGGCGCTGGATGAATACGGGAATGTGCGGGGCGGGATTCGGAACACCTACGTCGATGTGCCGGTGAAGAGTTATCACGCGCCGAACGAAGGTGCGGAGCCGCGGATTGCGAATCCGAATCACTTCATACTGGCGCGGCGGATCAACGGGCAGGATCCGGATGCCCAGTTGTGCGGGCTGGGGAATTTTGAGACCGCGCTCTCAAAGGAGCAGCTCCGGAAGCTTTATAAGAGCCCGAAGGATTACTACAACAAGGTCGCGCGGCGGTATGACGATCTGGTGAAGGCAGGCTGGGCGCTGCCGGTTTATCGGGATATGGTGCTGGCTGAGGCGGCGCGAGTCGCGTTCTGAAAGGGCGCGGAATGTGCGAAACGCTCCGATTGCAGTGGACTCTGAATTGCCGGACTGACCAGCGAGGTGGTGAAACGATGCCGTGGTTTTATATCGCGGTCGCGCTGGTGCTGTCCGCATTCGCCTGGTGGCTGGCTAATACGAGAGCGGCGTTTCCGCAGGAAATCCGCAAAGTTGTAAACATTGTCGCGGTGCTGATCTGGATCGGTATCCTGCTTTGGCTGATCAATATGTTCGTTCCGATGGCGCCGGTGATCAAGGCGATTCTCAACATTGTTGTTGTGGTGGCGACGTGCGTCTTCATACTGAAGGCTGTGGGGCTGTGGGGTAACGTCGTTGAGCTCTGGGATTCCGCAGTGCACAGAACCCGGCACGCGATGGATGAAAGCGCACGGAAAGATCCGAGCGATCAGAGCCTCAAAGCCTGAGCGAAAGATCTCGCTGTTTGCCGACTCGCGGGCGTGTACCATTTAAACCTGCATGGACCGCTCGAATGGATATGAAGGCGTGGCTGCGGAGTTCCTCGCAGGCCGGGGCGGTCCGCATTCGGCGGGAGTGGGAACTAAGGCCGTGCGGAAGTGGGCGCGAGCATTGCCGCGCGGCGCTGCGGTGCTCGATCTGGGCTGCGGGTCGGGGTTGCCGATCACCGCGGTTCTGATTGAAGAAGGCCTGAATATTTACGGCGTGGACGCCGCGCCCTCGTTTGTGGAAGCTTTTCGGCGCAACTTCCCGGGCGTTCCGGTAGCATGCGAAGCGGTCGAGGATTCGACGTTCTTTGGCCTGCAGTTCGATGGCGTGCTGGCATGGGGCCTTATTTTTCTCCTCTCGCCGGCGGAGCAGCGGCGTCTAATCGAGCGTGTCGCTCGAATTCTGAAGCCGGGCGGCCGATTGCTCATGACCTCAGCCGCTGAGGCGCTGGCGTGGAATGACGCAATGACGGGCGTCGAGTCGCGTTCTCTCGGGGCAGACGAGTACCGCAAATTGCTTCGATCCCATGGCATGAGGGTCGATTCGGAATTCGAAGACGAAGGGCAAAACCATTATTTCGATGCGGTTAAGGGCGATCCGGCAAAGGCGCTCTGAGTTTGGCGGTCAGTATGCCTTTGCCTCGGTGTGAATTTTCGATTGACTAATTATGCATTTAAAATGCATAATTTAAGCATGACGGCAAGAACGCTGCTGCTCGGCGGCGCCAGTCTGCTTCTGGCTTCCGGTATCTCATTGGTTTTAGGGCAGATGGATGAGCACCGCTGGGTGCCGATCGACGATCCGTCGATTCAGTATGGCGACCTTCCGGTGGACGACCCGGTGGCGCGTCTGGAAAAGCGCCTCGAAAGCGGGAAGGCGAAACTCGAATACGCCGACGACGGCACGGGTTATCTGAAGTCGCTGCTGAAGAATCTTGACCTGAACATCGATTCGCAGGTGCTGGTTTTTTCGAAAACGAGTTTCCAGCAGCCGAAGATCGCGCCGTGGTCGCCGCGCGCGCTGTATTTCAATGACAACGTGGCGGTGGGGTCGGTGCAGCATGGAGACGTGTTCGAAATCGCGGCGCTCGATCCGAAGCAGGGCGTCACCTTCTATACGCTCGATGTGAAGGAAGTGGCGAAACCGGAGTTCGACCGGCGCACGGATTGTCTGCAGTGCCATCAGGGAACGACGACGATCGGGATCCCGGGCATCATGGTGACTTCGGTATATCCGTCGGGTGACGGGACGCCGGCATTTCGCGGCGCAGCGATGACGACCGACGACCGCACGCAGTTCAGCGATCGCTGGGGCGGTTGGTACGTCACCGGCACGACGGGCTCGGAACGGCACATGGGCAATGCAGTGGCGCACGATTCCACCCATCCAAGAATGCTGGAGACGGAGAACACGCAGAACCTGACCAGCCTCGGGCGGCGATTCGACTCGTCCAATTATCTGGCGAAGACAAGCGACATCGTGGCGCTGATGACGCTGGAGCACCAGACGCGGATGACCAATCTGATGATCCGCAGCGCGTGGGACGCGCGGGTGGAACTGGCCAAAGGCAAAGGCCAACTCGATGCGGAGGGCCGCGAGCGCATCGACGGCGACGTGCAGACGATGGTCACCTATATGTTGTTCGCGGACGAGGCGAAGATTTACGAGCCGATTCAGGGCGTTTCGACATTCACCGAGACCTTTCCGCAGCGCGGTCCCAAGGACCATCTGGGGCGTTCGCTGCGCGATTTCGATCTCAAGGCGCGGATGTTCAAATATCCGCTGAGCTACATGATCTACACCGAGACGTTCGACGCCATGCCGGATGTGGTACGCGATCGCGTGTACCGCCGGCTCTATGACGTGCTGACCGGCAAAGATCAGAGCAAGACATTCGCGGGGCTCTCGGCGGCGGACCGGCGCGCGATTCTGGAAATCGTGCTGGACACCCGGAAGGGGCTGCCGGACTACTGGAAGGCGGTAAACCTGAAGGCGGAGAGCGGCAGTTGAATCTGACGCTGCATAGCGACTATTCGCTGCGCATCCTTCTATATCTGGCCGAGCATACGGACCGGCCGGTCGCGACGCGCGAAATCAGCGAGGCGTACGGGGTGTCGCGGAATCATCTGGTGCGCGTGGTGGAGACGCTGCAACTGCATGGATTCGTGAAGGCGTCGGCGGGACGCAGCGGCGGCGTGATGCTGGGGCGTGATCCGGAGAGCATCAACGTCGGTGAAGTCGTGCGCAGGACGGAACCGAATTTCCGCATTGTGGAGTGCTTCGATCCCGTGGCGAATACGTGCCGGATTCTGCCGGCGTGTTCGCTGCGGGGTGTGCTGGAGCAGGCATTGGAGGCGTTTTTCAAAGTGCTGGACCGGTATTCGCTCGCTGATCTTGTGCGCATGAAGGGCGCGCAGAGGATATCGGATTTTCTGCCGGTGCAGGCGCTGGGTTCGCGACTGCCGGCCTAAAGTTTCCGCCGGCTTCGACCGATCATTTCCCCGGAGAGCATACGGATGCGAACAACACGGGGATTAGTGTGTCCGGTTTGGCTGGTCCTGGTTGTCCTTTTGAGCCTGCTGAATGCGGGCGCGGCGGTGGCAGACAGCTTTACCGATATCGACACCGTGTTTGGCTACGGCATGACCTATGTGCCTCCGGCCGACCTCACGGGATGGTTCTTCGATTCCGGAGCGCCGGCCCTGCCGGTGCAAACCGATCCGGCGCAAATCTGGACTTCGGCGGCCAACATCGCGACCCTCAAGGCCTGGTTGAGCATCGTGGCCGATCTGGGCGATGACTCCGGCAGTGCGGCAGTTGATGCGGCCGGGTGGAACGTGGTGCTTCCGGCCGAGATTCTTCAGGATCTGATGGCGCAGCAGGCGCAGGAAACGGATGGCGTACCGGAGGCGTCAGCCGCCGCGCTTCTCATGGGGGGTCTGGGGCTGTTGGCCGGATACGGAGCCACACGGCGCATTCGGGGTGGGCTTCCATGAGGGCGTTACCTTGAAAGCATGTCTCGTTATGAAGGTTTGACCGATCCCGAGGTTGTCGGCTACATCCTGAAGAACAGCGTTCGCGAGCCGGAGATATTGGCGCGTTTGCGGGAGGAGACTGCGGCGCATCCGGAATCCCGCTTCCAGATTCCGCCGGAGCAGGGGCAATTGTTCCAGCTGCTGATCCGGCTGGGCGGCGCGCGGCGCGTCATCGAGATCGGGGTTTTCACGGGATACAGTTCCCTTGCAATGGCGCTGGCGCTGCCTCCCGACGGACGCATCGTCGCCTGCGACATCAGCGAGGAATACACACGCACGGCGCGGCGCTACTGGAGTGAAGCAGGTGTCGCGGGCAAAATCGACCTGCGAATTGCTCCGGCGAAACAGACGCTCGATGCCATGATCGCCGCCGGGGAGAGCGGAAGCTACGACTTCGTGTTTATCGACGCGGATAAGACAGGCTATCCCGGATACTACGAACAATCTCTGAAGCTGATCCGGCCCGGCGGGGTGATTGCGCTGGACAATATGCTCAGCCGGGGAAGGGTGTTCGCAGACAATCCGCAGGATGCTGACGGGGCCGCGCTGCGCAGGATGAGCGAGTTTATCCACGGCGATGAGCGCGTCGACGCGCTTCTGCTGCCGATGGGTGACGGGATTACTTTGGTGGTGAAACGGTAGTGCAGAGTTCCGCGCCCGGGCAGTCGTCCGGCGCCGTTGTTCAGCGGCTCTGAGAGAATAGTCCGCATGACTTTCCCCGGATCTCTCCTCAGGACGAGCCTCATGGCGGGGCTGGTTTGTCTGGCGGCTCAGGCAGGTTTCGCGCAGCAGAGCCCGGTGCATGTGATCGCATCGAACGGAATGAAAGCCGTCGTCGAGGAGTTGCAGCCGCGAATCGAACGCGCCATCGGCCATCCGCTGGCGATCGATTACGGATCGACTACCGGTCTGACGGAGAAGATCGACAGTGGCGCCCGATTTGATGTCGCAATTCTCACCGCGGAAGGTGTCGATGCCCTGGTGCAGAAGGGCAAAGTCGCGCCGAGTACGCGCGCCGATTTCGCGCGCTGCGGGGTGGGGCTGGCGGTAAAGTCGGGAATGCCGAAACCCGATATCTCGACCCCGGCGGCCCTGAAGAAAACTCTGGAGTCGGCGCCTTCGATCACATATGCGGGTGACGGCGCGAGCCGTCCTGCTATCGACAAAATGCTTGAGCGGCTGAGCCTGGCGGAAAAGGCGAAATCGAAAATCGTACTCACGAAAGGCTCCGGTCCGGCGATGGCGAGCGTGGCCGCCGGCAAGGTCGCTGTGGTGATGACGCTGATCAGCGAACTTCTTCCGGTGAAAGGAATCGATGTCGTGGGTCCGCTGCCGGGCGATTTGCAGAATTATGTTCGTTTCGGCGCCGGCGTTGGCGCGCAGGCGACCCAACCCGCCGCGGCGAAAGCGCTCATTGCATTTCTGAAAAGTTCCGAGGCCGCTCCCGTCTACAACAGTAAGGGCATGGAGCGCGTACCGCAGTAGTAGCATTCACCTCGTTAAGATCGCAGGTTTTCAATCAGTTAATCGAACCCGACCCGACTGAGGATACCAGGCACAGGTTTGCTTTTGGCAACTTGTACCGGCAGTACGCCTCCGACAAATAATTACATTTGACCGGTGCTGCCAAAACCAGAGCCGGATTCGGTGCGGGATTCGCGTTGCTGCTCGGTGTGTGTGTCGCCGCCGTGCTGCAGACGGTGCAATGGGAAGCCAGCACGCAGGTGGTGGCGCGCACCAATCAGGTGATCGAGCGGCTGGAAGAGCTGTCACTTTTCTCGACAGAAGCGGAGGAGGCGGCGCGCCGCTACGCCGCCAAACCCACCCAAACCGATCTGGCCCGGTGCCGTGAAGCGCTCCGCCAGGCGGTCCAGCGCGAGGGCGAACTCGAGAACCTTGTGGCCGGCAGCCTGGCGCAAAAGAACAGTATCGAAGCCGTGCGCCGCCTGATCCGCGAACAGGCTGCAACGATGCTCAACAGTCTGCCCTCCCCCGGAGCTTCCGGAGCGGCGGCTGCGGCGAATCTTCAGAACGTCGAGCAGGCCCTGGCGCGTCTGGACGAAGCCAATCTCATTGCCGATCTGCGCGCCGCGATCGTCGAGATGCAGGCGGAAGAGCACCGCGTTCTGCGCAACCGCACGGCATGGCAGAAGCGGACGGTGGAAGTGAGCCGGATTCTGTTCGTTGTGGCGTCCGGATTTTCGCTCATACTGATCGTGATCGCCGGCTGGAAAATCAGCACAGAACAAAAGCGGCTAAGCGACACGCAGAACACTCTGACGGCCAGAGAGGAGCAGTATCGCCGGGTAGTCGAACTGGCGGGCGACTTCATCTGCCGTACGGACGCGCAGGGCCGCTTTACGTTCTGCAATCAGGCGGCGCTGGCTTCCATGCATTTCAGCCAAACGGAAGTGAACGGGCGTTCCTGGCTGAAATTCGTGCGGCAGGACAAAAGACGCGCGGCCGAGCGTTTCTACGCCCGCCAGTTCGGAAGAAAACTGAAGAGCACTTATTACGAGCTGCCTCTGATCGACGGGCACGGACGCGAACGGTGGGTGGCGCAGAATGTGCAGCTGGTGATCGAGAATGGCGAGATCGCCGGGTTCCAGGCGATCGCCCGCGAGATCACGGAGCGCAGGCGGGCCGAAACGGAGCTGCTGAAGAGCCGTCATCTTGTGGAGCGGATCGCAGCCACCACGCCGGGCATTCTCTACGTTTACGACCTGGTGGAGAAACGCAACGTGTACAGCAATCGGGAAGTAGTTTCGGTTCTGGGCTACAAGCCGGAAGACATCCTGAAAATGGTTACATCGAAAGAAGGCTTTTATCATCCCGACGATCAGGCCATGATCGAGGCGCATCACGAATCGCTGCGGAACGCGCGGGACGGGGAGATCAAGCGTCTCGAATACCGGGCACGGCACGCCGACGGCCACTGGGTGTGGCTATCCGGCCAGGAGACCGCATTCGAGCGCGGACCCGACGGCCTGGTGAAACAGATTGTCGGCATTTCGCAGGATGTCACAGCGCGCAAGGCGGTCCAGGACAAACTCGCGTATCAGGCGAATTTCGATGCGCTGACCGGCCTGTCGAACCGGCATCATTTCTGGACGGGGCTGCAGTCGCTGCTGCGGCGAGCGAGCCTCGACAATTTCGGTACGTCGCTGTGTCTTTTCGACGTGGATCTTTTCAAGGAGATAAACGACCGGTACGGGCACGCGGCGGGAGACGAGGTTCTGGAAGCGATCGGCAACATCGTGCGGGCAGAACTGCGCGCGAGCGATATGGCAGGGCGGCTGGGCGGCGACGAATTCTGCTTTGCGCTTCCGCGGACCGATGCCGATGAGTGCGCGCGCGTCGCGGAGCGAATCCGCGACAGGGTTTCGACGCTGGCGTTCGGGATGAGCTCGGGTTCACCGTTTTCAGTGACGGCGACTTTCGGCGTCGCTGAGTCCGAGCCGAACGTGAATGCCAAAGAGCTCATGGAGGCAGCCGACCGCGCGCTCTATCAAGCGAAGTCGGCGGGGCGGAATCGCGTCAATGTTTGTTAAAGGTTCTCAGTCCGATGTGTTCAGTCGGATTTCCAGTGGCGCAGCGGGGCTGAAAGGGCGGCGCAGATCAGCACGATCACAATCGTGGCTACGCCTCCGCCGGCAACGCTGATTACCGGACCGAACCACGCGGCGGTCCACCCGGATTCCACCGCGCCGAACTGATTCGAAGAGCTGATGAAGATGCTGCTGAAGGCCAGCACGCGGCCGCGCACGTAATCCGGCGTTTTCGTCTGCAGAAGCGACTGGCGCAGCACCACGCTGACGTTATCGAAGGCGCCCACCAGAAACAGCATCGCGAGCGACAGCCAGAGATTCCGTGAAATGCCGAAGAGGATAGTGGCGGCGCCAAAGCCGGCCACGGTCCAGAGCAGGGCTTTGCCCGCGGCCCGGATGCGGGGCAGGTGAGCGAGGGTGAGGGCCATCATCACCGATCCGACCGAGGGCGCAGTGCGCAGCCAGCCGAGTCCGCGCGCGCCGGCATGCAGAATATCGGCGGCATAGATCGGCAGCAGCGCTGTAGCGCCGCCAAACAGCACGGCGAAGAGGTCGAGAGAGATCGCCGAGAGAATCAGTTTGTTGTTCCAGACGAAGTGCATGCCTTCGAGCAGCGATTTTCCGGTGGGCGCCGGACGATCGCCCGCGGGGGCGCTGCGATAACCGATGGCAAAGAAGCAGGCGAGAGCGCACGCGGCGCACAACGCAAAAATCAGGTAGACGACGGAGCTTCCGGTCACAGCCAGAATCAGACCTGCGACGGCCGGGCCGGTGATGCTCGAAGTCTCCTGCGCGCTGCTGTTCCAGGTGATGGCGTTGCTCAGTGTGCCCGGCTCGATGATGTGCTGCAGCAGCGCCTGGCGGGCGGGCCACTGGAAAGCCCGTCCGAGCGCGAGAAAGAACAGGCAGGCGTAAATCACGGCGACCGAGCGCGAACCGATGAGCAGCGGAACGGATGACGCGAGCGCCAGCATCTGCGTGATCACCATGGTGCGGCGCCGATCGTAGCGATCGGCCACATGCCCGGCGATCAGCGCGAAAAAGAGAAACGGCGCCACCTGCACGAATCCGACATTGCCCAGCACGAGGGCGGAGCGCGTCTGGGTGTAGAGGTCCCAGCTCACCGCGAGCGAAAGCATCTGCGTGCCGAAGTTGGAAAGGAAAAGGCCGGCAAAAAGAAAGCGATAATCCCGGGAGCGAAACGCCGAGTATGCGTCCAAGTTAAGAGCATCGCATTGAGGTCTGCCCCGGCCGGACGAGCCGCATTCGTAGACTGAAAGCTTCGGGGAGGCGTATGCAGATTTTTCATATCGAGATTCATGTGAAAGCGGAGTCGATCGAAGCATTTCGCGCGGCGACCATCGAGAATGCGCGAAACAGCATCCAGGAGCCGGGAATCGCGCGTTTCGACTTCATGCAGAAGGCGGACGATCCTTCGCGATTCGTGCTGATTGAGGCGTATCGCGATCCCGAGGCGCCGGGGCGTCATCGCGAAACGGCGCATTATCTGAAATGGCGGGACATGGTGGAAAGCATGATGGCCGAACCGCGCGCGCGGGCGGAGTACAAGCCGATATTCACGGACCTGAAGTGACTGGTTTCGAATTCGCGACGGCATCCCGCATTGTGTTCGGCGCGGGCGCCTTCGCGCAGCTCGGGGCGATTGCGACGCCATTGGGCAAACGTCCCCTGGTGGTGACAGGCAGAAAGCCGCGCTTTTCAATTCCGGGACAGGTTTTTGCCGTCGCTGGAGAGCCTACGATCGCGACGGTGCGCGAAGGCGTGGAGGCTTTCCGGTCCGGCGAATGCGACATGGTAATCGCGATCGGCGGCGGCAGCGCGATCGATGCGGGAAAGGCGATCGGGGCGGCGGCGGCAAACGACGGCGATCTTCTCGATTACCTCGAGGTGATCGGTAAAGGTCAGGCTCTCGAACGCGCGCCCTATCCGTTCATCGCCGTTCCCACGACAGCCGGGACCGGTTCGGAAGGCACGCGCAATGCCGTGCTGGGATCGCCGGAGCATGGCGTCAAAGTGAGCCTGCGTAGCCCGCTGATGCTGCCCCGAGTGGCAATTGTCGATCCGGATTTGACGATAGGGCTGCCGCCCGCGATCACCGCCAGCACCGGTCTCGATGCGCTCACGCAGCTGATCGAGCCGTTTGTCTGCGCGCGCGCGAATCCGTTTGTGGATGGCCTTTGCCGCGACGGCATGCGCCGGGCCGCGGAGTGTCTGCCTCGCGCCTTCCGCAACGGCGCCGACTCAGACGCGCGGGCGGGAATGTCGTACGCCAGTCTGCTTGGAGGCATCGCGCTGGCCAACGCCGGACTCGGTGTTGTGCACGGGTTCGCGGCGCCCATCGGCGGGATGTTCGATGCTCCGCATGGCGCGATCTGCGCAGCGGTGCTGCCCGCGGGCATGGATGCGAACATCGCGGCATTGCGCGCGCGCGATCCGGAGGGCGAAGGACTTGAGCGGTATCGCGAGGCGGCACGCATCCTCACGAAGGATATGGAGGCGACTCCTGAGGACGGTGCGCAATGGGTTCGGCAACTGACGCAGGACCTGCGGATTCCTGCGCTTTCAAAGTACGGCATAAGCATGGAACACGCAGCGGAACTGGCTGCCAAAGCAGGCCGCGCAAACAGCATGAAGGCCAATCCGATTGCGCTGACTAATTCGGAACTGACGGCAGTGCTGGAGCGTTCGCTGTAGCGTGATCGCCCACCTTGCCTACATGCACCTGCAGTTTGCCGTCGCCATCGACGGAAAATGCCGGCGTGAACTTCGCGCCCCAGACGAGGTCTTCGTACCGGTAAGAGAATCGCTGGTGCACCGTCTGGGCGAAGGTCTCATCCCACGCTTTGATGAGCACTATGAACTCCGCCTGGAGTGCCTCGAGATCGGCAGCGGTCCTGCCGTAGAGCGGGCTGTCGGGATCGATCGGATGCACGATGGTCCAGGTCAGAGGGAACAGCATGATGTTGGGGCGTTCGAGGGGGAGAATTTTGAATTCGCGGTGCGATTTACCGTCTGAACGGTCGACGGTCATCAGCATCAGGGTGGCGGATGGTTCGATCAGAGTGTTGGCGCGGCGATTGACCACGCGAATCTGGAGACTGGTTGCATTCTGATAAGGCGCGATGAGCGCGTGCCGGCCGAACCCGATGCGGGCCGAGGGCCGCGCCACGCGGCCGAACATCAGGCCGGTAGCAACGGCGAAGCCGAGCAGACCGAAGAGAGCTTCGAGTGCGGCGACGGTATTGGCAGGCGGCGTGGCGGGTGAAATCGCACCGAAACCAACCGTGGTCAGAGTCTGCGAGCTGAAGAAGAAGCACTGGAGGAAGCGGGCGTAAGCGGGGTCTCCTTCCATGCCGCCGCGCAGAGCGCCCGGCCCGAGCAGAAAATAAACTATAGCGAAACTACAGTTCGTGAGAACGTACGCGAGCAGGATCCAGAGAAAGAAGCGCAGCCAGGAAGTGCTGACCAGGTGGAGGTAGGGATTGATGTCGCGCCAGTTGGTGCCGCGGCGCAGAATGTTGAAGCTTCCGTCGGGATTGATGACCCGGCGCAACGGCCCGTCGTAACGCTGCGTCAGGCCGGGATCGAAAGACGGCGTCTGCATACGACGAGTTTAGCCGCAACCCGGGAGCAGCCCGCCGGGGACCGGTGTTATCGCAGCCTCAGGCAGGCTTGCGGCGGCGCGCCACCAGCAGCGCAGTCAGTCCCAGCCCGAACAGCGCGAACGATGCCGGCTCCGGAGTCAGGTACACATCTGTATAGGCGCCGTCGAAAACATACGATGCGTTCGTTCCGTCCAGCGTCGTTTCATCTATAAGGTTCAGAAAATCGGCGTTGGCAGTGAAGTCTCCCAGAAGACGGAATGCATAGGTCGTCGGTCCGTCTCCCAGATAGTCATCGACAGTGAGAGATTTTCCGGAGGCAATCGTGCCGAGGCAGCCAAAAGTAAGCCTGCTGCTGTCCAGGTCGACGACGGATCCGTTGGTGAGGCTGAGGCAGCCGAGAGATTCGCCGTTCACGCCGGCGGCGTCGGAAAGCTCGAGCTCGCCGCCGTTCAGATCCAGGGAACTGCCTGGCGCAAGCCGGTTTGTACCGTCCAGATCGAGGATGCCGCCGTCTATTTCGGTGGTTCCGGTATAAGTACTTTCGCCGGAGAACGTGACGAG